>Ga0081535_100089_pt1 | contig 86081 bp, 80 predicted proteins | sample HotLakmasection3_FD_71020 | JGI IMG/M metagenome (GOLD analysis project Ga0081535, IMG submission 71020) | Hypersaline microbial mat communities from Hot Lake, Washington, USA - Section #3 (SPADES assembly) (version 2) | ecosystem: Environmental > Aquatic > Non-marine Saline and Alkaline >... | reverse complement strand
GGGGATGAGAGCTGACTGTCCCAGCCACGGTGAATCCTTAGCAAATTGACCCGGTTTATCAACGTTCTTCGTGCGGTGCCTTCCCTGTAACAATACTGGGGAAGGCATTTTTTTTGAAAACGGTAGGCCTGCCACTGTCCCGCTGAATTCCAACAACATCCTCACTAGAACCTATGCTGCCCCTCGTGATGTAGTCCCAGATTCTCATCATTGGGAGTTTGGATCAGCGTTATGCAGACTTCCTCTCAATCACTGATTTTCGCTCGCGCTTAGACTTTGTGATTCGCGATCGGGAATTCTATGGATACCTAACTGAGTGCTTGTCATGAGTTCGCCACAAGACAAAGACTTACACCGCTATCTATCGAAGCAACCTCGCCAGAAACCAAAGCCCAAGAGGCAAGTTAGTTCACTAACGTTTTCTCCCGAGAAGTGGAAGAGACAAAAATCTCGTCGGATTTTGTCCAGTTCCCTGCAAGAATTGCCCCCTTGGATATGGTTTGCAATCGCTATCAGTGGCGTGTTTCTGATTTCTTTGACACAGCCTTACCAAAGTGGTCCGGTTTCAGATGGCAATTTGGCTAACTTTCCACCGCCAACTCCGATGCATGAAATCGTCTCTGATGGTCAGTCAGCAGTGTTAATGACCAACGCTGCTCCAGAAGTTATGCGGTTGACGTTAAAAGGAGAGAAAGATTATGTATTTTCCATCTCGCCTTGCAGAGACTGTGGCTATACAGATGATCCCCAAGTCAGCCAGCAGTTTTGCGATCGCGCCCCTGAAGAGATTTTTTATATTCCTCCTGGTAACTATGAGGTTCTCGTTAGCTTTGGCGGGAGAGTTAACCGATTTCGTAGCGAGTGGAAACTGGCAGCTCGCTGGCAATATGGGCAATGCATCTTTGCTCGGCAGTCATGGAAACTATGAAATATCTGTCAACCGTCAACCGAGTATCCAAATGAATTACGCTATGGTAAGCAATCGGACGGAGCGCTCGCCTAGCGTTACTCCTGTTTTTTGATAGCGTGCCTTCCCTGTAACAATACTGGGGAAGGCATTTTTTTTCGTAGGAAAGTATGTTGAGCTTTTGGGGCCGCACCAGCGGCACGTGGATCAATGTGGCCACGGTGCTGATGGGGTCAGGATTGGGACTATTGCTGCGCCATCGCTTGCCCGTTGCCATGCAGCAAATCATTACTCAAGCGGTGGGGCTGCTGACCCTGGTGATTGGGTTCGCCATGTCGCGCAGCCTGTTTGAAGTTGAGGCGGGTCCCATTGATGGCGTGATTTTAGGACTGTTGGCCCTGGTGATCGGCGGGCTGCTGGGGGAGTGGTGGCAGGTCGAAAAGCGGCTGGTGGCGATCGGCGATACGCTTAAATCCCAAGTCAAAGGCGGCGGGCGCTTTACCGAAGGCTTTGTCGCGGCGAGCTTGCTCTTTTGCATTGGCCCCATGACCATTATCGGCAGCCTCAACAACGGTTTATCCGGCGATAACACCCTGCTCACCCTCAAAGCGGCCATGGATGGTCTGGCCGCGATCGCCCTCACGGGGTCCTATGGCATTGGCGTCGGCTTTTCGGCCCTGACGGTGCTCTTCATTCAAGGCGGACTGTCTCTGTTAGCAGGCAGTCTCGCCACGGTGCTAGTCGATCCGACCACCGATCCCCACGTTCTTGTGACCACGGGCATCGGCGGCATGATGATCATCGGCCTGGGCCTCAGCCTGCTCGAAGTGGCGAGAATCCGGGTCGCGTCCTTTTTGCCTGCCCTGGTCATGGGTCCCCTGGTAGTGGCGATCGCTCACTGGCTCACCCCCTGACCCACCCTCACCCCCATCCACTCCCTGTAACAACTCCGTAAAAACCATCAAGTCTCCCCCAAAACTGAGCCATCATGGGAAAGATTTACGACATGGGAGCTGCCGGGGTTATGGGTTTATTTGATAGCGTCTTCAACGAAGAACAGGCGGAAAAGAAAATTGAACTCAAGCCAGAAGAGGCGTTTGCGGCGGTGGCGCTGGTCGCGATCGCTGCCGATGGTTATCTGTCGGATCAGGAAGGGCGCGACATGACCCACATGCTAGAACGAATGCACCTCTTTCAGAGCTATTCGCACGAAGTGATGCACCGCATGTTTGATAAGCTGCTGTCGGTGCTCAAGTTGCAAGGCCCCAGTACCTTGATCGATCTGGCAAAAGCTCAACTGCCCCAAGATCTGCGCGAAACCGCCTTTGCGATCGCCACTGACCTGGTGCTGTCAGACGGCACCGTCACCTCTCAAGAGCAGGCGTTTTTAGACGATCTGTATCGCATTCTCGAAATCCCCGGTGACACGGCTCTGCAAATTGTGCAGGTAATGACCATCAAAAACCGGGGGTAAACGGGTGGCTCCTCAACGCTGACCCTGGAGGCGGAAGGCCCCTCGGTCAGAATATTGACCGCTGGAAACTTAACGGCAGAGTACGCGGCGCATGTGTTCCATATTGCCGGGCAGGTCTTGCCGCATGCCCTGCTCAATCAAAAAGCTCGGCACTGGGATCAGCGGTGTCGCCTGCACCGCGTAGGTCAGGAGGGTGCCGCTTTGCCAGTCTTGCAGCGTCAGATCCGCCCCAAAGTCTCTAAAGGTGCCCTTCTCCAGACGGAACTGGAGGCTGTGGTAGGCATCTTCGTACACTTGCAGATAAATTTCGACTTCGGCGGCGATCGCCAAAAAGGCTTTGCGCCCGACCTGATAAACCCGATGGACCGATTGATTAGAAGCGAGCACTTCACTCCGGCTGACATTGGGAAAAAACTCCACCCAACGAGGATATTGGGTCAACTGTGCCCAAAGTTCCGGACGCTTGGCTGGCACATACATTTTGGCGGTGACTGCGCCCCCGGTCATGCCGTGGGCTGCCGTTTCGATGAGTACGCGTCCGCGCCGCAGAGCATCGACTTCCTGCCCCGAATGCGATCGCGCGCGGCTACCAAACAATAACGAGGGGCGCGTCGCTGGGGAGAGTACTGTTGCGCTGCTGACCATAATTCTCAGCTCCCAATAGGTTTCCTAAGACGGGGATGATAAGTGGAGTGAATGAAGGGATGAATTTGAAGGTGTAGTCGTAGTATTCCCTAAATGACATAAAAATTAGCAGAAGCTGACAGGGGTGGGGATAAAGTTTTCGACAAGATTGCTCAGATTTCTCGGAGATTCCGTGAATTTACGACAAGCTATTACCCCAAATGAACCCGAAATTTCCCCCAACCTCTGGGGAAGTACTGACGGTGACAAGGGTTGGGAGCATTGTACTCCCAATCTGTGGATCAGCGGTGGCAACGCCTCGGTAACAAACTGCAAAAGTCCCCTGATTTCGAGTGAATCATTCTGAAAAGGGTTTGCTAAAGTGTCAGAGCTAAAGGTCCTCCCCCCCGGAGTGCTGGGTGATCGGCCAGGCGATCGCTGAAAACCGTCCGCCCATCGCCCTGCTGCCGTCCCCTGCTGGGGCGGCTCCTGAGGGCAATCAAGTCAGACCTGAGAACGATCCGCGTGAGAGCAGTTAACTGCTGTTGTTGCTGTCTATGTTTGCCAAAAAACCGCCTCTTGTTGTCACCATTGGTACTGCCTGTCTCTTGATTGGGGCCGGCACCTTGACCTATCTCGGCTTACGGTGGCGCACTTTGCAAGCGCGCGGGTTGCCCGCTGGGGTGCGGGCGGTGCCTCAGACTGCCGTCGCCGCGGTGAGTGTGTCGACCGATCCCGAACAGTGGGAACAGCTGCGGCAGTTTGGCACACCTGAAACCCAAGCCGCCTTTGACCAGCAACTGGCAGAGTGGCGCGATCGCTGGCTGGAGCAGTACGACCTTTCCTTTGCGGCAGATATTGCCCCCTGGGTAGGCCCAGAAGTCACTGTTGCCTGGGTGCCGGAAACGGAGGCCGTGGCCGATAACGAACCGGGCACCGTGGTGGTCGGCGGCCAACGTCGCCTGCTGTTATTGCCCATTGCGGATCCCGAAGCGGCGCAAATTTCGGCAGCAGCCTTGCCGCTGGCCGCGGATGGCGACAACTCGATTGAGTATCGGGGGGTGACGCTGAATGAGTTGACCCCGCCCTCAGGCGAAACCACAGACTCGGTGTTGGTGGGACTGCTAGGCACTCAGCTGATTCTCGTAGCTGAGGACGAAATGGTGGCGCAGCAAGCTATTGATGCTTACAAAGGCGGCAAGAACCTGGCGGATGTGAGTAGCTACCGCCGCTCGTTTGAACAGATCGGCATCGCTCAGGCCTTTGGCAAGCTGTATGTCAACGTGCCCGCCGCCACGCAGCTCCTGGCCCAAACGTCTCAGCCCACTTTACCCGCCACCCTCATTGAGAATTTTCAAGAAAGCCGGGGACTGGCGGCCACGATCGCCCTGGAAACCCAGGGCATTCAGATGCGGAGTACGAGCTGGTTGGGAGATGACAGCGATCGCACTTATCTGAATACCAACGTGCCCGCCAAACTGCCGGAGTATCTGCCCCGCGACACTTTAGTCTTTGCCTCGGGTGGCAACTTTCAGCAGTTTTGGCAAGACCTGAGCGAACGCCGCAGCTGGGGAGCCCTGACGGCGATCAATCCCGATAACCTGGCCCTCGCTCTACAAGGGACGACCGGACTGACCTTAGAAAAAGATTTGCTGCCCTGGATGCAGGGGGAATTTGCCTTGGCGCTGGTGCCCCCCACCGCGATCCCAGTCGCTGAAGACGAGATAGCCCTGCCCAACCCCAGTTTGGTGGCCTTGGTGCAGGTCAGCGATCGCGCCCCCGCTGAGCAGGCCTTTGCCCGCCTGGATGAAGTGGTCGAAAGCCGCTATCGCTTCACCATTAGCAATGAGCCCGAAGGTGAAATTGAGCTGGTGCGCTGGACGTCGCCGTTTGAGTCCACCATGTTCTCACGGGGCTGGCTCGACAGCAGCATTGCGTTCCTCACCGTGGGGACGGGCACCGACGCAGCGATCGTGCCGCAACCGCGCCGTTCCCTCGCCAAATCGCCCCTGTTTCAACTCACAACAGGAGACGCCCCCTATCCCAACAGCGGTTACTTTTTTATCAATTTAAAGGCGCTGATCCAAACAGAAGACAATCTGTTTATCCCAGCTTTGCCCACCGAAAATCAGGGAATCTTAAAGGCGATCGAAGCCCTGGGGGTTACGGCCACCGTCCTCGATGAGCAGCGGCTACGATATGACCTGTACCTGGTCCTGAACCGAGGTAATCGTCCGGGTCCACTGCCTACGGGTGACGCCCAAACACCGGATGCGGAGGCTGAGACGCCAGCAGCAGAGGCCGCCCCGGCACCTGCCGAAGAGGCTGCCCCCGCCGAAGAACCGCCGCCCGCACCCGCTGAAGAGGCAACACCCGCCACCGAAACTGAGAGCTGATCGTCTAGCCGCATCAGCGTTGCGACTTGTCAGCTCAGCGGTCCCTGAGGTTGACGCCACATTCTCAATCATGAGAAAGGGCCTTGCCTGCGGGTCAGGGGGGGGTCGCACCACGTTCTAACAGGGAGTTTTGGTGCGATCGCAGAGGGGCGGACTCACCCGAACGTTGGTTGATTTTCGGGGAAGCCCAGGACGCTGGCGCGCCACTCTGAACGATGAGCAGTCGGGAGCCATCCGCGTAGCGATGCACTGCGCTCAAACCCGATCCATTCAACTCGGTAGCATGGTGGTAACCCATCGCGATACCCAGGACAATTGAGGGGCGTAGGCAGCCTTCCAATACAGAAAAATTACTCGATCGCAATCTATCGATCAGCCGATTCACAAAAAAACTGCTTAACTTAAATTAATATTTAGATTCATCTTTTCTTTACAGTTGTCTCACCATGACTTCACGCCTTCCCCAGCATCGGCGCGATCGCATCGTCATTATTGGCGCTGGGTTCGGGGGCTTTCAGGCAGCGCAGTCGCTGGCTGGGGCGGCGGCAGAGGTCTTGCTGATTGATCGCCACAACTATCACACCTTCATGCCCCTGCTATATCAGGTTGCGACCGCTCAACTAGAACCAAGTCTGGTAGCCTATCCCGTGCGCACTAAGCTGCGCGGCATGAAAAATGTGCGATTTTTGCAGGCCGAGGTCAAGCGGGTAGATTTTGACAACAAGCTGGTTGACCTGGGGGCCAATCTGATTCCCTACGATTATTTGGTAATGGCGACGGGCACCGAATCGAGCTATCACGGGGTGCCGGGAGCCGCTCAGCAGTCATTTACGCTGCACAGCCTGGCAGAGGCGATCGCCCTGCGGGATCACTGGCTGAGCTGCTTTGAACAGGCCGCCTTTACCGCCGACGAGGTCGAGCGACGACGGTTGATGACCTTCACCATTGTGGGGGGTGGCGCAACCGGGGTAGAGGTGGCAGGGGCCCTCGCAGAATGGTTACAGGGGGCGATCCGGCGCGACTTTCCCGATTTGATCGGCTGGGGTCGCATCGTGCTGGTGCAGTCTGGGACCAGTCTGCTGCAGGAGTTTTCTCAGCGCCTGGGCAACTATGCCCACCGCAAGTTAGCCAGCTTAGGGGTAGAGATTCGGCTGAATACTAAAGTATCTGCCATTTCAGACGCCCGTATTGAACTGGATGATGGCGAGGTTCTGGCATCTGCCACCGTGGTCTGGGCTGCCGGCATTGAGGCCGCACCGCCCCCTATGGCTCAGCCCCCGCGGCAAAAGGCAAAAGGCAAGCTCGCCGTGCAGGCAACGCTGCAACTTGTCGATCACCCCAATGTCTATGCCATCGGCGATGTCGCTTATTTTGAACAGTCGGGGCAGACGCTGGCGGGGGTTGCGCCCGAGGCCTTACAGCAAGGGGTGACCGTGGCCCGCAATCTGCGCCGCCAGTTGCAAGGCGAGGCCCCACAGCCATTTAACTATTTCAACAAAGGTCGCCTGGCGATCGTGGGGGGATATGGGGGCGTGGGCCGCGTGGCGGGCATCAACTTTGGGGGCTTTGTCGCCTGGCTGCTGTGGTTGCTGGTGCACGTGACTTACTTGCCGGGGTACCGGAGTCGACTTTTGGTCTGCCTGACCTGGCTGCAAAACTACGTGATGGGCGATCGCGCCGTCCGCCAACTGTCGGCCAAACTGCCTGATCGCTAGCTTGTTTGATAAGGAGGTGTCATGAATCATCGTCAGGTTGCGCTTGGGCTGCGAGCCGCTGACATTTCACTGGCGTATGTGCTGCTCAGAATTGTGGTCGGCATCAATTACTTTAATCACGGCTTTACCCGCATGGGCAACATTCCTGGCTTTATGGATGCCATGGTCGGGGCGATGGCAGGCTCCTGGATGCCTGAACCGCTGGTGCGGTTTACTGCGTTTTTCGTCTCTCCGGTGGAGCTGATTTTCGGCCTGTGTTTGATTTTGGGTCTGTTTACGCGGCTCTCGCTGGTGGTGCTATTTGGACTGATGGCAATTTTGATGTACGGCGTCACCATTGTGCAGAACTGGGATAGTGCTTCCAGTCAGTTGATTTACAACCTGGTGCTGTTTGTACTGCTGGCTGGGATCGGGTATAACCGCTGGGCGTTAGATCAGGTCTTTTTCCAGCGCGATCGCACGCCGGCGAAGACGAATAGCGATCGCCCGGCCCCTACGACAGTCAAATTTGCCCTACCCAAAATGGCTCAACGCCCGCGCAAATATCGCTTTTCTACCCTCTGGTCAAAGAGCAGTTCCCGTTAGCAAAAGAAGAGTCAACATTGGATTCGCTCTGCCGCAAAACTTGGATTTTCCGCTAATCTTCAGTTGTCATTGAGTTCTTTAAAGGGTGGTTGATTTCACCTAAAGAGATTTTTATTCAGTCGTTTTTTGGTATTCCCGCAGTCACCTTGAGGTATCTTTCATGAAATATCTTCCTTTAGTCGCTCGCATTGCCCTGGCCCTGATTTTTCTCACGTCAGGCATCAAACATGCCTTGGGCTTTTCTGGCTTTGTTGACATGATTGGGCAAACTTTACCACTGGCCCCTTTGCTGGCAATCGGGACAATTGCGTTTCAGATTTTGGGCTCGCTATCATTGATTTTTGGCTACAAAGTCAACATCGGTGCTACCTTGTTGATTCTATTTTTGATTCCCGCAACGTTGATTTATCACAACCCGATCATCGACGGCAGCGAATTAACCTCATTTCTTAAAAACTTGGGCCTGATCGGGGGCCTTTTACTCGTGATTTACACGGGGGCAGGTGCTGCTAGTGTAGACACCAGTCAGAGTCGTCCTGAGCAATATTCTGAGACGACCGCTTCAGGACGCTAAACCTGGCAACTGAATCAAGGGGTCAGGTGCGATCAAGGTAAATCACCTAACAGATCCCCGGCTAATCCTGCCCAAAAATGATTTTGGGCAGGATTTTTAATACCTTAGTGAAGATCAGCAGCCAATCAGCAATTATTCAAGTCTTAACTTGTAAAATCTCCGTAAGATGATTTAATAACGTCCGTAACTTATCTTTATAGTGCAGTAGTGCGTCAGTGTCATAACGAGTCCACTGACTAACTATTGAAAGGAGTAACTGTCATGCAAGATTTGCCAGAATTTGGGCAAACTGCCATTGATGTTGTGACGCGCTTTGGGCTCAACATTTTGGCGGCGATCGCTATTTTTGTCATTGGTCGCTGGATTGCTCAAGCCGTCCGCCGGTTCGTCCGCCGCATCATGAGTAAAAATGACAGCGACCCAACGCTAATTTCCTTCACAGCCAACCTTGGCTATTACCTCATTCTGGCTTTTGTCATCATTGCGGCCTTGAGCCGACTCGGCATACAAACTGCCTCTCTAGTCGCGGTTTTGGGTGCGGCTGGTCTCGCGATCGGTCTCGCTTTAGAGGGTTCTTTAGCCAACTTTGCCGCTGGGGTATTGCTAATTTTATTTCGGCCATTCAATGTAGGTGATTTTGTCGAAGTTGCCGGAGTTGTCGGTACAGTTCAGGAAATTCAGCTCTTTTCGACACGTTTAAAAACCCCCGAAGGCAAGCGGGTAATTCTGCCCAATGCCATGATTACGAGCGACAAAATTGTGAATAACTCTGCTGAGGGGACCCTGCGAGTTGATATGGTGATCGGCGTTTCTTACGATGCGGATATCGATCGCGCCAAGCAAATCATCACCGAAGTTGTCACGGCGGATCCCCATGTGTTGCACGAGCCAGCTCCGGTGGTTCGGGTGACCGAGTTAGCCGACAGCAGCGTCAATTTTGCCGTGCGCCCGTGGACTGAGGCGGCCCATTATCTAGATGTGTACTTCAATATCCACGAAAATGTGAAAAAGCGGTTAGATGCTGAAGGAATCTCAATTCCATTTCCCCAGCAGGAGATACGTTTAATTCGGCAAGGTTAAGCCCATAGTGTGTTTTTTAAAGAGCACAAATTGGTTGCCCTGAAACTAGTAATTAGTTAGGCAAAATTAATTACAAAGTTTCAAGGCTGAAATCAAAGCTCTGCCGTGATTGCCTGTGTAATTTTCATTGCCCAGGTACTTACCGCTCGGCGTCAATAGGCTCACTATTAGCGATGATGGGGGGGCCGGGTGCAAGGTTTAGGGTCTATGGTGGAACCCTTCACAAGGGTAGGGAGACTTCCGCCACGGAGGACTCGCGTCTGATTCGCCAAGACGTCTGATTCATCAAGATGAGGTTGAATTCGACTCCCTTTTTGATCGATTGACAGGAGTGATTTAGGAATGAGAATTGAATAAGTTGGGATAGCCGTCTCGGCTGCCCCAAAGCAGGCAAGCTGCCTGCCCTAACAATTGGGAGGTTATTTGATCCTCATTCCTTAGGAAAACTGTTTCTCGCTTTAAAGGCGACCCGAAAGGAACTACAGATTTCTCGATCGCTGCCGACTCCCCAGTTTCCTGTCTTATGGTTCACTAAAGTCAGGTGCCCCTGGGAATGCAAATCAATGTCTGACACTGTGCTGAACAACTACATCAACGGTGAATGGCGACCCTCTAACGCGAGCGATCGCGTCCCCGTCCGCAATCCCGCGACGGCTGAAGTGCTAGCGGCAGTGCCCCTCTCGCCGGGGGGCGAAGTGCATCAGGCCACAGCGGCGGCAGTGCAAGCGTTTCCAGCATGGCGACGGGTACCCGCAGTAGAACGGGTGCAATATCTGTTTCGGCTCAAGGGCCTGTTGGAAGCTCAAGCGGACGCGATCGCCCGCTTAATCACCCAAGAATGCGGCAAAACCTTAAAAGAGTCGCGGGGCGAACTACAGCGGGCGATCGAGAACGTGGAAGTGGCATGCGGCATTCCCACCGCCATGCAGGGCACCTTTTCGGAAGATATTGCGGGCGGCATTGACGAATTTATGATTCGCCAACCGTTGGGGGTGGCGGCGGCGATCGCCCCCTTCAACTTTCCGGCGATGATCCCATTCTGGTTTCTGCCCTACGCGATCGCCTGCGGCAACACCTACCTGGTCAAGCCGTCGGAGAAAGTGCCCCTGACCATGCAGAAAATCTTTGAACTCATCGATCAGGTGGGCTTTCCCCCTGGGGTGGTAAATCTGGTGAACGGAGCGAAGGAAACGGTGGATGCCATTCTCCAGCATCCCGACATTCGCGCCATTAGCTTTGTCGGCTCCTCCCCGGTGGCTCGCTACATCTACGCCCAAGCGGCAGCCCACGGCAAGCGGGTGCAGTGTCAGGGTGGGGCGAAAAATCCCCTCATTGTGCTGCCTGATGCCGACCTGGAGATGACCACTCGCATCGCCGCCGACAGTGCCTTTGGCTGTGCGGGACAGCGGTGTCTCGCGGCCTCTTTAGCGGTGACGGTGGGCGAGGCAAGGCAACCGTTTACCGAGGCGATCGCCGCTGCTGCCGCCCAGCGCGTCACGGGCAACGGGTTAGAGCCCAACGTGCAAATGGGACCCGTGATCACGCCCCAGAGCCGCGATCGCATTGAGTCCCTGATTCAACAGGGCGCAGCAGAAGGGGCCAAAGTGCTGGTGGATGGGCGCAACCCCCAAATTACGGGCTTGGCACAGGGCAACTTTGTGAAGCCGACGGTGTTGCAAGAGGTGCCGCCGGAAGGCGAAATCGCCCGCACGGAAATCTTTGGTCCCGTATTGGGGCTGATGCATGTGGAGACGGTAGAGGAGGCGATCGCCCTGGTGAATCGCAGTCCGTGGGGCAACATGGCCTGTCTATTTACCCACAGCGGGGCGGCGGCTCGCAAGTTTCGCTATGAGGCCGAAGCGGGCAATATTGGCATCAACATCGGCGTGGCCGCCCCCATGGCCTTCTTTCCCTTCAGCGGCTGGAAAGACAGCTTCTTCGGCGACCTGCACGGCCAAAGTCATCATGCCGTCGAGTTCTTTACCCAGACCAAAGTCGTCATCGAGCGCTGGCCCAAAGCATGGAGCCGCCAGTTTTAGCCATTTTAACCACTGGTGGAACTCGGCTCTCCGGCTCAACTCCGGCTCACCAGGCAAGCCCACGCGGTAAGGGCCAGCAGGAGCCGCGATCGCAACGAGAGTCTGACTCCGTGCCAGTTGAGCATTTCCTCGAAAGTCTGGTTGAATTCGCTACAGTCAATCAGGGGGGATGCAAAGATTAGGGTGATTCTGATGAATCCCCGCCCTCATTTTCTGTTCCAGCTTTTTGTCCCCTAGTGAGGAATTGACCTTGAGAGAGCATTCGTTTGCGTTTTACAGTTTGGCCTTTTTTGGCATTATCCTGTTCCGATATTTTCTGGTGGCAGGAGGGACGTATTGGCTCTTTTACTCACTGGGCAAATCCCCGCCGGAGGCCTCTAAAACAAACTCATGGCAGGCCATTCGCCGCGATATCAAATTATCAATGCTGTCTACTGGAGTCTTTGCCCTGACAGCGGCCTGCGTTTTTTGTGCCTATCAAACAGGCATGACTCGCTTATACAGTGATCCTTACCAATATGGGCTGGGGTATCTGGGCGTCAGCTACGGCGTGGTATTAGTTTTGCAAGATACTTTTTTCTACTTTACCCATCGACTATTTCATCAACCGGCCCTATTTTCCTGGTTTCATCAAGGTCATCACCGATCGCGCTACCCCACCCCGTGGACCTCTTTTGCCTTCGATCCGTTAGAAGCGATCGTGCAATGTCTGTTTTTGATCGGGGTGGTTTTTGTCATGCCGCTGCACATCATTACGCTGATCGCCGTGCTAATGACGATGACGGTGTGGGCCGTGCTCACCCATTTAGGCCTCGAGCAGCTACCGGCATTATTTCCGCACCATTGGTTAGGCCGCTGGCTGATTGGGCCAGCCCACCATTCTCTACACCACCTCAAATACACCGTGCATTACGGGTTGTATTTCACCTTTTGGGATCGCCAATTCGGTACTCAAGATCCCAATTATGAATGCCTGATGACCGATGCCAAACCGGATATCAATGCTTAAGCTAAGTTTTCAATAGTGGCTTTTTCTACCAGAGCTTATAAAGTGAAACTGAAGTCCAAGTCGTAGCGTTAGCGTCGATTGTATCCATGCCAGTTCCTGAAAGATCTCGTTTGAATAGGCGGTCGGGGAACGATCCGGGGCTAAGCCGTATCGTCACCCATCTCTCGCAAACGCTACAGCGAGACGAAATCGTTGAGCAAGTGACCCACGATTTGCAGCGGCAACTGCAAGTGGATCGAGTGCTGCTGTATTACTTTTATCGGGAGTGGAAAGGGCAGGTCACTTTTGAAGCCTTGAGTAGTCCTCAGTATTCCATTTTTGGCTCTACGGGTCCTGATGAGTGTTTTAACGGCGAATATGCCGCCCTTTATCTGGCGGGACGGGTACGGGCGATCGCCGATATTGAGGCCGAACCCATTGCGGACTGTCATCGAGATTTCCTCCGGACGATGCAGGTGCGGGCGAATTTGGTCGTGCCAGTGCTGATCCCGCAAGGGCTTTGGGGGTTGCTAGTGGCCCATCACTGTCAATCGGTGCGCCCCTGGTCAGACAGTGATATAGCGTTGATGCGGGCAGGGGCAGAGCGGTTAGCCGTCTCCCCTGCCATTCGTGACAAGGTGGCTTAGGAGATCTCTGAACCAGAAATTGCCCAAAAAAGGCGTGGCGTAGGCTGCGGTTGACGTCAGGAAAGCCAACAGCCTGGAGGATTGAAGAAGGTTGGGTTTCGTTCCTCGACGCCAACCGCCGACGGGACATTCATTTCTAGCGAACATCTTCGGTATGCCGATCATTGAGCCCGGCTCCGTGGAGCTCTACAGCTTGAGTGGCTCACAAGTATAGGATTGCCAGCCACTTTTGAGTTTCTCCGCCACTAACGGCACCGCAGAGATTTGGAGCGGGTCAGTGGCGCTGACTTCAACTCGCAAGGCCGTGTAGGGACGTTTTAGCGTCGAACCTTTACCCGTCCGTCCTAAAAACAATTTGGACGTCGCCACGAGGCGCTCCTGGCCGTCCATTGGTTCCCTGAGTTCAGGCCCCTCGGGGCGCTGCCGCCGCAAACTGTAGCCACTGCCGCCACAAATTACCCAGGGGATATGAGCATCCCCATGCCCCGTGTCCTCCGTGCGGAGATATTCGAAGCAATGGGCATGGCCGCAAAGGACGAGATTGAGCAAAGGTTGACCTTGAGCCAAGTCGCCCACTTCGGTTTGCACGGCATCTAACACGTTGCGCAGGTGATGGCGCACCGCCAGGGTTTGCCCCTGAAACCACTTGGTCGCCTCGGTCACATAGGGAGGATGATGTAAAAAGACGATGCGCCCCCGCGATGAGGGGTCGCGCCAAGAGGCCAGCAGGCGATCGCGGAACCAATCGAGCTGCTGGTGATCGACCATGGAGGACGTGCCTGCTTTATTCAATTGTTTGTCGATGTCGTAGATGGCCTCGTCGAGTTCTTCCAGCTCCCCAGTCAAGTCACCATGTTCCTCATCATTCATAGGATTGGCTGCATCCAGTCCCAATTCCCGTAGGATCTGGTTTTTTTCGGCTTCTAGCTGATTGCGTTGGGCTCGCAGTTGTTGACGGTTATCTCCCTGGCTGTCGGCATGATCGAGGGGTAAGGGATCGTTGAAGGTATTGGAGTCGAGGGCAAAGAAGTCAATGCCGCCATAGCGAAAGGTGTAGTAGCGATTGGGCACTCGGGTGAACTGCCCAGGGCGGTAGGTCAAGCAGCGATCGCCCGCAAATTCGCTGTCATAGTGCCTCTCCAGATGGGCATCAAGCTGCGATTCTGGCACGCCCTGCAAGAAATCAATAAACGCTTTGGTGTAGGCCTCGCCCTTGAAGGAACCGTGCCATCCCACATCCAGATCAATGTAGGAACGGAGCAGATACCGCAGAGGACCGCCGAGACCCGCTAAAATTCCCCAGAGTCGCGGCAAATCGTAGTAGTCGTGATTACCGAGTACCGGAAAAAACGGGCGCTTGAACAACATGCGATCGTACGCAATTTTTTTATAGTGCTCGCCGCCGACTAACCATTCCCGGTAGGGACGAATAAAGTTAGAGCGATACTGTTCACTCGAACCTACCAGATAAACCACATCCCCCGTGTGCAGAGTGAAATGCGCGTCTTGACCTTTTTCGATTAAACATTCGGCGACCCGCCGTTGCGGATTGCTGCCCCGATGCCGCCCCGTCCCGCTGTCTCCCAAAACCAAAAAACTAAACGGTGCGGATTGACCGATGCCCCCTTCCACATGCAAACGAGTTTGATCAATTCCTCGTTTCGTTACCTGGTCATGCTGCCACCGCACCCGCTCTTGCATCCGGCGAATCTTGACCGCGATTCTGGGTTCGGAGACAAATTTCATAAGCAGGAGCTAAGGACAATTGACGACGGCAAACAAAGAGCGACGGCATTTGGTCGGGGGATTGATGATCAGGCCCATCTACCTATGAGACCATGATTTGCTGCTTTGCAGTCTTAACAGGATGAGGATTCCTCCCACATCCCTCTATTGAATGAACCGCGAGTCTCACAGAGAATTAGGACGAATCACCTCCCGGCTGAATGCAAAGCACCGCCCGGTAGCTTCTACGGGGCGGCACTAGCAAAGCCCTCTCAACTATCGTGGCTGGCTGAGAATCGTGGCTGGCTGAGAGCGGTTAGTGCGGCATCGGGTTAAACCGTCTGGCGATCGCCCTATCACTCCCTAAACCTTTACCAACACTTGATCGCCTTCGATTTTGGCTTCGTAGACCGGCAACGGTTCACCAGCGGGGCCGGAGGCGACCGTACCATCGGGGTTAAAGCTCGAGCCGTGGCAGGGACAGGCAAACGCACCACCGTCCCAATCCACGGTGCAGCCCTGGTGCGTGCAGAGGGAATTAACGGCGATCACGGCGTCGGGATTAGCCGGGTCACGGGTCACGACCACCTGAGTACCCTGAAAGTTTTTGCTGGCCAGGGCACCAGCTTCGTCCAGTTCGGCCACCGTGCCGATCGCTTCAAAGCCGTCCGCAGTCGCCGTACTGTCAGCGGTTGCCGGCGCATCAGCGGGGGCATCAGCCGTATCGGCCTGGCAAGCGGCGATCGCGACGGGCAGCGAAGTCGCCAGCGCCCCGAGGCCCATCCAATTCATAAACTCACGTCGATTCATCGAAACTAACTCCTCTCAAGGTTTGATATGACAGTGTAGCCGGGGTTAGGGGTTAGGGTTTTAGGTTCTGGGTATGAGGTCTTGGGTTCGGGGTATGAGGCCACCCGGCCAAAGTCAGTGACAGTCGGCTGTGGCCCAGACATTCCGATACCGAAACCCGTTTCCCGACTTCGCCCCTGCGCCCTCGCAGTCTACAGATTTTCCACGGTGGTCAGTGGCTCGGAGCGCTTAAACCAGCCGTAATGGCGGGCGGCGGTCGCGAGCACCATGAGTAAATCGACGCCGACAACACTGGCAATTAAGAGTTCAGAACCGCCGGTACCAAAGCCATAGCTGTGAAGCCCCGTACCCAGAACAAAGTTAACCCCGTACCAGGCCATCAGCACCGCATTAAACGAGACAATGCTGGCGACGTGGATGCCGAAATCGCCAATCCAGCCGACGAGGCGACCGTGCAGCGGGGCCAGATAGCAAAGCAGGGCAATCAGCGCCCAGGTTTCCTTGGGATCCCAGCCCCAGAAGCGACCCCAAGAGAAGTGCGCCCAAATACCGCCGAGGATGATGCCCGCCGTGAGTAGCAGGACGCCGACTTGCAGCACGCGGTAGTTCAGCTGCGACAGGGTTTTGAGGCGCTGGGTCGCTTGGGGCGTAAACAAATAGTTGAACAGGGCCACGTGGCCAACGCCCAGGGCCAGGGCAAAGCTGGCGTAGCTCAGGGTGATGGTGGGGACGTGGATGCTGAGCCAGAAATTATCCCGCAGGACGGGCACCAGGGGCGAAATGCTGGGATCGAGCACGGCGGGCAGACTATCCGCTAGTACGAGGCAAACCACCGAGAGGGGCGCTGCCGCCAGCAGGTAAAAGCGCTTTTGCGAAAAAACTTCCAGCAGCAGGGCGATCGCCATAATCCCGAAACCCACCCACACCACGGACTCGTACATGTTGGTGACGGGGGGGCGATCGGCAATTTGCATCCGCAGGAAGAAACCGTAGGTCTGCACCGCGATGCCGGTGGTGAACAGACCGATCGCGGTCCAATACACATTCCAGCGCTTGATCCACTGGCTAACGAGCAACACGGTAAAGGCGATCGCGTACCGTTGCCACGCTTTCGCGAAGGGATGGAAGTGGTTGAAATGCACCTCCCGCTGCATCACCGCATCAGCGGGATAAATGTCGGGGCTGAGCTGCTGGAGTCCCGCTTTCAGCTGTTCCGCCAGGGACGCCACCATGGGGATGTGGGTGGTGCCGCCCTGCAATAGGGTTTGCTGCATCATGGCAAATGCCGCCAGCAGCGGGGCCGCCTGTTCCGGCGTGTAAAACTGCGCGGCTTCGTCAAGGCTGCCCCACTTGCCCTTGATTTCGTCGGGATGGGGCACGATGGGCAACCGGCGATCGCCCACGGACTGATACAGCAAATTCAGCCGGTCTTCGATGGTCAGCGCCTCGCGTTCGTTGCGGCTGAGGTCAATCTCATTCAGTGCTTGGCGGTGGGCCGCACTGACGATCGCCGCCAGTTCCCGATTCGCCATGAGTTCCTGAAAGGTGAACTGCTTGCGTTCCAGATCCAGCCCGGTCGCTTCCTTGAGGGGACGATAGCTGACCAGTACAAACGGCTCCTCATTCCAGTTGCGGGTGTTAAACCACAGGGCCAGATAAGTTCTGAGGGCGTCTTCCTGGGTGCCATCGGCCAACTTGTAAGTGGTCGAACCGTGGATTTTCGCCACGGTTTCCTGGGCCACGGTATCCAGGGGCTTTTTGCGACCGTCGAGCTGCACCGCCAGCGATCGCAGCGAGTCTAACCCGTCGGGCTGCCACTGGCTGAGGGGCCACACCAGCAGCACGACCCCCAACACCAGACCAATTAAAAATGTCGTTAGTTTCATAGCGCTTCAAGAAGTTCAGAAGTCAGAATCCAGAAGTCGAAAGTCAGCGTTCGGAGCTTGCGGGGCAGATGGCGGAAGACGGCGTGCAGGCGATGAGCGATCGGGAACTAGGGAGGCGGAACGGGGTCATCAAGCGGTCGAACTACCCACCGACCTCACTGACTTCACCCACCCACCGCCTTCACCGACCTCATCCACCCATCGACTTCCCAAACACCGCCAAAATGGGAATCGTGCCCACGGGCTGGTCTGCGGGTTCCGTCGCGACGGGCGGAATGGACTCCGGGGAGGGCGATCGCGTCCATTGTCGCCACCGCTGCACCAGACTCGGCCCGTAGAACATCACGACGATGCCCAACACCACCAGCAGTGACCCCGTCCAGGTCAGCGCCGTGACCCACCAGGGCTCCCGCTTGAGTTGCAGAGTGGATTGTTGCAGATCGCCGGGATTCCAGGAAGCTTGGGCCAGCTTCCACCCTCGGAACCAGGTGGGGTGATTCATCCACACCGATCGCTGCACGGCGGTGTCGGTTTGCGGATCGAACAGGGTGATGTCGCTGGTCCACATGGCGACCGATTCGCTGCCCTCGTTGCGCTCCACAATGAAGTCATTTAGCTTCACGTAAAAGGGCAGTTCCAGCAGCTTCGGCGTGAAGGCGGCAAAATACTCGCCAGCCACCGTGGCCAACTCCGTCGGTTCGCCCCAGGGCAACCAAAAGTCTTGACCATCGGGGGTGGCAACATGCAGGGCGGGGGCACCTTCGGGAGCCAGGGTGCCTGCAGCGACAGGCATCACGGGCACCACCTGCCGCTGCACCTGTGCGTGATCGAGCTGCTGCACCAGAGAGATTTGGAAGTCTGCCCAGCCGGGAGTCACGGTTGCCTCCGGGAGCCATGCGCCGGATTTAAAACCCTGGGAAGAGGCCGCAGCGTAAAACATCTGATGGTCGGGAGTTGCCACCAGCCGGAAATAGTCGGTGGGGGTGGTAGCAGGCGGTTCATAGGTCAGGGTGAGTGCGATCGCATCGTTCGATCGCACTGGGGGCAGTCCGGTTTTGCCAAACACAAACCATCGCTCTTGCTGCTCGCCCTGAGTCACCAAAAGCTGTACTGCCGGATTGCGATACTGGTCGGATGCCGACATAGGCTGACCGTCACTCCCCAACCGGAAGTCCGGCCACACGTTTACGACCTCCAGGGATAGGTCGGGACTCAACGCTAGCGTTTGGCCCAATACTTGTTCAAGGTCGAAGGTGCGATCGCGGCTCTGTCCGTCAACCTGACTAATTTTCAAGGCTCCCATCAAACTCTGCTCTGGCTTGGGAGGACTCAACAGTTGCTGCACCTCGACGTCATTATGGGCTTCCAATAATTCCAGACGCGCCGGGCCAATATCCATCTGGCTGTAGCCAGCGGGAGCCACCGCCAGCCAGCGCTCCAGGGTTTGACCCATGCGATCGCTGTGCAACTGCACCTTTACGGCCAGATTTTCCACCTCACCATCGTTGGTGAACTGCACAGTCTTGATGGCGTTGTCGCTGTAGCCCAGCAGCGACAAACCGGCGAACTGCTGGGGATACACAGAACCGTCCGGCTTGATAAAAATGTCCGTTTGCTGCCGCGTCTGGTCAGGGGCGACCACCTCCAGCCAGTCACCCTCAACGCGAATCTGACTGCCGGGGCCGCTATCGGTTCGCACCAACAACATGCCCTCCGTGCTCAGGTGAATCACCGCTGCCGACCCGGCAATAATGATCACTAAGCCCCAGTGAGTCAGAGCAAAGCCAATTTTTCTAGGCCCTTTCCAGGGAAATCGACTGAGGGTTGAAATCCCCAAATTAACGGCGAGGAGAAACATCAAAGCACCAAACCAGGCACTCTTATAAATCTCGCGCTGCACCGTTGCCGAACCCACTTCGGACTCATAAAAAGTCGCGCCGATCAAGATCACCGCGATCGCAGCTAGCAGCGGCACCGCCAGTCTAATTGATCCTAAAAATCGGATAATTCTAGATTCCATAACCAGAAACAGACAGAGCAGAACTATCACAAAGATTGGTAAACAGACTCAACGAGATGAGCGATCGCTTCTGTATTAGCAACTACTAAAAACCACCAGCCATGCAAAAAATGCATGGTTTACATGCAAGCAGTGCATTTAGCTAAAACTACTTTTTTTGAGGCAAACGTCCTCAAACGCTACCGATTCAGAGCATTTCGTTTGCTCAAAGCAGTCTTTTTTGCCATGGATTTTGGCTTATTCGCCTGTCGCAAAGCCAACTTTTAAGGCGAGCAGGATGAGATGAGGAAACCGCATTAGCTTAATGCAAAAGCCGAATAGCGACTTTCTCTTTGGTTGTTCTTGTTACAAAAAATCTTCCTTATCTTCCACTAGGGTCAATGCAATCGAAACAGCGTTGACCATTTTGTTTGCAGTTTTAATTCATCTGAATAGTTGGATTTTAAGGCTTTTACCTGGATTTTATGATTCCGTGGTCTGCGCTGAAGTAGCGATAAACCGCTGCAGAAATTTTTGATTTTGACAAACAAAATCGGCCAGAAAGCTTTACTGATCTGAGATTTCGAATCGGTTGGATTTCGGTTTTTGGCTACTTGTTTTTCTCGGATTAGATATTTCTGTTGGTGCTTATTGGTTAACGCTAGGAGAGTTTGGAGAACATAAATGGTTGCTGATCCACAGGCCTCTACTCAAGAAACGGCGCTCCAGGTTGAGCTTCTGGAAAGCAGTTTTGACAAAGTTAAGCCCCGAGCGAATGAATTTGTGGCGAGTTTTTACGACAATCTCTTCACCGATTATCCTGCCGCCAAGCCGCTGTTTGCCCACTCCAACATGCAGGAGCAGGGCGGCAAGCTCCTGAAGTCGCTGGTCTTTGTGGTGGAAAATCTCCGCCGCCCTGGTGAGCTGACAGATGCCCTCAAGGGGTTGGGAGCCCGTCACGTTAGATATGGCGCGTTGCCCGATCACTATCCCCTGGTGGGCAACTCATTGCTCAAGACCTTTGAGCAGTATCTTGGCAGCGATTGGACGCCCGCCACCAAGCAAGCTTGGACAGATGCCTATGGAGTCATCACAGAAGTCATGCTTGAGGGGGCTGAGTACGATAAGGCGCAAGTGCAGTTGGTATCTCCGGAGCCTGAGGTCGACGAGGCGACAGGCCTAAAGGTGCAGTTGCTAGAAGAGAGTTTTGCCAAAGTCGCGCCCCAAGCGTCTGAGTTCACTAGCAGCTTTTACGGTAATTTGTTCACCGACTACCCTGCCGCCAAGCCACTATTTACCCATACGAATATGGCCAAGCAAGAAAAAATGCTGCTTGAGTCCCTTGTGTTTGTGGTCGAAAATCTACGTCAACCAGAGGCTTTGACCGGGGCACTCAAAGGATTGGGGACACGCCATGTCAAGTACGGCGCGTTGCCTGAGCACTATCCCCTGGTGGGCAATTCTTTGCTCAAAACTTTTGAGCAGTACTTGGGTAATGACTGGACGCCTGAGACTAAAGAGGCCTGGATTGAAGCGTATGGTCTGATCACCCACGTCATGCTAGAAGGCGCTGACTACGACAAAGCTGATTTGCAGTTGGACTCGACAGCAGCGGTGGAAGCCCCTGAGAGCAATATCAAAACCGGCACCGCCGTCGGCATCATCGGCGGCGGCTTGATCGCGCTGATCGTCCTGTTTTTGCTGGTCTAACGCTGAGGGTTGCACGGAGCAAGAGCAATGGCGTTGAGAGGCGAAACGTTGAAATGGCGATCGCTATTTAGTTTAAAAACCGCGATCGCGGTGGTCTGTATTGCCCTGGTGGGCTGGTTTGGTGCCGCCTTTGCGCTGGACCATAAACAGGTATTTTTGCCGGGGGAAACCTCCGTGGGACATTACCTGTTTGAAACCTCTTGTGCGTCTTGTCATGAGGGGTTTAAGCCGGTGAGCAACGAAACGTGTATGCGCTGTCATGAAGCCGAAATGGCCGAAGACAAGCATGGCGCTGCCAAGTTTCGCGACCCGCGTTGGGCGGGGGAACTGGCGAAAATTGAGGCGCTAACCTGCACGACCTGTCACAACGAGCACGTCCATATGTTTGGTCGGGGGGTGCATCTCCAGCCCGACCTGTGCATGAACTGCCATCAGGGCATCATCGAAGGTGACCTCAAAAGCCATGACGGATTTGCGGCAGATGGGTGCTGGACGGCGGGGTGTCACAACTATCACGACCACCGCTCGATTTCCACCGGCTTCTTGATCGAAAACCTTGATCAGCCACCGATGTTGCCGGTGCAACAGTTGCCCGATCGCACCCTACCAGCCAAGGTCGAGACAGCTCCCGCCCCCGACCTCCGCCAGGAATTCTTGGGAGGTGGCGCATGATGTTTGGATTCAGCTTTGCCGGAGCGAAACCTCACCGCCTGCGGCACCTCTCCTTCGTAAGGAGAGGTTCATCAACGGAATTTTCCGAGGAGCAACCGCTAAGCACAGGCTCGGTCCCTCTCCTTACCAAGGAGAGGCTAGGTGAGGTTTCCTCGGAATTCTCCATAGAGCAACCACCAAGCCCAGGCTCGGTCCCTCTCCTTTCCAAGGAGAGGCTAGGTGAGGTTTCCGGGTTCCCCAAAGGTCAACCGTCCAGCGCCCGCTCGGTCCCTCTCCTTTCCAAGGAGAGGCTAGGTGAGGTTTCCTCGTCAAACTATCGCCAGTCTTGGGTTAGGGCGATCGCCCCCCTGCTCCTCGCCCTCTGCCTCCTGATGAGCTGGGCCACCCCCGCCCACGCCAACGGCATCGACCAGACCCACCTCGACGAGGCCACCCAGCTCTGGCAAACCAGTGCCCACGCCCTGAACGAAATTAACTGCTCTAGCTGCCATGAAGCCTCAGACACCAACGAATTTGTGGCGCGACCGGGCATCGAAAGTTGTCAAACCTGCCACCAGCAAGACGTTGACACCTTCTTACTCGGTCAGCACGGCATTCGGCTGTTGGAGGGCGATCCGCCCCTCACGCCCGCGATGGCTCGTCTACCGATGCAGCCCGACGCGATGACTCTACAGATGACCTGCAATAGCTGTCACGACGTCCACTCCGTCAACACGGTGCAGGCCGCTGTGGATTCTTGCCTCACCTGTCACAGCGACACCCACTCGCTGAACTACGAGAACTCGCGCCACGCCGAACTCTTTGCCGCCGATCGCACCCTGCCCCGCCCGTCCGCTACGTCGGTGAGTTGTGCCACCTGCCACCTGCCCCGCCATCAGACGGGCACCGGCGACAACGTCTTTACCCTGGTGAACCACAACAACACGTATACGTTGTTGCCCCGCGATCGCATGGTCAAAGACGTGTGTATGAACTGTCACGGCATGGAGTACAGCTACAACAGCATTTTTGACGATGACCTGGTGGAGGCCAACTTTGATGCGCCCCCCAGCCTCGCCCTCGAAACCTTTGACCTCGTGCGCGCCTTTGAAGAACGCCGCACCGATCAAGGGGATGGTTAGGGCGATCGTCAAATCCAGCGTTCGTCTTCACGAACAATCACACCCACACACATCACAATCACCTAACTTTCGCACATTCGTTTGCTGATTTCTAAACAGAGGAGACAAGTTCAATGGCCCTTTTTGTAGAAAGATGGATGCACACCCTGCGCACCCGCACCGTGGCCGTCATCGCCATCATTATGGCCGTGGCGGTGACGGCGATTTCTTGCAGCGGCGGCACCACTGCCACCGCCACCCCTGGCATTGCGCCGGAATTGGTGTCTGACTACATTCACACTGTATTGGAAGCCGACCGCACCGCCTACACCCGCCACGTCGTCAACCGCGCCACCATGCTGGAGGGCAAAGCCAAAGCGGACGGTGTGGTTCCCGTTGAAGCAACGGAAGCCTGGCAGCAGGGCGAGGGCATTCCCCTCCCGGCGCAAATGTTTCGTCTGGGCTCCGAGATTGCCAACGAAAAAGGCTATTTCACCTACAACCTGATCTCGCCCTGGTATATCAACGACAGCCACGCGCCCAAGAGCGAGTTCGAACAAACGGCCATGGATACCGTGATCGAAACCGGCGAGGCTTACAAAGATTACCAGCAGGTCGGCGACCAGCAGTTCTTCTCGGCGCTGTATCCCGACGTGGCGGTGGCGGAGGCTTGCGTGTCTTGCCACAACACCCACCCCGTACACCTGGAGCGCTATCCCGACAAGCAATTTGTCATGGATGAAGTGATGGGTGGCGTGGTGATCAACATTCCCCTAGCGGGAGCCTAACGCTAGTTACCTGGTAACTAGCACTTCACATCTCCTAGTGAAGCCAGCCTGGAGAGGGGAGCCGCACCAGTTCCCTTCTCTAGATTCCTGGGACGGAGGGAGTGGCTGGGTGGCTGGGTGAGTAACTGGCTACTGGTTCCCAATTTCGATCATCTCGCCCACTCTCAGGCATCTGCCAGTTTGCGCGATTGGATACGGTTTATCGGTACGTTCGCTTGGATACTCAGGGGCAGTCCGGATAGAAATCCCACTCGTTTGTCTAAACCGCGTCCAAGTTGAGAACTGTAGTTTTGTGCGATCGCTAAAACCTCACCTAGCCTCTCCTTGGCAAGGAGAGGAACCGAGCCGGTGCTGAACTGTTGACTCTCGGAAAATTCCGTTGATAGACCTCTCCTTGTTAAGGAGAGGTGCCGCAGGCGGTGAGGTTAGATCAGAGGCCAAAACTCCCTTTCTGAATCTGGATGAGGATTAAGACGCGGCTTCGGAGCGCGATCGCCGCCCATGCCCACCAAAACTGAAGTTTGCTTTGCTTTTCTTTGACCCATGAGCCAGTCCTCTCATTCTCACAACACGGTTGACTCTTTGCATCTGTCGGCGGCCACAAGTGCCGATGCGGGGGACGAAACGGCCACCGCGGCGAATGAAAATGTCGCCCCGCAGCGTCGTCATCCGGTGCGCCCGCGAGGCATTCAGCCCAGTTTCAAAGTCTTGATTGGTCTAACCCTGCTGACGGCAGTGTTGCTCGCCCCCTTTGCCCTGAGCGAGGTGTATTTCGAGGCGTTGCGATCGCGCGCCATCGATCTCCACCAATTCATTCGCGGCGAATTGTACAAACAGGCAACGGGCTATGCGGCGCTGGTTTTCGTCCTCATCGAACTGTTGCTGACGGTGCGCAAGCGGGGGCGCGGCTGGATCACCCGCATCAAGCTCCCCGGTTCGATGCAGTTTTGGCGCAGTAGCCACATCTTTTTAGGGGTGGCGCTGCTGGGCATGGTGCTGATCCACACCCTGGGGGCCAACGGCTTGAACTTTAACGCCGTCTTTCTCTGGGTCTTTTTCGCGACGACGCTCACCGCCCTGGTGGGCGTTGTCGCCGAAACCGGCATTTTAGAATCCACCCGTAGCTATTTCGGCAAGCTGCCCGGTGCCAGTACGGGGTTGACCAAAGGCCCTCTGATTCGCGGTTTGAGGGCGATTTGGCTCACTAGCCACATCTTTTTTGTATCGGTATTTGCCGTCATGCTCGTGTTTCATATCGCCCTGGCGTATTACTACCAGTAATGGCCATGACGACCTGATTGCAGTGGTTAGGCAGCCGCGTTGAGCGGTGGGTATCGCAAATCATCCTGGCGTATTACGAGTAAATCTCATGACTGACCCGATTCATTTGTTGGAAGACAGCTTTGCCAAGGTCAAGCCCAATGCGATGGCGTTTTCTCACTGCTTTCATCGCCATTTGTTTGCCAAACATCCTGATATTGAACCAATGTTTGGCGACCTCAGTTTGGAATTGATGGAGAAAAAACTCGTCGCTTCCCTGGCCCTGATTGTCGAGAATTTGCACAATCCTGAGGCGCTGGCCCATGCCCTGCAAGGCTTGGGCGCTTATCACGTCACCAAAGGCACAATGGCCGAGCACTATCCCTACGTGGGGCAGGCGCTGATCCAAGCCTTTGAGGAATTTCTGGGCGACGACTGGACGCCCGCTGTGGCCGCCGCCTGGATGGGGGCCTATCGCACCATTAGCAACATCATGCTGGAAGGCGCGGAGCATCCCAACGACTTTCTGGAGGGTGAATTGACCTTTTACGAATGGCTGGATCTGTACGGTGAGTCGAGTCCGACCCTGCACAAGCTGGTGGAATCCACCACCCACTTTAAGTACGGAGCCAAAGATTAGGAATGAGAATTGAATAAGTTGGGATAGCCGTCTCGGCTGTCCCAAGGCAGGCAAGATGCCTGCCCCAAACAATTTGGACGTGATTTGATCCTCATTCCTTATCGACGCCAGCTTTTCGCCAGTCGCCATTCTCACCCGATAGATCGCCGCCGCTAGCTAGACAACCGCGATCGCCCTCCTCCCCCCCAAAACCTAAAACCCCATCCCCCAACCATGTCAGTGAACCGTGTTTCCGCAACTCCAGAAGTGAGTCGACGCAGCCTGTGGGCGATCGCCCTGATTGCCACCTTTGCGATCGCCGCCTTCTGGCTCACCCATCCTGTGACGGGTGATCAGAACCTATCGCCCGTGTCGGGCCTGATGACGCTGAAAGGTAGCGCCCAAACTGCGATGCCCTACAAAACGGCGATCGCTAACGGCAAACCGACCCTGATCGAGTTTTACGCCGACTGGTGCACGACCTGTCAGGGTATGGCTCCCACTTTGGAGTCGATTCATCAGGAATATGGCCCGTCCGTTAATTTCGTGATGTTGAATATCGACGATCCCCAATGGCGGGAAGCGATCCAGCAGTTCCGCGTGACCGGGGTGCCCCATCTGGTGCTGCGCGAGGGCGACGGGGCGATCGCGGCAACCTTTGTCGGTAAAGTCCCCAAGTCGGTACTGGCCGAGAGCCTCCAGCATTTGCTTTAGGCGGTTGGCGAGTGCTCGGTTGGGGCATGTTTGCAGTTAAGTTCAGGATTGGATGATGTCTCACTGGTTGATGAACCGGGCAAGCCGCGATCGCGCCGCCGCCCACCCTTTCCTCAAAACGAGTCGCATCAGTGACTACGTCTCGGGCCTGCAGCAGCATATGGTGCAAGCGGCTCAGCCCTGGCGGCAGCCCCCCGGCAACGCGGGGCTGATTCGTCACGAAACCCAGCATTCCCGGTATCTGTCCAATTTCTCTTTTCCACCAAAGGGGTGACGGCAATGGCCATTCTCAGTCGGTTGCTGCATTTTCTGAAATTGCTCGAAGAACTCGTTGAGTTTGGGGAATTTCTCACCACCCCCGTGGGCACTACGGTCATCTTTTGCCTACTCAGCGATCAAGCCTTGGCCCTCATGGGCTGTGACGTGACCACTGCCGCCATTCTGGCGAGTACGGCGGCGCTGACCTTATACTGCACAATGAATCGCCCAACTTATTGATTTTTGGCATCATGACATCACGATTTCGGCAATGGGGTCTGGGTTGGGCACTGTTGGGAGCGGTTTTCATGACCTCCCCGCTGGCCTGTTCCGCTGAAGAAGCCCAGGCTCCGACTCAAGAGCCCGCCGCCATTTTTAGCGTGCAAGACGAGACCTTTGAAGCATTGCGCACTGCCGATGTGGTGTATCTGGGCGAGCGCCACGACAGCGCCGCCGACCATGCCGCCCAACTGACCATCATCGAGGGACTCTACGCCGAAAACCCCGATATGGCGATCGCCCTGGAGATGTTTCAGCGTCCCTTTCAACCCGCGATCGATCGCTACCTCGCGGGCGAAATCTCGGAGGAAGAACTAGTCGCCCAAACGGAATATCTGGAACGCTGGGGCTTTCCCTGGGAGTTTTACGCGCCCTTCCTCCGCTTTGCCCAGGAAAACGACTTGCCCGTGCTGGCCCTCAACGCCCCCGCCGAAATCACCCGTCAGATCGCCCGCGAAGGGTTAGACAGCCTGGAGGGCGACGACTTTCGCTACATTCCCCCCCTGGCGGAAGTCGACACCAGCAACGCCGACTATCGCGCCTTTGTCGCCGAAGCCTTTGGCGCTCACGGTGCCCACGGCAACTTGGATCTCGACAATTTCTTCGCCGCTCAAGTGATGTGGGACGAAACCATGGCGATGACGATCGCTGATTTCAAAGCCGCCAATGCCGACACCCAGGTCGTCGTACTCGCCGGGAACGGTCACGTCATCTACGGCCACGGCATCCCCGATCGCGTGCAGCGCCGCCTCGGCGACGACCTGACCCAGCAGATCGTACTGCTCAATCCCATCGAGTTTTTTGAGGAAGAAGGAGGGGCGATCGCCGACGCCTTTTGGTACAGCGAGTGACTGGCGGATGAAGTCGGTGAGGTAGTGGGTAGGTGAGGTAGTTGGTCACTGTGCGCTGGCAATGACTGGCTTAACCAGACGGGGACTGAGTGATTGAGGCCGTGGACTGGTTGTTACTCATCTCCTGCGGGTCAACAGGAGTACCGTGTGTCCAAAGCTCGTATTCACTGATATCAATTTCTTCATTCCACTCAAGGCCATAGCCCCCGACGGCAATCCTGAAATTCTTGAAAAAAGCTGGCTGCCGCAGAGGGGAAAACATCGGGATGCTCAACAGCCGATGAATATCGTATTGTTTAACCGTTTGATCGCTAAATTCCACCAATAAGGTGGTGTCGCTGATGGCTTGAGCTTTCTGTATTCGAGGACATTTCATGGCTGGAGATGAACCGAAACTATTTCAAAGGAGGCAATTTACGAAATTCTTGCGTGTTCCACATTTGTAACAAGTCTTGCTGATAAAGCGCTGCCCATTCCAGCACCAGCTTTTGTGCTCGATTTGGTAAGTCACCTTCAATAATGTTTAGCGATTCAATATCTATCAGCGCTACGAACTCGCCGTAAATTGCATGAAAGTGAGGTGGCGGATGATCTCCAAAGAAGACCTTGATAACGATTCCATAAAATCGAGCGATTTCTGGCATTGTCGTATTGGGAACTGACTCAGTAGTTCGATTTTATCAATGGCGAATTTAAGGCTGCGAGAGTATTCTAATTCATCAGCTTAAGGTGTCGCTTTTTCAGGGAGCGGGATCGCCAAGCCTTTTGCTACAGGTATTAGCTTGGGAATAACGATCGTTTGATGCCCAATTTTGTATTGATATCTTTTGCCTGCTAAGAGACAGCCGAGACGGCTATCCAAACCGATTGAATGAATTTCCAGACCCCGGCGAACTGTTCAGAGACGGAGGCTACTCTGTCACTCTCTACTCCACATTCAGCGCCCCATGCCGCCGTAGCCACTGCTTTTGCTCCGCCGTCAGGCCGGAGGCGTCGGTAAATAGAGCACCGCGAACGGTAGCGCGATCGAAACAGACGCCATCCAACTGGGCTTTTTCCAGATTGGCGGCGCGGAGGTCAGCGCCGCTGAGGTTAGCGCCGCTCAGATTGGCATATTCCAGTGTCGCCCCGTAGAGAGAGGTTTGGCGCAGGTCAGCGCCCATGAGCACCGCGTTCCAGAGGTCGGCCCAGTCGAGTTGCGCCGATCGCAACACCGCCCCCGTCAGATCGGCCTCGGGCAGTTCACTACTCAGCAAATCCGCTTCCGAGAAATTGGCCCCCATGAGCAAGGCCCCGTGGAACTTGGCCTGGGTCAGCTCGGCCTCAGCAAAGGACGCACCGACGAGGGTCGCCGACAACCAGGTTGAGTTTCTCAGGTGAGCATTGGCAAAGCTGGATTGGCTGAAATTGGCATCGTCGAGCTGGGCAGCCAGCAAACTTGCGCCATCAAATCGGGATTGGGGCGCACTGACGCTGCGGAAATCAGCCCCGTCAAACCGCGATCGCTGAGCGCTGACCCGCTCCAGATTGGCTCCGTGGAGGTTGGCAGATCGCGCGATCGCCCCCTGTAAATTGGCCTCGGGCAGTTGGGCCTGGGTCAACACCGCGTCAGTCAGCCGCGCCCCGGCCAGGTTGCTGCCCGACAGATCCGCCAGCACCAGGGTCGCCTCGGAAAAGTCTACCGCCCGACAGGAGGTGTGTTGGAGCTTCGCTCGGCGCAAATACGCCCCCGAAAAATCGCCCCCATCCAAGCACTGCTGACTCAGGTTGACATGACTCAATTCCGCCCGCGAGAGCGATCGCCCCGACTTTAACCGGGCGAGGACATGAGAAACCGTCAATTGCGCCATGGCAGACTCCACTGAACCTATGATCATAATATTTTGTTCTGTATCCCTCGATACGAAACAAAATATTAATTTGTAGTTCTGGGAGTCTGCTAAGAAATGAGAATCGCATAAGTTGGGATAGCCGTCTCGGCTGTCCCAAGGCAGGCAAGCTGCCTGCCCTAACAATTTGGATGTTATTTGATCCTCATTCCTAAGAATGGCTGCGGTGCGGGGTTACTCGAACAGGTCGAGGTCGGTGACGGCCCCGCGACTGCTGGTGGAGACCAGCTTGGCGTATTTGCCCAAAATGCCCCGCGTGTAGTTGGGCTGGCGGGGCTGCCAGGCCGCCCGCCGCTTTTCCAGTTCTTCATCGGAAATGTTGAGCTGTAGCCGGTTTTGGTCCGCGTCAATGGTGATGGCATCGCCTTCTTGCACGAGAGCGATCGCGCCCCCCACGGCAGCTTCTGGGGCGACGTGGCCGACCACCATGCCGTAGGTGCCGCCGGAGAAGCGCCCATCGGTAATCAGCCCGACAGAATCACCCAGTCCGGCCCCGATGATGGCCGAAGTGGGAGCCAGCATTTCCCGCATACCGGGGCCACCTTTCGGGCCTTCGTACCGCACGACCACCACATCACCCGCGTTGATTTGCTTAGCCAAAATGGCCCGCAAACATTCCTCTTCGGACTCAAAGACGCGAGCCGGACCGGTGATTTGGCGGTTCTTAATGCCGGTGAGTTTGGCGACAGCGCCCTCAGTGGCCAGATTGCCCTTGAGGATGCCGAGGTGGCCCTGGGGATACATGGGGTTGTCAAAGGTGCGGATCACGTCCTGATCCGCACGGGGCGTCTCGGGAATGTCCGCCAGCAGTTCCTCGATGGTTTGGCCGGTGATGGTGAGGGCATCGCCATGGAGCAGCCCTTTGCTGAGCAGCATTTTCATCACCTGGGGCACGCCCCCCGCCTGGTGGAAGTTGGTGGCGACATAGCGACCCGAGGGTTTTAGATCGCAGAGCACGGGCACCTGGCGGCGAATGGTCTCAAAGTCGTCGATGGAAAGCTCCACACCGATCGCATTGGCGATCGCCAGCAGGTGCAGCACCGAGTTAGTGGAACCGCCCACTGCCATGATCACCGCGATCGCATTTTCAAACGCTTTGCGGGTGAGGATCTGCCGGGGCAAAATCTGCTGGCGAATGGCTTCCACCAACACCTGCGCCGACTTTTCCGTGCTGTCCGCTTTCTCCGCGTCTTCCGCCGCCATGGTGGAAGAATACATCAGGCTCATGCCCATAGCCTCAAAGGCCGAAGACATGGTGTTGGCCGTATACATGCCCCCGCAGGAACCCGCTCCGGGACAGGCATTGCGCTCCACTGCCAGCAATTTTTCATCATCAATTTTGCCAGCGCTGTATTGCCCCACCGCTTCAAAAGCGCTCACCACCGTCAAATCTTCGCCGTCGTGGTGCCCTGGCTTAATCGTGCCGCCGTAGACAAAGATCGAGGGAATATTCAGCCGACACATGGCGATCATGGCACCGGGCATGTTCTTATCACAGCCGCCGATCGCAATCACGCCATCCATGCTCTGGCCGTTGCACACCGTCTCAATGGAGTCGGCAATCACCTCCCGCGATACCAGGGAATACTTCATGCCCTCAGTGCCCATGGAAATGCCGTCGCTGATGGTGATGGTGCCAAACAGTTGGGGCATGCCCCCGGCCTGACGAATGCCCGCCTCTGCCCGCTTGGCGAGGTCATTGATGCCCATGTTGCAGGGGGTGATGGTGCTAAAGCCGTTCGCAACGCCCACAATCGGCTTAGTAAAGTCATTGTCACCAAACCCAACGGCCCGCAACATGGCGCGGTTGGGAGTGCGCTGGACCCCTTGGGTGACGACCTGACTTCTACGGTTTTCTGACATGACTATCTTGTCCGCCTGTACTGAAAAATGCTCACCTAATCCTACCGAATTCGCCTCCGCTCCCGGCATAGACTCAATCATTGACCCACCATAAAAATGCTGATTTTAGGCAGTTGGGTAAAGGGTCGATACCCTGATGCCGCATTCCAATTTCTGTAAAGGGATGACTCAAAATATGCCATCAAAACAGGCGGTCCACGATGGCTGGCGGCCCCCGACCTCATGAGATCGACACCTGCTTGAATCCATCAATCCCCATCCTAAGTAAACGTCAATCCTGCTAGCGGCTCAGGCCGGTGATTTGCCCACACCATTGGAGCTTCTATGAGAAATCGCGTTAAGATTAGCCAACTGTGAGTTTTGCCCCCATCCATTTAACCTGCCTCTCAGCGGAAACTTTTTTCCCTTGAGGGTGCGATCGCAGCCCCCGGTTTTGAGGTGTATCTGGATGAAAAATTTCACTGTGCGAACATCATCAAAGAGTTCCTGAATTCCTGAATCAAGGATCGTTTACATGGATGCCAACGAAGTCATAGCGCGATACGCCTCAGGAGAGCGCGATTTTCGCGGAGCAGATTTGAAGGGCGTGAATCTGGCGAACGAAAACCTTCGAGAAATTAATTTACGACAGGCTAATTTGCATGGAGCCGACCTGTCAGGTTGCGATCTGAAAGGGGCCAACCTGCGCGAGGCGATGCTCGAAAAGTGCCTTTTGCAGGGGGCACATCTTGAACTCGCGAACTTGATCGGGGCCGATATTGCCCATGCCAATCTCAGCCATGCCAATCTGGACGAAGCCGGTATCCGCGGCACCAATCTGACCGATGCGACTTTAGAGCATGCCAGTATTAAAGATGCCAACCTGAATGAGGCAGTGCTTGATAAAGCCCGCTTACGGGAAGCAGATTTATCCCACTCGGCCCTCAATCGTTGCCATCTCATCGAAGCGGACCTGACGCTGGCAAAGTTAGAGGGGGCCAGTTTCGCCAATGCGATGTTGACGGGAGCGATTTTGACGGGGGCCAACCTCTCCACCGCCCTGCTCAGTGGCGCGAATCTGGACAACGCTGATTTGGGTGGCGCTGATTTGAGCCGTGCCAAGCTGCAGGGCAGTACGCTGGTTAATGCGCATTTAGTGCAGGCCAATCTGCGGGGGGCAAATCTCAGCTGGAGTTCGCTGCGGGGCGCTGAGCTGCGGGGTGCCACGTTTTATCGGGCGAAGCTCAGTTGGTCCAATCTCAGCGGCGCGACTCTCAACGAAGCTGTGATGATCAACGCCAGCATGGATTACGTTAATCTGCGGAACGCGGTGCTGACGGGGGCGATTCTGCCGGACGGTCGAACTCACGATTAAGCGATCGCGTCGCCATGGGATACGGATTGCGCGCTCGGGGGGCAATTCGCCGTGCCAAATCAATCGGTTGAATGGGCGAGTGGGCGACGGTGTCTCGATGGAGGTTAGCCAAGCGGTGCTGAGCATCAATAAACTCTAAATGCATCAGCGAGGCAATGCCCTTAAGCGTCGGCGTTAAGCTGTGGGCGAGGCGATCGCGGGTCGCTAGCCAACGGTTGATACTGGAGGGTAGGCGATCGCTAAATCGCAGCGGCAGTGCTGAAGTCGAAAACTGCTCAGCATATTCCGAACTGAGAAAAGGCCGATAATCAGTCGCCTGCGGGGTCTGCTGCATCACAAAACTGAGCACCGTCCCGTTGAGATATTGCCGCAGTGCAGCGGTGTCGTCAGCGGCATGCTCTGGCATAAATGGCACTTGGGTCAGCGCCGGATTGATATTTTTGGGATCACCCACACTGAGATGGGTGCCACCGATAATCGCCACCAGCGATCGCGGTCCCGCCAGCTGGTTAAACGGTCGCAACTGTTGATCGGAGACGGAAGCGATGCCATCGCTAGTGCTGGTTACGACCAGAGTGGGCATTTTAACCGCCCGCAGGCCAGTATCACCAAAAATATGTCCCGCCAGGGGATTCATCAGCACTAGCTGAGTAATGCGGGGATCCGCTAAGCTTTCTGGCGGCATTTCCGCTTCCGTCGCCGCACACTGAAACCAGTCCGCTGGCGAGGAAGCCCCCACTTCCAAAGTGGCACAAAAGGTCGCCAACCCAATGGGATCCACCGTCCCCCCAGCCAACACCAATCCGGTAAAGCCGCCCAGGGAATGACCGATCAACGTCACCGAATCCATTGGTAGGCGACCCCGCAGAAAAAAGGAATGTTGGTTCAGATCTTCTAAGCGATCCAAAATGAAACTAACATCTTGGGGCCGCTCGACGAACTCACTCCCCGGCAGGATCGCCCCGTCTTCCCGAATCAACGCATCCACATTGCTGCCGGGATGCTCTAAGGCGACGACGGTGAGGCCATGGGAAGCCAGGTGCTCCGCCAGATAATTTAAGAAGCGGCGATCGGCCCCAAAGCCGTGAGAGAGCACCACCATTGGCCCCTGGTGGCGGTCAGACCAATACAGATCAATCGGAATCACCCGATCGCGCTGATGATCACGAAAGGAAACTGACCATCGCTCTGCAACGTATGGCCCCGGCACTGAAGGCTCAAATTGGGTCGACAGCGACACGGGCGTGAGCGTGTTCAGTTCCTGATAGAGAACTTGACTGAGCTCCGTCTGTTCCAGCCGCGATAATCCCAATTGCGACAATAAGCGCATTAACGCCATGCCATCCAGGGTCAGGGTCTCTTGGGGCAGCGCTCGCAACAGGGTCAGCGCCGTGACGCCGTGGGGACTCGCTTCGGCCTCTTGCAGGGCGGACTGAATCATCTGCGGCGTCAGGTCTGGGGCCACTTGGGCTAACGCATGGACAAAAGGACGTCCCTTAGAAGTGCCAATCAAATCTTGCAGGAAGCGATCGCGCACGGTCGGCTCAACGTTGAGATGCCGTTGCAGCGATTGGCGCACCGCTGGCGTCAAGACAGGACGGTACAACTGCAGGCGAGCGGGGACTTCTCCCGTTTGCGCAAAGGCGGCTAAATCATCAACTTGCAGGTGCGTTTGGGTGGGACCAAATTTGACGGCAATTGCGCTGGTGGCGAGTCCGGGCGCAGCCTGAATGGCGATCGCGCCACCACTCAGCAAGCCCATACTCAAATGCCAGAGCCCAGTGCGAGTGAATGGGTTAAAAACAGAAAGTAAACCTTGGCGCATTAAACTAACGAAACCAGTGAGCACGACGCCAATCGCAACAAAGCGCTAACTTAATGTAAAAGATTTCGACCGGGTTTGTGAGGGGGCAAAATGTCAAATTTTGTTGCCAAGCAAAATTCGAATGTGCCTTCCTTCGGCAGTTTAGTGCCAACCTCAGTCCCGATCGCGAGCGATTGGTTGGCTTCTAGCGTGCCCAGCCAAGGGCGAGAGCGGTGCTCATGTCACGGATCTTAATCGGCGTCATCGGCCCCGGCGAAACGGCAACCACAACCAACACCCGCACCGCGTTTGCGCTCGGCGCGGCGATCGCCCAGCAGGGCTGGGGGTTGCTGACCGGTGGACGAGATGCTGGAGTGATGGCCGCCGCCAGCCAGGGAGCCCATGCTGCCAATGGTCTGGTGGTGGGCATTTTGCCCAGCGAAGACACGGCCCAGATGTCACCAGCCGTTGACATCGCCATCTGCACGGGCATGGGGCAAGGGCGCAATGCGATTAACGTGTTGTCGAGTCACGTGGTCATTGCCTGCGGCATAGGTCCCGGCACGCTATCAGAAATCGCCCTGGCGCTGAAATTTGGCAAACCCCTGATTCTGATGGGCTTACCGGCTGACCTCGAAGCCGCCCTCGTTCACCTGTCAAGTGCCCCGATCGCGATCGCCCCCACCGTTACCGCCGCCATTGCTCAAACCCAAAATTTCCTCACCCGCGAGGGCAGCAACGGGTAGCAAAATTCAACATGGACTATTGAGTCCCTTGCCAGCAGAGGTTTTCAGCGGTTCCAGTTATCAGGATCGTAGAGCGCCTGAACCGAGTCAAGCCTCTGTCGGGGTCGAGTCTGCCCGCGCCGCCTGAATGCCCGCCTCGATATCGTCCAACGTTTTCACCACCAGCCGTTGGGCCTGCAGCTCCCACCCCCATTTTTGCAGTTGAAAGGCCACGTAAAAGCCAATGCCGGTCGCGATGATGTCCAACGGTTGGCGAAACGAGATGCCAATGAGCAGGCCCAGGCCACCGATGCCCCAAAACGGCAAGGCCACGGTCTGACGATTGTTTTCCACCAGCTTGGCAAAGAAATTTTTAGGCATCTCCGCCTCAATCTGATCGCGAATAGCTTTTTGCTCGGGGTAAGGGACCGCAAAGCTAAATTTGCGCCGGAGCTTTTCGATTTTGCGGGCTTCGGTGCTGTACTCCGTCAATTCATCTTCCGCCATGCGGATAAGCTGCTCAGCCTTTTCCATGTTTGTCACGAAGGTTCAGTCTTCTTTCATCCTACGGCAGTCCCTCGCGCAAACGGGCTTTTCATCGGTCAACCGAGAACTGGGTTTTGCATGGTCAAAAAACCTCACCTAACCTCTCCTTAACAAGGCTGCCGCTTGTACATAAGTTGCTGGCTGACTGCTTCCAGTGGTTTAGCCCCCTTTTCTGGTATGCCCGGAGGGCATTAAGCCCCCAATTCTGGGGGACTTCAAACTCCGGTCTCCCCCCAGAATTGGGGGGACTAAGGGGGGCGAATGCGCCTGTTGAGGTGGCAATCGAGATGTGTATAAGCGGTAGCCTTAACAAGGAGAGGAACCGGAGTCGGCTTAAACCTTTGTAAGTAGAGGTTAGGTGAGGCGTTGAGGTTCAGCCAACTTCTGCAAAATAGCGCTACCGATTGAAGATCCCCCGCTGTCGTGCCCCCTGACTAAGGAAGGAATGAAAATTGAATAAGTTGGGATAGCCGTCTCGGCTGTCCCCAGGCAGGCATCTTGCCTGCCCTAACCATTTGGATGTTATTTGATCCTCACTCCTAAGGAGGCTACACACAACCTGGATGTGATTACCCCCCTTAGATAAGGGGTGGTGGTAGATTGGTTCGAAAAGATGTGTAGTCGAACCATTGGAGAATGGGTATTACCTGGAGAAAACCCGGATTGCTAGCTGGTGAGCGCCATCGATTAGGCATCTATTGGCGACTTGGGATGAGCGGGCTTTAAAGGACCGCGATCGCTCGGTTTTGGTCTATTGAGCATGAACCAACCCCGAGCGATCGCATCTACTTTATTCAAGTGGCATTTTTATTCAAGTGGCATTCGCTTGAATGACTGTTGCGCGAGCCGCTTATTCGGCTTCCACCTGATCTTTAATCATCGCCCAAACCGACAGCACACCATCAATCCAGCCCTGGCAGAAGAGAATGCGGGATTGCGGACTGACTTCCAGCAAATGGGCAAAATCAGCATCGTGAGTCCGTGCGGTAGTGGGATACCCCCGCTGATCCAGATAATCCCAGAGGTAGTCCAGCACGTCTTCGTCAAAACTGGCGGCTAGGGGCCGCACCCGCTCGAAGTGAGTAAAGTCGCGGTAGGAGAGCTTGGAAGCGGAGCGCACGCCGAGTTCATAGCCTTCTTGCTGCACTTTCTTGAGGAGCACTTGCTTTTCGGTGCGCAAACGATCCACAAATTCCTCATCGGACATTGACTGTAATTTAATTTCTTCGTAGGTAACAGCCATGATTAACGCCTCCTGGCAAATTGCAGATATGTTGAGTTGATTTTTGACGGGTTGTAATCGTTCGAATAACGACTCTGGAACAGCAATAGTGACTCGTTTGCTCACGACCTTGGCCCGAAATTTCTGTGTACTCTTATACAATAACCATTCAAATTACATAATCCATGACCTTTAAGCAAACTGTTACGTAATTAACAGAAATGAACATTCGGTTATGTAATTTCAATAGAGCGATCGCCGCCATGCCTCCCCGATTCTCAGGCTGAAAGCTCTGCAGAGAGGAGCTTTCAAGTCCAAAAAGCCCGCCGAAGCGTGCATCATCAGCGGGATTAAATCAATCAGTTATGTAATGTCCAGGCAGGGCTATCGACCTAACAGGGGCAACAGCAGTGTGACAAAGTAATACACAATCGGCGCAGTGAAAACATAGCTGTCGGTGCGATCGAGCATACCGCCGTGCCCAGGGATTAGTTGCCCCGAATCTTTGACCCCGGCGTCCCGTTTCATTAAGGATTCGGTCAGGTCGCCCAGCAAACTGGTAATACCGATCAGCGTTCCCAACGCGCCCCCCGATAAGGGACTGAGGGGCCAGCCCAACAACTGCGACCCTAACATGCCGACCAAAATGCTGATAATGATGCCAGAAACTGCCCCTTCTACGGTCTTTTTGGGGCTGATGTTGGAAAGGGGCGTTTTGCCAAAGGCACGGCCCACGATGTAGGCTCCGATATCGGCCCCAATGATGCAGGCAAAGGCTACCAACGTGGCCGTTAGCCCGGTCGGCAGCGAGTCCAGTTGTACCGGCCAAGTGGGCCAAAATCCCGCCAGGGGTAAGTTACTGGTCACGTCGAGATCGCGCAAGCGGATCCAGTAGCTGGGTAAATAACCGCCATAAAACAGCCCCAAAATGGACGCGGCGACATCGGCGATCGTGGCAAATTTTGGCTGAAAGAGTAGATAAAAACAGATGAAGGTTCCTCCCAAGGGCAACACTGCATTGGCTAAGGGAGGAGAAACATGGGCAAAAATCAAGAGCAACTGGCTGACACACAGGGTGATTTTGGCCGCGGGCAAAATGCCTTTCGCCTGCACGAGTTGGAAAATTTCGCGTTGCCCTAAAAACACAATGACGCCAAAGGCCAGCGTGAAATACCACCCGCCCAAGATCACGATGAGGAAGGCAAGTAAGATGGCAACGAGAGCGCTAATTGTTCTGGTCAAGGGCATGTAATGGGGCAAAGGAGACAGGATTGAGGAAATGCAGGGTCGCCCCCAGGTGAGGGGGTAGGAGGCATTGCCAAGACTTTCCTGGGAGACTCATTTCCTTAGAGACTCAAGTTAATGATAGTAAACCGAAATACCCAGGTGGTGTCACTCAGGATAATTTACCAGCCTGATTAATGTAGAGGCTGGGGCGATCGCCCTCTCTCCAGACTTTCCCATTCACCGTAGCACTCCGCTGGTTTGCGCTGCTCACGGAGGGGTGGGGCCTCGTCCGTCGGTCAGCCTGGATGGCGAAAAGCTCGTGTACCAGGCTTTTTGGAGCTTGGTGAACCCAACCTGACAAATTAGGGCAAGTCAGCCAGAGATTTAGCGAGGGGCCGTGGGTAAGGGTCAAATTAAGCCCCTACCAGACTGAATTCGGCAAAACTTAAGATTTTCGCCCAAATTCACGAATGACGCCAATATCGCGGTTTTCGCTAATTTGAATACAATTTTGAGTGAGGAAGCTCTCACATTCCCCCTGAAAAGGATCACAATGGTGGGGGATACTGGAAATCCGGCTCTGACAATCACCCAAATTCATGCATAAGACTCAAGATCTGCACGTTGTTGAAACACGCCCTCTCGCGAGTCCCGCGCTCATTCACCACGAGTTACCCCTGACCGAAACGGCAGCGGCCTTAGTCACTCAGACGCGCGATCGCATTCGCAACATCCTGTACAACGAAGATCGTCGTTTATTGGTGATTGTCGGTCCTTGCTCGGTGCATGATGTCGATGCGGCGCTGGACTACGGACAAAAGTTGGCGGCGCTGCGGGCAGAACTGGCGGATTCCCTAGAGATTGTGATGCGGGTTTACTTCGAAAAACCGCGCACCAACATTGGGTGGAAAGGACTGATTAACGATCCCCATCTAGACGGCAGCTACGACATCAACACGGGGCTGCGGCTAGCCCGCAAGCTGCTGCTTGATCTGGCCCACTTAGGCCTACCGGCAGCCACCGAACTGCTTGATCCCATTACGCCGCAATACATTGCCGACGTGATTGCTTGGACGGCGATCGGAGCCCGCACCACCGAGAGCCAGACCCACCGAGAGATGGCCTCCGGTTTGTCGATGCCCATCGGCTTTAAGAACAATACGGACGGCAGTTTGCTGGCAGCGATGAATGCCATGCTGGCGGCCAGTGGCTCGCACCACTTTTTGGGCATTAACCACCACGGGTTAGCGAGCATTGTGACCACGACGGGCAACCCTGACGGGCATCTGGTGCTGCGGGGCGGCAAGCATGGCCCCAACTACGACACCACCCACGTACAGCAGGCGGCGCAGGAACTTGCGGAGCTGGACCTCAACCCGCGCATGATGGTGGATTGTAGCCACGCTAATTCTCAAAAAGACCACCGCAAGCAGCTTGAGGTGTTGGAACATATTGCCCGACAGGTACAGGGCGGTAGTCGCCATATTTTGGGCGTGATGATTGAGAGTCATCTGGTCGAGGGCAAACAGCCCATTCCCCAAGATTTGTCGCAGCTCAAGTACGGGCAAAGCATTACGGATGCCTGCGTAAGTTTTGACCAAACGGCGGACATGCTGCGGAAGCTATCGATCGCGATCGCCCCGTTTACGTCGCAACCCGTGTAGGACTGCAAGCTCGCCAAAATCAGTGCTTTGATGGCGCTTTGAGGAGGGCGATCGCGGCGGCATTATCCAGGGTTTGCATTGCCCAGTCAGGGGTACGGTCATCTCGATGGCTGGCCCAGCGCGCTAAAAACGTCGTTCGGTCAACGCAGCTAGCGCCCAGATGCAGCTTGTAGGGCAGTTCCATCCCCAAGTCCCAAAATGCAAACCCACTTTGCGCCAGCACCTGGCCGAGTAGCCCTAACTGCACCGACCCGGCCCCATTTTGCCGATGAAATCCGGCCAGGCTGGTGTAGATCGCCCCGGTCGTGTAGCCCACTTCGCCCGCAACTAACCGTTGACCATCATATATTTCGATGGAATGCAGGGCCACTCCCCGCAGCGGTTGCTGGTGCAAACTCATGAACGCTGCACATAGCGGATCGATGAGCCAAGTGGGAGAATGATAGTCAGCGATCGCTCGTAAACAGGTCGCAAAATTCTGATTGATGGCAAACGTGAGCCCCCGCGCGTGGCGTTTGAGCTTGCGAGACCGATGCAGGTGGGCAAAATCGAGCACGCAGCGCTGGTGATGAGACTTGATCAACAGCAGGGGCCACCGGGACAGCGACTCCCCCATCGGCAAATAACCGTGATAGCAAACATCGGCCACAAAGGCGGCGGTCAAATCAGTGGCCAGGCAAAATTCTTGCTGTCGCTGGGCCAACAGGCGAGGCACCGCTGGCAATTGGGTGCGATCGCGGATCACCGGGTAGTAGGGCTCTAGCCAATCGAGCAGGGAGCGCTGGCGATTGGGAGACATCGTTAATTCCTTCAGAACGCCGCCGCACGACTGTACCTGCTGATTCAATGCCGGACTCTAATGCTGAGTCGCCGATCGCTAAACCGCAGGCTCAGCATTCAACCATGCGCTTTGACCAGATTAGCGAATGCCGAGCGGGGAGTCACGCAAACCGATCAAGGCTCCTGCTCCGCCGTTGGCGATCGCACCGCCTTCAAACCCTCAATACGAGCACACAGACAGACCCCTATCCAGCAGAACAAGATTGCAGGCTATTTTATGCCCACTAGAGAATATCTCAGATCGGCAATATTTCGTAGGGGCTTGGCAGTGCCAAGCCCCTACCGGCAACGTCAAATCGTCTTTATGAACTTTTTTCGCTGATGAAACCATCCTGCGCTGGCGTAACTGATTAGGAACTTAACTGATCACAGTTCCCTAAGGAATGCGGATCAAATAACAGCCAAATTGTTAGGGCAGGCATCTTGCCTGCCTTGGGACAGCCGAGACGGCTATCCCAACTTATTCAATTCCCATTCCTAAGGGACGCACTCGAAATAAAAGTACCTACCCAACCACCCAGCCACTGCCGTCAACCGAGAGGTTATTTTCCCGCCAATCCCTAAGCATTGGCCGAGGTTTGACCACAGGTATATCGCGCCAACACGGCCACTAAATCAGCATGGTTGATCGGTTTGCTGAGATAGTCCTGCATGCCCGCCGCAAGACAGCGATCGCGGTCCTGAGGCTGTGCCAGGGCCGTGGTCGCCACAATGGGTAAGTCCTGCCACTGCGGCTGTTGGCGAATTTGCTGGGTCAGTTCCAGGCCATTCACCCCCGGTAGCTGCACATCCATCAGCACCAAGACTGGACGATGATCACTCAACCAGTCGAGGGCCTCCTGACCATGGGCACAGTGATGGACCTGATAGCCCCAGTGAGTCAGCATATGCTCTAGTAGCAAAGCGTTAATGGGGTTATCTTCGACGACTAAAATCGGCTGCGCAGTGGACTGGGGAGACGGTGGGGCGATCGCCAGCGGGTCTGAGAGGGTGGCATCTTGCACCGCATGCTGCTCATCGCGGCGGGTTGCCGTCCGGCAGTTGAGCGGCAACTGGATCGTAAATTCGCTGCCCTGGTCAGGCTGCGATCGCACGATGACATCGCCGCCGTGTAGTCGCGTCAGCTTTTGGGTTAGGGCCAGGCCCAACCCCGTCCCTTCATATTGCTTAGAGAGCGGACTTTCGAGCTGCTGAAAGGGCTGAAACAAAGCGGATACCTGGTCTGGCGCAATGCCAATACCCTCATCCCAGACCGTCAACGTCAACTGGTCCTCATGGGGTTGATGAACGCGAATGCCGATCGCCCGCCCCTTCGGCGTGAACTTGATGGCGTTCGACAATAGATTGAGCAGCATTTGCCGCACGCGCACCTCATCCGCAATTAACGCGGGCAGCGACTCTGCCACCTCACAGTGAATCGTGAGATCTTTCATCTTGGCTTGCGTCGTCACCATCGTGATCACGTCCTGACAAAGCGTAGCGACGTGAATGCTAGAGGGATTAAGATCCATCTGGCCCGCTTCGACCTTAGAGAGATCCAACACCTCGTTGATCAAACTCAGCAGATGTTCGCCGCTGTGATAAATCTGATCCACATACAATTGCTGACGTTCATTGAGTTCACCATAAACTGCCTGACTGAGCAGCTTCGAAAACCCCAAAATAGAGGTCATCGGCGTGCGCAACTCATGGGACATATTGGCCAAAAACTCTGACTTCAACCGATTGGCGCGAGCCAGTTCCAGGTTTTTAGCCGCCAACTCCGCCTCAATGCGCTCCTGTTGGGTAATGTCGCGCAGAATGATGGAAACGGCGGTAGGCTTGCCAGCTTCCTCGCCATAAACGGGACTGATGGAAATAAAAGCGCTGAAGGGGGTACCATCATAGCGCTGACAGACAATCTGGCCACTCCACCCCTCGCCAGTTGCCTGCTCTAAGACCCAGGCCACCTGGTCTTGTTTGGAAAAAAAGGTCGACAAATTGACCCCCGTGAGCCGCGCCGCCGGCCAGTTAAACACGCGCTGGGTGGCCAGATTGGCATACTGAATATTGCCCTGCAAATCCGTGATAATGGCGCTGTCATGGGCCGAGTCCAGCGCTTTGGAAAACATTTTGAGTTGCGCGTCACAGCGTTTGCGCTCGGTAATGTCGCGCCCAATGCCCAACGCCCCGACCAACCGACCGGATTGATAAAGCAACCGCCCGTTCACTTCAATAAAGACGCGATCGCCACTGCGAGTCAACACGGCAAATTCATAGTCGCGCAGTTCTCCCGTTTTAAGGAGTTGCGCAAACACGTCTAACGTCGATCGCCGCGACTCGGGGGCGACGATGTCAAGATAAGAATGCCCGACTACGTCGTCATAACTGTCGGCCCCAATCAGCTTTAAGCCATAGGAATTGACAAAGGTGAATTTGCCGGTCAAGTCCAGGGTGTAAACAATGTCAGAGGCCGCTTCAACATAAGCTCGAAACAGACTATCCGATTCCGAATGCAAAGCATTCGCTTTCTGCTTGGCAGAAACCGTGGGCGTGTCAGCGCTGGTCATGGTGTTGGTGTATCCCAATAGGCAAATCAGCAGTCGGTAGCCCCCTGATGATAGAAAACATGCAGACTCGCTATTTAGGCTGGCCCTGACTGCCTCATTGAGCTTTTCATCATCTCAGGGGAGAAATCAGGGATATTTCGTACAGATGCCGCGAAAAATCGTCAAGAATTCAGGCTGATGGTATCACTTTAGACCTTGCCAGTCAGTAGCGTAGTGAAAAACCCTGGCAAACTTTATGGTCATCGTAACTTTAGGAACTGTTGAAGGTGGGGATTTGGCGGCGGTGCTGTGCCATACGGTTCTCCGCAAGTCATGCAACTCTCGGCCAATCGATTGACTAGAACAGCGACCTGACATATTCCCGGCGCATCCGGGCGATCGCGTCAAGCGAAATCCCTTTCGGGCACACCGCTTCGCACTCCCCATGGTTGGAACAATCGCCAAACTCTTCAGCCGCCATCCGTTGAGTCATGGCCTGCACCCGTTGTTGACGCTCGACCTGTCCCTGGGGCAATAGCGATAGATGAGCCACTTTTGCCGCCGTGAACAAAGATGCTGACGCATTGGGACAGGCGGCCACACACGCCCCGCAACCAATGCAGGTGGCGTAGTCAAACGCCAGATCAGCATCCGCCTTGGGAATCGGCAGACTGTTGGCTTCGGGCGCAGAGCCGGTTTTGACCGAGACATAACCGCCCGCCGTGATGAGGCGATCGAGGGCGGAGCGATCGACCACCAAATCTTTAATGACGGGAAACGCCCGCGCCCGCCAGGGCTCGACGACCACGGTGTCGCCGTCTTGAAAGTGGCGCAGATACAGCTGGCAAGTGGCGGTTTTGGCCTGCGGGCCGTGGGCTTGGCCGTTAATCATGAGGCCGCAGGAGCCGCAGATGCCCTCTCGGCAATCATGGTCAAACTCCACCGGGGACTCATCTTGAGCGATGAGTTGCTCATTCAACACGTCTAGCAATTCCAAAAAAGACATGTCGGGGTGGGCGGCGGCGATCGCATATGACACCAACTGTCCCGGTTGATCGGCACTGGCCTGACGCCAAATTTTCAAGGTGAGCTGCATACAAGGGTCAACAGTATGGGGCGCTTTCCTTTTAGTGTAGAAAGCGGGGGGGCGATCGCTGGCAGTTTCGACCAAAACGTTGCATTTCAGCGTTAAGGTTGGGTGGCAAGGGTCAGCCCTTGATTGCGTCAACCCAGGATATCGGTGCATTTCCTCGTCATGCGCTAGGAACCCGACCCTTCAGCCAATCGTAAACTAGCAAAGGATGCCCTTTCCCATCATGATCAAAATTCGTTGGGTTGCCGTGTTGTTGGCGATCGCCCTGGGCCTGACCAGCTTTGCCCCACCGGCCCAAGCGCGCAATTGCTATCTCCGCAGTGACCACGAAATTTGTTTGCAGCGGGTACACCGCAGCGCTAAATATCACTGGCGCTATCGCGTTGAGGCCATCGTGGATGGGGAACGACAACCGCTCACCCGGTATGACTGTCGCGATCGCACCCGCACCCCGCTGACTGGCCCCGACCAGGGCCGTTCCCATAAGTTCGCCGCAGCAGACATCGGCGACAAACTCTGCCAACTGGTCGATCGCTAAGGGGGAAATCCCCTTGATCGTCTCACGGGGCAGGGCGCAGCACGGTACGCCCCGCCAGCCGATGCCCGGCGACGCCAATGACCGACACCTTAACCCTGGCGTTCAGCCGTCTACATCACCATGCCGCCATCAATGGTCATCACCTGTCCCGTGATGTAGGCCGCCGCCGGATCCGCGGCCAAAAAGCGAATCAGCCCGGCGACTTCTGCGGCCTCGCCATAACGCGCCAGCGGAATGTATTTGAGGATGTCCTCGGTATTGGGCAAATCTTCGGTCATGTCCGTTTTGATAAACCCTGGCGCGATCGCGTTCACCGTAATACCGCGAGGGGCCATTTCCTTCGCGACGGTTTTGGTGAACCCAATCACCCCAGCCTTGGCGGCGCTGTAGTTAGCTTGTCCGGGATTGCCCATCAGTCCGGCCACCGACGCAACGTTGATAATGCGCCCGGAGCGCTGTTTGAGCATGAGCTTGCTAACGGCGCGAGTGCAGTAAAAAACCCCGGATAGATTCAGATTGATGACGGCTTGCCAATCTTCCGGCTTCATCCGGAGCAGCAGGGTATCGCGCGTAATGCCAGCGTTATTCACCAGCACATCTACGCGGCCCCATTGGTCAGTAGCGGCTTTGATCAGGCTCTCAGCTTGCGCAACGTCGGAAACATCGGCCTGGACGGCGATCGCACTGCCCCCGGCAGCGGTAATTGCCGCCACCACTTCATCCGCAGCGGTGCTCGAACGGGCATAGTTCACCACGACCTGGGCTCCCGCCTCGGCCAGCGCTAACGCAGTGGCGCGACCAATCCCCCGCGATCCGCCCGTAATCACGGCTACCTTATCCGTCAGTTCCGCTGCCATCTTGCCGGTCTCCTGGTTCGCAAATTCAATCCAAGGGGTTATCTTACGCCATCCGGTTATCCTCCTGTGAAGAGATTCGGTTTTCTGCTACCCGCGATTAGAGATGACTTTTAGGATTGAGATATTGCACTGTCGCAACCGATAGTTGAATAGTCAAAAAGGTATATAGTCGTGGCTACCAAACAGCAATTTTCCAGTTTCGCCGATTTATTAGCCCAGAGCGATCGCCCCGTGCTAGTCGATTTTTATGCCACCTGGTGTGGCCCCTGCCAGATGATGGCCCCCATTTTGGAACAGGTCAACACCCAATTCCATGGCCGCCTCAAAGTGGTCAAAATCGACACCGACCGTTATCCCCAACTGGCCTCCCAGTACCAGATTCAGGCCCTTCCCACCTTAGTGCTTTTCAAACAGGGACAACCGACTCAGCGCCTTGAGGGCGTCCGTTCGGTGGAACAACTGGTGCAGGATTTGCACCCCCATCTCTAACGCTCGCAAGCGGGACGCGGTCGGCAATTTTTCCGAAAATCCAGCCTTTTGAGGCATTTGCCAGGGCCACAATCATGCCTCGATGGAGGTGAGCGATCGCACCTGATTGTCTCAGAGTGTGTCTGAATGCAAAGCCACTCGCAGAACCGACGCGACATTGGCTATGGTAATATTTTGGTGATTAGGAAAGGTAAGGACATCAAGGCATGGCAGCCGTACAAGTAACCGATTCTTCCTTCAAGCAAGACGTGCTTGAAAGTGAACTTCCCGTTCTCGTCGATTTTTGGGCACCCTGGTGTGGACCTTGCCGAATGGTAGCCCCCGTAGTGGACGAAATTTCTGAGCAATATGACGGTCAAGTCAAGGTCGTCAAACTCAATACTGATGAGAATCCTAGCGTCGCTAGTCAGTACGGAATTCGCAGCATTCCTACATTGATGATTTTCAAAGATGGGCAGCGGGTTGACATGGTTGTGGGTGCGGTTCCCAAAACCACTCTGGCAAACACCCTCGAAAAGTACCTTTAGGCAACTGGGTAGAGCTAGCATCTCTGCTGCTGATAGATCCAATATCGAATCTGACAATGGCACTGTGGCTAAGGGCATGGTGCCATTTTGCGTCTATAGCTGCCCCGCTAACGGAGTCAGACGCAGTTAGATTGACCGATCTCGCGATATCGATAGCGTTCAGCCCATGCTCGGAAAGCCCCCTCGACCGCGAGTCAACAGACCTTTGACCACTGCGCCATCTGTTTGGTCTAGAACGTCGGTACAGAAACCCGGCCTCTTGGCCAGAAGGCCAGTGATGCCGTTAGAGCAGCGACGAAGAAACCGGGTTTTAGCCATCCTGTACCGGTGCTCTAGAGCCGGTTGCCAGTATCCAAAGATTCAAACCAATAGGCGTGACTAACCGTCACAGGGGGAACGGGCAACCCCAGAGTGCAGCTCAAAGGGCTGGCGGCAAATCATGATCGCGCCTGGTTGACTGGCTGAACATTGCCCCTACCGCTCATGTCTTTACCAGCGCCAGAGACAGACCTCAGGGACGCACTCGTTGCCTCCTCCTGACTCGGCCCTTCCCCAGCGACCCATCCACTGCCATCAATCGGGATGTGATTTTCCCGCCCATTCCTAATTCCCACCGCAAATTCAATCGAGGGACTTTATGGTTACCTTTTCAACTGACTTTCCCGAAGCCGCCGACGCGGAACTGACCAATCTCTTCGCGGCGCTCTCTAATCACAAACATGGCAAGCTCATTTGTGAAGTTTTAGAAACCGTCATCCGCATGACCGGCGACGACATTCAGCGCCTGGACTGGAAAATTTTGAACTCCGCCATCCAGGATATGGATAAAGGGTTTACAGCTTTTAAGCCCTATCGTCACACCCGCAAAGTCACGATGTTTGGCTCGGCCCGCTTGGCTCCCGAGACGCCAGAATATCAGATGGCTAAAGCCTTTGGAGAAGAAATTTCGCAGCGGGGCTTAATGGTGATGACCGGAGCCGGTGGCGGCATCATGGAAGCGGGTAACGCCGGGGCTGGCAAGGAAAATTCCTTTGGCCTTAACATTCAGTTGCCCTTTGAGCAGGGAGCCAACGCCGTTATCCATGACGATCCCAAGCTGATTGACTTCAAATACTTTTTCACCCGCAAACTGTTTTTTTTGAAAGAGAGTGATGCGATCGCCCTCTTCCCTGGCGGCTTTGGCACCCAAGATGAAGCGTTTGAGGCCCTGACCCTGATTCAAACGGGCAAAGCGGGGCCAATTCCCCTGGTGCTGGTTGATCGCCCCGGCGGCGACTACTGGGCCAATTGGGATCGCTACCTGCGCGAACAACTGTTGGGCAACCAATTGGTGAGCCCCCACGATGTTTACCTCTACCAAATCACCGATGATGTGCAAACGGCCTGTGATTTGATCACGGGGTTTTACCGGGTTTATCACTCCAGTCGTCATGTCGGTGATCAGCTAGTCATTCGCCTCAAAAAAGCCCTGTCTGAAGCGTTGCTCGACCAGCTCAATACCGAGTTTAGCGACTTGCTAGCTGGCGGCAAGATTGCAACCAGCTCTGCCTTACCCGCCGAAAAAGGCGATGAAACGGAAGATCTGCCCCGGTTGGTGATGCGGTTTAATCATCGCGACTTTGGAAGACTGCATTTGATGATTCGCATGATTAACCAGTTGGGACTCCACAGCCCTGAAACCGATCATCCCGAACAAAAGTAAGCTAAAACCCACTTAGATTGCATATCATGGAAAGTAGGTGGGCATCAATAAACGATGTCGTAGGGTGCTGTTAGGCGAAGCCGTAACGCACCATTCCACAGGGATTGGATGCGTTACGCTAGTGCTAACACCTCCTACAAATAATTAAGCCCATCTACTAAATCCCCAAAGCATCATGATGTGTAGCTATGCCCGTAAGCAATTTCCTCACCACTATATCGGTGTAAGTTCAAAAGAAAGTTTTTAGTAAGCTTTATTCAGGTGAAAATATTGATTTTCCTTATCGAGATATTTTTCTATATTATCGGTATCTAAACACACCAGAGAAATTTCCCCGGTTTCAAGGCAAATCATTTTCATATAAACAATCCAAGAAAGCTAGCCTTTCAAAGAGGGTTTTCCGGAAATTAGGTCTGGCAAGGAAATAATTGGTGGGTGAAGTAATGAATAACGGCGTTTATGTTGTTGCTAACGATTTCGCTTTTAACCGACGTTCCACACTGCCAACTGGCACACTGAAAATCTAGAACGAAGACATGAGGATTACCGCAATTTCCTCTGGCTATATTCTCAATGGCCGACTTTTCACTGATTGAAAGCCCTTCAGCCCAAAGCTTTCAGCTTTTATACTGAGTGTGACACTTCAAGGAGCGGAAAGTGGGGTAAAACATTTCCATGCCTCTACTCTTCAACGCCGGCAAACATGGTTCACGAGCCGCCTTTTACGTTTGGAATTACTGTGAAAATAGATCGCCGTAGGGCGGGACCGCCCCTCAGCGATCGCGCCCAAACTTCCTATCAGAGAGTGATACGATCCACCACCCTTAACCCAAAGGCCAAGGTACCCTTTTCATGGTTTGAGTGTCGCGCCAGCGTCGTGGACCATTGCTCGGAAAGCGAAAGCTATCACGCCCTCTTAGATGGGCTGAAGCGGCATATTCGCACTTCGCAGCTCCGGGCAGCCCTCGCGGTCAATCAGGAAATGAGCATGCTGTACTGGCATATTGGGTAGGAGATCTGGCGACGCCAGGAAGCCAAGGAATGAGGATCAAATAACATCCAAATTGTTAGGGCAGGCATCTTGCCTGCCTTGGGACAGCCGAGACGGCTATCCCAACTTATTCAATTCTCATTCCCAAGGACTTGATTGATCGGCTGTCGGCAGATCTCAAGCGCCGCAATTCTCGTTTTAGACAGTTTGCTGCTTGCCCTGAGCTTGACGAATGGGAGAAGAGGCTTGCTCCCTCGGGGAACCCTTGCGTGAACAATCAGCTCAGTCTGAGCGGATTGGCTAAGACAGCAAAGCCATACTGAGAATTGCTATCACTTGCTTAAGCAAGTTGCTAGTTTTCAACGTTTATTTACCGAGGAAGTTGCTCAAAAATAGTGTCCTCGGTCGTAAGGGTTTGGCGTGCCAAACCCTTACAAAAAACGCTTTTGTCTGGATTATTGCTTGAACGCAGTTCCCTAACCACTAGTGGCTGTGGTGATGGTGCTCGTGCCCGTGGGAATGCCCATGATGATGATCGTGGGAATGAGCATGGCTATGGGGTTGAGCTTGAGCGTGGGCGATCGCCAACTCAGGATTCACGGCGAGGGCATCCTCTTCCAGCAAGTCACGAATTTGGTCGTCGGCCCAATCCGCCACCATCTTTAAGAATTCGGGGTGGTCATTGACACAGGGCATCTGCACGAAGCTGACATCCTTATGTTGCTTGCGCACATTTTCAATAATGTGCTCAACGTCCAGCAGGGTTTCGTGGTTTTCCGTGGCAAACCCGATGGGCATCATAACGATCGCCTTGGCTCCCAGGTCAATCAAGTTTTGGGTGGCGAGTTTGGCGTTGGGTTGAGTCCATTTGATCAAGGGCGTCTGGTGATTGAGCCAGCCCACCGAGATCAAGGGATAACGGTGAATCAGCCGCTCCCGCACGCGATCGTAGAGCATCTGACTTTCGTCAATGCCAGAGGTGAATCCCTTGGCCTCAAAGGGACAACCGTGGTTCATTAGCACAATGCCGATTTGTGAAGGCAGATAGGCCTTCGACAGTTCAGCAGCAATTTTTTCTTCCACCATCTGCACCATCAGGTCCAGATAGGCGGGCTCGTCAAAGAAAGAGGGGATATAGCGCACGCCTTTGACCCAGTGCTCCTCACCATCACTGAGTTTGACGAGGGCGTTGTTGACCTGCTCTACCGCGATGCCGCTGGTAAAGATGGAATCAACCACCAGTAGGGGATAGATCAACAGCTTGGTAAAGCCCTCGGCCTTGACCTGTTCGAGCACTTGATCGGGCAAGAACGGCTTGCAAAAGTTGAACGCCTTGAAGACTTTGACGCGATCGCCCCATTTCGCTTGCAGTTCTTTCTCAACTCCCACCCGTTGCTGTTCAAAAATGGCGTTATGCGGAGAAATGAACTTGTCGTGTTGGTGGCTCCATTCATGGAGGTCAAAGATCGCCAAGAGCTTAGCCATGGGGGGATAGACCCAGGTCGGCACCGGCGCAAACTTGGCAGTGAGCAGATTGAGCGCTTGCTCGTTGTAGTTCGCGAAGTCGTCGTAGCTTTCGACTTCGCCGTACCCCATCAAGAGCACCGCAACTCGATCTTGGGCAGATGATGGGTTCACTTTAACGGTTTGAAAATTGTCCTGAACGTCGTGAGTAGTGGTAACCAAAACTTTTCCTCGATGATGCTTGCGGAAACTTTAAAAGCACAACATAAAGTCGCTGCGCACTCTTTAGTTATACGTTAACATCCCCCTAGGGGGGATAGGGCATGAGGCTCTCAATGGCTCCCCAAGAGTCGATTCCATTCCTGATATGGCCTGCAAGGAAGGAAATCATTTTTGCGATCGCGCTAGTTGACATTATTAGGGGATTAGCCAAAATTTGCCCCTGTCCAAAGAAAGTTTTTAGCCAGGCGTTTTGCCACTCTCTCTCTCAACAGTCTCGGAATGCACGATTCAAACTATTTCAATGCGGTTGCCCTTAAAATTCCGGCAGCAGCCTCGGCTCAGTCGGATTTTTGGGCCTTTGCCAAAAAGCAAACAGCCGCGATCGCCCATGCCCTGCTGCTAAATCCGCAATCTGCCTGGATTGGTGCATCCTTAGGAATTTTGCTGGTTTCGGTGCCCGTCTTTTTTGAAGCGCCCCTGGTCAGAACGGCCCCTTGGCTCGGAGTGTTGCTGACCGGCGGCTGGATCTGGGCCAGCGCAAAACTGCGGCAACATCCGCAGACAACCTTTGTCGGCGATTTGCTCACCGGCTTGAGCTGGAGTTGGCTAGCAGGCGCAATTTATTGGGGCTGGTTTCGGTGGGAGCCGCTGTGGCACATTCCGATCGAAGCGATGGGCTTACCCGTGGCCCTGTGGGGATTGCATCGCGGTCAAAGCAAGGTGGGCCACTGGTTTTATCTCGGCTCCTTGTTGGGAACAGCCATCACAGACGTGTACTTTTACCGCATGGAGTTGATGCCCTATTGGCGACAACTGATGGTGGCTGCCCCGGCGGAAGCACTTGATATCGTGCAGGCTGGGTTTAGCCAGATCCAAACTGCTGAAGGGGCGGGGGTGGCGGCGATGTGCGCGTTGGTGTTGCTGGCGCTGGCCTGGCAAAGCTGGCGATCGCCCCACCGGCATTTTTGGGTGTTTAGCGGCACCCTCATTGGCACCTTGCTCGTGGATAGCTTGTTCGTAGTTCTGGCCAGTTTGTAAACTCGTTTGCTGGCACCTCGCGGCAATCGGTCAGCGCCGCTACGGGCAGCCCCGAACCGTGAAAAGCAAGAGCAGCAGTGCTTTCACAAGGGCTTCGCGGCAGCCAACCAACCCGTGCGGTACGACTAAGGGCATATAGTTGAAATAGCCGACCTATGACCGCAGGGTTAAATGTGATTCGCTAATAAGCTGGGTCGAGAGGGCGCAATGCCTTTGGGAATCCGAAATGTAGCGTCAATCAACCCAGTGGCACGTGCAGGCAGATACCGAGCAGATAATATCGATTATTTATATCCTCCATAGAATATTCAGTTGAAAATAACTCAATGTTTGTTAATAAATAGTTACAATGAAAGCGTGTCCAACTCCGCCAAGATGAGATGACATCAATTGTGTTTGGTAATCTGCCCGTTCCCGGTCAAAGCGGCGATCGCGTCGTCAGCAAAGCTGTCACGGCTGCGATTTCGGCGCTCTTCAAGCAAACCGAAAAATTGGAGGCGATCGTCCGGGCTGAACCTGTTGCGAAGCTCTTTCAAGGCAGTGTCGACGGATTTGACTTCATTGGTCAAGGGTTGCTGATGTACAGCGGCCTTCGCGTGGAGTCAATGGAATTTTATGTCCAGTCAGTTGCGATCGACTTTGGGGCCATTTTTAGGGGCCAGATCAAGTTGAAGCAGGCCACCCAGGCCAATATGCGCATTGTTTTAAGTGAGGCAGACCTGAACGCCTCATTTAATACGCCGTTTTTGGTTGAGAAGCTCCAGCAACTCACCTTTCAAGGCGAGCCGCTGCATTTTGATGATGTTGAGCTGAAGGTTGAGGGCGATGGCTGGCTCAACCTCAAAAGTCAGGTGCGGGTCGGCCCAGCCCCTGAGCCGACGCCAGTGAATTTTACGACGCGGGTGCAGGTAGAAAACCGTCGCAGCATTCAATTTGTCGATGTTGACTACGGCGAAGCCCCTGCTAATCCGGAGCTGAGCCAGGCGATTGTCGAGCACCTCAACAGCTTGTTAGATCTGGATAAATTTGCCCTCGATGGGATGCAGCTGCGCGTTGACCAGTTGCGTTTACGCAATCAAAAGTTGACCCTTTACGGGATTGCCAATATCACCGACTTTCCTCGGCGGACGGCAGCTAAAGCAGCGGCTTAACTGGGATGGGGGAGAATGTCGAGGGGATAAAAATCAGGGCATTGCTCTGAGGTATTTCTGCTGGCAAACCGCTTTCCAGTAGAATAAAAAGAGGCATTTTGTGTGGGGATCAAGCAACCCCTGCGAAAGGCAGGTGACGCGATTAAAATTGTGGCAGCAATCAGGATGGATTCAAATTCGACACTCAATCAACTGAAAGCCGCATTACCCCCTGGGAAGATGCCCGACAGTTATCGGGTTTATTTCAAAAATACGCTGATCGCCCTTTGCCACGCTTTAGAAGATCATATTCTTAAAAGCGCCGCTCAATATCCTGAGCAAAAGCCTTTGGTACTGGTGACCTTTCAGGAAGGGAAGTGGTATCTGCAAGAGGCCGATCGCTATTACGATATTGCCCACCACTCGGCAAAAGTGGCGATCGCCGCTTGCGAAGGGAGCGGCTTTGAAACCCATCCCACCGGCCAGCTTGACAATGTCTCGCTGGTGAAGCTGTCGCGAGATGACAGCCTGGTCAACGAATGGAACCTGATCATTGTTGCCCCTGGCTACACGGCGATGGTGCTTTGCCACGAGCTGTCGCCCGAAGAGTATCAGGCCGATACGCAACCCCGGAGCGATGTTGAGCGTAAGTTTTACGGCCTCTGGACCTTTGACCGCGCGGCAGTCGAAGCGGCGGCGGCCATTTTGATTGAGCGGATGCGCCCCTATGATGAGGCGCTAGCCGATCGCTTGCAGCAATCTCAGCAACAGATGAACGCCGCCCCCAATACCGTGCCGGTAGACCTCACCAGCGTCGTATCGCGCATCGTGAATTATTTGCAGGACAGTCAAGAGCATTTGATTACCGCCGGTCGTCAGGCTCGCGAACTGTGGGAACTGGAAGGTCACGCCCTGCGGATCAACCGCAATATGACTGCCAACAAGCTGCAGGCCTTTTTGCGCATGGCGCAGCGGGTCGATGAACGCGATCAAGATAATCCGATGGCGTCGCTGCAAGTGGCCGCGCTCGCGGAGACTTTGGGCCAAATTCTGGATCTGCCGACGCTGCAACTGCGGCGGTTACGGTTGGCGGGGCTGCTGTTTCGCATCGGGCTGGCTGAAGCGCCGATCGAGGTTTTCCAGCAACCCGCCACCCAACTCCGGGAGTCGGAACTAGTGACCTGGAACAATCGGGCCTATCTGGGAGCGCAACTGCTCGCCGCCATGGCCGAACTGGAGGCGGTGCGGGTGATCGTCAGCCACCAGCTCGAAAATTGGGATGGCAGCGGTCGTCCGGAGGGTTTACAGGGGGAAGACATTCCCCTAGAGTCGCGCATTTTGCACTTGGTGGCCGATTTCCAAGAATTGACGCAATCTCGGGGCGATCGCGCTGCTTTGAGTTTGGGCGAAGCCTTAGAACACTGCCTTCAGCACAGCGGCACCCGCTTTGATCCGGAGTTGTTGGAGCATTTGACTACCATTGTGCGGCTGACGGAAATCGGCATGATGCAATTGCCCGATCGCCCCAGCCAACTGCCCAAAGTCTGGCTCGAAGAGTCCCTTTCGCCTGTTGCCTAACCTCACGTTGCCCCTTTATGAATTTGTCTTCCTCTGATTCGTCGTTTGATATTGCTGCCGTGCGCGCGGGTAAGCACAAAAACTTGAGCGGTGCCGATTTGGCCGGACAAGATTTATCAGGAGCCGATCTCGCCACTGCCGATTGCGCTAAGGCCAATTTGGCGGGGACGAATTTGTCGGGAGCCAATCTCAGACGCAGTAATCTGCGGTGCAACTTGCGGGGCGCAAATTTGGGGGGCGCTGACCTGGCCGACAGCGATTTTCGCAATGCTGAGTTGCAGGGCGCGATTTTTATTGAGGCACGCTTTCAAGGCACGAGTTTTGCGGGCGCTTTTTTAGCGGGCGCGAACTTTAGCAAGGCGGATTTGACGGGAGTAGATTTTCGCGGGGCCGATTTGCGCGGGGCCGATCTGCGCGGCGCAATTTTGGAGCAGGCGGATTTCAGCAATGCCAACCTAGCCGGGGCCAACTTGGCAGAAGCGAATTTAGAAGAGGCGATTTTGGCGGGGGCGATCGCCCGTGGGGCCAACTTTGCCGGGGCCAATTTGGTCTGCGTGGAGGGCGAAGGAGTGGTCTGGGATGGTGCTTGTCTGGACGGAGTAGCGAGCGCTGGCAGTATCCTAGATCACTAAGTCGCCAGTAATTCGGGGTCGAAGTTGTGAATCTCCCTTCTTTTTTATGGTTGTGGCGCATCGCCGCCTGGTCAATGGGGCTGACCGTATTTTTGTTTGTTTGCCTCGCCGCCGTGGGTGGCTGGATGCGACACCTCAGACTCCAGCGTGAAACCGTCCCCGCTATAGAGGAGCAGGCCTCCCCGTTTCCCGTTTGGCGACGGCTGCACGTGGGTTTAGGCGTCTTGCTGGTGTTGACGGTGCTGCTACTGCTCAGCATTGGGATCGTCGGCACCTTAGGGCATTTCGGCAGCCTGGGGCACTCCTGGCATCTCCCGGTGGGGCTGACGGTCGTGGGCCTCACCCTGGCGTCGGCCTGGTCCGCAACGCAAATCAATCATCCCAAGCGGCCGTGGGCGCGATCGCTTCACCTCACTTTGAACGGCTTCCTCATGATTGCTCTGGCCCTCGTCTCCTGGTCCGGCTGGATCGTTGTCCAAAAATATTTGCCTTAAATCTTTCAGAAATATTCTTTTAGAAATAAGTAGATGGGCTGAATTATTTGTAAGATGTGTTAACACCAGGGTAACGCATCAAATCCCTGGGGAATGCCGCGTTACGGCTTCGCCTAACAGCACCCTACGACATCGTTTATTGATGTCCACCGACTTATCGGTATAGGGAGAATTACCGCACAAGGTAATCAGTGCATCGTCACACAGATCCACCCTACGGGTTTTATGGCTGAGAGGGTTGTCCCTGCATCAGGGATGCTGGCTCTACTTTGGAGCGGTGGAGTTGACTTTGCTGCGCTCGGTGCGGACCCAGTCCGCTTGGGGCTTGACCAGATACTTAACATAGAGAGGAATTTTCCAGAGCAGGTAGCCGGCAAAGGCAATCAGGCTGCTCAGGGGAATGTCTTGGCGGGCAAAGCGGAACCAGGCGAGGGCGATCGCCCCTGCTAGCCCACTGCCCGAAATCGCCGTGATCCCCACAGGCCACCAACCTAAGCCCACCATCCCCGCCACGCCTGTCACGCCCAGGGTCAGCACCCAGAGCATGACCAGTAACGTCAGCGGCGGAATCGCCAAATCCAGGGCCAGCGCGAATAGGTCAAAACGAGCTTGCTTGAGGCTTTGGAACGCCAGTTGTGGCACGTAGTCTTGCAAGACCTGGAGATGGCCATGCTCCCAACGGGTCCGCTGACTGGTCGCAGCGCTGCTGCTATCGGGAAGTTGTCCCATCACCTGCACCGTGGGATCAAATAAGGGAGGATGACCCGCGATCGCTAGATCAAAGCCCAACTTCATGTCTTCGACAATATGACCGCTGGCGACATCCACCGAAGTCAACACTGACCAGGGAAACGCCATGCCGGTGCCAAACAGGAGACTGGGCAAGCCCAGTTTTAACATCCCCAAAGGCCGCACCCAATTTTTGACCGTAATCGCAAACGCCGAGATGAAGGACTTTGGGCTTTGCTGAGCGGGCACGTCGAACAGATATCGCGCCTGGGTCGGACGGTTCATGGTGAGTGACTGGGCGGCTAAATCCAGCAGCGAGCCCCCGGTGATCAGGCAGTCCGCATCCATCATGACCACGACATCGGGCGGATTTTGCGCCAATGCCTGAATGCCAAAGTCCAGCGCGTACCCCTTCCCGCGTCGCTGGGTATCCTGCCGCTCTAGCACTTCTGCTCCGGTGGCCCGAGCAACTGCAGCGGTGGCGTCGGAGCAGTTATCGGCAATGACCAGCAGCCGATCGTGACCGCGCAACTGACGTTGAATGCCCTCCAGCACCGGCGTAATCGTCTCGGCCTCGTTATGAGCGGGCATCAGCACGGCGATCGCAGCGATATCCGGTAGAGTTACTGACGGCTTCGCCGATGACCGGGCGAGCGCAGCGACCCCACATTCCATCAGGAGAACACCGATGGGGACAGCGACCGCGATCGCTAGCAGTAGAAGCACAGTCTGAATGATCAGTAACAGCATAAACAGGTTCAGAAGTTAGGAATTCAGCGCTCAAACATTTGAGTTGCATCAGGCACAGAGATTTTGCCAGTCGGTGGTTGAAGCGTTGAAGAGGCTCCGAACCCCCGAATCCCAGCCATAGCAAGATACTGCGACCTTATCCTACAAAAGTGTCCCCATATTTACTGAGACGCCCGAGCCGACTTTACAAGACCTTCACACGTCCATCTGATCACTCAGTCAAAACCTCACATACAGCGGTGTTCAATTTGGTTAAGGACAGCTTGGTTGGGACTTAGGTTTCAGGTTTCAGGTTTCAGGTTTCAGGTGCGCTTGACTAACCTGTACACCGCTACATCACCCGTATCTAGGCGGCCCCTCCTGATCTACCAGCGGAACCCATTACCCGGCACAATAGAAGATAGTAAATAGTCCAACCACCTCACTATGACGCCTTCTCCATCCCCGAATCGCGATCGCCTTACGCCCGAGTTTTGGGAAGGTCGTTACCAGGAAGGGACGGCACGCTGGGATCTGGGCCAACCAGCCCCGCCACTGGTGCATTACTTTACTCAGCCTAACTCACCTCAGCCTGGCAAAGTGGCGGTACTGGGATGCGGTCAGGGGTATGACGCCGTATTTCTGGCTCAGCAAGGCTTTGAGGTCATTGGGGTGGATTTTGCGCCATCAGCGATCGCGGCGGCCTCCCAACTCGCGGTTGCCGCTGACATTAACGCCCAGTTTATCCAGCGCGACATCTTTGATCTCATGCCAGAGTTTGCCCAACAGTTTGACTATGTCGTTGAGCACACCTGTTTTTGTGCGCTGGAGCCCCATTTACGCGATCGCTACGTGACCTTAGCCCACCACCTCCTAAAACCCCAAGGACAACACATCGGCCTCTTTTTTACGCACAACCGCCCAGGGGGACCGCCCTTTGGCATCCAACCAGCCGCCATCCGAGAGTTGTTTAGCCCCAAATTTGATATTTTGTCCCTCAAACCGACGCCGCACTCCGTCCCGGCGCGACTGGGGGAGGAGCACCTCGGTAGGTTCAAAAACCGCCCATAGGGGAACCCCAGCCTCACCAGTGGCGAGGTACATAGAGGCATTTAGTTAACCGTTGAGGCGATTCGACAGGGCCATCGACAGGGCTCAACCCACAAGGTTAAAGAACAGCACCATCGCCCCCATCGCGAGCAAGGTTGACACTGTACCCACAACCTCAGCGCGCACAGCAACGTCTTGGTGAGCGGGTTGCAACCAAAAGCCAAAGACCTTGACAACAAATGGCATCACCACGAAAGTCAAAATGCAACTGGTAATCAGCAAATTGACCGCCATGGCACTGGCCATCGACCAGTCTTCCAAAATGCCGAAGTAACCAAATATTCGGTCTTGCACCATGATGACCGGATACAGCGCTAAAACCACCGATAAAATCTGCTTCCAGGCGGGAGGGCCAAGGCTGTCAAATTCGGTGCCTGATCGCTTTGAAAACCATCCTTCCAAACCCGTTGTAAACGATTTGAATCGATAGCTTTCAAAGATATCGCGGCCTTTGTGGAGAATTTCTTCTCGTTGCTTAGACGCGAGCCACTGATTGAGGTGTTCAGGCTGGTCAAAATGCACAACCCAATACCACTTCAAGACTCCATCTTTGCAACTCAGGGGGCGGTGGCGATCGGCCCTGACAAAGCCTTCGGAGCGCCGCGCCGTGTTAATCAGTTGGGTATGCCAGCGCCGAAAGGCCCAGCCTTTTTGTCGCGGCACCGTATACTCAATGACCACGCTAGAGTAGCCAACATTTTCACCTTCGGGTAAGGCTTCAATCAGGCTAATAGAAGCCGATTTGGAGACGAGGGCGGTTTGTTGAACCAAGCGCTTGGCCCTTGCAAATGCCGCGATCGCGCTTAACCTAAAATTTTCCTTAGAACTATTCACTTCTTGCCAATTAATTTTAGTGGCCTATTCCTCAGCATACAGACTTCGGCGTCCGTCGCAATCCGTCTCCAGTCATTCTTTTGTAATGGGAGGGCAACCCCAAGTCTAAGGGAAAATGTCATGGAGATTTATTGTCCAGACATTAAGCCAAAAAAGGCGGCCCTGAGCGATCGCAAACCAGCCTTATAGCAGCCTGATCAACGGTGAAACAGAATAGCTCTTAGCGCCAAAAAACCGGCAACCAGAGTAAGAATAAAGACATTTTGTTTCAGACTTTTTAGCTGCGCAATTATTTGCTCAGCTTGGTCTGAGGTGATGCCCAGAGTGTTTGGCATTTTATCTGCCACCGGCTCAGCTTTATCTGAGAATTGTTTCGTACTTTCAGAAGAGTTGGGCATATCGGTTAAAGTATCTGAATTGATTTGATTGGACTGCAATATCTTACTATTTTTCGTCTAATTCTGAGTTTCATCACCAAGGAGACCTCAGCGCAGACTACTCTTTCGCTAATGAAATAGCCCAAGAGAACATCAAGCTTTAAGGCAATTTAGTAATAGAACTAAGTTTAGAAGCCACTGAGGATTGGTTAAGTGAAGTTGAAGATTACCTTGAGGTTTTTGATGAAATAGGAATATTGGCATTTGTGCTGGTCGCAATCTTCATTATTGCTGAAATTTTGTCGACTTACAATGAGATCCTAAAGATATTAAATCAAATCAAGCTGTAATGATAAAATGGGACTTCTCGAATGAGGATATTCAAGCAAGTTAGATGATCTGATGCGGCAACTGTCTGCCTGAATAACGGTGACATCCTCGCTGACCAACTTCTGCGTTATTAAAGCATCAGACATCTGTCCATTCTTCGGAGGTTTTTGTGCTGAAATCTATCTCTCAATGGTTAAATCAGGCTGCCAAAATTGCTTTGACAGCACTGGTCGTTTGGGGTCTGAGTGCGTTTAGTTATTCCTCACCCGTCGCTGCTTCTAGCAAAGCGGCGACTCCTGAGGCACTAGAATTGGCGATTAATGAATCGGCTCAAGAATTTGTCGATTCGGTATTAGATGACTATGGCGATATCTTGGAAAGTACCTTTGATACTGCTTATGACCCCTTAAAGTCAGCGGTTAAAAGCGTTGCAAAGCAACTCAGCAAAGCGACTAAAACTGCTGGAAAAGGGGTTGAAGGGACGGCAGCACCCGCCATTATGATCCCTCAGGAGACCTTTCAGGCGGCGGTCGATTCTTTTGCAGCCTTGCAGGAAACCACTGCTGGTTTCCAATCCCAACTTGAGTCTTCTCCTGAAGTGATCCAGGGGCTGATCGAAGAACAAATTGGCGCAAAAATGGCAGTGTTGGAACAAGCGATCGCTGACGTTGCGGCAACAGTCGATTTGATTGCCGAAGATGTCTCTTCTTTAGATGCGGCAGATCCCACAACAACAGCAGCGTTTGAAGAGCATTCAATGGCACTCACTCAGTCAATTCAAGCGGTAGATTTGGCGATTGATGGCTTTGACAGCTAAGCGTTAATCGTTTTCTATTCCTGTTCCAACATCATCGGGTCTTTAGGCACACTGACTGCCTGAAGACCCGCTTTTTTTGACCTAATGCTTTAGCCAAATTGTTGGGTCAGGCGGGCGATCGCTTGTGGCAAATGACTAATCTCAAACCAGAGGTCTTGGGGACTGATGCCAAACACAAACTGCCAGAGTAAAACAATCGCGACGAGTGCCAGGATGGTTTTGGCTTCTTGATTGAACAGCTTAAAGAGTAGCCTTAACGCTAAAGCGGCGATCGCGATCGCCCCCACGATGCCAATGAGCTGAGTGTCGATTGAACCAGAAAATAAATTCATGAAAAGTGCCTTAAATTTGCTCAAATAAAATTGCCATCGTCATGAGACCAGCCCACACAATTGCTAGGCCAACCAAGTCAACGCTAGCGGCTGATTTGCGATAGGCAGGATGCAACCAAAAGCTGAGCCATCGAGTAATTAACGGCATCACTAAAATTGCTAATAAGGAAGACGTTACCAGAGTGGCAATTAACGTGACGATAGAGTTGGGCCAAGTTGGTAGAAAAGCGGAGTCGGGGACAAACTTTAGCCTCAGCATAATGAGGGGATATAACCCCAAGACCACAGACAAAATTTGTTTCCACACGGGTGGCCCCAGGCTGCTATTTTCGCCACTAGAGGCGCGTCGTGAAAACCAGCCTTCTAATCCGGTGGTAAACGATTTATAGCGATAAGCTCTGAAAATCTTTTGGCCTCGTTGAGTAATCGCCTGACGATCTTTAGAATCCATCCAATTTTTTAGATGCGCAGGAGAATCGAAATGGATAATCGTATATCGCTTGACGACATCGTTATCACAGACTAGTTCAGGGCATTGATCTAGTCGGACAAAGCCTGCGTGATGACTCGCGGTTTGTGCCAAATCCTGTTGCCATCGATCAAATGCGGGCACCGCCGAAATGGCAACGATGTGTTCCATGACTAAACTGCTATAAAAAGCTTGGCTATCTGCCTCATCCTGCCCCGTCTTTGACACAGCATATGGCCTCTTGATGATCACTCCCTGCCCTCAACGAGCGAGAGCAAGGGAGTGCAATTAGGGGAGTAAAACGCTTTGGAGAAGGAGGTGAAATTAAGTGACATTGACTGCCTGAAAAACCAAGACTTACTCGGATTTTAGACAAGTCTGGTTCGCCAACAAGGGGTGAATGATCAGCACATTGACTCAATTTTGAGCCCCTCGACAGCCATAATGACTCCATCCCAATAATGGCTCTATCAGATAATTTCCCTAAACGATCACGATCGCTAGTACAGTGCGGCGTAAATTGGCACACCCTTGGCCCTCACCCTAAGTGCCTCTCCCAAGCTTGGGAGAAGGACTTCCAATCGGTATCGAGACTTAAGCCGTCGAGACTAGTCAAGCGTTACTCAAAAGTCAGTCTTCAAGGCTTTCTTGAATATTTTCTAAGCCTTTTTCAGCTGCTTCCATCCCCGCTTTGACTTTGTCCATAATTTCTTCCGAGGTGGGCATAAAGGTGTCTCTCATTTCGACACCTTTCTTGATTTTGTCTTTAATTGCATCAGGAACGCCAACGCCTTCTGGTTGCTTGGCCTCAATTTTGTCGATGATTTCTTCAGAAGAAGGCATGAAGACTTCTTTTTTCTTCAAGAAAAGCTCTTTTTTCTCGACCGGTGTTAAGGCCGCAAAGGCATCTTTGCGAGGAATTGTGTTGATCACAGATTTGATCTGGCGCTTTTGATCGGGCGTTAGCATCAGCGATCGAAAGGTCTTGCGAAAACTTTCGCCATCGGCAATGCTGTCACGAAACAGCTCTTGCTGTCTGGGAGTGAGAATTTCAGACAGTCGCGGCATCACTTCAGATTTCAGTAATTTAAAGGCAGAGGTGTCATCTACCGAATCGGCAGGGGTAAATAGGCTAAATCCCAGGGGGTTGACCGCAGGCATAGCGCTGGCTGGCGCAGTACCCATCGGTAACCAGCTAGCCGCAAAAATGATCAAACCAAACAGCAGCGAAAACACAACACGATTCAGTTTCATGGTTGCTCCTTAAAAAAGTACAAAAATGATCGAGTGCTAGGAGGTGGCAGAGGACTGACCAAAATGGTGGACATAGGCGGCGATCGCCAAAACCGTGATGATAATGACGGGAAAAACCAGCGTCCACCAAGTTTCGGAGACAAAGATTAAGAATGCTGCCGCTAAGCCACCACAAGCAAATCCAATAATGACTGGAAGATAACGACTAATGCGTTCCCATGATTCGGCGGCTTCTTTTTCTGCCGGTTCACCAGAGGACAATTTGGCTCCGATGAATTGCACCAGATCAATGGTCAACTGGGTGGTATTCCCGGTCATGACCGTCGTTGGAATGTAACTCTTAAACACTTTGGCTTCTTTCATCAAAGTGTTTTGAATGGCCATCGCGACCACCCCCGACATCCCAATCGGAAAGATGTACTCTTCCTGCACATCCAAAATCAGGGCGGGGGACAAACTGGCACTCACCATCAAAAAAATCGTCAAGGCGATCGCCTCAGCGGTCAACAGCACGGCAAACACCGGCCACTGTTTGCGGCGGGCATATTTTGCCAGCAACGAAGTCAGGGCCACCGACAGCATAAACACGGGGATCATGAGTAGACGTGTCAGGGTCGATTCCTCTTCCTCATCCACAAATGAGGCTCCGGCTAAGGCGATGTTGCCTGTAACGTGGGCTGTAAAAATGCCAAACAAAATGATGAAGGCCGATGTATCGACAAAACCCGCTACCAGACTTAACAGGAATCCGGCTGGCCGGTCATCGACCAAAAAATTACTGATACTCAAAGCCCAGTTTGGCCTTGAGATTGACGTGATCTCGCCAGTCAAAGGTTAATCCTCCCCTACCAATGTTGCAAGATACCTGGGCGCTGTGTGCGTCTACTCAATGCGACTCCACCTCTGACAAATCAGCAAACCCTAGAGCCGGTGCCCAATCAGCCCTGATACTCAGTTGGCGACCAATGGCTACGCCTAAATATCTAGCCGGATGGGCGAACGGTATTGCCAGTGTGGGAGACGAGTAACCAAGCCAACTCGTTAGAAACAGGGAGCAAGCGATCCCCATGAACCACCCTTGACCGGGCAGCAGATATCGCTTTTTGAGTACGTAAACCATCAGTTTCCAAAAACCTTGGTTGTCTACTGTAAAAACGGTTTGCACAGACTTAACGCAGCTATAGATATCTACCTTTACGCAGGGCAAATATCCATCCCAAAATGAAAGTTGAGAGTCCTTAATGAAACTCAACTATCGCTATCGCTTGCGGCCAAAAGCAGTCAGCAAGCCAGAGCCCGTCGCACGTGAATCTAATCTCAACTATTCCGGTGTGATCTGTACTGAAAGCTACAAATCAAGAACTAGAGCGATCGCTTAAAGTTGGGTTGGTGCTCCTCCTTACCCCTAAAGGGGGCAACAAATATTTAGTCCACAACCCTAGCCGAGGCCGCGATTTTGCGAGAACATGGCACCGCGATCGCTGAAGGATCGCCGGTCCTTTGACGATGTACCAGGGAGGTTTTCCCAGACTTTTCACTCGTTCTTTGGGGAACGCCAGTTCGCCAGCAGGGATTGTATACAGCAAGTATACAAATACCGTAGCACCGCGATCGCCTGCTGATTCCCTTAAAATGTCATGCAGAGTTGACTTGTTTGCAAGCTGATGGGTAAGCTTTTCAGCAAAATTTATCGGGCACTCCGTCAAGAAATTCTGTCTGGTCAACTCTTGCCCGGCGAAAACTTGATTGAGCAGGGGCTAGCGGATCGCTTTGCCGTGAGTCGAACGCCCATTCGCGAAGCGATTCGGCGGCTGCAACAGGAAGGCCTCATCGAATCCGACCAGCGGGGGGGGATTCGGGTCGCTGTGATTACCGTGGCCGATGCCATTCACCTGTATGACTGTCGTTTAGGACTGGAGCAAGTGGCCGTGGTGGGAGCCTGCGAAAATGCGACCCCGCCACAGCTAGAGGCCCTGCGCCGCTGTGTGGCTCAAGCCCAGGCGGCAACTCCCACAACCACCAAAGAGCGGGTGATCGAGTCCTCCGAAGAACTGACGCATCGATTACTCATTGACCGTAATTTTCATCAACTGATTGCGGATAGCTCGGGCAATCCCTGGTTGACCAAACTGCTGGGTCAAGTCTTGAACAAAATGTCGCTCTTGGGCAGTGCCGTGACCCATCACAACCCTGCGGTGTTGGAAATTTGGGCAGAACATGAGCGGATTGTAGCTGCGATCATGGTACGAGATTCCCAAGCGGCAGCGATCGCCATGCGAGAGCATCTGATTGCCAGTAAGACCCGAGTCGTTCAGGAGTTACAAGGGCTACAGGCCGATGCTGCGTTAAGTAATCTCAAAATCATCTAACCATTGGGCAACCTCTACGGAGAGTTTTTTGATGCATGGTAGGTTCGCAGCCTGGGATAATCGCGCTACGCCAAGTCACCCGTCGGCACCGCAATCCGGCAGTCAATAATGGATGAGAGCTAGAGACGGCCTACTACACAGCCGTTAATAGGATCAAGCCCATCGAACTTATTGAGTAGGTTGTAATGAGGGTTTTGGGGGGCCATTTTCTCCCTTTAATCTGAAGTTTTTTTGAATATGTAACGTTAACTACCGATTCATTAAGGTCTGTATTTTAGTTTGTATACAATCTTGATGGCCTTGATAAAAAAACTTTTCGAGGTCTAAAGTTTCAAGATTTTTAAAAAATTCAAACTCGGGCAGTGCCGGTCACTCGTTGTCTGAAGTTGCGCTCAAGTTGGCTAACGGCAACCTGCTCGTTGGCCTATTTCACTAAGTTTTGATTTTGGAAAAGTTTCGTCATGAATAACCCTGAAACCGCTCCAGACGAGATGATGCCAGCGGAAGCCGCATCATCCACAGGACGCTCTCTTGGAGCAGACATGATTTATGGCCTGGAAGATCGACCGCCAGTGCGTGAGTCGATTTTTGCGGCCATTCAGCACGTGTTTGCGTGTTTTGTTGGCATTATTACCCCGGCACTGATTATTTCGGGGGCGATCGGTCTAGATCCGGCGGATGCGGCTTACATCGTCAGTATGTCGCTGTTTGTCTCGGGGGTCGCCACGTTTATTCAGGCGAAAAGAATTGGCCCGATTGGCTCGGGGCTGTTAAGTATTCAGGGCACTAGCTTCGCCTTCATCGGTCCCATTATTGCTGCGGGCACGGCGGTGACCGGGGCCGGTGGAACGCCGCAGCAAGCGCTAGGCACCATCTTCGGACTGTGTTTTTTGGGCTCATTCGTCGAAATGTTTTTGAGCCAATTTATTCAGTTTGCGAGCAAGATCATTACGCCCCTCGTAACGGGGACAGTAGTAACCCTCATCGGTCTGACGCTGATCAATGTCGGCCTGACCAGTATGGGGGGCGGGTTTGCGGCCCGTGAGGCCGGTACGTTTGGCAATCCTCAATACTTGATGCTGTCACTGCTAGTTTTGGGCATCATTGTTGTCTTAAACAACGTCGGCGGGGCTTTTTTGCGGATGTCGTCGGTGGCGATCGCCCTCATTGTTGGGTATATCGTGGCGATTCCCATGGGCTTGGTGAATTTTAGTAACCTGTCTAGCTTGGGCGGCGTTAATTTTCCGATCCCTTTCAAGTATGGCTTTGGCTTTAACTTGGCGGCTTTTGTTCCCTTTATCTTTTTGTACTTGATCACCACGATTGAGTCGACCGGCGACATGACCGCAACCTCATTGTTGTCGGGGGAACCGATTACGGGTCCTAAGTACATCAAGCGCATTAAGGGCGGGATTTTGGGAGACGGTGTCAACTCGGCGATCGCTGCCGTCTTCAACACCTTCCCCAACACCACCTTTAGCCAAAACAACGGAGTCATCCAACTCACCGGGATTGGTAGCCGCTATGTGGGTTACTACATCGCAGGAGTGTTCGTGATTCTGGGGCTGGTGCCGATCGTCGCGGGGGTGTTTCAAACCATCCCGCAGCCGGTCTTGGGGGGCGCGACCATCATCATGTTTGGCTCGGTGGCCGTGGCGGGCGTCAAGATTTTGCTGTCGGTCAATATGGACAAGCGCGCTTCGATTATTCTCGCCACTTCCCTGGCCTTGGGCTTGGGGGTCAGCGTAGTCCCCGATATTCTGGACCAGATGCCACCGCTGATGAAGAGCATCTTTTCGTCGGGGATCAGCACCGGAGGACTAACCGCCCTGATTTTGAATATGGTGCTGCCTGGCCCTCGCGAGTAGGTTGCCACCGGCCTTTGCTCTCATGCTTGAATCTAGCTCCAAACTCATGGCGAGTTTGGAGTTTTTTTATGGCGAGAGAGATTGACACTGTGTTACAGCGGATGCAGCATAAGGCATCCGGCGGGGAAATCTGGTCGGTAACTGACTGTAGCCACTGGCGTGGTCTTGTTCCCACTGCGATCGCCGATAGTTCGCAGGGAGGGCAATCAGGCCAGAAATATTCTACCGATTGCGACTTGTGACAAAAACAGGTGGGTGGCAAAAAATCGGCTGGGTGATTTCAAGGAATGGCGGTTGACGCTGTGCATCGAGTGGACTCAAAGCCCTCGCCCCTTTGCATGAACAGCTTTCATGGAAGGCCTAAATCCTGCTTGTGGGTGACTTTGTGAGGACTTCTTATCATAGAAGTGTAGTCAATAGCTGACGCTGGAAAGCGTAAAAACCCGATGCAGTCGACTGTCAGCAACTTGTCCGATGTCGCCTTCGCTTAACTCTCTCATCGCCTTTTTGGGGGCCGAGTGTTGGCCGACACTCACGGGTTTGGCCCGGTAACGGCAGATTGCCGTCGGGTTGAGCAGCGCGCAGTGACTTCACAGGGCTGCCGCCAGGGCCCATAACGCCCTCGCGTAAGCATCGACTATTCATTGAGATATCAATCAAGGAGCAAAATTATGAAACCTCGTCCTAGTTACACCTCTCGTCAGGATCTTGCGGAAATCGCTCGTCGTCTGCACTTAGGCAGAACGATGGAAAATGCCCATGGCGCTGGGGCGATGACCCCTGATGCTCATCGCGACCATGCTCGCAGCGGTTGGACGGTGGAGCAACTGTTACAAATGTCAGCAGCAAAGGCGATGTACAACTAAGCTACGGTTCATCTCGCAGTGGAACGAGGCGATGCCTTGGCGGTGGCGGCGTCTCTGGCTTGGGACTGCGATCGCAAGCTGTCCAATAGGGCGTATACCGCTGGCGTGTGCAGGGCGTCAGCCACAGTTGCCACCCCCAGCGATCGCGACAGCGGGGTCGGCAGGGGATACACCTGCACCTTTTCGGGAATGGGTTCAGCCGATAAGCGGGGCAAGATTGTGCCCCCCAGACCTTGAGCCACCAAATTGACCGTGGCGGCATCGGTCTCAATTTCATTAACCACATTGAGCCAATACCCCAAACCATTGATGTAGTCATATACCGGGCGCATCATTACATAATCGATCGGCGGCATCATCAGGGGTTGTTGGGCCAGTTCTTCCCAGGTGAGAGTGTCGCTAGCAAGGGGCGTATCGGGGGGCAGCAGCACCACATATTCGTCTTGCAACAGTTCCCAGGTGGTCAGCCCTTTGCCCGCGGGCAGCGTCACAATGCCGATGTCGGCCCGCCCCGCCCGCAAAGCTTGCTCGACTTCTTGGTCGTCGTCGTGTTCGGCCAGATTAATCACAATGCCCGGAAACCGCTTGTGCAGTTCCTTCATACTGTCAGGCAGGATATGGGTAGCAATACTGCGCAACGTAGCCACCCGGACTTTGCCCTGTTCTAAACCTTTGGCGATCGCCGCCTCTTGCCTGATCGCGGCTGTAGCGTCGATGACTCGACGGACATGGGTCAAAATGCGATCGCCAACGGGCGTGAGGGTGGCCCCATGCCGTCCGCGCGAAAAGATCACGACCCCCAACGCCTCTTCTAAGGTGGAGATAGCATGGCTCACCGCCGACTGGGAAATGCCAAGCTCTAAGGCCGCATCACTAAAACTAGTGCGGTCAGCGACCGCCACCACAATTTCCAGTTGCGACAGTTTGATCGGGCTGGGCGAGGGGCTTTTCATAGGGGCTGTAAGAGTTGAATGAGGGCGATCGCGATCTATGAGCCTTGCCGCCACGACGGCTGAGAATTTTCCATCAATCCCTGGCCCAAAGCGCAAGGGGAGGCTGTGAAGTCATTCTAAACGGTGGGATGGTCGCCAATCACGGTGTCATCAAGCCCACACCAATGGTTAAACTCACTGACTCACAAGGGTCGCAATTTTGCCTTCTGCCTGCTCAAGGAGGCCAGCAATTTGGGGATCTGCGGCTAAATAACGTACCCAAGCAATCCGGTTTTCTCCTGCCAGGAGACGCTGCGCGAACGACTTCGCTCAACCTGCCAGTGTCGAGAGTTGAGCGGCGTCGAAACTCAGTCTGCGGGGAGATTATTTGCCAGCCCGCCCCTTTATCCAGGGGGACTGAGGGCACCCCCTTGCCGTTGATCGCACCGGCGGCGGCGGCAAGGGCACCGTGCTGAGATGTTCAGAGTGAACGCATTACTAGGATCACTCTCCCCCACAATAGAGAAGTTAACCCTTCAACCCAGACTGCTTTCCCCTGGGAAGCGGCTATCCACAGTGCCCCCAGCCTGGACTGTAGACTGTGGAGTCTGAAATCACCCACCCGGCAGCGGTCGCGGAGCGCCTGCCGTCCTCTCAAATCTCAACCCAAGTAACCATAGGAGGCGTCGGGGTGGCAGTAGGCAGACAGACCCATAGATTAATCATGAATCCCCAAATTATTGTGTGTGGCCTTGGGCAATTTGGTCGCCGGGTTTTGATTGAGCTGACCCGGCAGGGCATTGCGGTGGTCGGGATTCACCCAGGGTCGCCCAAACTGGAAGCCGAGCCCTGGTCAGAAGCGGTCGATGAAGACGATGAGCGGTTTTGGGCGGAGCACAGCAATATCGTCTTTGGCCCTCCCCGCAGTGCCAAAACGCTGATGGAGGCGGGGATCCTCAAGGCCCAAACCCTGCTGTTGACCGGCTCCGATGATGCGCTCAATCTGGCGATCTTGACTCAGGCTCGATTGCTCAATCCACAGATTCGCATTGTCAATCGGCTCTACAACATTGAGTTAGGCCAGCGTCTTGATCTCACGTTGGCTCAGCATGTTTCTCTCAGCGAATCGACCTTGGTTGCGCCGATGTTTGCGTTTGCGGCCATGCAGCGTTCCATTATTGGGCAATTGAATTTGCTGGGTAAGATTTGGCCCGTGACCGTTGAGCAAATGACGCCCTATCACCCCCTGTTGGGCAAGAGCCTGCATTCGCTGTGGTCGAGTCCCCACCGGATGCTGCTGAGCTATGAGTCGTATCAACAACCCGAAGGCTTGATGGCGGCCATTCAAACGGGCAAGCGGCTGCAGGTGGGCGATCGCCTCGTGTGGACGGAACTGCAACACGCCAAACCGCCTCGGCGGTCTGTGCGCCGCTTTATGCAAACCATGGTGCGCGGCTTGCAACAGTTTCAGTCGATTGGTCAGGCGATGCTGCTGGTGTTGCTGGGGTTACTGCTCACCATTGCGCTCACCGTGACGGTTTACCTGGCACATAATCCCGCCGTTTCAGCGATCGATGCGCTGTATTTTTCGGTGGGTATGATCACCGGAGCCGGGGGGCAAGAAATCGTTGTGGAAAGTTCGCCGGGGCAGGTCAAAGTTTTCACCGTGATTATGATGCTGCTGGGGGCAGGGGTGATTGGGGTGTTTTATGCCCTGCTCAATGATTTCGTTTTGGGCACCCATCTGCAGCGCCTCTGGACCACCACGCACATGCCCCAAAGTGGCCATCACATCATTTGTGGGTTAGGGGGCGTTGGCTATCGCGTGGTCGATCTGCTGGGGCAGTTGGGCGAAGAGGTGGTGGCGATCGAGCGCGATCCCCAAAGTCAGATGATCCGGGCGGCTCGGGTTCGCAAGACCCCGGTGATTGTCGGGAATGCTACCATTCCCGATATTTTAAAGCTCGCCAATATTCACAAAGCGGCCACCCTACTCGCTGTGACGAGTGACGATGCAGTCAATCTCGAACTCGCCATTACCGCCAAAAGTCTGGCCCCGCATCTATCGGTGCTGGTGCGCATCTACGATCCCCGATTTGCGTATCAAATCCAGCAGGTGTTTGATTTTGATCGGGTCATCAGTCCGACTGATCTGACGGCTCCGGCGTTTGCGGCGGCGGCGGTGGGTGGCAAGATTTTGGGCAATTATTCTACTCGGCGAGGGCTATGGCTGGCGATTTCTACGTTGATTACGCCGCCCCATCCCCTCTGCGATCGCACTGTGCTAGAAGCCGCTTCGATGGAGGCATTTACCCCGCTGTATGCGGAGGTGGGGCAGCAGATTATTCGCGGCTATGAACTGCTGGAGTTGAAACTGACCGCTGGGGTGAATCTATATTTGATGATTTCGGTTAAGCGGTGGGATCAACTTTGGCGAGTGCGGGCGGAGTTGTGAGGGTGGCTGGGTGGCTGGGTGGCTGGGTGGCTGGGTAGACGTGAGTGGGAGACCAGAGAACGGCTCCTAGAAGAGCGGTGATGGGTGGGCAATGGACCCGGACGCGAGATCGCACCCCACAATGATCCCCGGAGGGTGTCATCCGCGTAGCGATGCCCCTATGCTCGATGATGGTCGGAACCGTAACCCCGCCCAGCGAGATCGCGCTACTGCTCGACCACGAGACGCGACAGGCCGGTGCCGGGATAGTAAACGCCGAGAATTTGGTCGTAGGTATAGCCGTTAACGGCGTGATCTTTGGCTCCATGTTGGCTCATGCCCTGGCCGCCGTGGGCTTCTTGCACGATTTGATCCGAGGCGGCGTATAGCGACTCGACAATGCCGCCCTGATAGCTGATAAATTCGCCAGCGGTTTCCGCGACGGCCCGTTGGGTGTTAGCGGTCTCCAAATTTATCCCTTTGTAAGCCTGGAAGCGCTGCGTATTATCCAGATCCCAATAGTCGCTGGCGGGGCGCACATGGTGAGTCAGGGCGTAGGAGCGAGCCGCCACCGCCTGGGCTTTCAGCGCCTCCAGGGGCCAGTGGTGATACATTTCGCTGCCGACCACGCTAGAGAGATAGTCGCCTAAGCGCACAAAGTTCACAGCCATCAACTCGCCGCCATCGTTATACAGCAGCACCCGACCTTTAAACCAGCCATTTTTGACAAAGACGTAGCCCCCTTGCTCTGCCTCTAACCAGACTGCGCCCGACAGTTGGCAGTCGCCAAAACTGATGCCGCTAGCGGTGGGATAAGCGGTCAAACTGCTTTGGGCGGCAATGTTGCAATGGGCAGCGCCGTCGGTGTCGATCACCCAGCCATTTGAACTGGCTCCGATATCGAGAGCTGAGACATCACGGGCCACGGCGACGCGCATTTCCAGCACATTGTCGATGACGTCTTCGCCGATCGCGACGGCCTGGGCCTGGGGCACTTGCGGCTGTGATGGGGCCGTAGCAGCGCTATTGGTCGCTGTGGCAGTGCTGTTCGCAGTGGGCTGCTGTGAGGTCGAGGCTGTTTCGGCGTCCGCCTCTGGCGCAGCGTTTTGCCGTTGCGATCGCTCAATGCGATACAGATCCACCACCGACTGCCGCACCACACCCGTGCTGCGCCACAAACTTTCCTCCACGGGCACGGCATTCACGCTGCCAAAAGAGAGCGGCAACGCCTTGAGCACCAGAGCCCCCGACAAAATCGCGCCGCTGGCAAAGGTCAACCGTCGCAGGGGAAACTTCGGCTCGCGATTGCACAAACGCTGGATCCGCTGCCATTCTTGCTGAAATTGCAACGTCATTGCTGCCTACCAACGATTACTAGCTTCGGTCATCGACACCCTGTATTCTGGCCTAATTTAAGCGCAATGTGGAAAAACTGACCACTATTCCGTTCGTTGAGATACTAAACGCAGATCCAAAGTCAGCGGGGTTTCGGGATGCACCAACAGGGGTGGCAGCGGGTTGGGCACTGTCCCTTGGGTTAACGGCGCAAACCGTTTTTGTAGCCGCGATCGCGCCTCTTCCGCCGTCTGGGGCAGCGGCAAATCAGCCTCCTGATCGGGCATTTGGGGGTGGTAGAGCATCCCCCCGACAAACTGTGATTTCCACGTGTCGATCACCTCAAACCGCAACGGCCCCTGGGGAGCGAGTGCCGGATGGGCGGTCAGCAGGGGTAAGCGGGCGCGAAATCGGACCGCGCCAACGGAGTCCCCGGCGACCCCGGTAGACCGTAGCGGCACCCGATGGCCATTGCACAAAAGGACGTAACGCTTGGCCCCGGTGCCCGCGTCGGGGGTGTCGCCCACCGCTCCCGTGAGAAAGAGTTGCAGACGTTCCATAGAGTTGTCGACCGGGCGTGACGTGCCGCTGCCCCCCGCATCGCCAATCACGGGCCAGGGTTCCAACGCGGTACGCAGTTCCAGCACACAGGTAGGGTTATCGAGCAGCGTGATCTTGCCAATTTGCCAAAAGCGCCGCCGCAAAAAGGGGGTAAACCAGTCGATCGCGAAGGGCATTCCCGCCGTTTTGAGATCCTTAAGCACGGCTTGAAAATCTTGAATTAAATAGTGGGGCAACAGCCAGCGATCGCGTAACTCAGCTCCCCAGCGCTTGAGAGGTTTGGTAAAGGGGTGCTGCCAAAACCACGCCACCAACGCCCGAATCAATAACATTTGCAGTAGCCGCAACCCGGTGTCAGGGGGCATTTCAAAACCGCGAAACTCGAGCAGGCCCAAGCGCGAGGGGGGATTGTAAGCGGGGTACAGTTTATCGATGCAGAGGGCCGTGCGGTGGGTATTGCCCGACACGTCTTGCAAAAATGGACTGAGCAAGCGATCGACCACTTCGGGGGCGATCGCCTTACCAGGGGCCAGCGATAAAAAGGCGAGTTCCAGTTCGTACAGGCTGTCGTGACGGGCTTCATCGACGCGGGGCGACTGGCTCGTCGGGCCAATATACTGCCCCGCAAAGATGTAAGACAAACTTGGATGGTGCTGCCAGTAGGTGATGAAGCTGCGTAGCAAATCGGGGCGTCGCAATAGGGGACTCGTCTCCGGCGCGGTGCCGCCCAGGGTAATGTGAGCGCCCCCCCCCGTGCCCAAAATTTGACCGTCCTGGTTGTACTTTTCGCAAGAGAGGCCGCAGGCGATCGCCTCTTCATCCAATACAGTGTGCAGATGCACCAGTTCTTGCCAGGTGCTCGCGGGATGGATATTGACCTCCAACACCCCCGGATCCGGCGTGATTTTGAACCCGTCAATGCCTTGATTGCTGGGAGGACCATAGCCCCTCAGCAGGATTGGCTGATCGAGCACTTCCGCCGTGGCTTCTAGAGCTGTAATCACGTCGGCAAAGCTGCGGGCGGCGGCGATCGGCGGCAAAAAGACCTGCACAAGGCCCTGTTCGACCGAGACCACCAGCGCCAGACGGATGCTGTCATCGGGGGCGAGGGGCGATCGCTGCTCTGGGCGAATAGGCTCACTGTCAAAGGTGGGGTGGGCCTCTGGCAGCAAGGTGTCAGCGGCAGAGAGTTGGGCTAACGGTAGCCGCAACCCGACCGCTCCCTCCCCCGGCAACAAAATCACGCCCTGCTCAAACCCGGTCCACCGACAGCTCTGCCAAATGGGGGTGCCCGCCGGAGCGGTGGTGAGCAGCGGCAGCACAAACCCCACGGGATCTTTGCCCTCTAGCTCGTAGGTCGGCAAAATCGCCTCTGCTGGAATGGCTAGACAGGTTGCTAGTTCCGTGACAAAGCTTTCGGCGGCTGACCAAGGGTGATCGGCCTGCGCATCGGGGGCCGTCAAGAGAGCCGCGTTGCGCCAGAGGGGTTGACCATCGGCCCGCCAAAAGCACCCCATTGCCCATCGGGGATAGATTTCACCGGGGTAGAGCTTCCCCAAGCCGTAATGACGCAAACTCCCGGCATATTCCAGGCGGGTTTCCAGACGGGCGAGGAGTTCCTCCGCGAGGCGGCGCTTTTCCTCCCCAAGAGCCTGGTAGCGCCACTGCAAATCGGTGCGATCGCGGGCGGAGACATAGGTAGGCTCACCCCCCATCTGCAGGCCGACCTGGGCGGTTTGCAACCGCTGGTCCACCTGCTGCCCAAGGGCATTGATCGCAGTCCATTGAGATTTTGAAAACGGCTGAATAGTCACAGATTTCGTGAATCTCCGGGCAGGGCCAATAACGTGAGTGAGGATTTCAGGGCTATCCTAGGGCAGCGTTGAGAGCAACGCGCTAAATTTTTCCAGACTTTTAGGATTGTGCCGTGTCGTCGTCGAAACCGAAAGCCCCTCGTAATCGTACCTTGACGCTCTCCCAGGCGGATCAACAAACCTACAGGGCGCAGCTCCAACAGCTCACTCAGGACACCCCCTTAGCGACCATCCTTGACTCCACGCTGCATCAAGATTGTCGCACCGCGATCACCCATCTTCCCACCGCCTGCATCGATCTGCTGATCCTCGATCCGCCCTACAATCTCCGGAAAGATTTTCACGGCAACTTGTTTCAGCGGCGATCGCCCGACGCCTACTTGAGTTGGTTTGCGTCCTGGCTGGTGCCCCTCAAGCGATTGCTGAAAGTCACCGCCTCTCTCTATGTGTGCGCCGACTGGCAATCGTCCGCCGTGGTGTATCCCTTACTGGCCGAACATTTCGCCGTGCGCAACCGGATCACCTGGGAGCGCGAAAAAGGGCGCGGCGCAAAAACCAACTGGAAAAACGCCGCAGAAGATATCTGGTTTTGCACCGTCTCCGACCACTACACCTTTAACGTCGATGCGGTGAAGCTGAAACGACGGGTCATCGCGCCCTATCGCGATCGCCACGGCACTCCCAAAGACTGGCAAGAGTCTCAGCAGGGTCGTTTTCGGCTGACCCACCCCGCCAACCTGTGGACGGATATTTCGGTGCCGTTTTGGTCCATGCCGGAGAACACCGACCACCCCACCCAAAAGCCTGAAAAACTCATTGCCAAACTCATCCTCGCGAGTAGTGATCCGGGTGATGTGGTGCTGGATCCCTTTCTCGGCTCGGGCACCACCTCCGTCGTCGCCAAAAAGCTCGATCGCCACTACATCGGCATCGAAACGAATGCAGAATACTGCTGTCTGGCCGAAAAGCGGTTGGCCTTGGCGACGCGCGATCGCCGCATTCAGGGCTACACCGACGGCTACTTCTGGGAACGTAACTCCACCCCCCAAAGCTAGCTAGCAATCGCCTCTCCATAAGTCAATTTGAAGCAATGGATCAACTGCACTGGGATAAGACTCAACGCCTCAGTGGCGCAGAAAACTTTTTTTGAGTTTCCTAATGAACAGCTTGAGCGGTTGGATCAGAGGCTTAAATCCATTGCCCTCGTTCATTTTCTGGAACAACGCGAAAATTGCAGTCTCTTCGAGAATCCCCTACTCATAAAAGTTTCAGAAGTTTTCTGCATCACCAAGGACTCAGCACGCAGATATCCAACGAGGCATATCTGAAACAGCAGCCAATGATCGATCTGTTTTTCGATAGTCACTTTGATTCCCACAAGCGCCACAGACAGAGTCAAACTTCCAGCCATATCTATCAAATTCTTCTAAAGAAATTACATACACAGACGTTTTAGTATCCCCCAAGCTTGCAAACTAATACACGAGAGTCACTACTGTTGTCACGAGAATGACTTAAAATTCACAAAATTTTGAATTATCATGAAGACTTTGCCCTCATGTAGAAAAAGGCTTGATTTTCATCAATACTGATATGTGATGATGGGAGAGTTAAGATTGCTGCAAAAACTGTATGATCATAACTCGTTTTATTCAAAAAAATCTTACGGGTATTCAGTGACCACAAGAAACAGTAATCCATATCGTTTTTGTTCATGGGACCTAGAAGTCAATTTAGAGTACTTCTTTGCAATTACTGACATCCACCTGTAGAACAAACTAATCAGCTTCTGTATTCCGTTTGAGTTTCGACAACCCATGGATAATCAAAGCTCGACCAAAATCACTAGCGGCAAAATTTTCCCTGCAATTCTTAAAGACTTTTTGTTTTATGTAAGTGCAGCTTTCCTAAGCGCTCTTTCAGTGAAGTGGCTTTTCGCTGGCTTTCAATTTCTATTATTTTCAGACCAACCAGGAGAACCTCGTGATCTTCTAGCCCATTGGACTGAACAACAACACGTAAACCACAGCATTAATCCCTATATTTTAGAATCACCGGCACTTGACCTCCCACAATGGTTGATTGGGGCTGCTCATTTCCCTTGGATGCGTTCATTTATTACTGGAGGGCTGTTATACTCGCCAGGTTGGCCGCTAGTGAGATACTACAATGCGCTAGTTCAGCTATTAGCAATAATCGCAATCATTTGGTGTGTATGGGGAATTTTAAAGGGCATCAACTGGAAAGCAAAAGTAATTTTATCGCTATCAATAACCGCATGTAGTACTATTTTCACAAATCTCTGGGTTGGCCAGCTTGCCGTCATTTTGTCAAGCACTCTTTTGTTGGCTTTAAGATTTTATGGAAATGGGTTTATCGTTCCCGGCTTATTAATTGGATTTAGTCTGATTAAGCCTACTTTAACTGCTTATTTCCTTCCTGCCGTCCTGATATATGGTGGGTTGAACGTAACTTTGGTAGCAACTGCTTACGTTGCCGTAGCCACAGTTGATGTTTTAGTGAGAACTCAGACTAGTTTATTGAAGTGGATGTCGCTCGTGATGGAGAGTGGAGAGCAATTATCAGATTCCGGATATTCGTTACTGAACTATTTAATGCCGACACTCAATTTCTTGGGCTTCAGTGAAAAGTCTAGTTTAGTCATTGTTTTTCTCTTAGTGTCTGCTATTAGCATTGCATTGATGTTTTTGTATCGTCGCTCATCACTGATGTTGCTATTTGCTATCGCGGCTGTTGCGGGCAGACTGGCAACCTATCATCGTGCATACGATAATTTCATTATCATCTTCCTTTTGATTCCGCTTGGATATTTGGCTTTCAAGCATTCAGAAAAAATTTTTTGGCTGGGCTTTACACTTATTGTCCTATCTCTTTGGGGACCCGTCAAACTTAATGCCAATGAAGTTTATAATGCTTTTCAGATTTTGGCATGGATTATTGGTTTGGTAATTTTGCTGGCTTCCCATCAAAAGCTGGCAAACACTTTTGAGAGAGAAAAGATAGGTAGTATTACTTCAAAATAGCTAGCGTTGAGAAAAGAAGGCTGAGTGTCTAGATTTTTCAGAATGATGGCTTGAAAGAGAGTGATTTAGAAGACAGAAAACATCAGTCTAATGCTTTGCGTCTTCTTGATCTTTACGTCAGTCGAGAAATCTTTAGATAGTGGATAGTGGAAGCCAAATTCTTGGGTTGATTCACGTCAGGAGAACTGTGATGAAGGGGTTCAAAAAAGCGGCGGTGGGGTTGTTGCTGTTGTGGGGCGTGCCGCTCAGTATTTGGGCGGTGGTGGATACGTTTAATCCCAACACCCCCGCAGAGGACAAGGAGGGCGCGATCGCAGCGCTGATTCTCTTTGGTCTACCACCGATCGCCATCAGTGGTCTCCTGATTCACAGTCTCCATCGCGAACATCACACCACCACTCAAAAGAGCGATCGCGAATTGGAGCAGTTGTTCCTGGCCGAGCTACAGGCGAATGAGGGCGTCATCAACCCCATCATCTTTGCCACTAAAACCCAGCTCTCCTTAGATGAGACGAAAGAATATTTAGACGGCAAAGCGGTTCAGCTCAACGGCTTGTACGAAGCGACCGAAACTGGCGGGATAATCTACCGATTTCCGATTTAGCTTTCTCGGATATCCCTCCTCCATCCAGCGACGGTAAAGCGACCGCGCCCTGGCTGAGCGCTTTCCACCCTTGCTACCGCCCCCTCAACCAGGCGAAGGACCGGCTTTTGGGTTTAGTTCGGCGATCGCCCTAGCGCCGACTCGCACCCCACCCGGCCCCCTCAACGGTGCAAACCCGCCGCGACAGTAGCTTTACTGCGTGGTTAACACTCCGTCACACCCGGCGCTGAAGCCGCAATCTCGCCAGGGAGTTAACCTTTGCCAACATTTTCCCTGGGGAAAATGTTGGCAATCGATGCCGATTAAGGTCTAGTTATTGAAAATTTGTTGCATTAAATCCGAGGATTGGGTACCTTATTGTTAATGAAAGTCATTAAGGAAAACTCCTCGGGCTCAGCGATCGCTCGTTCGTATTGGCTCGAGGGTCTCTAAAGCTATTGTTTGCAGGCATTTCAAGTCGCCGTCTGACAACCCCCTGATGATTTGCCAGCTGAATCTATTTAGAAGATTTTTCACGAGTGCCTTCGTTGGGTTCGTTCTATTGATTCCTCTACTATTCACCCATTCTATGGACATGACTCTGCCCGAACAGAAAATTGTGCTTCATCTAGACCCCGTCGATCGCTGGACTGTGTTTGCCCGCTTACAAGAACTCTCAGTGCCCTGCGAGTGTGCCTGCGGGCAACCGCTCAGGGTGGAAGCGACCAGTCCGACGGCGGTCTTACAGATCTGGAGCGTGGTGCGGCATTCGAGTTTGTCCCGTGAGGCCGCGATCGCGGTTTTAGAAACCTGTTGGAACATGGTGGTAACAGTATGAAACTCACCCCGGATGTCGACCGCGTCAGTAACGCTGCCTTGCAGCGCCCCACCGGAGTTGTGCTGAAAGGCCAATTTACCGAAGTGTGGCGGTCTGAAAAAGGCAAAATCAAGGGCCTGCGCTTACGAACAGAGACTCAGACCTACACCATCAAGCTGCCCAAGTATTTGCGCCCCATGTTGGTGCGCGAGCTGGCACCCCATGCATTTGTCCAGGTTTGGGCTTGCCATGAGGATGACCAATGGCGCGGCATCAACATCATGCCGTTGTCAGATTGTGAGGCGATCGCGCTCCGAGACGCCTGGCAATTGCAGGAATCGGTTTCGGTTACTGAGCCGCCCGCAGAGGTTGCCCCAGCGGTCGGAGCGGCACCGGGCTCGTCTCAAAAGCTATGCGTCAAAGTATGCCGCAAGGGCAAGTGCTTTAAGCAGGGGGGACGGCAGATTATGCAATCGCTGGAAGCGGCGATCGCCGAAGATTCTAACCTGCAACACATTGACGTCGAGGGCGTGGGCTGCCTCAAAGCCTGCAAAAAAGGCCCCAATATCCAGCTTTCGCACTCTAAGCGCGTCATCAGTGGGGTCACCCCTGAGAACGCCCTCGCTCTGGTGGCTAAACACGCTTGATGTCTGGCAGTTTCGATCCGCAAGACCTGAGTCAATGGCTGCTGATTGTCGCCTCCCTGTTACTCTCCGCGGGGATTGTCAAAAAAGTCTATCTCGGCTAAGGCTATGAACGATCACATCTCCCGCCCGGCTGCACTAAAAACCCCACATCCCCCATGAACTGGGCGATGTAGGGCGATAAGTTGCAATGGGTGACTAACTACCAACCCAATTTGAGACTGTCGGGCGTCAGGAAGTGCTCTAGGTGATAAGCCCGCTCTTCAGTTTTGAGCAAAATTTGCTCTAGCAGATAACGGGTAGCGCGATCGCCCAAGCTCTCGGCCTGCCCCGCCAAGCGACGCAACATTTGAATCATGGACTGTTCTGCTTTCAAGTCATGATCGATCATCAGGCGACAACGATAGACATCATCATTTTCGGGCTCAAAGCAGCACAGTTCAGCCAGCTTACCGAAGGAGACCGCCGGCACCCCGCCCAAGCCATGTAGCCGCTCGCCGACCTCATGGGCATGCTCTTGTACCGCTTCATAACTTTCCGAGAAATAGTCATGAAGCATGTAATATTCCGAACCTTCAACCACGAAATGATGCTTTTGGTATTGCAAATACAGGCCCATGAAGCTGGCATAGGCAATTCCTAGCCCTTCGACAATGGGTTCGGTGACTGATTTTTCGAGCAGGATGGGGTTATCCGCAACTTCTCCATAGCTCTGAAGATGGGTTTCGGTAACAGGCATATTGATTCCCTCTTTAAATAGCAAACGACGGCCTCTATAGACCAATTAGGTGCAGAACCTCTCAACACGCATTTCAATCTTAACGTTACTTTCCTCTCTTTTTTGACTGACGGAGAGTTAATTAAATAGTAAAAATCTTCATCTCTTCAAAATATGAATCTATGTCGAAAACCATTGTCAACAAACGCTTTAAGTCCTATCGAAAACTGTTTTCAATAGTCCATTAGCCATGTCCAAAAATGATTTCATCCAAACCGCGGACGAATTGCGGCTAGAAAGTAATCCCTCTGAAGTATTACGAATGCTCCTGAATCAGGAAGGTTTTCGGGTTACTCAACAGCGGCGAAAAATCCTCGAAGTGCTCCGAGATGCACCAGAAGGCGAACATCTCAGTGCTGAGGACGTGTATCAAAAGTTGGCAGATGGCGGAGAGAAAATCGGCTTTTCGACGATTTACCGAGCCTTGCATCTATTAGTAGATCTTGGCATCTTGAGGGAACTCGCCTTATCCGAAGAACGAAAATATTATGAGTTGTGTGACCCGCTGATGGGCGCACATCATCATTTGATTTGTACCCAATGTGGTACTGTGCAAGAGTTTGAGGATAGCTCGATTCTGACATTCGGCAGCAATGAAGCGCTTAACCGAGGCTTTTCTCTACTGGACTGCCAGTTTACGGTACATGGCATCTGTCCTCAGTGTGCGCCAGAGGCGTGAGCGATCGCCCTGCTTTTGCCGGAGCCACAACTTGGCAGCTCTGAACGCAATGGCAGCAACCTTAACTAGCGGTTTTTGACGGAACCCTCGATACCTTGCCAAACGCCCCACTCCCTATCGCCGGATAGTCCTGGGGAATGAGGCCGACTTAGGCTCACAACCGCTTTTGCAACTCCGCCTCGATCGCGGCTTGTTCGGCCTTTGTACCTGCAAGCAGCACGCTAATTTTGCCCGCTTGGATGGTGCCCCAGTTAATCAAGATCACGCCTTTTCCAGTTTGCGAATCATAGGCCAGATCTTTGAGGTCCAGTTCTTTGAGCGATCGCAAGGGCGTTCGATAGGTGGCACTACTCCACTCCGGAATATTGAGCCGCTTGGCCACCATCGTGGGATAAGAAGAACCATTGAAGCGAGGATTGCACTCGATCGCGACATAGCGGGTGCCTGCCGGTTCTGGAATAACGGCGACATCGACGGCAAAAATACCTTTCATACCGCGATCGCCCATCCAATCGACAAAGGGAGCCACTTGATCCCACGGCTGATGAGCGGAAGGATAACGGTTGCCTTTGTGGACGCAGCCATCCAAGATTTGCTCAGAAACCAGCAGGGGCTCAATGTGGCCTGCGGTGACCTGGTATTGCAGATTCAAAAAAGTGGAGGCGTTGACTTCTGCTTGAATTTGCAGGGGTTCTTCGGGCACTAATTGATCAAACGCTTTCGCCAGCGTTGCGGAGTCGGGGCAGCGCATAATGCCAAACCCATGATCGGAAACCGCTGGTTTAACAAAGCAGGGAAACATGATCTCCGTCGAGGCTCTAGCGGCGGCTAGATGAGGAAATCGCAAGGTTTTAGGTACAGGAATTCCCAGGTCTTCGGCGAGTTGAATAAAGTTATTTTTGGAGTTCACAAATTCCACTAACTCCCGGAAGCGGCTGTCCCATTTGTGAAATAGCTGGCGGTAAGTGTTGTGAGGATTAATGACATCGCCAAAAAAATAGACGCTCACTTCGCGATCGGGAAACTGATCGATAATATCGACTGAAATATCCCAAATCACATCATGGGTATGGGGAAGCCCAACCTGGTCATAATGATTAACAATTTCGTCCCATTCAGGGAGTAATGCTTGCGCTAGCTGAATTTTGTCGTCTGAAGTCGTTAGCCCCAGGGCTCTACCTGAGTAAAGCTGATTGCTAATTTCGCGATCGTGGGTGTATAAGGTGATGTCGTGGTTGTAAATTTTCATGGGGCAACAACTCACAAAAAGGGATAAACGCAGTCAACAAGTTAGACAGAGAACAATCGGCTGTAGGTCTAGTAAGCCGATGGGCTTAATTATTTGTAGGTTGTGTTAGCGCCAGCGTCACGGATCAAATCCCTGTGGCATGGTGCGTTACGGCTTCGCCTGACAGCACCCTACAACATTGTTTATAGTGTCCACCTACTTACCACTCGGCGGCAATTACCATCCATTAGCCCTCTCCCTAAAGCCCTCTCCCACAAGACAAGGGGCTGCCGAGCCGACTCCCCTGCGCCTCTGAAAAAAGGGGTTGGGAGAGAAGGGTGAATCGGTGCGAAGACTCTTGCCGCAGCATATTAGTAAATGTCTGTGCTGAGATGACGCCACCAATTGATCGTGCAGCCACAAAAGCTCAGTTTGGGGATAAAAGATTTTGACCATGCACTTTGGCTAAACAAACTCTAAGACAGTGTTTCTAAATCGGCAAAAGTTGCTAAAGCAATGATGAAATTCTGAGAGTATCGGAGAGCAGAAGCGCTTTGACCGAGAAGATCAGATGATCGGCACTCTCTAAAGGGCTTGAGCGATCGCTCAAAATCGCCACCGCAAAGTCTTGGAGGAGCCTCTAAAAACTTGCTTTCTAAGCCTATCGGAAGTGGTGACCCTCGGGCCAGAAAGCAGTGGAATTTTAAGCGTCAACTTCAAAAAGTCATGGTTTCCTAATAAAAAACGCCCCAAATGGGACGTTTTCGAGACTCGGTGAGCAAAGCCCCGTAGAATTTTGAGATAAGTCACCTCTGACTTACTCAATCACAGCGATGTGAACTTCTCTGCCAATCAGCGCGAGGAGTTGAATCAATTGCTCAATGCTGAACCGACTAATTTCGCCATTCATCAAGTTTTGCATCCGAGGGAGGGTCTGTTTGAGGGCTTTGGCCGCTACTTCAGGAGACCACCCGCGTTGCTCGATCGCTTGCTGCAATGACAACATCAAAGCAGTGCGAATCTGCAGCGTTTCGGCTTCAGCGTTCGCATAGTCAGATAATGCTGACTGACGACAAACGGTGGGGGCAAGAGTAAGCATGACAGTGATGGGTAAAGGGTGACGCGCTAGCAAGCGCATAACTATATTTTAAGTGTGGTAACTTCAAATACTTCCTGCCTGCATTTTTCCTTAATGATATGCCTGATAATTTTTCTCTCATGATTCACGGTGGCTGCGGTGCATTGGAGCACATTCGCCGCGAAGGCAGTGAAGACGACTTTATGAATAGTCTGCGCCGGATTTTGGAGGGCGGGCGGCAGCTTCTCGCCCACGGGGGATCAGCGCTGGAGGCGGTGGAATATTGTGCGATCGCCCTGGAAAACGATCCCCTCTATAACGCCGGTCACGGGTCGGTGTTGAACGAATATGGCGAAGTCGAAATGGACGCTGCCATTATGGATGGGCGCGGGCTGGAAGCCGGAGCCGTTGCGGGGATCACAAATGTGAAGAATCCGATCACCCTGGCCCGTCGAGTGCTCGAAAAGAGCGAACACGTCATGCTCATCGGCAAAGGGGCGCGAGAGTTTGCCAACCTGTGGAACGTGGAAGTGATGACCGATGACTATTTTGTCACCGACGCCCGCATTAAGCAGTGGCGAGAAGCCCAACAAGCGGGCGGCATGATGCTCGACCACGAAGATGCCGAACCCCAGCGCAAGTTTGGCACTATCGGTGCAGTCGCCAAGGACAGAGCTGGCAATCTGGCGGCGGCAACCTCGACTGGGGGCATTGTCAATAAGCGCTGGGGCCGGGTGGGCGATAGTCCCATCGTGGGGGCGGGCGTGTTTGCCGATAACATGACCTGTGCGGTATCGGCTACCGGCTACGGCGAACAGTTTCAGCGGACGGTGCTGAGCAAAATGATTTCAGACTTCATTCACTTCAAGGGCATGGACGCTACTGAGGCCGCCGCCGCCGGGATCGATTACCTGGTAGAGCGGGTTAAGGGGTTGGGCGGGGTCATCGTCATCGATCGCCACGGGCGCTGTGCCTTCAGCCATTCCACCTCGGGGCTAATTTGCGGCTACATCGAGCGGGGTGGTGAGAGCGTGTGTCGCCTGGCTTGAGGACGGATCTCGTCGAGGGCGGACAGGAGTTTGGGCGATCGCCCGTGCGAATTGGCCGCAGTGAGCGATGATGGATGCTGAACGTTGAAGCCCTTAGCGACGATAGGATCTCCTTAAACCTGGATGTCGTTATCCTCCGTCAGCCCCCGGTCTCGGCATGGTTAAGCTCATCATTCAGATCCCCTGCTACAACGAAGAGGCGACCCTCGGCCTGACTTTGTCAGAGTTGCCCCGCCGCCTGCCCGGCATCGATCAGGTGGAATGGCTCGTCATCGACGATGGCAGTTGGGATCGCACGGTGGCAGTGGCGCGATCGTGCGGCGTCCACCATATTGTGCAGTTGCCCTACAATCAGGGCCTAGCGAAAGCCTTCATGGCTGGGGTGGAAGCGGCGGTGCGAGCGGGTGCGGACATCATCGTTAACACCGATGCCGACAACCAGTACAGCGCTGCCGACATTCCCCGGTTGATGGCCCCCATCCTCAAAGGCGAAGCGGATATGGTGGTGGGAGCGCGTCCGATTCAAAACATTCCCCACTTTTCGCCCCTCAAAAAACGGCTGCAAGGGTTTGGCAGTTGGGTGGTGCGGTTAGCCAGCAATACCCAGATTCCCGATGCCCCCAGTGGCTTCCGGGCTTTTAGCCGCGAGGCGGCGCTGAAGTTCAATGTCTTTAACGAATACACCTACACACTGGAAACGATTATTCAGGCCGGGCAGCGGGGTATGCGGGTGGCGTCGGTGCCGATTCAGACGAATGCTGATTTACGCCCGTCGCGCCTGGTCAAAAGTATCCCGTCCTATGTGCAGCGATCGCTGTTCACCATCCTGCGCATTTTCATGACTTACCGCCCCATGCGATTCTTTCTCATGGCGGGCACGGGGCCCTTTTGCGTGGGTTTTTTT
>Ga0081535_100087_pt1 | contig 86290 bp, 70 predicted proteins | sample HotLakmasection3_FD_71020 | JGI IMG/M metagenome (GOLD analysis project Ga0081535, IMG submission 71020) | Hypersaline microbial mat communities from Hot Lake, Washington, USA - Section #3 (SPADES assembly) (version 2) | ecosystem: Environmental > Aquatic > Non-marine Saline and Alkaline >... | reverse complement strand
AGGGCTTCCGCCAATCGTTCTAGCTTCACCTGCTTCAGAACTTGTAGGCTCGCCACCAAGAGCGTTAGAAGTAAATATGAGGCATGGCTGAGTTCATTTTGAACAATGCTCTGGTATTGTTTAGCTATCATATTTAATAGATAGGTTGGGTGTACTAACTTCGACCTATCTTTTTTTGTCGGAGCAGTCTGCATCAACCGCTACATAACGCTTTTGACCACCGCTGTCTCCCTGTCAGGAAGGAGATTTATCCCGTCTTGGAGTACTCCAAGAAAAGAAAGACCCCATTTTTGGAAAGCGGGTGCGGCGTCACTTTACCCGCTTTCAAAAAATCGGGATATTCTTTCTCAGAAATGTCCTTAGGGATCTGCGGATTAATAAAATCCCAATTTTTGAGAGAGAAGGCTGGCAGAGCCAGCCTTCTCTCTCAAAAATTGGGATTTTATTTTCTTGCAAGTCCCTTATGGATCATCCTATGGATCAGTCGTTGCGGCTCCATCAGAAGCAGCGTTAGCCAGGATAGATTTTGCAGAAGCATTTTCGACTCGCAAACCGGGCAAAGTGACGACAACTTGTGTCCCCTGGTTGGGTTGGCTCTCGATGCTGATCTGTCCGTGGTGATTTTCGACGATGACGCGGGCGATCGCCAGCCCCAACCCCGAACCCGTCGCATTCTTTAAAGGCGATGCAGCACTGCTGTGGGAGCGGGACGGGTCAACCCGGTAGAAGCGGTCAAAAATATAAGGCAGCGATTCTTCAGGAATGCCGATTCCCGTATCTTGCAAGACCACCTGAAAGACAGGTGGATAGGCTTTGAGGGGTTGCAAAACAACACTAATATTGCCGTCAGCCGGAGTATATTGCAGCGCATTGCCAATCAGGTTGACCCAGAGCCGGATGAGTTGGTCGCGATCGCCCTGCACCAGATAGCTACCTTCTTCGCGGGTAGACGGCTTGAAAGCGGGGTGAATCGTCAGCGTGAGGTGAATGCCTTTTTCGGCGGCGATCGCCTGCTGTTCCTCCACAACCTCCTTCAGCAACCGATCCACGGCGACCTGATCCGAACGGACCAGGGTTCCACTATCCTGCCGTGCCAGAAATAGGAGATCATCCACCATGCGACCCAGGCGGCGCGTCAGCCGTTCGATGACCCGGAGTTGCACCTGTTGCCGTTGGGCATCGGGTTCTGGATCTGACAGCGCCACCTGCACATTGGTTTGAATCACCGCCAGGGGGTTGCGGAGTTCGTGGGACGCATCGGAGGTAAATTGCTTGAGCCGCTGATAGGAGTCGCGAATGGGGGCGATCGCCAAACCCGACAGCAACCACCCTACAGTCGCCACTGTCCCGATCATCAACGCCATACCCAATGCCAGGTCGCGAATCAGTTGCCGCGTTGGCTTGGTCACCTCAAACCAGGGATGACTCACCCGCAAATAGCCCAGAAGTTCGCCATCGATAACAATTGGCTCAGTAATTTGCCGCAACCACTGGTCATCCGGCAAATGCACCGTTTCGCCCGCCGGATTGGGATGCAGGGGTACGGCGATCGCCTCCTTTGTCGTAGACCAGAGCATTTCCCCCTTGGGGCTAAACCACTCCAGGTCAATGTGGTCATCTTCCACGGTGTCGGCATTGTCGCGGAAGCTGGCATCCACATTCAGGGAGGGAACCTGAGCAGAGGGAGAGGTTGGCGCTTCGATGACGAGCGATCGTTGCACCACTTCCACCACATGACTCAGGGTGTCGTCAATCCGCTCGATCAACGTACTGCGCACATATAAATAAAAGCCACTGGCAAACACCAACAGCAGAATAGCGGTAACTGTGGTGTACCAGACTGCAAGACGCTGCCGAGTTTCCTGAAACATAGTGATGAATTCAATGAGAACAATCAGTAACCAATTGGGATACAGAAATTTTTAAACTTTTGCGACAAAAACTTGACCGCAAAATCGGCTCCATTCATTAGTGTATCGAGACTTCAAGCCCAGCAAAAAAGGCTTTGCAAAAGAAACTTCTGTGCTAGTATCGTGACGAGATTAGGATGATCGGAATTGTGGCTTTGTTAGTTTTAGCAGGCATATGCTCCGTGTCTTGTCTATCTCTCCTAGTTATGTGATTTTCGGAGTAGGTTAATGCCGATTTACGTTGGGAATCTTGCTTACACTGCGACGCAAGAGGAAGTTGAAGCCGTATTTGCAGAATATGGCACGGTAAAACGAGTGCAGTTACCTGTTGATCGCGAAACCGGTCGCAAGCGCGGATTTGGTTTTGTTGAGATGGAAACTGAGGAAGAGGAAGACGCAGCGATTGAAGCATTGGATGGTGCAGAGTGGATGGGGCGTGATTTGCGCGTCAACAAAGCTCGCCCCCGTGAGGATCGGCAAGAGCGGCGCTCTCCTTCGGGCGGTGGTTCCAATTACCGGACGAAGCGCTTCTAAAAGCATTTTCTAGAAAAGAAGATTCTGTTTTCCTGACGCGGTTGGTTTGTACACTAGCCGCTGTCTTTGCTGTTTTCGTAAGGCTGGCTTGTGTACTCAGAACCGGGAAAATACTTGTTGTGAAAGCGGTGCGATGCGCCACTTTCACAGAGTAATTAGTAAAAGCACAATGCAACAAGATTGGAACCAATGGACGCTAGCCAAACCCATTCGGTTAGTCGCTACGGATATGGATGGAACGCTCACCCATCATGGCAAATTCACACCGATGCTATTTGAGGCACTGGAACGGTTAGCCTCTGTCGCTATTCCTGTGGTCATCGTCACTGGGCGATCCGCAGGGTGGGTGGAGGCGATCGCGCACTACCTTCCGGTTACGGGGGCGATCGCCGAAAATGGAGGACTGTATTTTGCCAAACCCGATAGCGCCCTCCATCTCCTGGTTCCCATCCCCGACCTGCTTACCCATCGGCAAAAACTGGCAGAAGCCTTTCGGCTGCTGCAGGTCAAGTTTCCGCACCTACAGGAAGCCAGCGATAATCGCTTCCGCCTGACGGATTGGACCTTTGATGTGCAAGGGTTGAGTGAGACAGATCTGCAATGGATGGCTGAAACCTGCGACCAGAATGGCTGGGGTTTTACCTATAGTACGGTGCAATGCCACATCAAGTTTCCGCAACAGGACAAAGCCACTGCCCTGCAAGGCATACTTCAGCAATATTTCCCCGGCATCACCCCAGCAGAAATTGTGACCGTGGGCGACAGTCCCAATGATGAAAGCTTATTCAATCCAGCAATCTTCCCTAACTCGGTTGGCGTAGCGAATGTGCGGGAGTATGGCGATCGCCTGACCCATTTCCCCCACTATCTGACTGCCAGCCAGGAAGTACAGGGTTTCCTCGAACTTGCCAGGTATCTTCAACAGCTTCTTCAGCCGTAGACGGTAGTGGTATGAAGGGGCGTTGCTTAATCCAGGGATGACTTTTTGGTTTGGAGCCGCGCTGAGCGCGGCTCCAAACCAAAAAGTCATCCCCCTAATCAGCAATGCCGGAGGGTTTTGGCACAATGGCGAATATGTCGTGACAAAAATATGTAATTTCCCCTAGCAATTTTCCGAAAAAATTCCCTTGTCTGATGATGAAGTAATCAACGGGGAACACACATCATCCCCCTTCCAGAAGACAAAAAGGACGTTTTAAATCTATGGTCACACTATTCGAACGCAAGGATTTGATTGATGCAATTCGAGCTACCAATCAATCTATTTGGATCTACCGAGACTCCGAAATGAACGGAAATATCGTGCAACTTGCCCCCGAAGCGCAGGTTCGGCTCACAGGAATTGTGGCAGAAGGGTTGGCACAGGTCAAAACACCCCGTGTAGGCTGGGTGAATGCAGCAAATCTCAAAATGCCCTCCTCTCCGATTGACTACGTCAAAGGAAAGGCCTACCGCTTGCGGAATACTGCAGAACTGCAGAACGGCTTGCTTGCCTACTATGAGCCGGGTGCCAAGATGAACGATGGTCCTGCTGCTAATAGCCTCGTCAACCTGACCGAGCCCTCTGACAGCTATGTAGAAAATGGACGCATCTTTATCCGCGTATTCTTTACCGGAAAGTCTGGTGCAACCCGTGCAGGTTATGTTTCTCAAGGACCTGTCGGTAGTGTTCTGGGCGAATCATCCAGCAACTTTGTCGCAGTTTAAGGAAATTTCTGAGAAAAAATATCCCCATTTTTTGAGAGAGGGCGCGGCTAAGCCGCGCCCTCTCTCAAAAAATGGGGATATTTTTTCTGGAAATCGCCTAAACCCCTTGAATTTGCCTGCGCAAAGCACAGGCAAATTCAAGGGGTTTAGAAAAAGGTTGGAGGTATAGAAGCCGTTCAAAAGTGCTGTAGTTTTAGGGTAGTGTTGTATCGGTTTTGTTGGTCGGAGCCTACCCTCTGGAGAGGCTCCTTCACTTTTCGTATGGGAGGCTAGAACGGACATGGTGCAGGGTGATCATCGGGGGCGGGTGCGCCGAGTCTTGCTGATTACGCTAGTACTCAATGTCTTTGTGTTCTTGCTAAAGTTGGGAGTTGGCTTGATGACGGGATCGCTCAGCCTGTTTGCGGATGCCCTCCATAGCGTGACGGATAGTGCTAACAACGTACTGGGCTTGGTCGCAAGCCACTTTTCTTCACCCCAACCCGATCGCGAACATCCCTACGGACACCAAAAGTTTGAGGCGGTAGGCGCACTGGGTGTCGCCGCGTTTTTGGGAATTGCTTGCTTCGAAATCTTGCAAGGGGCGATCGCCCGTCTGATCAACGGCGCTGAACCGCTCAACATCAGTGCTCCAGAACTATGGATTTTGCTCCTTGTCTTGGGCTGCAATATTTTTGTTGCTTTCTACGAGCGGAGCGTAGGGCGCAAGATTGGCAGTCCGATTTTGCTTGCCGATGCCCGCCACACCATGAGCGACATTTGGGTCACCATCTGCGTGTTGCTGGGTCTGATTGGGGTTTGGGCATTCGACTTTCAATGGCTGGATGTGTTTCTGTCCTTTCCCGTTGCTCTGCTGGTGTTCTGGAGCGGTTGGGAGGTGCTGCGCGAAAATCTGCCGTGGTTAGTCGATGAGATGGCGATCGCTCCCGAAGCCCTCCACCGTCGAGTCATGCAAGTTCCTGGTGTTTTGAACTGCCACAGTATTGCATCCCGGGGCATCCCAGGACGTCAGATATTCATCGAAATGCACCTGGTGGTTGATGCTCAGGACGTTGAAACGGCGCATCAGATTACAGAAGCGGTGGAAGCAAGGCTTGAGCGGGAGTTTGGACCTGCCCGCACAGTGATTCATGTGGAGCCGTTTCAGTATCAGTCCGATCAACTGACCTACGAAGGTGAGGAGTGATCAAGGAGAGGTTGTCACCAACATGCTCGCCATTTTTCAAAGACCTTTGATTTTGCGTGCGCAAAGCGCACGCAAAATTAAAGGTCTTTGAAAAATGGCGAAGGTCTTGTTCACAGACCGCAATTCTCATGTTGGAATTAAGCCTGAGTGAGGGGCGATCGCTATTAAGTCCAACCAGACCCTCGCTATTCTTGAACAGCTTCGATCTCGTTGCGATCGCCCCCGTCCACTGCCAGGGTTGTCTTCTCATCCCCTGCCGCTGTTCCACTGTCTTCGTCTGGCTCTCGAAAAACCACCCGCAAAAACGCTGGAGCCAGAAACGTCGTCAGAATCACCATCACAATAATTGCGGCTTCCAGAGATTCCGAAAGGATACCCGTCGCTGAGCCAACCCCAACAAAAACCAAACCCACTTCCCCTCGGGGAACCATCCCAATCCCGATTGCCAGTCGGTTGACCCCGTCTTGTCCAAAGACCCCCAATCCGGTTACAACTTTCCCGATAATTGCCACAATGACCAGGAAGACAGCCATAATGAGCGCTTCCCGATTATTGGGATCCATTGGATTAAGAACGCTAATATCCGTTCGCGCTCCTACCGTCACAAAAAATACGGGGACCAGCATATCCGCAATGGGGATGACCTGCTCCTCCAGTTCCTCTCGCTTTTCGGTTTCCGCCAAAATCAACCCCGCAGCAAAGGCTCCCAGGATTGCCTCTAGCTGAACGACAGCGCCGATGTAAGCCAGGATGAAGGTGAAGACCAGCGCTGAAATGAGCAATTGCCCTCGGGTTTTGAGGCGATCGACCAGCGCGACGAAATAGGGACTGAGCAACCGCCCCAGGAAAATTGAACCAATCAAGAAAGCCGCCGCACTGCCTACCAAAATCAGCACGCGACTAATTTCGATTTCTCCAGTTTTGGCAAGGCTGGCAACAACCGCCAACACCACAATCCCCAGCACATCATCCAGAACCGCTGCCCCAATGATGATTTGCCCTTCGCGGGAACTGAGCTTGCCCAACTCCGCAAGAACTTTTGCCGTGATGCCGATGCTCGTCGCCGTGAGGGCTGCCCCTGCAAAAACCGCTGGCACCGTAGGCACATTAAACAGCGCGATCAAACCAATGGTTCCCAGGGCAAAGGGGGTTACTACCCCAAGCACAGCCACGATCGCCGCCTGCGGACCCACCCGAATCAGCTCCCGCAAGTCTGACTCCAGCCCAATCTCAAACAGCAAAATGATGACCCCCAGCTCCGCCAGGATGTCGAGCACTTCGGTTTCTGCTTGAAATACACTGAACGCGCCTTCGGTTGAAAGCCCACCCGTCGCTTCTAGAAAACGGATGATCAGTGACCCCGTCTCTTCGCTTCCCGACTCGGGAAACACGATCAGGTTAAGTACTGAAACACCTACTACCACGCCACCAACCAACTCCCCCAGCACTGGAGGTAAATTGATGCGTGCACAAATCTCGCCGCCAACCTTTGCCGACAGGTAAACCACAATCATGCTTAGCAATACTGCCCCCAGCACCAGGGGTGCTTCTTCGGGTTCAGGCGTTGCCGCCATTAGGGCTGATTGGGGAAGCATTTGGAGAAGATCGGGCATCGAAAAATCAGAAAACAGTCCCGGAGCTATCATGCGATCGCAGAACTCATCCCGATCATCCTACAGGTTTCTTTAACAAAGCGACACATCCCGATGAACAGAATTAGCAGAATTCAAACAAATACCCGATGTTGTAACGCTGGCATTTGTTGGCGCACCTGGGACAACCGAGCCGGATCGATAGTGGCGATCGCTACCCCCGGTTTTTCACCCGCATCTGCCAAAATCAGCCCCCAGGGGTCAATAATCGTAGCGTGACCATGAGACTGCCGCAGGCTGTAATGCTTTCCCGTTTGGGCAGGGGCAATGACGTAGCAGGTATTTTCAATTGCCCGTGCCTGCAGCAAAATTTGCCAGTGATCTTTGCCCGTATATGCCGTGAACGCCGCCGGAACAAACAACACCTCTGCCCCCATTTGCGAAAGATGACGATAGAGTTCTGGGAACCGCACGTCATAGCAGACGGATAGCCCGATATTGCCAAAGCTCTTGGACGGATAAATGGGGGGCAACTGCGTCCCCGACAAAACACAGCGGGACTCTTGATAGGTGTTGCCATCGGGCAAGTTCACATCAAACAAATGCACCTTTTCGTAGCGTGCTAGGGTATCCCCATCGGTACCAACCAGCATCGCTACGTTGTAAAACTTATCCCCCGACTCCGCAGGCACAGGAAAACCTCCCCCCAGGAGCGTGATTTGGTACCGCTGCGCCATGGTTTTAAGGAATTTCTCCGTCGCGGCTGCGATCGCCCCTGCCTGGGCAACCTTGTCTTCTTCTCGCCCTAAAAAGGAAAAATTCTCCGGCAGACCAACCAGTTCTGCCCCCTGGCGTACCGCCAGATCTATCAGGTCTTCGGCATGAGCCAGGTTCCGGCTCACATCCGGAACACTATTCATTTGTACTGCGGCAGCCAGATAGGAACGCATATCAATCTCTCACCCAAAGCTTTCAGGTGAACTAAGGTTGAACATTAATCCGGGAAGGGAAGACGACTTCGAAAACCGAAGCCGTGCCAACGAAACCTTTGCTCAAGTCAAGCAAATGTAAAACGCAGAAATCTATAAGGTCATGCCCCAGTGCGATCGCCAGTAAAAACAGGAGATCCTGGCGTTAGGATGGATCGGCAACATAGCCCTCAGACTTCAAGTCCCTTTGGTAAAAATCCTAGCACTGATACCGTCTCAGACGGTTGAAATGCGATAGGAAGGGCAGGTTTCCCTACAGATTTCCTACGAAACCCGTTGGTTTTACTTGCGCATCGCGTGCGTGTACGCAAAATCAGGGGTTTTAGAGCTAAGGATTGAAAATTAAATAAAACCTGGAATTTTTGATGAGAAGCGCGGCATTGCCGCGCTTCTCATCAAAAATTCCAGGTTTTATTTCGTACATGATCCTGAGCAAGAAAATGAAGAACATGTTGTTTCTGGCGATCGCCTAATAGCTCTGGATAAAGGTGGGTTCTCCCGACATTCCACGGCGTTCTGCTTCGTTGTTCGAGGACTGGGGCGGGGTAAGTTGCAGTACCGGAAGGATAATTTCGACCGTTGTGCCCATTGCTTCGCCTTCGCTATGGAGGCTGATGTAGCCCCCCATGCGCTCAATCAGTTTGCGGGCGATCGCCAGTCCTAATCCGGTTCCTTCAAACTTGCGGGTCGTTGAACTATCGACCATGCCGAAGGGGCGGAAGAGTTTGGCTTGTTCTGCCGGAGCAATGCCAACCCCTGTATCCTTCACGGAAATGGAAACATAGCGCTTCTCCTCGATCTCCAATTCCTCATCCACCTGGGGTAGGCGAGTATCAACCAGGGTCAGCATTTCTGCTTCCACTTCGGGAGAAATTTCGGACATGACCTGGGTGGCGATGGTAATGCTGCCGCTGTCGGTAAATTTGATGGCGTTGGCGACCACATTCAGGAGCACTTGCTTGAGGCGATCGCCATCTGCCCGCACAAAGATGGGGGAATGCAGGTCTGACACCTCCAGCGCCAGATTCTTGCGCTCAATATCCAGCCGTTGCAAATCTACCACTTCATGGATGACCTGATGCACATTCACGTTGTCCATGTAGAGCCGAATCTTGCCTTCTTCGGCACTGCGGATGTCCAGCAAGTCATTGATGATTTTGAGTAGGTGAATGGCAGCGCGATCGGCACGGCTCAGCAATTCCTTCTCCTCTTCCTCTGACTCACAGTAGCCATCGGTCACCAATTGCAAGCAGCCGACAATGGCATTGAGTGGCGTCCGTAACTCGTGGGAGGTGGTTGCTAAAAATTCGCTTTTCAACCGATTTGCGCCTTCTGCCGCTTGCCATGCCGCTTCCAGTTCCGCTGCCCGCTCTTCCAGTCGCCGCACCATGTCATCCAGCACGACGGCGAGATGATTAAGTTCCTTCACCCCCAGATTGTTGGGCATTGGCTCAGAGGTGTCGCGATCCTGCACACCACGGGCATAGCGCTCCAGGCGTTCAATGGGGCGTGCCAACCCGCGTGACACAAACAGCGTCACCAACACATAGGTAAACAACAAGCCAATCATCAACCCGATCATCATGCGGCGAACGGGTTCCAGGGGATCTAGCGCAATTTCTATAGGGGTAACCGTCAGCAGCATCCAGAGTTCTTCGGTTTCGGGATCGGTGCGAACGGGCATTGGGCTGAGCCCTGGCAACCAGGGGCTTCCATCGCTGGTGAAGTCGATGACGGGTAAAACCCCAACGCTACCGCTGAAAGCACTGCGGAACAGCCCACGATAGGGGTCGTCAGGAACGGCATCCCCAACGCGAGCCGGAAAAGGATGTGCCCGAAAGGTACTATCCTGATCGATGACAACGGTAAAGCTGGGCGGGCTTGCCTGCTGCTCCAGGGGCAACACAGTCTGGGCGCTCAGCATAGAGCGTACCCGCCCCCTGGTGTTGTAGATGGGGAGGCTGACGACCAGTTCTAGATTAGTTTGTTCGTCACGATTGGGCGTCAGTTTGGGGTCGGGCTTGCTGATAACGGCGACTGAACGGGGAGCCAGTTCTCGATTGGGTTCCCGTTGGGACCAAACATCCTCTGGTGGGGTTGCGATCGCCGCATTTTCAATGGCTTCTGGGGTCTCAATGGTCTTACGGACATCCAGACCACAGGTATCCACCTCCACGTCACCAGAGGCAATATTGATGATTTGCAGGCACCGTACCGTTGGAATTTGTTGGGCTAAGCGACGCAAATAGGGCTCTGTGACGGGAGAAATGGTGGAGCGCAATTCTTCGGTTTGGCTGGCGATCGCCAACTGAGACTCTAGTGCCCGCAATGAGGATTGAATTTCCTGAGCTTTGTCATCTGCCCGTTCCGATAAGCGCTTTGAGGCAGCCTCTAGCAGCGTAGCTCGCATGGTGCGATAGGTCATTCCCATGCCGACAAGCAAAATTGGGATGCTAAACAGCAACAAGCGCGTTAGCAACAATCGGCGGAAAGATGGCTGATGGGGCATTCTGCGCTCCTTTGCAAAAAGAGCCTAGGGAAAGCTTACAAACAACTATATAAACAGTAATACTGAGGCTTCTGGTTCATTGGAGACATTAAGACAAAGTCGAGGGATTTGCCTCAAACTTCACACATTTGATGAGATGATTCACCAAAAATTTATGTCTTCTTTTTTAGCTTTTTTTTCAGTAGGTCTGATGTGCCGGGTCTAGATAGTTTCATCTCGCTCGTTGTGTCAGGTTTTGCTGCCTTACCATTAAGGTTCTGAACCTATCTAAGCCGTGCAAAATCGTTAGAAAGCTCGGTGGAGAAAGCGGAAGAATTTGGACAGATTCACTTCCAATTAGGGGTACAACGAGGATACTTTAATCCCTCCTTTTTGCATACTTGGCTTTGGCAGGGATGCGTTTCGATCGCTCAAATCCTGTCAGCATCAAATTTTCACCCTCTAACACAATGACCAGGGAAATGACCAGGGAGGGGGGGCGATCGCCCGATCCCTTGCAATCAGTTGATTTCTATCAGTAATACCAGACACTTGTATAAAAAGAGTAAGACCAGAGAGGGATGCCTGAAGCGGCATGAATATGACTAGACCTCGCCCTTCCATCACTGTTGTGTTGGCGATGAGTGCCGATGGCAAGATTGCCGATGGAGCGCGATCGCCTGCCCGGTTTGGCTCAGAGCGCGATCGCCTGCATCTGGAAGCACGCCTCGCCGAAGCCGATGGCGTGTTGTCGGGGGCAAGCACCGTGCGCGTCTATGGCACTATTCTGCCCATTCGCACTCCAGGTTTGATTAAGGCTCGCTGCGATCGCCAGCAACCACCTCAGCCAACCTATATTGTCTGTTCTCGCTCAGGGAACCTGGACTCGTCTCTGCGCTTCTTTCAGCAAGCCGTGCCACGCTGGCTTTTAACCACCAAAACAGGGGGAACACACTGGCAAGACGCAGACGATCAAGACGCAAAAGATACTGAGAAGTTCCAGCAAATTTTGACTGTGCCAGAGCAAGGGGAAGGTTTGGATTGGGCGATCGCCCTCCCGCTCCTTTACGAGCTTGGCATTCATCGGCTGGTGGTGGCAGGGGGCGGGCAAGTGGTGGCGTCTCTGCTGGCGGTGGGGGCGATCGATGACCTGTGGCTCACCGTCTGTCCCCTCTTGCTGGGTGGTGCGCACGCCCCTACCCCGGTTGATGGCGCTGGCTTCCTGGCAAATGTCGCTCCCCACCTGCACCTGCAATCCATAGAAGCTATTGAGCATGAGGTGTTTTTGCACTATCAGGTCAAAGCTCCAGCCGAGCCTAAGGATCACGTACGAAATAAAACCCGAAAGTTTTGATGAGAAGCGCGGCAACACCACGCTTCTCATCAAAAATTTCGGGTTTTATTTTATTTTCAATCCTAAGGGCTAATCCCAATCGTTCATGCCAGTGACAGCAAGCGTTGCGTGCTGTCGCTGGCATGAACGATTGGGATTAGCAACACATGAAACAGCATTTTGAGGAAAGTGCAGCAAAGCCACACCTTTCCCAAATTTGACCTTTCCCAAATTTGTTGGAGCACTCTAATGCTATTGATCCCCTGATCCCCGTTCCTGATCCCGGTCTTCCAGCGGCGAAGAACCAAAATCGTCCGAACTCTGTCTACCTTGTTTCTTTCCCAATGGGTACGCTAGGCTGACGCTATTGGTCTTCAAACGTCTTCACAAAACCCTTGCCCTCCCGATGGTTCAATCTCTCCCGTCCCGTTACACCGTCCATTGGGTTAACCAGGTTGCCGAGATTCCGCAGGCAGAATGGGATGCCCTCGCTAAACCGCTCAAAACCCCCTTTTTTGAATGGGAATGGCTGCATAATTTGGAAGCCTCTGGCAGTGCTACAGCTAAAGCTGGATGGTTACCCAGCCACCTGACGCTATGGCGCGATCGCACCCTCATCGCCGTCGCCCCGTTCTACATCAAAGGACACAGCTACGGGGAGTTTGTTTTTGACCATCAATGGGCAGAACTGGCTAATCGGCTGGGGATCAACTATTATCCCAAGCTGCTGGGGATGTCGCCCTTTACCCCCGCCGAAGGTTATCGGTTTTTGATTGCGCCGGGAGAGGACGAAGACGAAATTGTGGAGCAGATGGTGAGCGAAATTGACCATTACTGCGCGAAAAACCGCATTTCTGGCTGTAATTTGCTCTACGTAGACCCAGAATGGCGTCCGGTGTTGGAGCGGCATGGCTTTAGTACCTGGTTGCACCACAGCTATATCTGGAAAAATCTCAATTTCCAGACCTTCGACGACTATTTGCAGGCGTTTAACGCAAATCAGCGGCGCAACATTAAGCGGGAGCGGAAAGCCGTTCAAAATGCGGGACTAGAGCTGCGGGCGATCGCCGGAGAGGAGATTTCGCGATCGCTCTGCCAAACCATGTATGCCTTCTACTGCGACACCTGCGACAAGTTTGGCTGGTGGGGCAGCAAGTATCTCACCCGTCGTTTCTTTGAGGAGCTCTATCCCAACTGGAGCCATCGGACGGTGTTGTTTACCGCCTTTGGGGAAGATGATCCGCAGCACCCGGTGGGGATGTCGATTTGCTTTACCAAGGACGATCGCCTCTACGGGCGCTACTGGGGATCACACCACGAAATTGAAAACCTCCACTTCGACACCTGCTACTACTCACCAATTGAGTGGGCGATCGCGCATGGGGTGCAGATCTTTGACCCCGGGGCAGGCGGTCGCCACAAAAAGCGGCGCGGCTTCCCCGCAACGCCCAATTACTCCCTCCATCGCTTCTACGACGAGCGGTTAATGCAAATCCTGCGAGGCTACATCAGTCAAATTAACGAGCAAGAGCAGATGGAAATTGACGCCATCAATGCCGATTTGCCCCTGAAACAGCAGGGTTAGGATTGAAAATAAAATAAAACCCGGAATTTTTGATGAGAAGCGCGGCAATGCCGCGCTTCTCATCAAAAATTTCGGGTTTTATTTCGTACGTGATCCTTAAATGTCGTGCTATGCGCCCAGAACCAGGGTGTTGTTTTGGAAAGCAGCGCGGTGCGTCGCTTTCCAAAACAACATCTGTCCGACTCTGACTTACACACCGCTATACAAGGCTTAAAAAAGCCCGTTGATTGCCGACTACTCCAAGCCCAGTTCCCGCTTTAGTAAACCGATGGATTTTTCGCCAATGTAATTTTCGCAGGTAACCAGGCGGGGAGCGCGAATCAGGTCATTCCGCACAGTTTGGATGGCAGTTTTAACGGCAGCTTCACTGTAGTGGTCGAAGCAAACGATGGTTTGGGAACTGCGCACCAGGGCATTGAGCTTATAGGTGTCTTCGGTTTGAGCAGTCATCACCAGCAACTCGTCGCCCCGCAGGCTATGAATAATCACCTCGACCGCTCGCAGGATGCCCGTGCTGAGACTCACAACTCCAATATTGGTGTTGCTGGGCACTTCCTTCAACAGATCCAGTTCGCGGCGGTAGTCGTAGATGTCGATGGGGATGACGCGCACGGACTTGGGCGAGGCGATCGCCTCTGCTTCCCCAATAAAATAACGACTGGTAACCACCGTGCCGCCCCGCGCCTGATCCAGTATCTCTGCCAATTCCTCTAACGGCACCAGTTGGACGGGAATTTTCAGAGCTTGCTGCAACTCGCGTACCATCAGCTCCCCCGCCCCAATATCCTGGCTGGGGGACGTGACCAGCACACGGGCGCTACAGCGCAAACGCCAGTCGATTTCTGCCAAAAACAATTCTCGCGCCTGGCTGAGGGAGCAGCCCTGGTTCAGCAACTCATCCAGGCTCTTTTGCACCAGCTTGTAGGCTTTGGGGTATTTCTCCATGATGGGCGATCGGCTGGCTCCACCCCCGCCCTCGTCGCCCTGCGCTCGCACATAAATCCCTGCCCCAGCGCGGGCATCCACCACCCCATCCTCTTCCAGTTGGCGATACACCTTGCTAATGGTGTTGCGGTGCAGCCCCGTCTGCATTGCCAATTGGCGGGTGCTGGGCAGCCTGTGACCCGGCGGATACTGGCGCGAGGCAATTTTGAAGCGAATCTGGTTATAGAGCTGCTTTGAAGCAGGAATTTCGCTATCTGGCTGGATGTGGAATTCGACCATGAGAGTTCTGAGCCAATAATCTTAAGGAGGTCGGAGGTGGAGCGGAACAGGGGCGATCGTCGTCTATTAGTCTATTGGTCTATTGGTAGTCTATGCGTCTATTGGTCTATCTAAGAAGCCTGAATAGATGAAGCCTGAATAGATGAAGCCTGAATAAATAAGATTTTCAATCAAGATTCTCAATCAAGATACATCTCCAATCGTGCCGCCTTAATTGGCAGATTAGAATCCTCTGGGTGGGTGAAGGAACAGATTGCCAGAGGAAGCCAGGGGCAAAACTGGGGCGAAATTTGAAGTTTTCTTGAAAATTTCGGTGAATATAGAGCAGCGCAATCCAGTTTACCTCCATAGTCGTGCGGTTGACTTCATAATCAAAAGGTGAGTTATGGCGATCGCTGCTTTCAGCTAGCCCAACGCTTCTGCAAATGTCGCTCCCATTTTCTAAAGCAGCATTGTGGGTGTTCTGAATTGCAGGGGCTAATTTTCCTGCATGAAGACTTCTTATAGAGAGCAGCGGAACGCGCCAACCAGCAATCAAGATGAGGCAAGGGTATGGTATCCACGCAAGATATCAAGACAACCTGGGTCAAAATTCCCAGCAATGATGTGCAACTTGACGCATATCTGGCAGAGCCTTCACAGGAAGGTAATTTTCCTGCCATTATCGTGATTCAGGAAATCTTTGGGGTAAATTCGCATATTCGGGATGTGACTGAGCGCTTTGCCCGATTGGGCTATGTGGCGATCGCCCCTGCCATCTACCAGCGGCAAGCTCCCGGCTTTGAAACAGGCTATACCGCCGAGGATGTGACCATTGGACGGGAATACAAAAACAACACCCAGGCATCCGAGTTATTAAATGACATTGCCGCTACCGTTCGCCATCTCCAGGAAATGCCCACAGTGCGAGCTGAGGCGATCGGCACTATTGGGTTCTGTTTTGGGGGACATGTTGCCTATCTGACCGCCATCCTTCCTGGCATCAAGGCGGTGGCATCTTTCTATGGGGCGGGCATTCCCGATTGGTCGCCAGGAGGGGGCAAGCCGACTCTCACTTATACGGCGGATATTCAGGGCGTGATTTACACCTTTTTTGGCGAAGAAGACCCCAGCATTCCCCCCAACCATGTGGAGGCGATCGAGGCGGCACTGCAAAATCACCATATTCCCCACAAAGTTTTCCGCTATCCAGGCGCACAACATGGCTTTTTCTGCGACCAGCGAGACAGCTACAACGCGGAGGCTGCCGCCGATGCCTGGGAAAAAGTGCAGTATCTTTATGCCCATGTCTTGCGGGGAGAGAGCTAAAACTTTTGCCAGAGGGTAGCTTAGGCGATCTCCAGAAAAGAACATCCCCATTTTTTGAGAGAGGGCGCGGCTAAGCCGCGCCCTCTCTCAAAAAATGGGGATGTTCTTTCTCAGAAATCTCCTTAGGCGATCGCTGGGCATGAATTGAACCATAGAGGCACAGAGGGCACAAAGGGGGAACGGCTTATCCTCAAGGGCTGTCTCTACATTGCGTCACTCTTGATAGGTTCACTACCATCATCCGCTCATGGGTTCAGTATTTTTTCTGAGAACAGAACCCTGGGTGGTGCGGCATTTTTATATAGGTGGGATTTTGTCGGCAGGATTTTATTTATGCCGGGAAGGTTGGGAATACTACTAACAGGTATGCTCTGTCGCAGGTCAAAATTGGGACTGCGATGCCAGCGATGACACCAGAGACGACGCCAGAGACGACAAACTCCCCCATCAGGGACGGCTGAAGCACAATCAGGTTTTATCAACGCATCTCTTCAACGCAACCAAAAGCTCAACAATCCTTCCTATGAGGGAGGGATTTGAGTCGCAATCTGGGCATCTATCACTGTAGTTCTATTGCCGCAAACTTTAGACTATGGGGGTGTGGGGTCGCACCCTTGACCCGGTATTTCTTAGTGATAAGCCAACCTAACCTATGCGTCCATTTCCTGAAACCCGTTATCAACCCTCTTCTGAGCGTTGCGCTGCAAATGGTTCAGCCCATTCAAGCGCTATTTCTTCCTGTTTTCCTGGTGGGCGAAAGTGGTTGTCGGCATTTTCGGTGCTGTCGGTGGGAATTGTGTTGAGCCTGGCAGGTGGCTGTTCCCTATCCAATTCTTCTGCCGAAGCCCCAGAGGTAATTCCTGCCCCGGCGTCTTCGGTGGCGATCGCCCCCACCGAGGAAGCTTCCCCTGCGCCCCCTACTGCCGAACAACTGCTCAGCGAAGCCACCGCCCAGGCAGACCAGGCAAGCGCCCTGGCACAGTCAGCACAATCGCGGGATGACTGGGGACTGGTCGCCAACCTTTGGGAAGGGGCGATCGCCCTGCTAGACCAGATCCCTGAAGATGCGCCCGAACGCGCCACCGCCCAACAAGCCAAAGCTAACTATACAGCGAACTTGAGCACCGCCCAACAGGCAGCCGACCGCCCCGTAGACACCACACCCCGACTCCACAGCCCATTGCCTCCAACGGAGGAAGCGCCAGTCGAAACCCCCGCATCTACCGATGGCGCAGCCCCCTCGGGCGCAGCGGCTCCAGAGAGCGATGCGCCCACTGACCAGGCAAGCGTCTCCGCTGAAGTTGCCCTGGCAAACCACCTGACCGAGTCTGGAGCACGGATGTACGCCGCCTACTGGTGTTCCTATTGCGAACGCCAGAAGGACTTGTTTGGGGAGGAAGCGGTGCAGCAGTTGGAAGTCGTTGAGTGCGACCCCCGTGGCGAGAATCCGCAGGTTGATCGCTGCCGAGCGGCTAATGTCTCTGGGTTTCCTACCTGGGAGATCAATGGACGCCGCTATCCCGGCTTGCAGTCGCTCAATCGCCTGGCTGACCTTTCGGGATACAACGGTCCGCGCACCTTCAGAAATTAACCCAAAGCACGACAGTCAGGGGCACTGAAGTGACCGTGACCTATCAACCGACCCCCTCCCAACCCTCTGAGGATTTGACGGATGCAACAGTGGTTTCAGAAACAAATGCCAGGGCGATCGCCAAGACAGTGGGGAAGATGGATCGCCCTGATTTGTATTGCTGCGTTGACCGGATGGCTGGCAACGCAAGTCCGTTTCGCTCAACTGTTTGCCCCCTTGCAGGATGTTGTCTTTTGGCTGGAAGCACAGTTGCAGCCCTGGTTTGATCAACAGTCCCAACGACCACAAATGCTCATACCACTGGCATTTGTGGGTGGTTTAATTGCTAGCCTTTCCCCTTGCATCCTCTGCCTGTTGCCTGTCAACTTGGGCTACATCGGCACGCGGGACATCGCTTCCCGCAAAGATGCTGTCATCAAAGCCAGCCTATTTGTGCTGGGGGTTGTGACGACCCTGAGCTTGCTGGGACTCATCTCCTCCTTTGCAGCGGCGATCGCCCTCCAGTTTCGCGGCTACATCAACCTCCTGGTAGGAATCTTGATTGTGGGCATGGGGTTGAGCTTGTTAGGGCTGTTCTCGTTTAAGCTGCCTGCATTGCCAGAAAATTGGGCGATCGCTGGACCCTACGGCTTTGGACTCACCTTTGCCCTTGTCGCCTCTCCCTGTGCGAGCCCAGTGATGGTAGCGGTGCTGGCAGCCGCCGGAGCAACGGGTTCGCGTGCCTACAGCGTCTTAACGATGACCAGTTATGCGCTGGGCTACACCGCCATCATTTTCCTCGCTAGCCTCTTCACTGGTTTAGCCAAGCAAGCCCGCACCGCCCTGACCTACTCTGAAAACTTGCTGCGCGCCGGGGGAATGCTACTTCTCCTGATCGGAGGCTATTACCTGATGAGCGGAACGCAATGGATTTTTCTAATGCATCAGGCAAGCCAGGGATGACACATCAAATCCAAGGCTTAAGAATAATTTCTGTATCCCAGAATACTTTTATGCCATAATTTTACTATAAAAAATAATGCAGAGGTTTTCATCAAAGAAATAGCAGTCATCAGGCTTGGCTGTCTGACATCTGATCTTTGTGCTGAATCGTAGTTTAGTTGTCGGCACTTACTTTTCAGCTCTCATTTCTCTGATGACACTCGCAAAGGACACTACGATGCACAATCGCCAAAACTCCCTTCCCGTCGTCCGAACTGCCAATGACCTGGAGAAAGCTGTTCGGAAATATCGCCAACAAGATCTGCATGGAACAGAACTATTCCGCCAGTGGAAAGCTATCCGCGATGCAGCGCTTAACCTAGAGTTACCCGCCGGAGAAGGCGACGGTATCGCCGGAGAAGACAGTTATTAAGTAATCTCTAGAAAAGCTCTAGAAAAGCACTCCCCTATTTTTTCGAAAGAGGGCGCGGTTCAGCCGCGCCCTCTTTCGAAAAAATAATTGCCCTAGAGCCACACCAGGATCGCCATTTTTTTCAGACCCTTGATTTTGCGTGAGCGACGTGCACGCAAAATCAAGGGTCTGAAAAAAAGGCGAAGGTATAGCCTTTAAAGAGTTAATTTTATAGCCATATTCACGGGGGTTAGGACGGGATGCAGAGATGGAACCCCTGCGTGGGGGGGGTGCCCCCCCACCCTCTTGTCCTAAGGAGCACGTACGAAATAAAACCCGGAATTTTTGATGAGAAGCGCGGCAATGCCGCGCTTCTCATCAAAAATTCCGGGTTTTATTTTCGATCCTAATCAAGATGATTACGGCTATCTAAGCAAAAAGCGCCTTAGGGAATGCACAAAAAATGCCTGAAGCAGAAGCCCAGGCAAGACGTTACTTTTGAACCAGCGAAAGAGCTATTTCGATGGATTGAGCGGATCGGACAGATTAAGCCAGGAATCGTCGCTGCCGTGGTGCGCTGTTTTCACCCACTTGAGCCGTTTGGGGCGAATGGCGATGCGAAACGCCATGCTTGCAATCACCAGGAACCAGTGCATCATGTACAGATTGCCCTGGAGGGTTTGAATCAGGGTACGCCAGTGGGAGTTGGCGATCGCGCCGGGCATTGTCTGCAGTTGCTGATGCTGAATGCGGCGCAACCCTACATACATCCCAACACAGGCAACCGAGAAGGTGATGGTAGTGATGGGGGTGAGGAGGGGCAATCGGCTGCGGGCGATCGCCATCAAAAAGTCGGGCACCATTGCCTGGGGCAGCAGATACTGCATGAAGAAAAAGCTCATCATATCCAGGGTTTTGCGCGTGCCCATGCGATTTCGAGCGAGCAAGCGCCAGTAGTCGAGATAGCGCTGGTAGCCCCCCTCTGCCCAGCGGTTGCGCTGATGCCACAGGTTAACAACGCGGGTGACGCCTTCTTCCCCAACGGGAGGCATGAGCAGAAAGTCAATATCCCACCGTGCCAGGTGCAGGCGCAGGGTCAAATCCAGGTCGTCAGTGATGGTTTCTTCGTTCCACCCCCCGCATTGCTGCAATGCCTCACGTCGCACAAACTGCCCATTGCCTCGCAACTCGCCAATGCCGCCAATGGCGATCCGCTGTTGCTGCAAGTAGCTGTCGAGCGCCATTTCGGTTGCCTGTCCACGAATCCACAGGTTGGATGAGCGCATCCGTAGTCCTGCCTGGGCGATCGCCTTGCGGACTTGTACCGCTCCGACATGGCTATTGTCAAACAGGGGAATTACCCGTTGTAGCAGGTCGTAGGGAACATGGGCATCGGCATCAAACACGGCTAGGACATCGCCCCGTGCCAGGCTGACAACCTGGTTCAACGCACCCGACTTGCCCCCCGTCGCATCCTCAGAACGACGCAACACCCGCAGTTGGGGATAGTCTTTTTGCAGGCGTTCGAGCACCTGGGGCGTGCGGTCGGTGCTGTTATCATCGACCACCCAAACTTCGTAGCGATGAGCCGGGTAGTCTATCTGGCAAAGGGTTTGGACAAGGGAGCTGATGACTGATTCTTCGTTTTTGGCTGCGACGAGGAGAGAAACGAAGGGGAGGTTGTTTGGCTCAAGCCCGGAGAGAGGCTTGGAGTGCGATCGCGGCACTGCCAGCACCATGCGAACCATTTGGATGCCAAATAACGTTGCCAATCCCCAAACAAACCAGATGCCCCAGGAAACCAGATGCAGGGCTACGGTGCTTCCCCAGATGGCAATCAGCACAACAGCTGCTTTGCCCCGTCGTCCGGGTAGCCCCCGATAAAATTCCAGGGTGGCATCTAAATCTTCGAGGGACTCTTCCAGTCCGGGTTCATCGGCAGAGGGAGAGAAGGGGGAGTTTTTCATTGAGAACTCTGTAGGTGCCGACTCATCGGCGGGAAAGGGAGAGGGAAGGGGTGGCTTTGGCATGGAAGAATGAATCTTTCCTTACTCGTGCTTTGACTGTCATGTTTCAACAAATACCCGATGTCAAGCCAGGATAGGCACGGGATTTGGAACTTAAAAAAACTTTAGGGTCGCAACCTACAACCACATGGGAACCCAGAAGTAGGCTGATGGTGGAGTTGATCTGGCTGGTGATTGAACGCGAGACATATCCCCAAGCCAAGCTGGCAGTAATCGCATAACAACCCGTTTCACAGCAACATTTATCACTATAAAAAGATCTTAGAAGCTTCTCTTCGGGAGTAGTGTCCTTGGGAAGTAAGGTTTTCCGTCCTTTGTAAACGGAATCTGTCAATCGCTTATGTCCTTATTAAAAATTTGGAGATTAGAGACTGGGTAAACGGACTGCTTAAGGGCGATCGCCAATCCTTCAGCTTCATATCTAACATTTCATCTACTGAATTGCCTCTCTAAATGTTCCACAAAATAAATGTTCCACAAAATGTAAATGCTCCACAAAATGTAAATGCTCCACAAAATGTTCCACAAAAGTTCTACGTCAAAAGTTCCACGTCAAAAAGTATTCCATGTCAATTTATGTCTCTATGCAGGCGAAGTGTGGCTCTGTGTCACCCACCAAGCCTTCACTCCACAAGTTATGTTTGCACGCTACTGAGACAAATCTTTGCAGGTTTAGGGGCGATCGTAAATCGAGAAAATTCTATATCGACCCCAAGAATTGTGTAGCAACCGGGCTACGCACAGCGGCATAAAACCTGCAAACGATGTTGCAGCACATCTTTCCAGCCACCAAACCCGACAACTCCGATAAAGCTTAAGATTTTTTCAGAGGGAAAAGCAAAAAGACGGGGTGGGCAAGATCTTGCACCTGCAAGACCTAGCGGGATGTTCGTTGTGCCCGGTATTCTGAGTGAGGTATTTACAGCAAACGCGTTTATCACTTCTTCCTATGGCTTGGCAACGTTCCGATGGTCGCCGTCCAGATCAACTTCGTCCCGTGCGCTTTGAGCGTCACTTCACCCGCTTTGCGGCGGGGTCTGTGCTCATTCATGCGGGCAATACCCAGGTGTTATGTACCGTTTCCATTCAGCCAGGTGTCCCTAAGTTCCTGGCTGACTCTGGGCAGGGCTGGCTGACGGCAGAGTACCGAATGCTCCCGTCGGCAACGCCCCAGCGCCAGTCGAGAGAGCTGCTGAAGCTCTCGGGACGAACTCAGGAAATTCAACGGCTCATTGGGCGGAGCCTGCGATCGGTGCTCGACATGAAGGCACTGGGGGAGCGGACGTTGTTGGTGGATGCGGATGTGTTGCAGGCAGATGCCGGAACCCGAACCGCCTCGATTACGGGAGCCTATGTGGCGCTGTGTGATGCGGTGAACACGCTGGTGCAGGCGGGAGAACTGGAGCGATCGCCCATCACCCACCAGGTCGCTGCCATTTCCGTTGGTCTTTTAGAAGACGAAGCCTTCCTCGACCTCACCTATGAGGAAGATGTGGCAGCCGATGTGGATTGCAACATTGTGCTGAATGAGGAGTTGCAGGTCATTGAGTTGCAGGGAACGGCTGAAGAGGGTAGCTTTTCGCGCCAGCAACTGAACCAGATCCTCGACCTGGCAGAAAGTGGCATTCAGGAACTTATGGCACTGCAAAATGCTGCCCTGAAAGGTTGACCCGATGATTGGCATTAGCAACCCCAGCAAAAAGGGCACAGATTTTCTGTGCCCTTTGCCAGCTATAGATTGGTTCCGAACAGCCAGTAGATGCAGAGGCTTGATCTGACTCGGAAAACCCGATGTTGAAATTAAGATGCTGAACCACTCATCTCTGTCTCGCCCAGCGCTTCCGCTGCTTGGGCTGCGGCAGTTTGTGCCGCTCGCTCCTTGTCCAGGCGACGTTTGCGGGCATAGAGTTGGATGATCGCTGCCATTGCCACAATTAACCCCAGGGTTCCCCAGGCAGTGGCGCTGGTCGGTAGCTGGTTTTTGAAAACAGCCAGTAAAACAATCAAAACAAGGAACACCGTGGGGACTTCATTCAGCCCGCGCATTTGTTGCCCACTCCATTGACAGGTTCCGGCAGCCAGTTGGTTCATGATGCGACGGCAGTAGAAGTGATAACCCACCGTAAGCAAGACAAACGTCAGCTTAACGTGAAGCCAGGTTTGCTTCAGCAGGTCGGGCGCGATCGCAACGAGGGCGATCGCCATTGCTACCGTCAGCACCATACCGGGAGTGGTAATCAGGCTGTAAAGGCGCTTTTCCATGAGCGCATATTGGTCTTTCAGGATGGTTCTGGCTGGCTCAGGTTGCTCCTCTGCCTCGACATGGTAGACAAATAGACGCACCAGGTAAAACAACCCAGCGAACCAAACCACAACGCCAATAATATGGAATGCCTTAAACCAGAGATAGTTCATGAATTTCCTCGCTCATCTCTGTACCTGATCATAAGCCGAAATAATCTTGCTTTACCGCTTTTGCTCAGCACTTTTAGGCAGGTGTGGCAAAGGGAACGCATTGATTAAGCGCCCCTCATCCACAGGAACAGGGAATCTAGCGGTGCTTATACAGCCTGTTTGAATAGGGCATCCAGGTAAACCCGTGCGGCACGGCGGTAGCTGCGCGAAGCATCAATGGTGTTGCTATTACCGTTTTGCAAAAGGAAGAGCGAAAGCGCGGCGACAAAAACCCGATCTTGATCCCAGTCAGGATGTCCCTCCAGATAGCCTTTTAGGGATTCATGCAATTCTTCGGGGATCTCGGCAAGGATGCTAACAGTTGCGTTCATGGAAAACCTCTGTACTCAGAAACGTAAAGTTAGGGGCAACAACTTATACACAGACAACGTTACGAACATTCACCAAATCAGACAGCCCCATTGTTAGAGCCTGGGGACGATAGCCGGACACCGAAGGTCAGCGCATAATGCGCACAAAAACCTCCAGCTAACCGGATAGAGCGATACGCTTTCCCGGAGCTGCCGCGATGTATGAACTCCCACACATCAGAGCAAACAAAGCGTGCAAATGATCTTCCAGCACCATCTAAAAAGATTTCCACAGATGTGGAGATTTCCACAGATGTGGATTTTTCAGATGGTCGGGTTCAGCATTTGCGTTTTCAGTGGATGCACTTCCAACGGTGGTCGCATCATTGTGCGCCAGGAGGGGGTGGGGTTGTCAACGACAATCTTCTTCACAAAGCCGTTTAGATTTACTTAAGCTTTACGAGGGAATGCGGCTTTTAGAGCAGTTTTATTTACCTAACTTCATACTTTTCTCAGTTTGGAGGGGCGATCGCCCCTTTCCACAGCCCTCCCCAAAAACAGACGCTAAGGCTACTGTTTTCGTAGGGGGCTGTGGAAAAGCCTCAGATGCCTGTGGAAAAGTTGGGGACAATCTGTGGAAACCCTGTGGATTTTGCTGGGGAAAATGCTGGCAAAAGATAAGAATTGCAAACTCCGAAAAAAGTTGATTATCAAAGGATTCAGATAATTCTCGGTAATTTCTCTGAAGCCTGAAATTTCGTTATCCATCCCTGCCGAGATGGGGTGGAGCGATCGCCCAAAAGCCTAAAAGCTAAGGGAATTACAGCGATCTCGAACAAATGATAATCAACTTGATGGGTTTCTTCATGAAGATTCATGTCGCGCTGGGGTGTCACCCCTCACTGTCACCCCTCACGAAGTTGAACGGCTGGAGCAGGATTGACAGAGTGCTTCACATCGAAGGGGGCGCTTTCCCGAAAAGATGGGAACGTTGACCAGAAAAGTTGCTTTGAGGATTTGGCTGAAAGGCAGTGAAACGAGCCTAGGGATCTGCGGCTTAATAAAATCCCCATTTTTGAGAGAGAAGGCTGGCTTTGCCAGCCTTCTCTCTCAAAAATGGGGATTTTATTTTCTTGCAAGTCCCCTATGACGTAAGGCAAAGGCGTACGGATTTGGGGTGGAATGGGTACGCTGGACAGCAACAGGCGATGGCAGGGCAAGGTCGGGGAGGGTGGATGGGTGCTGGGGCTGGGGCTGGGGCTGGCGAACCGTGTCGCATCCGGCAATTGTCCATCAACAGGGACAGAACTTTGTTAGAAGACAGGCATGGTTAAAGACAGCCGTGACAGTGCCGTTGTAAGTGGGTAGCCATAAATACACGAAGCTATGGTGGGGTGTGCCCCCATCGGGGGGCGCACCCCACTGGCTTTATCTATGACCATGTACTTAGTTGCAGGAGTTAGGCTGTGGAAACGTTGTATGTGCTGGTGAATGGGGCGATCGCCTTCATCTTTGGGGCATCGGTTGGCAGCTTTTTGAATGTGGTGATCTATCGCCTACCTGCGGGGTTGTCATTACTTCATCCGCCCTCCCGTTGTCCCAAGTGCCTCCATCCCCTGCGTCCCCACGACAATGTGCCTGTCCTTGGCTGGCTGTGGCTGCGGGGGCGTTGTCGTTATTGCAAAACGCCTATCTCTCCGCGTTATCCTCTCATCGAAGCGGCAACAGGGCTGCTGTTTGTGGGGGCGTGGCTGGGCTTTGGCTGGTCGGTGCCCAGCTTCGGCTATTGGTTTTTCTTCAGTTGCCTGATTGCCCTGTCGCTGATTGATCTGGATACGATGACCCTGCCCAATCCTCTGACCCGGCTTGGGGTCGTGTCGGGGTTGGTCTTTCAGGCGGTCTATGGTTGGGCAGATCCAGCAAATGCGGGGGGCATTCCCCAGGCGCTCATGACAGGGGTTGTGGGAGCCGTTGTGGGAATCTGGCTGCTCACCATCATTTCCTTTGTGGGGTCGATCGCCTTTGGACAGGCAGCCATGGGGGGAGGCGATGCCAAACTTGCCGCCATGATGGGGGCATGGATGGGCTGGTCGCACTTGTTGCTGGCGGGGTTGCTCGCCTGTGTGCTGGGGGCAGTTGTGGGAGGTGGGGCGATCGCCCTTCACCTGATCAGCCGTCGTCAACCCATGCCCTTTGGACCCTTCCTTGCTCTTGCAGCGATTCTCACCGTCTTTTTTGGGGACGCACTGATTACGGCATACCGGGGGGCATTTTTTCCAACGCTGTAGGGATGAGAGCGCTGTCAACCGTCTACCGAGCCACCTATCACCGGACATGCTCTGATACAATCTCTTCAGTATTCTTGGCTGACATCTCAACGCCGCTGTGGAGTGGATTACGTTAAAGGAAACCAGCACCCTCTGGGAAGCTGAATTGATGCAGCAAATGCTGGAAGCTCAGGGCATTCCGGCTCGGATTCTGAATCAAGGGCTTCAAGCTCATTTTGGTTCGGGCACGCCAGCGCTGCTTCAGGTGCGATCGCGCGATCGCTGGACGGCATTGCTCCTACTCAGCCCTGTGGAGGAAGAAGCCAGTGAAGGTTTACGCTGATTAATTATTATTCGGCTCCTGTCAGTCTTTTTAGCAGGCGGTTACAGCAGATTAGTTCTTGTAATTAAGCTGCCAACCTTTTCCTCTGCCCTTTTCAGTCATCTTTGCTCCCCATTATGCTCCCCATTATTGGTTGGCGGGTCTGGTTAGCCGATAAACTCACTGGCTCACTGGTTCTCAAATTAAGACAACCATCCGCTATTGTTAAAAGTTCTGGCGATATTTTTGTTGTCACGTTTTCAACGATCCCTAGTTTTCAATGATCCCTAGTTTTCAATGATCCCCATCAGTTTTAGATTGGAATTGGATGAACTTCCAGGTTGGAGCATGACCAGGGTTGCTCTACTCTGGATTTTGTCCGTCATCAACTGACATCAAATGAATTGTTGAAGCCTGAATTCACCAGTCTTTGCAAGGGCACAGCCCTTAAAAATAAACACTTTTCAAAATAAACACTTTTCAAAACTTTTTGGTCACTTTACCTTTTAACTCTTCATGTCTCTGTTTGATTGGTTTGCAAATCGGCGTAAGGCGGGTCCCATTAGCAAGGAACGCCAGGAGCGAGAAATTGCGGATGGGTTGTGGAGCAAGTGTTCCAATTGTGGGGTGCTGACCTATGCCAAAGACCTCAGGCTGAACGCGATGGTGTGTCCCGATTGTGGACATCACAACCGGGTAGATAGCGATGAACGGGTCGCCCAGTTGATCGATTCGCAGACCTGGCGTTCGATGGGTGACGATTTGGGTCCGACGGATCCGCTAGAGTTTCGCGATCGCAAATCCTACGCCGACCGCATCCAGGACACCCAGGCAAAAACGGGGCTGAGAGACAGCGTAATCACGGGCGTTGGCGAACTGGATGGGCTACCTGTGGCGCTGGGGGTCATGGATTTTCGCTTCATGGGCGGCAGCATGGGTTCTGTGGTGGGCGAGAAGCTGACCCGGCTGATCGAGCAGGGAACGCGCGATCGCATCCCGGTCATCATCGTTTGCGCCTCTGGGGGCGCACGGATGCAGGAAGGGATGCTCAGTCTAATGCAGATGGCAAAAATTTCCGGCGCACTCCAGCGCCACCAGGAAGCTGGCATTCTCTATGTGCCCGTCCTCAGCCATCCCACCACAGGGGGGGTGACGGCGAGCTTTGCGATGCTGGGCGACATCATCATTGCGGAACCCCAGGCGACGATCGCCTTTGCGGGGCGGCGAGTGGTCGAGCAAACCCTGCGCGAAAAGCTGCCCGATGATTTCCAGACCGCCGAGTACCTGCTCAACAATGGCTTTGTGGATATGATTGTGCCGCGCACCCAGTTGAAGAAAACCCTGGCACAACTGATCCGACTGCACCAGCCCGTCGAGCCGCGCGACCACACCAGCCATGTGCTGCACGCCCATACGACGCCGATCCGCGATCGCCTGCCCCTGACGACCACTCACACTGCTGAATAAACTGCTGCCGTGACTCCCTTCGACGCAATTCAGGTCCTTTTCCAGACCCCACCCATTCCCTACGAAGCCCCAAAGCATTCCCTCAAAGCCTGGGCAAAATATTGCTTACAAACACGGGGCTTTAAGGTGGTGTATGCCGACAAGGCAGATTTTGCCGTCGAAACCCAGTCACGGGAAAAGCTGTACTTCCGGGTGAGCGATCGCCCCGATGATCTCGATCCTCAAGTTAACTGGATTATCTGGGATGCCAGCCAGCAAACGGCGAGGGTGCAACCTGCCACCGCAAGATAGTTGCGATGGGGGAGGGGGGGCGATCGCCCTTCTCCAGCCTCAAGCTACCCATGCAGAGGAGTTATGCCCTGATTCATCAGTCGTTCGTCTTAACTGTTTCTTATATCTTTCACGGCTAATTATGCGGGACGTCTATCCACCCATCGAGCCTTACACAACCGAATATCTGCGCGTCTCCGATCGCCACACCATCTATGTTGAGCAGGCGGGGAACCCGGAGGGTGCGCCCGTGGTGTTTTTGCATGGGGGTCCGGGGGGTGGATGCAACCCGCGTTATCGGCAGTTCTTTGATCCCCAAAAGTGGCGCGTGGTGCTGTTTGACCAGCGGGGCTGTGGGCGCAGCACTCCCCATGCCGAACTGGCGGAAAATACCACCTGGCATCTGGTGCAGGATATCGAAACGATCCGCGCACACCTGGGCATTGAGCAGTGGGTTGTGTTTGGCGGGAGTTGGGGCAGCACCCTGGCACTCGCCTACAGCCAGACCCATCCTGAGCGCTGCAAAGGGCTGATTCTGCGGGGCATTTTCATGCTGCGCCAAAGGGAATTGCAGTGGTTTTATCAGGAAGGGTGCAGCAATATTTTTCCCGATGCCTGGGAAGCTTACCTCGAACCGATTCCTGCGGAAGAACGGCACGACTTGGTGGGAGCATATCACCGACGGCTGACCAGCCCCGATCGCCAAATTCGCCTGGAAGCAGCAAAAGCCTGGTCGGTGTGGGAAGCGGCGACGAGCAAACTGCTGCCCGACCTGCAACAGCAAATCCGGTTTGCCGACTCGACCTTTGCCGATGCCTTTGCGCGGATAGAGTGCCACTATTTCGTTAACAAAGGTTTTTTTGAATCGGAAGACCAGCTTTTGCGCAATGTCGATCGCATTCGTCATCTGCCAGCGGTGATTGTGCAGGGGCGTTACGATGTGGTGTGCCCTCCGGTTACTGCCTGGGAACTGCACCGCGCCTGGCCCGAAGCAGAATTTATCATGGTTCCCGATGCCGGGCACTCCATGAACGAACCGGGCATTCGCACTGAGTTGTTGAACGCGAGCGATCGCTTCGCCAGTCTCTAATAACAACATCCTCGCCATTTTTCTAAAACCCCTGATTTTGCGTGCGCCTCGCACATGCAAAATCAAGGTTTTAGAAAAATGGCAGTCATGTTATTTAACCCGACGCAATGTATAGCCTATTTATGGGGATTAGGACGGGGTGCAGGGGTTCCACCCCTGCGTGGGGGCACCGCCCCCCAACACCCTCTCGTCTTAATGGACTTGCCAGAAAATAAAATCCCAATGTTTGAGAGAGAAGGCTGGCAGAACCAGCCTTCTCTCTCAAACATTGGGATTTTATTAATCCGCAGATCCCTAAGCAGGATGATTACGGCTATAAAGCCAAGAAAATTACAAAAAAATTGGATTTTGTGCGGGTTTCTTCGGTGAGGGAGCGATAAAAGAGAGCAAACTCTTAAATTTTTGGAGGAACTATGCGTGTAGCACCCCTAGCGCTCACGACCCTGGCTGCATTTACCCTCCACGAAGCATCCCGCGAAGCTGCTGCAAATCCTATCCCTGCCGATGCGCTCGATCCGGGTGAACATTCGACGGATCCCGATGCCCTGGAGGCGATCGCCCAACCCAAACCCGAAGTGGCGATCGCCGCCCCTGAAGTGCAGGTGACTCAAGAACGACCTGTGGCAGACAAACCGCTGCCTGAACCCGTTGCCCAGGCTGACCTGCCCTCATCCTCATCCCCGATGATCGCCCAAGCCATCCCTGCCCCCCCTGAAACAATGGATATTGCCAATGAGGCTGGTTCGGCAGAGGGTATCCCAATTCCGGTCATCCTGGAGCCTTCGACCGTGGTGGAACCGACTCCCAATGAGGCAACCTCGGTAACAGAGCGATCGCCCATCGAAGCCCCTGCCCCAACGGAAGGTTTGAGCCAGGCAGAACCATCTCCCAGCACAGGCTTTGTGGTTCCCGTTGCCCCCGAAATCACCTATGGCGAGAGGGTGGTAATTGAAGAGGATGACCCGCTGTACCAGGAGCGTATCGGTTCGTACCATATCCGGATTGATCCCACTTTAGAGATTGATCCCGATGCTCGCATCGACCAGTCCCCCGACGAGTATGCCGCCGAAATTCGAGCCTGCTTGACAGCACGCCCAGAGCTTTATCGGCTGCGCGAAGTGAATGGCGATCGCGTTCTGGTTCCGGTGCTGTTTGATGGACAGCCGGGGACAATCATCCGGGATACTAACGGGCGGCTGGTCTGCCCTTCCACGCGTCTTCAGGCTAGCCGCACAAGCGCCATTTGAAGCCCCCAAACGGGGAGGGACAAAAGCAAGTGATTACGCTTGCGCTAGTCATACAGAAGCATAAATACCAACTTGCTTTTTCCTTTTCCTCAGCACTTGATTGCCTTCTGCTAAGGCGATCTCCAGAAAAGAATATCCCCATTTTTTGAGAGAGGGCGCGGCTAAGCCGCGCCCTCTCTCAAAAAATGGGGATATTCTTTTCTGGAGATCGCCTAAGAATCACACACTCAGAGTGCTCCAATAAATCAATACCTTTGGCATTTTTCTAGAACCCTTGATTTTGTGTGCGCTAAGCGCAGGCAAAATCAAGGGTTCTAGAAAAATGCCTCTTACTTTATTACCCAGCTTTCAACAATCTGCACTTGCTTGTTGAGCTGCAATCTTAAACGGCGCAATTAATATTTTTTATACGTATCTTAAATATGTCCATAATCGTATTGAAAAATAAAAATTAGAGTTTATACTTTATCAGAATTGAAATTTCTATTTGAGCTGATGAGACATTAGTTAAGCAAATTTGGCTGCCATAAAATAAAAGGACAAATTCGGCTGCCAAGTTGTTTCTTGTATACAGTCATTTTCAAACATGGTACTAAATTCTTTAAATTGCGATCGATTAGGTTGAAAAAGTTCAAAGCTACTTTTGTCTACAAAACGTTTCAAAAATACTCTTTGAGTAAGCGCCAAGACCCATCCTTTACTATTAACCAGTCAACAAATAATTATTAAGAGCTAGCCAACAAACCTGGGCTTACCCTTGATCAGCTTTTCAAATAAATTTTTCGAAGAAATATTCTGTCCCGCTTCAAAGGTGGAAAAAGATGGAAGTAGAATTATTTTTGGATGCGAAAATCAGTCTGGAGATGGATTTTTCATCTAAAAAGATATTTTGTGTTGCCAAGGTTACAATTCTCCATAAGAATTAGATTGGACGATCGCTCACGTATAATCAAATCATGAGCAAAAGAACCTTCATTCAATTTTCTTTAGATTTTCTACATACGAATACCTGGAGAAATTGTATGAAAGTTGCACAGACTTTGCACGAAATTTGTGTGTATTACTGATAAGCAAGTATTGGCAAATCTTATTGCAGGTGAATTGAATACCTGAAATTTAGGATGCTAAGTTCTTCTGAAAAAGTGGAAAAAGTAGCTCGAATTCTTATTGTTGAAGACACGTTGCAGAATCAGCGATTACTAAAAAGTATGCTGAATCGCCTTGGTTATAAGGCAGATGCTGTACACAATGGGCAGGAAGCCCTCGATCTTCTTGCTAAGCAAGCCTATGACTTAGTTTTGATGGATTGCAAAATGCCTGTACTCGATGGGTATGAGGCGACCCGTCGGTTGCGCCAAATGGAATCGGAAGGGGCACATACTATTGTCATTGGGGTGACGGCAAATGCGATGGATGGCGATCGCGAGCAGTGCCTGGAAGCCGGAATGGACGACTATCTGAGCAAACCCTTCCGCCTTCAAGAGATCACTGACCTGATTCAAAAGTGGCTGGGTTAGAGCCGAGCAACCTTTCGCGGAAACCTAATCCCACCTGGTGGCGGATTCAGAAGTCGCAGATCTCCCCCTCGCCACAGCCAGAATTTCCTTCTGCCTGATAAGATCAGCAAGCGTTGACACTGATGGAGTGGTTTTGGGGCGATCGCCCGTCCCCCCGCTTTTGCATCTGCTCCGCAGTACAACCCTCATATTTCATCTCTGCCCAGATACCATGCTTCAAGCCGGAATCGTCGGACTGCCCAACGTTGGTAAATCCACTCTATTTAATGCCGTTGTCGCCAACTCCAAAGCGCAGGCGGCAAACTTTCCCTTTTGTACCATTGAGCCAAATACGGGCGTAGTTGCGGTGCCCGATCCACGGCTGCAAAAGCTTGCCGAGATTTCCGAGTCTGCCGAAATCATTCCCGCACGGGTCGAGTTCGTAGACATCGCCGGACTGGTTAAGGGAGCCAGCAAAGGGGAAGGCTTGGGCAACCAGTTTTTGGCAAACATCCGCGAGGTGGATGCGATCGTTCATGTGGTGCGGTGTTTCGAGAACGACGACATCATCCATGTGGCTGGCTCGGTCGATCCGGTGCGCGACATCGAAATTATTAACCTGGAGCTTTCCCTCGCAGATTTGTCGCAAATTGAGAAGCGCATTGACCGGGTGCGAAAGCAAGCCAAAAGCAGCAAGGAAGCGAAGGCAGAGCAGGAAGTTCTGGAAAAGATTTTGCCTGTGCTGGAAGCCGGAAAATCTGCACGGACAGTGGAACTGGAGCCAGAGGAAGAAGCTATCATCAAGCCCCTGGGACTGCTGACCCGCAAGCCCGTCATCTATGCCACCAATGTTTCGGAGGATGACCTGGCGAGTGGAAATGAGTGGGTTGAACAGGTGCGGGCGATCGCCGCTGAAGAAAACGCCCAGGTCATCATCATTTCTGCCCAGGTCGAGTCCGAACTGATCGAACTTCCTGAAGAAGACCGCGCCGATTTTCTAGAATCCCTCGGCGTCTCCGAAGGTGGGCTGCAATCCTTGATCCGTGCAACCTACGATTTGCTAGGACTCCGTACCTACTTCACGTCCGGTCCCAAGGAAACCCGCGCCTGGACAATCCGCGCTGGAATGGTTGCGCCCCAGGCGGCTGGCGTCATCCACACGGATTTTGAGCGGGGCTTCATTCGTGCAGAAACCGTCGCCTACGAGGACCTCGTTACCTGCGGCTCCATGCCCGCTGCGAAGGAAAAAGGATTGGTTCGCAGCGAAGGGAAGGAGTATGTGGTGCAAGAGGGCGACGTGATGCTTTTCCGCTTCAATGTATAGCGGTGCGCAAGTTGCTTCAGCAAATGGGAGGGGCGGCGCGGCGCGCCTCCCCTCCCATTTGCTGTACTTAAAGCGCTTGCAAAACGCTATATAGTCTGGGTTATTCACCACAGAGGCACAGAGGGCGCAGAGGAGATAGGGATTGATTTGTATTATCTGGGCTGAATATCTTTGCTAGCTGTCCAGATTCACGCCTTGCCGATCGCCTCCAGCTTCAGGTCATGCTCCATCTGACTATTTGCGCCAATCCCCGTCTTCAGGCTGCCGGAGATAGGAGTGGCGAGGCGAGAGTTAGGGGCGGCGGCGAGGGCAATGTAGCGATCGCCCACGGCTAGCCCCTGGGTGGGGTCATAGCCCCGCCAACCGCCACCGGGAAGGTAGACCTCTGCCCAGGCATGGAGATAGCGTTTCTCCCAGTCGGGGTCGCCTTCTTCATAGCCACTGACAAAGCGAGCCGCCAGCCCCATCGCACGGCATACCTCAATGAACAGCACCGCCATGTCGCGGCAGGAAGCCGTTTTGGTTTGCCAGGTGACGCCGGGAGGATAGGGTTCTCCCGTCTCACGAACAATATGTTTGCAGGAAGTGAAAATCCGCTGGTTCAATTCCCACAGAAATGAGGTGGGGTTGCCAGCGGTTTCGTGCCAGAGTTCCTGCGCCAGTTGAACGGCGATCGGGTCGAGGTTGGGGAAATTGCCGCCCCAGCCCCCCAGATAGGGATGCAGCCGAGACAGCAGCGTGGCGGGATAGTTGAAGGGTAGTTGCGTCGCCCAGGGTTCTAGCAAAAACTCGAAGGGATTGACCCGCAAGGTGTCGATGGTAAAAGAGGTCTGGATGCGGAGGGTTTCTATTGGTTGATCGGGAAAAAAGACCCGTAGTGCCACATTGCCGTCGAGTTCAATGTTTTCGATGACCTGCTCAGGGGCAGGGTCAAGGTCGAGGGAAAAGGTATCGAGGCGTTGAGTTACATCGCTGCGGGGATGCAGCCGCAGGAGATGGGGGGCAAGGGTGACAGGGCGATCGTAGCGATAGGTAGTGGTGTGAACGACAGAATAACGCACGGTAAGAAGGCTCATTGAGGGAGAAGAAGAAACCCGGTTGGTCTAACCGAACTCCGCAGGTTGCACCGAATTCAGGGCAGAAAAACAAATGATATTTTTTGTGAAACGCCTGCTTTGCAAGCGTTTCACAAAAATATATTGGGGGTTTGCATATTGGGGGTTTGCCAGGTGGATTTGGTATTACACGGTCTCGTAGGTAATGAATGTCTCGTAGATTTTATCCCCCACATTGTTGAGCGCACGCTGTGTCTGATCGAGAAACTCGTGTAAGCCCTGCTGAACGATCTCTTCTACAGTAGTAAATTCCATCTCGGCACGCACCCGTCCCAGGGTGCGTTCGGCAGAGTTGCTCCAGGTGCCCAGGCTGTTTCCGGTGATTTCGTAGAGCGATCGCTCTGCCTGCAACAGGCAAAACCGCACCGATCGCGGAAACTCCCGATCCAGCACCAAAAACTGCACGACACCTTCAGGGTAGATCCGGTGCTGGCGCTTGCGATACATCTCATAGCCGCTGGCAGACTTGAGCAACGCAATCCACTGCAACTCATCCAGGGGACTGCCCACATCCTTCACCGACGGCAGCAGGATAAAGTACTTCACATCCAGAATCCGCGCCGTTTTGTCTGCCCGCTCCAGCATGCGCCCGATCTGCCCAAAGTGCCAGCCTTCGCTGTGAGACATGGTGGCATCCATCACCCCTGCAAACAAGTGACTCGACATCTTGATCTGAGAGAACAGCCCAGAAAATTCTGAAATTGGCTCCTGGGAAACATCCTTCACCAAAAAGTAAAAGTCGTTGACCTGCTCCCACATTTCTGAGGAAATGATTTCGCGGACGGTACGGGCGTTTTCCCGCGCCGCTTTCAAGCAGGAAATGATGGAGTTGGGATATTCCGTATCAAAGGTGAGGAAGTGAATCACATTGTCAGCGTTCGCTTCCCCATAGCGCTCTTTGAACAGGTCATAATCCCCCGTCGTGAAGATGAGCGGTTGCCATTGCTGCTGAACCCCCACAGGGGAATCGAGCAACAGGTTCAAGTTCACATCCACAAACCGGGCAATGTTCTCCGCCCGCTCTACATAACGGTTGAGCCAGTAGATGGAATCCGCAACGCGACTGAGCATAATCCAAAATCCAAAATCTAAAATCCAAAATTTCCTAGCCCCATGTCGGTTTTTTGAGGAAATTTCTGCAAAACCTCCTCAAAAAATACAGAACACTACCCTTGTGCCATTACCCAGGTATCTTTGCCACCGCCGCCCTGGGACGAGTTGACCACCAGAGAGCCTTTGCGGAGGGCGACGCGGGTGAACCCACCGGGACTGACGCAGATCTTTTCGCCATAGAGGATGTAGGGGCGCAGATCAACGTGGCAGCCTTCGATGCGATCGCCCATCAAAGCAGGCATTCGCGACAGGGTCAGGGTTGGCTGAGCAATATAGTTCCGGGGATTTTCAACAATCCGCTGGGCAAATAACTCCCGCTCGTCAGGCATCGCATGGGGACCAATCAACATTCCATAGCCACCAGACTCATTGGCAGACTTCACCACCAGCTTGTCCAGGTTCGCCAGCACATGCTCTTTGTCCTTCGGCTGCCAGCATAGATAGGTGGGCACATTGGGAATGATCTGGTCTTCGCCCAGGTAATAGCGCACCATTTGGGGCACATAGGCATAAATCACCTTGTCGTCGGCGACCCCTGAACCCGGCGCATTGGCGAGGGCAACCCGTCCCTTGCGATAGACCTCCATGATGCCGGGAATGCCCAACAGCGAATCGGGGCGAAACGCTTGCGGATCAAGAAAATCATCATCAATCCGACGATAAATCACATCCACCCGCTGCAAGCCTTTGGTGGTTCGCATTTTGAGGAAGCCATCAGATACCACCAGATCGCGCCCTTCCACCAGCTCAATTCCCATCTGCTGTGCCAGGAAGGAATGCTCGAAGTAGGCGGAGTTATAGACCCCAGGGGTCAGCACCGCTACCACGGGATTGGGCAACCCTTCGGGAGCCAGGTTGAGCAGGGTATCCAGCAAATTACTGGGGTAGTCATCCACGGGCAGGATGTCCATCTGGTTGAAGATTTTGGGGAAGGTGGACTTCATTACCCGCCGATTTTCCAGCACGTAGGACACACCAGAGGGGCAGCGCAGGTTATCTTCCAGCACATACCACTGCCCGTCGCGATCGCGCACCAGATCCGTCCCCGTGATGTGGCACCAGATGCCCTTGGGCGGCTTCAACCCCATGCAGGGCTTCAAAAATCCCTTCGACGACAGCACCACATCTTCAGGAATCACCCCATCCTTGAGGATCTTCTGCTCACTATAAATGTCGTCCAGAAACAGGTTGAGTGCCTGAATCCGTTGCTTCAAGCCCCGCTCCAGCCATTCCCAATCCGTCGCCGACACAATGCGCGGAATCACATCAAAGGGCAAAATGCGCTCAGTGCCCTGGTTATCGCTGTAGACATTGAACGTCGCCCCCAACTTGAAGAGCATCTGCTGGGCGATCTGCTGGCGCTGCTGCAAATCCTCCAGCGACAGTTGGCACAGGCGCTCGATTAAAGTTTTTGCCTGCGGGCGCGGCTTGCCACACTCCACAAACAACTCATCGTAGAAATTCCCTGGATCATATTCCTGAAATTGCACGGCTCGTTTCACTCATTCAGTGTGCGATTGCTCCACTATGTGCAATGACCAGCAATGAGATGGTTACAAAGGCTACCGTTAGCGCTCACACATCAGTAGAACAGAATGGCAAGCATAATATCAGGCGATCGCCAACTATCTAAAAGGCGTTAAGAAAAGATTAGAGTCTGGGGAAGGAAGATGATGAATAGCAACACCAATTCCACCTGGCAAGCCGACAAAAATCATAGGCGATAATGAAAATGCTGCGCTACCCCAGATGTGGGCAAGCAGAGGTATTCTGGCATTGGAGTATTGCCCATGCAAATTACGATCGATTTACCGCAGGACATCGAACAGCGGCTACAAACTCATCTGGATACACTCTCTCGTCATGCATTGGAGGCGATCGCGGTCGAAGCCTATAAATCTCGGTTAATTACGACGGCTGAGGTTCAGCGGATGCTCCAGCTTCCTTCCCATCTGGCAGCAGACGCCTTCTTGAAGCAGCATGAAGCCTACATTCCCTACACTCTGGAAGATATTCAGCAGGACATTCAGGCGATCGAGCAAATAGCCCAGAACCATGAATATCCTCAGTAATACGTCGCCGCTTTGCTACCTCATATTGCTCGACTATATCCATTTAGTGCCCGAATTATTGGGAGAGATTCTGATTCCCGATGCTGTGCAATATGAATTGCTGCATGAATCAGTGGATGATAAAGTGCGATCGTGGATTAGCAAGCCACCTGCATGGGCAACGATTTACCCATCCGTAAACCTTTTGGACGACTTGCCAAATACACTGGGTGCAGGGGAACGAGCCATTATTTCCCTCGCTGTTGCTCTTCAATCCAGGCTTGTGATTATCGATGATCTGGATGCGCGGGTTGCCGCACAAAATTACCGATTGACTGTAACTGGAACCTTGGGAATTCTATATCGTGCAGGAACTGCCGGGTTACTAGACTTTCCGACAGCCCTGGAGCGGCTTCAGCAAACTTCATTTAGAGTTAGCCCAAAGCTAGCCAATCAGCTGCTCTTGCAATACAAAGAGCAGCGAAAACTTGGGGACGATTGAGCAAAAAAACGCGCCATAATGGCAGATATCGTTGCAGGATCAACGCTATGCCACGAACAGTCAAGATGTCCTTTGAAGACTATCTCCAGTTGGATGCAGAGGACTGGGTGCGGCTGGGCTTGCCGGAAGGTCGGTGTGAGTTTGTGGATGGGGAGATAGTGGAATTGCCACCGGAATCTGGGGTGAATGATGCGATCGCCAACAAACTATTTCTTCTGTTGGTACAGGTGGGAATACCTTTTTCGCTGGTGCGTCCGGGCAAATGTGAAGTCGAAGTCCCGGTCGTGCAAGCAAAGGACGCCCGGACACGCTTTCCAGATCTGGTGGTGCTGCGACCGGAGCACTTACCCTTGGTGGAGCGGCGGCTCACCGTCACGCGAGACATGCCACCGCCCCGGCTTGTGGTCGAGGTCATTAGTCCTGGAAAACCCAATCGTCTGCGGGATTACGATCGCAAACGTGCCCAATACGAACAACGGGGAATCGAAGAATTTTGGTTGGTTGACCCATCGCTCCGGTGCATTACGGTGCTGCATTTGCAGGGCGATCGCTATGAGGAAGTGGGTCAATTTCAGGGGAACCAAACCATAACTTCGATCGCCCTGGCGGAGTTTAATCTACGGTTGACAGCGGATCAGTTATTTCAAATTGAAATGTGAGGGGCGATCGCCCTGTCGTATTTTCCTGATCGTCACGGGTCAAATACCCTGTGCGGGCGGGTTTAGTGGTAGACCCTGGAAAACAGCGAGGAAATTCGCGAAACCCGCCCCTACGTGGTTTTACGGATTGAATCTGGGCGGGCGGGTTTTGTGGCAAACCCTGGGAAACAGCGAGAGAATCGGCGAAACCCGCCCCTACGGGTTTCTAATTACTAGGATGGGTTGACCCGCATTAATACTTGCCCGAACTCTACAGGTTCCGAATTCTGCACCAGGATTTCTACGACCTCGCCGGAAACCTCGGCTTCGATTTCGTTCATAATCTTCATCGCTTCGATGATGCAGACCACCTGACCATTGCGGATGCGATCGCCCACATTCACAAAAGCATCCTCATCGGGACCGGGCGCACGATAGAAGGTACCGACTACAGGGGCGACCACATCTACCAGGCGATCGGTGTTGGCATGGGGAGCCGCAGCGGGGGGCGGAGATTGGGGTTGCTGGGATGGGGCTGGAGGGGCGATCGTCGGAGATGGCAAACCCCCTAGATCGGAGCCATTTGTTGAAACCGTAGCAGCACCTGTCGCCCCTCGACGAATGGTTAATTCAAAGTCACTGCCTTTTAAGCTCAACTCAGCGATGTCCGTCTGGTTCATCGCTGACAGTAACTCCCGCAATTCGAGCCAATTCAATTCCACGTCGTACCCGCCAATTCACTAAGCGTTTTCTCAGGGTATTTTCAAAAGTTTTACTTACAAATGGAACAAAACTGAGGTTAAAAAAAGCCTCAGTCTTTCCCATTCACTCGGCTCAAAACGCCCATGATTGAGAGCCAAATGATCGCTCACGCCTACCCTGGGGCATGAGCGATCGCCCTAGTTGTCGCGACCCAGATAGGTATCGCTGCGAGTGTCGATTTTGATCCGTTCGCCAATGGTGATAAACAGGGGAACCATGACCACTGCTCCTGTTTCCACCGTGGCAGGCTTCGTGCCGCCTGTCGCCGTATCTCCCTTGACACCGGGATCGGTTTGGGTAACTTCTAAAACAACGGAGTTGGGCAGTTCTACCTCAAGCACCTGGTCGCCCCAACGGACAACGTTCGCCTCCATCCCTTCTTTGAGGTATTTGACGCGATCGCCAATTTGCTCCTCAGTCAGGCGTCCCTCTTCGTAGGTTTCCATATCCATGAAAACGTAGTCGGGACCATCTTTATAGGTGTGTTGCATCGTCCGCTTTTCGAGGATGGCTTGGGGAACGGTTTCCCCAGCGCGGAAGGTGCGTTCTACAGTGTTCCCGGTTTGCACGCTCTTGAGCTTGGTGCGGACGAACGCCGAACCTTTACCGGGCTTCACATGGAGAAACTCAACCACGCGCCACACCGAGCCATCTAGCACGATGCTCACACCGGGACGAAAGTCATTGCTGGAAATCATGAATCTCTGTTGGTTGAATCGTTATGAACTTTGGGCAGAACAATCGGCATCTAATTTTACCGCTTGTTGGGTTTGTCATAAGAATAAGGTAGTGTTTTTTTGCGTTCTCCCTCGCTGGGTCATTCCACCGTAGGATTTGGGAAGCAAACCTCCGGTAGATTTTTCACCAGACGGATGCAAGATGGCACTCATACCAAGCCTTCGAAAACCAAAACCAGATATTTTTTTGAAATGTCCGCTGCGCAGGCACTTCAAAGAAATATCTGAAGTGGGCTTTCAGAGCGTTGGTATTAAAGCTTGGTATTAAAGCATTGAAAGTAAAGCATTGATAAAGAGGCATGGGGCACTAGCGATGACGGATAACCCACGAGGCAACGGTTCTTGATGGCACGGCTCAAACCCTATCTCCGCTGGCTCATTCTGGGGGCAGCGCTGTTTTTCCTGGTCAGCACCTTTCGGGAGCATTGGCAGGAAGTTACGGCGATTCGACTGGATGGCGAGGATTGGGGTTGGCTGGCGATCGCCCTCCTCACCACCACCCTCGCCCATGTCTGGACGGGCTGGGTCTGGGGCTGGATTTTGCGCGAACTGGGCGAACCCGTCAGCGCGGGCTGGAGCATTCGCACCTATCTCACCACCAACATCGCCAAATATTTGCCGGGGAATGTGTGGCATTTCTATGGGCGGGTTTCAGCGGCTACGGGTAGGGGCATTGAGATGGCGATCGCCATTGTCAGTGTGGTACTGGAGCCGTTGTTGATGGCAGCAGCGGCGCTGCTGGTCGGGCTGATGGGGATTCAGCAGATTGGCTGGGCAGTGCAACTGGGATGTCTGGCGATCGCCCTTGCCCTCGTCCATCCCCGGCTGCTCAACCCCGTAGTGCAGCGCCTCAGCCGCAAGAAGGCGCAGGATGAGGCAGCATCTCTTTCCCTCAAGCAACTCGGACTCCAGCGTTACCCTGTACTGCCCTTGCTGGGGGAACTGGTTTTTCTCGCGCTCCGAGGACTGGGGTTTCTCTGGATCATGCTGGCGTTTACTGCCATTCCCCCCGCCCAGGTTTTTCCGGTGATCAGCGCTTTCAGCTTTGCCTGGTTGCTGGGGCTAGTGGTTCCCGGCGCACCCGGCGGTATTGGAGTGTTTGAGGCAACGGCGATCGCCCTCCTGCCCCAAAGTTTTCCCCCTGCCGTCATCCTCAGCACCGTTGCCTGCTATCGCCTGGTCAGCACCCTGGCAGAGGCGATCGGCGCGTTGGGGGGATGGCTAGCAGGAAAAATGCAGCCATCTTTAGACCCGTCCGAAACACCAATCAAACCTCCAGCCAATGAGCCATAAGGGACTCTATTTTCTTGCAAGTCCCTAAACTGCATCAATGCCTGCACAGGTGATGGATAAAACGCACAAATTTCTGGCGTTAGACTATTAGCATCTGTCTTGCTTCTCCAAAGATCTCATCATGATTGCGCATCCTTTAAACCCAATCCCTGAGTCGTCAAATCTCATTCACCTCATTCGGCTCAAAGTTGCGACCCTTCCACCTGCTCAACAACAGCAAATACTCGATTTCGTTGAATTTTTAAGCAAAAAATATGCGGTTACTTCAGCACCGTCTGAATCCGCAAGTAAGACCCTGGATGAGTCCATTGATGAATGCCTGGATGCCCTGCCAGATGATGCTTGGGACCAGTCGCCAACGGATGGTTCCTATTTCCATGATCATTATTTGACTGGCACTCCAAAGTCAGAATAGTGAGTAGACAATTGCAATCAATGGCAATTTTTGTGGATACAGCCTACTGGGTTGCTCGTCTGGACAAGCGGGATCATCGATAGTGAAGTTTTGGGAAGTTGCCGAAGCTGACACATACCCATATCCATCTGCACAGTTCTTCGGTTTAATGAAGAGTGTCTTTTTTCTCGGCTGCTATGGATTCCTCGATGCCACCTGTTCCCTCGTTTATTGAGACGCTGCCCGGCGCTGTGGAAGGGCGATCGCTCGATCTGTCCGTTGTTGTGCCTATTTACAACGAGGTGGAGAGTTTGCCGCGTTTGGTGGAGGCGATCGCCACCTCTCTCCAGGACACAGGCTGGCAGTACGAGATCATCTGCGTGGATGATGGCTCCCGCGATGGCACGACGGAGTTGTTGCGGCAGATGGCACAGAACCATCCGCATCTGCGGGCGGTGCTGTTGCGGCGCAACTATGGGCAAACGGCGGCGATGGCGGCAGGCTTCAAGTATGCCCAGGGCAACGTGATCGTGACGCTGGATGGGGATTTGCAGAACGATCCCCGCGACATTCCCATGCTGGTGGAGAAGCTAGAGGAAGGCTACGACCTGGTGAGCGGGTGGCGGAAAAACCGTCAGGATGCGGCACTCACTCGGTTACTTCCCTCCAAACTGGCGAACGCTTTGATTGGCTGGGTGACGGGGGTGCGCCTGCACGACTACGGCTGTTCCCTCAAAGCCTACCGTTCGGAACTGGTGATGGATATGAACCTCTACGGCGAGTTGCACCGCTTTTTGCCAGCGCTGGCATTTATCGAAGGGGCGCGGATTACGGAGGTTCCTGTACGCCATCATGCGCGGCAGTTTGGGCAGAGCAAGTACGGACTGGGGCGCACGTTCCGTGTGGTGATGGACTTGTTCACCATCGCCTTCATCAAAAAGTTTTTGACCCGCCCCATGCATGTGTTTGGGCTGTTTGGGCTAATTTCCCTGATCCTCGGCGTTCTGCTTGGGGGCTACCTCACGTTCCTCAAGCTGGGGTTGGGGCAGAGCATTGGCGATCGCCCCCTCCTCATCCTCGCAGTTGTCCTTTTCCTCACCGGAATCCAACTTTTCAGCCTGGGATTAATGGCAGAAGTGGCAATGCGCACCTACCACGAATCTCAAGGACGCCCTATTTACCGGGTTCGGGAAGTGGTAGGGCAATCCTCCAATAGAGGTACAGCGGCACGACTGACCACTCGCCGCTGACGGAGCGCTACGCGCCTGGAACCATTGGGAAAGTGGCGCACTGCCTCGCTTTCCCAGGTGAGTGGCATAAAGCGATGGGAGAATTTAGAGCGATCAAGGGCAGGGCTGTAGATCTGCCAGTCGCAGCACGATCTCATCCATGCTGGGGCGAATTTCACGCACTGCCTGGTCGAAGTGGTTGACCAGAATGCTGACTGCCAGCGGTGGATAGTTGGGCGGGTCAAGATAGCCGGAAAGGGCGGCGACCCCGCTCAAGGCTCCCGTTTTGCCGTAAAACCTGCCCTCAACGGGGGTGTCCCGGAAGCGGTTGCGGAGGGTTCCCGTGGTGCCCGCGATCGCCAGCGATCGCCGAAATGCCTCAGCATTGGGGCTACGGTGCATTCCTTGCAGGGTGGCAACAAAAGCGCTGGGAGTCGCCAGGTTTTTTCGTGCTAATCCAGCTCCGTCAGCGAGGGCAATGCTGTCTGGGTCAACGCCGAGGGTAGCAAGAATCAGCTCAGTCCCTTCTAAACCTGCCTCCAACGTAGAACTTTGGGGACGAGCGAGGGAGACGCCGATATGACGCAGGAGCGCTTCGGCATACAGGTTTTCGCTGTCGGTATTGGCTTCGGTGATTAGATCGATGAACGGAGGGGAAGGGAGTTGGGCGATCGCCCAACCCGGCTCACTCATCGGTTCCGATGCAACTTCCGTCTGCCGCACCGTTAGCCCTGCTTGCCGCAAAGCCACCTCAAATTGGCGGAGGAAGCGCTGGGTGGGGTTGGGAACGGCGATCGCCTCCTCCGATGGCTCACTCCCTGCCTGGAGTTGCCCGTGAATCTGCAACCGCCGCCGCTGTCCGTCCTGCACAATCCAGGTGAACTCCGGGGCATCTCCCGCTGGCACGGTGGTTGAACGATTCTCAATTTGCCACTCCGCCGCATCCCCAGGGATTTCGAAAGATACGCCCAGCGGTTGCCCCACTTCCTGGGGAAGCAGGTTGAGCCGAATCTCATTCAGGTTCAGCATCAGGCTATTGACCGGGGGACCGTAGCCCGCTTGCAGGTCTTCCCATTCCCAGTTGGGATTGATGGGATCGCCCCAAAAGTGGGTGTCATCAACAATCAGGCGATCAATCGCACCAGGAGCTTGCGCCCGAACTTGCTGTGCCAAAGCCTGCAATGACGCATCCGTCAGGCTGGGATCGCCCTGTCCAACGATCCGCAGCACGGTTTCGCCCTCGCTGGGTGCCGCGTACACCGTCGTCGTCACCTGATGGTCGGCACCGAAGCGGGTGAGGGCTGCCGCTGTAATTAGCAGCTTGACATTCGAAGCAGGGATGAAAAATCGCTCTGCATCCAGCTCGTAGAGGGGTTCGCCACCGTCTAGCGGAGCGACCAGAATGCCCCACTGTGCCCGCTGGGCAGGTTGGCTTTCCAAAATCTGGTCGATGGCGGGAGCCAGTTCATCAGGACACAGGGGGGCGGCATGGAGGGGCGATCGCCCACTTTCCAGCCCCAGCCCCAGCAGGCTCAGGCTGGCAGCAACGCCAGCGGATACCCAGCGACAATGCATTCTCATGGTTCCCGACAAATCCCAAACACCGATGTATAGCCATGCAGGAAGGTCGAGTTGCCTACCGGACCAATTTCACCACCGCAGAAAAAGCCGCTTAATGGGATTGCATCCACATGCTCGTGAAATAGCGTGGAGTCAAAATTGGGTTCCCCATATAGCCCCTCGCCGCGACCCAGGCAGGCAAACATCAACGCCCCCACCGGGGAGGATTTGCCATCCAGTTGCGAGCAATAGCGCTCCAGAAGCATGACCAAGTCTTCCTCAGAGGCGCTGGCATCGCGCAGGTGAAACTGAATGCGCTGCCCTGGACGCACCCGATCGCCAATGGCGATCGCCCCCACCCGAGGGTCAACCCCCAACATATTGCGAATGAGAAAGTCGCCCTGCTCCAACTCTTGCTTAAATTCGCTCTGGGCAATGCCAACGAACAATGAATTTTGTGCCAGTTCCTGATCCTCAGCATCCAGTTCTTGATAAAGCTCCTGCAACGCCTCCAGTGGAGTGCGCATGGTGAGATTGGCGTCCTGTTCCTCCAACTTCAGCATGACGTTGCGTTCGCCCTCAACGACACGGTAGGGCTTGCCAATGGGGCGACAACCCTGTGCCACAATCGCCTCCAGCACTACACGCCCGCTCAAAGCGACCCCCACCGTACCCTCGCGGTGCAACTCGAAGTTGCAAAACAGCCCTGTGCCAAACATCGACGGTCCCGTTGCTAAACCGCCCACCTTCACCGCATCGGGGTAAGCATAATCCATCCCTTGCAGCAGATCATTGATGCGAGAAGACATGGCATCCGACAGCAAGATAAAGCAGGGTTCGTCTGCGGGATCGACCCCCGTAACTTCAGCCCATTGCTCCGGCGGTCCATCCAAATCCGGCAACTCATCCCCCACCACATGAAACGGCTGCACCTTGACCCCTGGCAAGGAGGCAAGGCTCACCCCTAGCGCTGGGGCATCTTCCACTTCGCGCAGGGTGCCATCCGTATGCACACCAATGATGCCGCCCCCAGTGCAGCCAATCATGGCGGTTTCGGGCAAACGATCTTTGAGCAGGGGCATCAAGCGGGGGAGTTCGCTAGCAAACGCCGATGAAATGAAGACCAGCGCCAGATCTACCGGACCTTGCAAGGAAGCTTGAGCCTGACTCACTGCCTCGTTCACGGCTCCTTCGAGAGAAGGAAGGGTGGAGAGGGCACTCACCCATTGCATTGCGCCATTTGGTTCTGCCATTGTGCCTATCCTTCTTGCTCTAGCGTTGCCACGGTCTACATCTGAATTGGTCTGGGTTGACGGGGGTGAACCCAATTCTGCCATTGAATCTAAGTTGTTTAGTTGGAATGTCTTAGGTGGAATGTCTTCGCTCGAATGTCTTAGCTTGAATGTTCTAGTTTGAATGTTCTAGTTTGAATGTTCTAGCTTGAATGTTCTAGCTTGATAATCTTAGGCTGTTTGCTTGCTTGATCTGCTTGGTTACTTGCTCTGGATGAAGATGATTGGGATAGAAATGAGCCGATAGTATTTTTTGATACATTTGACACCTGCTTTCGGTGCGATCGCGCTCAATTCATCCCTGAACTATTCACCACTCAACTAGAGTGTCCATCAGCGCTTGCATTTCACAACGGTTGATGCTGGGCAAGCGATTGTTGCGATCGCGTTATATCCAAACATTTCTTCGGCTTTTCTTAATTCCCCATTTTTACACACGCTCAGCCACCGCTTATGGTCTATCTAGATGGAGTCGCGTGGCGGAAATTGTGGACTTTCCTCAGGTTCAGGGGGAGAGCGATCGCCCTTCCCATCGGCATTGTCCGGGAATCTACCGAGCGTTGGACGGCTTCCCTCACAACTGCGGGTTCTTTCAAAGAAAAAGGACAGGTTACAATGGGGGGAGTAAGAATACTTACTAGGGCTGTGGATTCCCCCAGTCGGGGGGCTTGACGAAACTGGTCATCAGGTTACTCTAAGATGGAAATGCTACAGTCCGATGGAAAACCAACACCTAACTATTGATATGAGCGACATCCACCAAAAAATCCAAGAAGAACGCGACAGCGCACGCAACGCCTGTGAACTGAACGGTGCTGAATCAGCGGAATGCGCCGCTGCCTGGGATGCTGTCGAAGAACTGCAAGCTGAGGCGTCTCACCAAAAAGACAAAGGGTCTGAGAAGAACTCTTTCCAAAAGTACTGCGACGAAAACCCCGATGCAGATGAGTGCCGCGTTTACGATAACTAATGCCAGCTATAAGCTTTTTTCATTAGTCGTTTACCACGTTGTTTTCAGTTCAATAACTTTCAGTTCACTGACTTTCAGTTCACGGACTTTCAGTTCAATGGCATTGGCTAGATGATTGTGGCGGCGATCGCTTTGGGCTTAGTAAGGCTCCGAAGCTGTCTGTGTTGAAGTGGTGTAATATGCTATCGCTTTGACTATCTTGCTATTACCTGGCGAGATCTAAAGGGATTTCATTAACCTATCGGTTAAAAATCCCTGGGAAATACGCTTCTAGTTTTGAGAGCGTATTTTTCTCATGATGAAGCGGTATCACGTTATGTTGATCGCCGCTTCTGCTTGTTTTTGGCATTGAAAAATTTGTAGGGCTCGATCCGAACCGCTGTACTTGTAAGGTACAGAGTATGGGAGGTGCAGCATTTCTGCATCTCTCATTTTGGTGTTTCAACGCTTTTCAATCGCTGTTTTCTTGCTTAGGGATCTGCGGATTAATAAAATCCCAATTTTTGAGAGAGAGGGCTGGTAGAGCCAGCCTTCTCTCTCAAAAATTGGGATTTTATTTTCTTGCAAGTCCCTTAGCTCTAAGGATTGAAAATAAAATAAAACCCGAAATTTTTGATGAGAAGCGCGGCAATGCCGCGCTTCTCATCAAAAATTTCGGGTTTTATTTCGTACGTGATCCTAAGATGAGACGGGGCGACGCGGTTATCGGCACGCAAGCCAGGTCTGTCCCGGTACTTTAAGGAATGGTAGGAGCTAGCGGAAAGGTGACAGACGGGGAACTTTTTCTACCGGATGCGGCGGCAACTCAAGCCTTTGGAGAACATTTGGGGCGATCGCTCCCTGCGGGCACTGTACTCCTGCTGCATGGCGATTTGGGAAGTGGCAAAACGACCATGGTTCAGGGCATCGGAACCGGATTAGGGATTACCGATGTTATCCTCAGTCCGACGTTTACCCTTGTCAGTGAATATTTTGAAGGACGTATTCCGCTCTACCACCTGGATTTATATCGGCTTGACCCGGCTGAGGTAGAACAGCTCAACCTGGAAACCTACTGGGAAGGGGTAGAGATGCCGCTGGGGCTGGTGACGATCGAGTGGGCAGAGCGATTGCTGGAGACGCCTCACGACTGCCTGGAACTGCGGCTGGCGATCGCCCAAACAGGTCGGAAGCTCCTCTTCTCAGGAACAGGCACAGCCACAAAGCTCCTTGATCAGCTCACTTCCTTTCAAACTTCAGCCTCTCAGGAACAGCCTTAGGATCAAAAATAAAATAAAACCCGGAATTTTTGAAGAAAAGCGCGGCAATGCCGCGCTTTTCTTCAAAAATTCCGGGTTTTATTTCGTACGTGATCCTTAGGCGAAGCTAGTCAAAGGGGCGGGAAACCTGTAAATTGATTCTCTCAAGTCTCATTTCACCTGCAAAATTCTCCAGTCATGCAAAAAACTTCAAAAATATGAAGAAAATTTGCGAGATTCAGTGTTTCCGGGCGAAAACTTTATCAAACTGTGTGGATTCGATGACCAGTAATTCACCGTCCTTTACGCATCTGAGAAGAATATGCGTAATCTTATAAGAGAGGATATCGGAACGCGTCATTGGCGATCCCAACCTTGCACAAGAGGATGAGTCCTGGGCATTTGCATCGGGCAATTTTTTGTTGCAAGGTGGGTGAGAGAATGGCAGCGTGATCTTCATTCTGGGTGCATCAATGTCGTGGTTGATATGGCATTGGCTCGACGACTAAAAGAATCTGAATCGGCTTGTTGCACACTTAAGCGACTCGCAGCAAACGCTCGGAAAACGTTTCAGATTCAACCATCCAGAAGTTTTTCCTCCAATCCTCTGCTCCATAAGCTTCTACTGGCGTCTCAGTGCGGCTCACTCCATCCTGGAGTGATTTTTTGCTACCCAGATTACAGTGGTGTGTTTCGTCTTGTTTTTTGTCTGCTTTCCCTTCAGCGGCTAGCTAATTGAATTTCTTTCAATTGTGTCTTTTGGGGTTGACCCAGAGCCAAAAAAGCAAGGTCTTCCTGCCATTGCTGTTGGTCTACCCGTAGTCTTCTTTCCGCCTTAATTTGCCCTTTTCTGCAATCCACTTAGAGTCAGCAATGGAAACCCAGATCCGCACTAAAACTGAAGCTTGGCAGTTGCTCCAGAAGTCCATCATTTACTATGGCGATCGCCCCATCGGCACCGTAGCAGCATGTGACCCCAGCGTTGAAGCGCTGAACTACGACCAATGCTTCGTGCGCGATTTTGTGTCCTCTGCCTTGATTTTCCTGATCAAGGGGGAATCAGAGATTGTCCGCAATTTTCTGATCGAAACCCTGGCATTGCAGAGCCATGACAAGCAGATGGACTATTCCCATGCCGGACGGGGAGTTATGCCTGCCAGCTTCAAGGTGATGAGCGAAGAGGATCGCCATTACCTGGTTGCAGATTTTGGGGAACATGCGATCGGGCGAGTGACGCCTGTGGATTCTTGTTTGTGGTGGCTGATTTTGCTGCGGGCTTATGTGAAGGCAACCGGAGACATTGACCTGGCGCATCAGCCGGACTTTCAGCAGGGCATTGTGTGGATTCTCAAGCTCTGCCTTGCCGATCGCTTTGATATGTATCCTACGTTGCTCGTCCCCGATGGGGCGTTCATGATCGATCGGCGGATGGGGGTTGATGGCCATCCCCTGGAGATTCAGGCGTTGCTGTATGCGGCACTGAGATCGGCACGGGAACTGATGCTACCGGGTTATAAGCGCGATATTTATGTCGAAGTTATCAACCAGCGTCTTGGCGCACTAACCTACCACATGCGGCAGTATTACTGGCTGGATCTGAAACGCCTCAACAATATCTATCGTTACCGCTCCGAGGAATTTGGCGTTTCGGCTATCAACAAGTTCAACATTTACTCCGACTCGATTCCCGAGTGGGTGCATGACTGGATTCCCGAGGAGGGCGGCTATCTGGTGGGCAATTTGGGTCCAGCGCGGATGGATTTTCGCTTCTTTGCCCTGGGGAACTTAATGGCAATTATGGGTTCCCTGGTGAGCGACCACGAAGCCCAGCTCATCATGAGTCTGATTGAGCAGCGCTGGCAAGACTTGATTGGGCACATGCCGATGAAGATTTGCTACCCTGCCGTGGCTGACCTGGAATGGAAATTGCTGACGGGATGCGACCCCAAAAATGTGCCCTGGTCTTACCACAATGGCGGCAACTGGCCCGTGTTGCTGTGGTTTCTGGTGGGGGCAGCGATTAAGACGGGTCGCATGGATATGGCACATCAGGCAGTGGCGATCGCCGAACGCCGCCTCTCCGATGATGGCTGGCCCGAATACTACGATGGGCGCTATGGTCGTCTGGTAGGCAAAGCATCGCGCAAGTATCAGTCCTGGACGATCGCCGGTTTTCTCCTCGCCAAAGCCATGCTCGAAGACCCCGCCCATGCAGAGATGATCATGTTTCACGAAGATCCCCACACGCTCGATCTGCTCTACAAAATGCAGGAATTCTAGAGTCAGCCTTATTTTTAAAGCCCTTGATTTTGTGTGCGCGTTGCGCACGAAAAATCAAGGGCTTTAGAATGCTCCAAGTCGTGAGAAGAAAGTCGTGCAAAGACCCACTTTTTTTGGAAAGCAGGTACGGCTTAGCCGCACCTGCTTTCCAAAAAATGGGTCTTTGATTTGAGAAATGGCGAGAACGATGTCCGCAAAAAACTTTAAATGATAGATCCGCCGCAACTGGCGTCAAAAATAGAGCGTCAGAAATAGAGCGTCAAAAATAGAGGCAAAAAAAAATGGTGGAAGCAAGCCCCCCTTGCTTCCACCGATTGCCTTTATCAGGCTAATCAGGAGTCAACTTCCATATTCCAAAGATAGAATTTTGGCATGGGTATGAGCATCATCTAGTGGCAGGAACCAGTCAGGTGATTTTGAGCTAGCCAGGTTGACTCATCCATTCGTATGAGCCGACATCAGTCGCTCATCACGCTTATCACTATGACAACATGCTCGTTATTTTTTCAAAACCCTTGATTTTGCGTGGGCGACGCCCACGCAAAATCAAGGGTTTTAGAAAAATAACGAAGGTATAGCCCAATAACCTGTAGTTTTTGTTGTGAGAGGGACGGCTCAGCCGTCCCTCTCACAACAAAAACTACAGGTTGAATGAGCTTCGATCCTCAGGATCTTGCATTGCATAAAAAGGGGGAACGAACGTTCCCCCAGTTTGGTTTAGGTTCTAGCGTGCAATTTGAAACGCTGTCTCACTGAGACTCAGGCTTACAGCAACAGACCATCGCCTTTCTTCAGAATTTCGCTGAGGAACCAGCGGTGCTTCTGGTGGGTTTGCACCAGGCGGGTGTAGAGGTCGGCGGTGCCGATGTCGCCAGCGTTAGCGGCAACGTCTGCGTCTTTGTGCATTTCGTCGATGATCAGCTCATGGGTGGCGATCGCCTCTTCCACCATCTGTCTAACAGACAGCTTGCCACTGGAAGGATTGACGGTTGCGGTGGTGAGGTAGTCGTTGGGGTCGGCGATCGGCGTGCCATCGATCATCAGGCTGCGCTCTGCCAACTCATCCAGCATCGCGAACACATCGTTGCCATGCTCCTCAAACAGCAGGTGCAGATCCCGGAAGAAGGGACCGTAGGTTAACCAGTGGTACTTCTTGTAGTTGAGATAGGCGACGAGGGTGTTTGCCTGGTTACGGTTTAAACCTCTTACCAATTCAGTTTGCCTGGCATCTAGTGTCGTTGTCATAATGTGTCGTTCCTTTTCTTTGCTAACGGTCTTCACGGTCAAAACGTACCACCGAAATGCGGTCGAAGCTTGTTCTTACGGAGGCAGACGTAGCGCTTACGAATCGATATTTCAGCTCAGCTACGGCTACTCGCTTCAAATGCCATCCTGCTAGCGGATAGAAGGTAGGGAAGTAAATAACAGCATTGCATGAAGCCTGGAAGATTGCCTGTGCTTGAGATACCTCTTGCGGCAATACCCGGCAAATTTGACGGATATCGAGTCAGAGGCACCGTGCTGTCTCCTACTTTCACCAGGCAGAAATCCCTGGCAGAAATCCTCTGGCAGATACTCGGTGGTTTAAATTGAATCGCACTTGCTTATTCCGACTCCTTAATCATAGTCGTTATGACTTCGTATTGCAAGCGGATATGTTTATTTCTGGCATTTTTCTTGGGTGTTACAACAAGACATGGAAAAGCAGAACCAGATTTTTTTTGAGATGCCCACGCAGCAAGCGGTTCAAGGAATATCTGAAATGGGCTTTCAGCGAGTTGGGGTTAGTGGGCGATCGCCCCTGAGCAGTGCCCGTTCCCCTTAAAAGCGAAGAAAAAACACTAGATATGCCACGCTTTCGCTAAACTGATCCCGCAGGATTGCTCAGAAGCGATCGGAACCCATTTCAGGCATCTATCGCCTTTTTACTCAAACTCTTTTACTCACAGCCTTTTGCTCAAGCCTTTTGCCCAAGTCGTTTCGCTCAAGCCAAAGATTCCGATAGTGAGATACAGTGAACCGAGCGATCGCTGTCCCTATGCCTGACAACCGTGAACCGTAGCCATCACCGCTTGTTGAGAGAGCCATGACTTTTCTTTCGATCACCTACGGCATTTTTCTCCTCAGTGTGCTGGGGTTGTATTGGTCTGTGGAAGGGCGATCGCTCAAACTTCTGGTAATTTTGATTGCCAGTCTGGTCTTCTATAGTTCGCTGCAAATTCAATATGTGCCGCTGTTGCTGGTAATGGGTTGGCTAACCTATCAGTCGGGGCTGGCGCTGGCAACGCCTGTGGATTGGCGCACCGAGGATGATGCGTGGGAAGTCGAGGAGCAGCGCTGGAAACGGCGACGGCGACGGTTGTTGATTATCGGCATCTCGCTCAATGTCTTGCTGTTGCTGGGTTTTAAGTATGTGCCGTTTCTGCTGTCTTCGGTCTATTTTGTATCCCGGTGGCAGGTGGCAGATGTTGGCGCGACCTGGGTGGGCGATAATTTGCTGGCTCCTTTAGGGATTAGCTTCTTCAGCTTTGAGTGCATTGCCTATCTGGTGGATGTGTATCGGGGTGCGCCTGCAACCCATAGTCTGCTGAAGTTCGCTTCCTACAAGTTGTTCTTCCCCAAGTTAATTTCGGGTCCCATCACTCGCTTTCATCCCCTGGCAACCCAGTGGCAGGGGCTTCAGTTTCCTCAACCATCGCAGATTGTGGAAGGGTTGTGGCTGATTGCGGTAGGGGCAGTAAAGAAGCTGTTGCTGGCAGACCACCTGGCAACCCTGGTAAATCTCAGCTTTGGCAACCTGGAGCGGGCAGGCAGTGGGGACCTGTGGCTGGCGATCGCCGCCTACGGGCTGCAACTTTATCTGGACTTCAGCGGCTATGTAGATGTGGCACGCGGCTCTGCCATTTTGCTGGGGCTAGAGTTACCACAAAACTTTAACTTCCCCTACTTCTGCACCAGCATTGCCGACTTCTGGCGACGCTGGCATATGACCCTGGGCGACTGGCTGCGCAACTACCTCTACTTCCCCCTGGGTGGCTCTCGCCAGGGGTTAGGGCGCACCTGCCTGAACTTGATGATTGTGATGGTGATTGCGGGAATTTGGCATGGAGCAGCCTGGGGATTTGTGGTGTGGGGTGTGCTCCACGGGCTGTTTTTGGTGCTGCATCGGCTGATGGATGTGATTTCAAAGGAGTCGCAACCGCTCACGGCTTTCTGGAAGTCGGTTCCGGGTGCGGTGGTGGGTTGGGGCATTACCCAGGTGTCGGTGTTTTTCGCCTGGATTTTCTTTCGACTGCCCAATCTCAATCAATCCTCGCTGGTGGTGCAGCGGTTGTGGGGCTATCGAGGAGATGCACAGTTTGCCCAGAAAATCTACATTGAGGCGCTGGGCAGCGATCGCTTCCATGTCACGGCAATGGTGGTGGCACTGGCGATCGCCATGGGCATCGCCTACCTGTTCCATCGCGGGTTAAAACTCCAGCTCAGCCTTCCCATCAAATTGTTGCTGATTCCGACATGTCTGTTTGTTGCCTGGGTGCTTGCACCCAATGAAAGCCCTCCTTATATCTATTTCGATTTTTAGGAATATCTATTTCGATTTTTAAGTAGGCAGACGCAGATAAACCAAGCTATGTAACAGAATGTAAAGTCGCCAAAATCACTGCCATGCAATAGCTTTGACGCTGTTTGCAAAATGAGACATACATGGTTATTTCAAGCCCGGTCTACTTAGGAATGCTCTAAAAGAGGAATGCTCTAAAAGTGCGATCGCACAATCCTCTGCCACAAGAGGGAGGCTTAGCGTTTATAGTTGATCCTTGACCCTTTGAGCGATCGCCATTATTTAGATCGCCAGCATCAAATCGCCAGCATCAAATAAATGGTGTTGGTTCACTCCTCGGTAAGACGGTACTTGTTTCTATGGCTGGTTCGGCTTCTGACCCTATGCGTTTGGCGCGGCGGCGATCGCCCCTCCCCTGGCGCTACTTGCTCGATACCCTGGCGTTGTTGGGTTGGGGGATCTTGCTGCTGCGGTTTTGGATTACCCAGCGGATTAACGTGTTGCTGCATCCCGACTATGTTTGGCTGGCGGTAGTGGCAGGGATTTTCCTGATGGGCTTAGGGCTGTGGCGGTTGCGGTTGCTGGTGACCAGGGCTGGACGGCGAATTGCGATCGCCCAAACGACTCCCCAGGTGCAGATGCAGCATTTCAATCTGTTTCCGCCGGGGTTGAGCAGTGGGGTGCTGCTGCTGGTGGCGCTGTTTGGTTTACAGTTTGTGCCTCAGCCCTTTTCCAGCCAGATGGCGCTGGATCGGGGCGTGACGGAAACGCTGACCATGACGCGATCGCAGCCTCAGTCATTTCGTGGGGGAAGCCGCCCGGAAGAGCGATCACTGATCGACTGGGTGCGCACGCTAAACGTTTACCCCGAACCCGATGCCTACGAAGGGCAACCCGTCAATGTGGAAGGATTTGTCATCCATTCACCCGAACTTTCCGATGGTTATCTGATGCTGGCGAGGTTTGTCATTACCTGCTGTGCGGCGGATGTGTATCCGGTTGGGTTGCCAGTGAAATTAGAGGGCGATCGCGCCGACTATCCTGCCGATGCCTGGTTCCGGGTAGAAGGCAGCATGAGCACCGAAACCCTCAACGGACAGCGGCAGCTTGTTATTCAGGCAGCGCAACTGATCCCCATTGACGAGCCAGAAAACCCATACGAATATTAAGTCTGTTAGGCTGGTTCTGAATTTTATCCCTAAATTTTCTCTGCTAACTTACATTAAGTGATTTACCATAGCTGACCTGGTATAAGTTCGCTCGTTATAGTTCACTGGCATACGTCGATTAATACAAATTCGCTAGTATCGATTTGCGGAATCTGTGTGCATTCACCCCGTTACAAGGACAGTGGAATAGTTCCCCCTTGCCATCGTCACTCCCCATCCAGCGATCTACCTTGATACGCGCTAAGGTTAGAGTCATGTTGTAGCGGATTTCCGAATAAGCCTGGTCTTGCCTTCTAAGTGTTAGGAAACTGGTGCATTGATGAAATCGTTTCAACGACGTGTTCGAGAGATCACCGAACCCCTCACTAATTTGCGCCAGGAGAACTGGTCTATGTTCCGCCGCAGTAACGGTGGTGCCTCGGTTCCGCCATGCCAGTCTGACTCCTCAAAGTCGGAGCCGAAGAATTGGTCGCAAACCATCAAGAAATCTTTGCATACCTGTGTTGACCTGGTAGTCTGCCCACCTCCGGGTCCAAAACGGAAGAAAGTGAGTTGCACAAAGCGCTGGAGTTCGGCGGCGATTTTTACGGTCGCTGTGGTGTCGCTTTCCAGCACGATTGGTTACCGCCTTTACAACGAGCCACAACTGGCAGTTGGCACCACCGCTCCCCGCACCCTGCGTGCCCCAGAGGCGGCATCGGTGTTAGATGCTGAGACAACGGAAAGTAACCGTCAGGCAGCGCGGATTGGGGCGGTGCCCGTTTTGCAAATTGATGGGGATGTGAATCAGCGCATCTACCAGCAGTTGCAACGGTTATTGGATGAGGGAGATTCTCTACGTTTGCAGGCGGGCACGTTCCCATTTGCCCTGCCCTCCATCCTTTCGACCCAAACTCAGCGCTACCTGCGCCAGGCAAACGAGCCAGAGTGGAAGGCAACCCTGGCGCAGGTGGAGGGGCGTTCGAATACCCTGGATACCCTGGAAACCCCGACAGCACAAGCATTGGCGGTGGTGGAGTTGCAAAACTACCAGCAATATGCGTCTGAGGATGATTATTCGGCGCTGATCCAGTCGATCGAGCGATCGCGCAAGTCCTATGCCGCTGCTCTCATAGCGCTGCGCCAGGCGTCGCCCAATGGGGCAGCAGGTCCCTTTGTGCCAGATTTGCTGGAGTTGACCGATACGGCGTGGTTGGAAACGAAGTCGGATACCCGTCGCATTCTGGAACGTATTTTGACGCAGGGGGTTCCATCGGGGTTGCCCCCAGAGATCCTCAGTCGGGCAGTGGAGCTGCATACCCGCGAAAGCCTGTCTGGGAATGCATCGGCGATCGCCCAACAAATCCTGCTGTCGGTGCTGGAACCCAACCTCATCCAGGACCCAGAGCAGACCCGTCTGCGGGCAGAACAGGCGGCGAAGGAAGTGGAACCCGTCGTGATTAATGTGCGCCGGGGCGAAATCATTGTCGAGACGGGGCAACCCATCACCCAGCGGGAATTTGTCCTGCTCGACCATTTCGATATGAGCGAACGCACCATCGACTGGCTGGGGCTGGTGGGCTTCGTTGCCCTGGTGAGTGGTGGCGTCGGCATTTTCCTGCTGGTAGAACGGCGCTTCCACCCCGGCTTGCGGCGGCGAGACTATGTATTAGTTACCCTGCTGACCCTGACCACGCCACTGCTGGCAGCAGTGGGCATTGCTGCCACCAGTCTGCCTGCCGTGGGCTTGCTGGTGGGCAGTTTCTATGGGTCGGCACTGGGGGCAACGGTGGTGGCATTGTTGAGTGTGGCGTTGCCCATTGGGATGGACTTGGGTGGACGGCACTTAATTGCCAGCACGATCGCCAGCCTACTTGGTGCGTTTATGGCAGGACGGCTGCGATCGCGCGAAGAATTGGCGCTACTGGGTGGTGGCGTAGGTTTGACCCAGGGGCTTACCTACCTGCTCCTGAGCCTGATCATCAGCCCGTGGACGGCTCCTGTGTGGTACAGCGTGCTGACGGCATCGGTGGTGCAGGCATTGATGGGCATTACCTGGAGCGTTACTGCCCTGGGACTTAGCCCCTACCTGGAGCAATTGTTCGACATCGTGACCCCCAGCCGTTTGGCAGAATTGTCAAACCCCAATCGTCCATTGCTTAAGCGGCTAGCCGCAGAGGTTCCCGGCACGTTTCAGCACACGCTGTTTGTGGCGACCCTGGCAGAAGCCGCTGCCCGCAAACTGAGCTGTAATGTAGAACTGGTGCGGGCTGGGACGCTGTACCACGACATCGGTAAAATGCACGATCCGATGGGCTTCATCGAAAACCAGATGGGTGGTCCTAATAAGCATGATTTGATCGATGACCCCTGGCGCAGTGCCGACATCATCAAAAAGCATGTCAGCGTGGGCATTGTGATGGCGAAGAAGTATCGCCTACCCGAAGCAATTCGTTCTTTTATTCCCGAACACCAGGGCACAATGCAGATTGCCTACTTCTACCACAAGGCAAAAGAGCGGGCAGCGGCAGACCCAACCATCATGGTGCGGGATGAAGATTTTCGCTATGACGGTCCCATCCCCCAGTCGCGGGAGACGGGGATCGTCATGCTGGCAGACTCCTGTGAGGCGGCACTGCGATCGCTCAAGGACGCTACCCCCGAAGAAGCCCTGGCAATGGTCAACCGCATCCTGCGGGCACGGTGGCAGGACCAACAGTTGATCGACTCTGGGCTGGAGCGCAAGGAAATGCCCGTCATCGCCGAAATTTTTGTCAAGGTGTGGCAGGACTTTAACCACCAGCGGATTGCCTATCCCAAAGCCCCCGTTGCGCCGCCTCATCCATCCCCCGCAACCCGCTAGGGTACATCCCACTTTTGCAGTTTGAAGTCCCAGTTTTGCAAGTACGGCGGGCGAAGCCTACCGTACTTGCAAAACTGGGATTTACCCACCCGCTAAGGCGCACGTACGAAATAAAGCCCGGAATTTTTGATGAGAAGCGCGGCATTGCCGCGCTTCTCATCAAAAATTCCGGGCTTTATTCAAATAACCCCTGTGGGAAAGCATTGGGCTGACCTTGAAGCTAATGAAGCCCATGTCCGATTTGGTAGCGTACCGATTAAGATCAGAGTATTAGAGCCATCTTTAAGGACAAAGGGAACATAACCCAGAGCGGGTGTGAGGCGTCCCACGACCGATTTTCTGCCTGGAGATGGTGAATTGAGTCAGACGTGAACGTTAATTAGACTTGGACAAAAAGCGCGATCGCTATGCTTGAATTGACAGACCTGAAACGAGATATCGAAACTTTGTCGCAGCGCCTGGGTAAAACCCAGGACTATCTTTGACATTCCTGCTCTCCAAGCCCGCATTTCTGACCTGGAGCAACTTGCCGCTCAGCCGGAATTTTGGGATGATCAATCCACCGCGCAGAAAACGCTGCAAGAATTGAATGATCTCAAATCCACCCTCGCGGATTACGAATTCTGGCAGCGCTCCCTGGACGATTCAAGGGCCATCCTGGAACTGCTGGAGTTAGAAGCCGATGAGGCGCTGCTCCAGGAAGCCCAAACTAACCTTACCCACGTGAGTCGTGCTCTCGATCAGTGGGAATTACAAAAGTTACTTTCGGGTCCCTATGACGAGCGAGGCGCAGTGCTGACCATCAATGCAGGGGCGGGGGGAACCGATGCCCAGGACTGGGCAGAGAGCCTCCTGCGGATGTACACCCGCTGGGCAGAAAGTCATAAGTACAAGGTGCATCTGTCAGAAATTTCAGAAGGGGATGAGGCAGGGCTGAAGTCTGCCACTCTAGAGATTGATGGGCGCTATGCCTATGGCTACCTCAAGGCAGAAAAGGGAACCCACCGTTTGGTCAGAATTTCGCCATTCAATGCCAATGGCAAGCGGCAGACCAGTTTTGCAGGGGTAGAGGTCATGCCTATTCTGGAGCAGAACATCGAACTGGAGATCCCCGACAAAGATCTGGAAATTACCACCTCCCGCGCTGGCGGAAAGGGCGGGCAAAACGTCAACAAGGTAGAAACGGCGGTGCAGATTCGCCATGTTCCAACGGGGATCATGGTGCGCTGTACGGAGGAGCGATCGCAATTGCAGAACCGCGAAAAGGCGATGGCGCGGCTCAAAGCCAAGCTCCTGATCATCGCCCAGGAACAGCAGGCAAAAGCCATTTCCGATATTCGTGGAGACATGGTAGAAGCCGCCTGGGGCAACCAGATCCGCAACTATGTGTTTCACCCCTACCAACTGGTGAAAGACCTGCGGACGAATGAAGAAACTACCGATGTGGATAGTGTGATGAATGGGGATCTGGACCCGTTCATCGAATCTTGCTTACGAGCAGACAGCCAAATGCTGGATACCAGTGCTACGGTTTAATGAAAATCAGTGAAAGCGGTGGGGCGATCGCTCCACCCATGCAGCCTTTTTGAGAGAATTTACTCATCGTTTGGTTCATCCCAATGAGGGTTGGCGTTCCTTCCAGTACCCATCTACTAATAGAAATTAAGTGAAACGTAACGGGGCAATTTGAATGACAGATTCTCAACCGTCTGATTCTAAAAAAACAGATGTTCAAACCTCTTCTTCCGCTGCCTCTACCCAGGCGGAAACCGCTGCCCCCAACATCCCATCACCCGTCGCCAACCCTCCCGCATCCACAGCGGAGGAGCCTGTTCCAAGCTATGTCAAACTTGCCATGCGGAACATGGTCAAAAAAGGCGGTAAATCTTTGTTCCACTTCACCCTGACGACGGTGGCACTGCTGGGCATCCTGGTTGGGCTTGCCTATGTCACCCGTTAAGGTACGCTATCGAGTATAAAGCTATGAAACAATCCCATCCCCTTGAGGTCGAGGTTGCGCTGCAACTCTCGGAACCAGTCGATTTGGCGCTTTCTGTGCCCTCATCCTTAATGAATGTAGAGCTATGGCAGCAGTGGTTCGAAGACTGGTTAACCCATTTACAGGTTGAGTTGCACCCCAAACAGCGCTATGAGCTAACAATTCGGTTCACGGACGATGCAGAAATTCAGACCTTGAACTCCACCTATCGCCATCTAGATGAGCCAACCGATGTGCTAAGTTTTGCTGCCCTGGACGCGGAGATACCCGGACAAAAGGAAATGCTGGCAGACGTGCCGTTGTACCTGGGCGATATTGTAATTTCTGTGGAGACGGCAACCCGACAGGCGATTTCTCGACAGCATTTGCTTGGGGTAGAAATTGCCTGGCTAGCCGCCCACGGTTTGCTGCATCTGCTGGGTTGGGATCATCCGGATGAAGAAAGTCTGGAACGAATGATTCACCAACAGGAAGATATGTTACAAATGGTCGGCTTAAAAATTCAGTATGATCGTGCAGACTGATGAGTGTTAGCCTGATCGAAGATCAACGCTGCGCTTCTGGCTTGGAAGATTCGATCCGCCCCTGTCGGGTTTTCTGTATGTGATGGTTTCCCCCAGCCACATTCAGTCAAACCGCACTCTACTCTCCCGCGAGACATCCTATGCCACCGACAGAAACGCCTTCACCCTCTGTGTCGTTCCCCAAACCGAATCGGGATTTGGCATGGAAGATCGCTCCCAGTTTGCTGTTGAGTTTCCGCTACGCCTGGGCAGGGATATCCTACGCATTCTTCACCCAGCGCAACTTCCGAATTCATGTGATAGTGGGGGTGCTGGCGATCGCCCTGAGTTTCTATCTCCAGCTCACCCATGTCGAAATTGCGATCATTGGCTTAACCACAGGTGCCGTTTTGACGATGGAACTGCTCAATACGGCGCTGGAGTCGGTGGTTGACCTGACGGTGAAGCAGAGTTACCACGAGTTGGCAAAAACCGCCAAAGACTGTGCTGCGGGGGCTGTCCTCATCTCTGCCTTAGCCGCCCTCCTGGTTGCAGGCTTTTTGATTCTGCCGCCCCTGATCGAAAAAATTCAATCTTTCGTCTAATATGGTACTCCTTAGGATTGAAAACAAAATAAAACCCGGAATTTTTGATGAGAAGCGCGGCAGGTACTTGTTTAGCGTCCACTAAGACACCCCCTCTAACTCCCCCTTGGTAAGGGGGAGAACCAGGCTTCCCCCCTTACCAAGGGGGGATTGAGGGGGGTAAAACATCGGCTGCTAACAATAAACGCTAAACAAATACGGCAGTGCCGCGCTTCTCATCAAAAATTCCGGGTTTTATTTTGTACGTGATCCTTAAGCCGTCCTTAGCACCTGGGTTTTGGGGCTTTGGGCGATACCAACATTCCCCCCATATCAGCGCCCTAACCGCTATACTCGCTTCTATTGCAGATGTGTGACTGAGAGATTTACAGCTTTTTACTCAGTGTGATTTACTCAGTGCAATTTACTCCGTGCAATTTATTCAGTGCGATCGCAAGATTGCCTTTTTCCACCATTTCTCACAATGATTCTTGTTATTGATAACTACGACAGCTTTACCTACAACCTGGTGCAATATCTGGGAGAGTTAGGAGCTGAATTGCCCGTTGCCCGTACTATCCAGGTTGTTCGCAATGACCAGATTACGCTGGAGCAAGTGCGGCAACTCCAACCAGCGGCGATCGTCATTTCCCCCGGTCCCGGACGCCCCGAAGACGCCGGCATTTCTCCAGATCTGATCCGTGAGTTAGGACCAACAATTCCGATCCTGGGGGTCTGTCTGGGGCATCAGGCGATCGGCTTAGTCTTTGGCGGCAATGTGACCTCGGCAAGGGAGCTGATGCATGGCAAAACCTCGGCGGTTCATCACAACGGCATCGGCGTGTTTTCGGGGCTGGAGATGCCTATGGAAGCCACCCGTTACCACAGCCTGGTGATTGACCGCAATACCTGCCCAGAGGTGCTAGAAATTACCGCCTGGGTAGAAGATGGCACGATCATGGGAGTACGCCACCGGAACTTTCCTCACATTCAGGGCGTCCAGTTTCATCCAGAGAGCATTCTCACGGGTAGTGGCAAAACGCTATTGCGCAATTTCTTAACCTCGCTGCCTGCAAATCAAACGCGTCAGCCAGTTGGGGTAGAGCGATCGCAGGAGCACATTCAGCAAGCAAGATGAGAGATGTTTTTGTTCATTAATGCTGGGGTTTCTTCTGCCAAAACGCTGCGGATTTGCCACTTCACTGTAAGCTAAGTAGTGGTTTTTTTTGGGCTGGTGGATGCTCTTGCTTGCCGGTTACTCTTGCCCTGCATTTTGATTGCCATTTTGATTGCCATTTTGATTGCCATTGAGGTTCCCTATGAAGCGACGCACGTTTATCCCCTACGCCAGTGCAGGTCTAGCCACCTTATTGGGGACTGGGCTGCTGGCACAGCGGGGGCAGGCACAGTCTGCTGGCGTCACCATTCAATATTTCGGACATACATGCTTCCTGTTTAGCAGCGGTGGGCGGCGGATTTTGGTCAATCCGTTTCGTGCCATTGGCTGCACCGCTGGCTACCGTCCACCCCGCGTCAACGCAGACCTGGTGATGATCAGCAGTCGGCTGTTCGATGAGGGAACTCTGGATGGTTTGCCAGGAAATCCGCGCTTGCTGGCAGAACCAGGAGATTACGAGGTCAATGGACAGCGCATTCAGGGAATTCAGATTGCCCACGATCGCGAAGGCGGACGGCGGTTTGGCTTCAATGTTATTTGGCGCTGGGAAATGGGCGGGGTGAACCTGACCCACATGGGCGGGGCAGCGGCTCCTGTTGAAGTAGAGCAGCAAATTTTGGTGGGACGCCCGGATGTGATGCTGGTTCCAGTGGGGGGTGGTCCTAAAGCCTACACGGCGGAAGAGGCGAAGGCGGCGATCGAGATGCTCAATCCTCGCATTATCATCCCAACGCACTACCGCACCTCGGCGGCAGACCCCAATGCCTGCGATATCTCGCCTTTGGATGATTTTCTGGCGGGGATGGAGGGAACCCCGGTGCAACGCCAGGGCAACACCTGGACTGTGAGCCCCGGCAACCTACCCAACGAAGGGCGACGGATTGTGGTGATGAGCTACCCCACCTGATGCGATAGGGGACTTGCAAGAAAATAAAATCCTATAGCGTTTTGCAAGCGCTTTAAGTACAGCACATGTGAGGGGCGGCGCGGCGCGCCGCCCCTCACATGTGCTGAAGCAACTTGCGCACCGCTATAAGTTTTGAGAGAGAAGGCTGGCTCTGCCAGCCTTCTCTCTCAAAATTTGGGATTTTATTAATCCGCAGATCCCTAGGTACAGCGGCAGCGGCATTGGAGCGGATGCCTCGATGGGTTGCTGCTGCCTTGATCGGATTGTTGTGTAATGGTTCGTCATCTTTGACTTTCTGTCTTTTGACGGACTTCCCCCTTCGCTTTCACAATTACCTCTGAGATCCTTGTTTTGCTTGTTTTGTAGGAAGGAGAGGTTGATTGATGAAGTCGAAATGGGTTGGTGTTTTGTGTGTGCTGTTGGCGATCGCCCTTTATCTTGCTCCGGCGGCGATCGCCGCAGACCTGGAAAAAGGGGCACAGGTGTTTGGCTCTAATTGCGCGTCCTGCCATTTGGGGGGGAGAAATATTGTGAATCCCTCTAAAACCCTCAGCAAAGCGGATTTGGAGCAGTATGGGATGGCTTCTATGGAGGCGATTCAGACGCAGGTGAGAAATGGGAAGGCGGCAATGCCTTCATTTTTGGGTCAGTTGGATGAGGAGCAGATCGAAGCAGTTGCGGCTTACGTCCTGGCTCAGGCGGAGCAGGGTTGGTAGGGCAAGTTACAGCGCTTCGCGCTTGAGCTAGACACAGTTGCTTTTGAGAGAGCGGCGCGAAGCGCGGCTCTCTCAAAGTTTAAGCGCGTGAAAAGCACTACACGTCACGAGGGTGGCGTCACGCCACAGCGGGTGCAACGGGACGAGGATACTGATAGGCATTACGAGGATCTGACTTGGGGCGCGTCGCCCCCTGCGGCTCTTGCAAGTCCCTTAGCTCTAAAACCCTTTGAGTACCACCAAAAAACAAAACGTCCCTCGTGAAGAAGGACGCAGACTTGTCAGTGATTTCACTGCACTATCATAAAACGTTTAGAGATGAAGTCAAGGGGGCGATCCCCATTTTTTTGGCATCTTCCTTAAGGAACAAAGCTTTCGGCGACAAACCAAATTTGTCAACTTTCGGAAAATTACGGAATTCTCTGGCATTTTCGACATGGCTGAGTAGAGTTGAAAAGGCACATTCCGCTAAGGCTATGAAAACTGACTCATCTGCTATTTCTATGCGATCGCCCTGGACAATTCTGGTGCTGGTGGTGCTGGTGCTGGGCGTATTTTTCCGGTTGGGCAATCTGGAGGGCAAGGTTTTCTGGGTAGACGAGGCGTTTACTGCCTTCCGGGTGTCGGGTTACACCGAAGCGGAAGTGGTGCAAGTTTGGGCAGAAAATCCGCAGACAACCGCAGGGGAGCTAGCGCAGTACCAGTTTCCCAATGCCGAGCGGAGTGTCGTGGGAACGGTGCGGGGACTGGCGACAGCAGAGCCACAACTGCCTCCCCTCTATTTCGTGCTGACCCGCTGGTGGGTGATGCTGTTTGGCGATTCGGTCGCTGTGATGCGAAGCTTTGGGGCGATCGCCAGCATCGCCACCCTGCCCCTGCTAGTGCTCCTCTGCCGGGAGCTGTTTCCTGCCCCTGTCACCGCCTACATTGCCGTCTGCCTGATGGCGGTTTCGCCCTTTCAGGTGATTTACGCCCAGGAAGCCCGCCCCTATAGCCTATGGACGCTGCTGACGGTAGTTGCCTGCTGGGCATTGCTGCGGGCGTTGCGCTGCAATCGGTGGGGCGACTGGGCAGTGTATGGGCTGGTGCTTACCCTGTCGTTCTACACGTTTCTCTACACGCTGTTTGTGGCGATCGCCCACGGCATGTTTGTGGGATGGCAGCATCGGGCACGGCTCACAGCCTTTGCCCTCAGCCTGGGGGGTGCGTTGCTGGCGTTTGTGCCCTGGATGGTGGCGATCGCGCTCCACTGGCAGCGGGGCTTAGAACTGGCAAGCTGGCAGCGGCAACCGTTGCCCCAGGGCTATCTGGCGTTGCCCCTTGCGTGGGCATTGCACATCACCCGAAATTTTCTCGATTTTGATCAGCCCTACGGGTTTGGGCTAGACCGCCTTTTTCCCTATGGCTTGGTGGTGCTGGCAGTGTTGATCGGCGTCGGCTATGCCGTGGTGCAGTGCCGCAAAACAGCGCCGCCGGAAACCTGGCGTTTCCTCATCCTGTTGCTAGTGGTGCCAGCCCTGGGGGTGATTCTCCCTGACCTGCTCACTGGGGGGCAGCAATCCATCGTCAGCCGCTACTTTGTCCCCTGCTGGATTGCGCTCATTTTGATGGTGGCTCACGCCTTTGCCGAAGCGCTGTCGGAACGCCTGGGGCGGTTGGCACTGGCTGGTTTGCTGACGCTGAGCACCCTTTCCTGCGCCACCAGCACCCTGGCGTCTACCTGGTGGAATAAAGAGGGGGGCTACATCCCCTATGTTGCCAACGAGATTAATCAGACCGAAAATCCGCTGGTGGTGACGGTTAGTGACTGGTGGCTCTTTTCCCTCGCCCATGACCTGCGCCCCGAAACGCCACTGCTCATTATCACAGGGCTCAATGATGGGTTAGCCATTCCCGCAGGCTTTAGCGACTATTTCCTCTACAGTGCGCCCCCCGCTTTAGTGGAAACCCTGGCACAGCAGGGCGTCCAGCTAGCCACCTTCGAACAACTGGATCGCGTACCCATTTGGTGCATGGCTTTACCCGGGGAAGCTCTGACCGCCTGCCCACCAACCGCCCAAACAGCGACGCCTTAAAGTTCTACAGCGCTTTGTGCTTAAATTAGCCACAGGTTGTTTTTGTGAAAGCCGCACTCTGCGCGGCTTTCACAAAAACAACTTGGTTTTAAGCGCTTGAAAAGCGCTGTAATTCTGGTTGCCAATCGTTCATGCCCGTGATAGCAAGCGTTGCGTGCTGTCACGGGCACCCCAGAGAATAAAAATTACATTTTTAGAGCCATTCCTCAAAAACCAAAACCAGATAGTTCTTTGCAACGTCCGCTGCGCGGGCGTTGCAAAGAACTATCTGAAGTGAGCTTTCAGAGAGGTGGTATCTGTCCTGGTGATGGATGCATAGGGCTATAGATTCTCCAAAAGTTTTTGGATTCAACTTTAAAAAAGCTCGGTACACTCTAAAGACCAATCTAAAAACCAATCTGAAGACCAATCTGAAGACAAAAGATGATAGAACAACAAATGTTCTAGTTTCAACGTAAAAAGATTAAGCTGGAATCAGTTAGTTTTTCGGGCAATTTAAACGGAAAAATAAGAACATTTGTTCTCAAAATGGTGAAAGTTCGATTATTAGATCGCTAAAGTTGACGCAATGTATATTCATGACTGGATGAATCATCAAGAATAGAGAGGTCTGCGCCAATTTTTTGAGTGTATTTTGTGAATATATTCGTCAATTTCTTAAATTTACTTTGGGTGTGAGTGCGTTCGTCTAGGAGTGAAGTTATGTCCGCTGTTCCTCAACCAGTTCAATATCCCCAGTCGGCTACTGGCTATGGCTCACGGGGACAACTGATGCACCCTGGCGATCGCCCTCGCACCATGACCCTGGCGACTCCTCCTGCGGGGCGTTCGGCGCTGCCTGTGCGTCCGACATCGGGTCGCTTGCGCCCGGTAGCTGCGCCCCCTCACTCCGCCCCCAAGGTGCGCCGCCTCCCCACTGCCAAGCCCGTCCCTGGATGGCTGCGGGCAATGGCGATCGCCCAGGGGGTAATCGTTCCCCTCGCCTGCGTGATGGTGGGGGCAACGGCAGCGGTTTACGGCTGGACGGTCTATACCCAGCAGCGGTGGAGCAACAGTTATGAGCGATTAGAAGAACTGCGGCAACGGGAACAGCAACTGCTGGCAGCAGATGAAGTTTTCAAAAATGAACTGGCACAACAGGCGATGAGCGACGACAATGCTCTGGTGACCTCTGGGGTAAATAGCGCCCTGTTCATGGATGCACCGCCTCCCGTCGCGCCCCGCCCAGCAACGCCACCTGAGGCGATCGCCCCGGCGCTGCCGCCGCAAAACCGTCCCCTCGCTTACTGATGGCTGTGACGGATGGAAAAGGCATCTGGCTATTCTTCCTGAATCCGTTTACAAAGTTGTGTGATCCTAAACCTACGTGATCCTAAACCTACGTGATCCTAAATACGTGATTAACGATGAGGGATCAATTTTGAGTGATAAACTCTGAGCCTGATCCGTTAAGGCTGGTTTGGCTAAGTCACTTAACCCTCCAACCTTCCTTCGACCACCCGAATTTTTGCCCCTCACTGCCCTATGAATCGTTCGGGTTCCACAAAGCTGACACCGACCTCGCCCAAACGACGGCGATCGCCCCGCCCCAAGGCTATGCCCACCTCGGCTCTGGCTACTGGGCGTGCTGGGCGATCGGTGCGTTCCCAGCGCCCTGCTCCAGGACAACCGCTCGTATCTGTGGAGGGGCGTGGGGGGCGATCGGCACAGCTCACGCCGCGCCTTTCCCTGTGGGATCATCCCAAAATGCGCCTCATCCTGGTGTGGTTGGTGCTGATGCTGGGCTTGCTGGGCTTGCTGGGCAACCTGATGCGGCTTCAGGTGATCCACAGCGAAGAGTTGCAGGCGCGGGCACAGGAGCAACAAACCCTGATCGTGCGGCAGATGACGCCCCGCCGCCCCATTGTCGATCGCACGGGCAATGTAATAGCCGTGGATCACCCGGTCTACACCCTCTATGCCCATCCTCTGATGTTTAAGGCATCACACCAGGAGATTGCCAACGCGCTTTCCCCCCTGCTCGATCGCCCGGCTCAGGATTTGATTCAACTGTTTCGCTCTGGGGAAACGGGGCTGAAGGTAGCAGAAAGTTTGCCGGAGGGGGTTGCCAATGCTGTTCGCGATTTACAGCAGGATGGTCTGGATCTGTTCCAGAACCAGGAGCGGCTTTATCCCCAGGAAGATTTGTATGGGGGCATCATTGGCTTTGTAAACAGCGATCGCACCGGGCAGGCGGGGCTGGAATATAGCTATGAGGAGCAATTGCAGCGCCCCATGCAAGAAATGGAACTGCGCCGCACAGGGCTAGGAGCCGTTTTGCCCCATGCGATTCCCGCAAATTTCCCCAAAGCCGACGAACAGCGCCTGCTACTTACGGTGGACAGTCGCCTGCAGCGGGTGGTGCAGCAAGCGCTGCGAGAAACGGTGGCAGCCTATGGAGCCAAGCGCGGCACGGTGATTGTGATGGATGTGAAGACGGGGGCGATCCGTTCGCTGGTAACAGAGCCGACCTTTGACCCCAACCAGTTCTATCGCGAGTCGCCCGAACGCTACCGCAACTGGGCAGTGAGTGACTTGTATGAACCGGGGTCTACCTTCAAGTCCATCAACATGGCGATCGCCCTCGAATCTGGCAAGGTTCAGCCGAACACCTCCGTCGTCGATGAAGGGCAGATTTACATTGGCGAGTGGCCCATCCAAAACAATGATTATGAGGCGTCTGGGGCGAGGGGGAGTCAAACCCTGACGGAGGTAATGAAGCTTTCGAGCAATGTGGGCATGGTGCGGGTGATGCAACACCTGAGCGCCGATGAGTACTACACCTGGCTAGAAACCCTGGGGCTGGGAAACCTCACTGGAATCGACCTGCCCTTTGAAGCGGAAGGAATGTTGAAGTCCAGGGAAGAATTTACCGCTGACCCGGTAGAAGCGGCGGTCGCCGCGTTTGGGCAGGGGCTTTCCCTCTCGCCCATGCAGATGATTCAGATCCAGAGCAGTTTGGCGAATGGTGGAATGCTGGTGGTGCCCCATGTGGTGAGCGGCATGGTGGATGCCGACAACCAGCCCCAGTGGCGACCCAATCATCCTGCCCCCCGCCGCATTTTCTCGCCCCAAACAGCACAGGCAGTGCTGCAAATGATGGAGGCAGTGGTGGATGATGGTACGGGCGAAGCGGCTCAAATTCCTGGTTATCGGGTTGCCGGGAAAACGGGCACGGCACAAAAAGCGGCTCCTGATGGTGGCTATATCGACGGCGCACGGGTGGTAAGCTTCGTCAGCCTGTTCCCGTCAGACAACCCCCAATACAGCATCCTGGCAATCATCGACGAACCCCAGGGAGCCGATGCCTATGGGGGCACTGTCGCTGCGCCCCTGGTAAAAACGGTCGTCGAGTCCATTATCACCACTCTGGGTGTGCCACCCAGTCGCCCCCAAGAGCTGGCGGGCGATCGCTGGCAAGTGCAACCCACCCCGCCATCCACAGATAATTACACCGACGATGGCGAAACCTGGGAGGACTGGGAAAACTGGGAAGATTCCGAATCCTGGAGCGGCGAAGCATGGGATAACCAGGACTGGGGCAGTGAGGATTGGGACGCTCAAGACTGGTAGCGATCGCATCCTCGGTCAGTCCGTAGGACTCTCGATCTGCATCCTCCAAATCCTCCGGTTCCGCCATAACTTCGGGTAAGGCGATCTCCAAGAAAGAATATCCCGATTTTTTGAAAGAGGGCGCGGCTTAGCCGCACCCTCTTTCAAAAAATCGGGATATTCTTTTTCAAAAATGTCCTGAGGGATAGGTTCTTCGCTTCCACAAAAATGGTTGTAATATCTCTGTTTTCTCCCTGAATTTTTACGGCTTCAACGCGAGGTTCTACCATTTTTTACTCCCTTGGATGCTCCCTGTGGTGATGCGTCTGGGATGCCCTATCCCTGGGCTGCTGCATCAGATACTTGCCAGAGCCTGTTGGAGTACTGCAAGGAATAGAAAAACATTTTTGAGAAAAAGGTGCGGCATTACCGCGCTTCTCATCAAAAATTCCGGGTTTTATTTCGTACGTGCTTCTTAGAAAAAGGACAAAAATGTTGGTCGGCAGAGTTTTCTAAATCTAAAGTAGCAGAATCGCCCTCATTCTTGAATTTAGATCTACCATTTTTAGTAGAGCTTCAATTAGCAAGATGTTCTGCCAGCAAGTATGTTTTTGATTGTGAGTGCAACTCAAGATTTATTTCCGTTAAGTGCAGAACCTATCCCAAGTAATTGTCGCTGACATTCTGAGCGTGCTTTCGTAGAGTGCTGATCTTGTCGTCACTACATTAAAAGAAAAGTATCAGAAGAAAAATATCAAAAGAAAAAGGAATGAGTACGGGTCATCCTTTTTCAGAAGCATCCTTTTTCAGAATCTGAGTATGATCGGCATCCTGAAAATCGCCATTAGTATCCTGAAAATCGCCACAATTTACCCGTTATCTCCTTCACAGACGTTGTCTGTGAATGTTGTTCCTGGTGTTTTTCTGGCTATTTATGGCTCGACGTTATGCCCTCGTCGTTGGAATTAGCGACTATACTGCCCCCCTCAAATCCTTGAGCAAAACGACTCGGGATGCGGAAGCCGTGGCACAAGTTTTGGAAGACTATGGCGATTTTCTGGTCACACGGTTGATTGGCAAAGTAACGAGCGATCGCCTCATTCGTGTCCTCCGTACCCTGTTGTTGCAGCAAGCAACGGGACAGGATGCCCTGGTTTATTTCACCGGGCATGGTGTTCCCGTGGTGAATTCTTTGTTAGACGAAACCGAGGCATTTTTAGCAACCTCTGACTGTCGGGTGGTGGTGGAAGGAAAGCATATTACCCAACAGCAAAACGGCATTTCCTTTCGGGACCTGAATGGGTTGTTGCAAAAATCGCAACTCAGCAGCTTTGTGATGCTGCTCGATTCCTGCCACAGCGGCGATGTGATTGAGCTGATCGACAAACAGGTAGTGCAGCAAACCCTGACGGCATTTGCTGGGCGCGACTATTACCTGATCACTGCCTGCCGGGGGTTTGAGCAAGCCTATGCCCGTCGCAGTGAGGAGCACAGTGTATTTACCGGGGCATTGCTGGAGGGACTATCGGAGGAGCAGGCGGATGCAGAAGGGGAGGTGAATGCGGAGGCGCTGGCATCCTTTGTCAAGCGCACGCTGCAAGGAAGCGGGCAGGAACCCATCAGCCTGGGCAGTGGCGGCATCATTACCCTGGTGTCGTACTACTCCCCGGCAATTACCAAAGTTGTGAATGAAACCTGTCCCTATCAGGGATTAGAACCATTTACCGAAAAAAGCCATCAATTCTTCTTTGGGCGACAGCAAATTGTTATGCAGTTGCGCCAGGGGCTAGAGCGATCGCAGGTGGTGGTGGTAGTGGGAGCCTCGGGCAGTGGCAAGTCTTCGGTGGTGCGGGCGGGGCTGATCCCGGCGTTGCAGGGAATTGGCTGGCGGATGCTCCAGCCCATCCGTCCTGGCTTTGAGCCAATGGCAGAGCTAAAGCGGACGATCGCCCGTGAGGTACATCGGCGAGACGAGATCCAGGCGGTGCATGGGGCGGTGGAGCAGACATCGCTGGAGCAGGCGATCGCCCATATCCCCGGCACAGAGCCACTGTTGCTGCTGATCGATCAGTTCGAAGAACTCTTCACCGTTTGCCCCTCAGAAACGGAGCAAAACCAGTTTGTTGCACGGCTGACGGAGAATCTGGGTTCCCGCTTAGCGGTGGTGATTGTGCTGCGGGCAGATTTTGTCGATGCCTGCCTCCAATATCCGCCACTCACCCGGCACCTCCAAAACCATGCCATCTACATGCCCGCCCTGGAAGGGGAAAATTTGAGCGCTGCCATTCACAAACCCGCCCAGTGCCAGGGTTATCGGGTCGATCCGGCGCTGGTGTCGGTGCTGGCACGAGACATGGCACAGGAGCCAAACTGCTTGCCCCTGTTGCAGTTCACCCTGGAGCGTTTGTGGGAACCAGCGACCACCTATGGTCACAATATGACCCTGGAACAGTACGAACAACTGGGGGGGTTGAAAGGGGCGCTAAATGCCCACGCCGACCGGGTGTATGGGTATCGAGATTGGCGATCGCCCCAACCCCAACAAGCCCGCAGCCTCGAAGAAAAGGAATGGATTCACCAAATCTTCCTGCATCTGGTGCGGACAGGGCACGACACCCGCGACACTCGCCAGCGCCGCACCCGTGCCGAAATCCTCAGTCTGGCAGGCTCCAGCACTGCCAATCGGGCTTGCCTGGAAACGGTGCTGGAAGATTTGGTGGAAGGGCGACTGTTGGTGTGCGGCGATGGCAGCGCGGAGGAGCCAGCCCCAACCCCACCGACCCTGACCAACCGAAACGCTGACCAGGGGCAAAAGGCTGTTCCGCCCTCACCCCTGAGCCCCAAACGTCGCCGCTCCGATCCTGTATCCAGGGGAGGCAGAGGGGATCTGACGACGATCGATCTGGCCCACGAAGCCTTGATGGAGGGTTGGACGACCTTTGCGGAGTGGCGACAGGCAGACCGGGATGTGCGCCGCCTGATCGACCGGATGGATGATGCCTGCCGGGAATGGCGACACCATCACCAGAACCCCGATTTTCTTTTGCCCAAGGCGCTGATGGTGCAGGCGGCTGCCCTGGGGGAACCGTTGGAGCAGCGATTGCCATCCCCTCTCCGGGCTTACTACAAAGCCAGCGTTGAGCATGAGCAAAATCGCACCGCCGCCTTTGAGTGGGCACAGTTAGAGCGGGGCTTGCGAGAAGATTCGCGCCGTTTGCAAATGATCTTGCGCAAGCAGGGAGTGGGAGAGCATTTGGCAGCAACCCTGGGGATGATTCGGCATACCTGGAATATGCGAGTGTCGGGGGCTGTCGGAGGCTGGGGACAGGTTGCCGCCCCAACCCCAACCCATGAGCCAAACCGATTTCAGGGGCATGAAGACTATGTGCGGGCAGTGGCGTTTTCGCCCCAGGGCACGATGATTGTGTCGGGTAGTGACGATTGCACGGTGCGCCTGTGGAAGCCGGACGGAACCCCGGTGGGCAGTCCCTTTCGCGGGCATGAAAACTATGTGCTGGCAGTGGCGGTGTCACCAGATGGGCAGTGGGTGGTGTCGGGGGGAGCCGATCGCACCCTGCGGCTGTGGCAGTTAGATGGCAACCTGATGCACCCGCCCTTGCAGGGGCACAGTTCGGCAGTGCTGGCGGTGGCAGTCTCACCGGATGGACGGACGATCGCCAGTGGCAGTGCCGACCATACCCTGCGGTTTTGGAGCAAGTATGGCAAGCCGCTGGGAGAACCGCTATGGGGGCATGAGGCGGCGGTGCGGGCGATCGCCTTTTCCCCCAACGGACACCTGATCGCCAGTGCCAGTGAGGATGGTACCATTCGCCTCTGGGTGCGCGACGGAACGCTGCTGGGCATGCCGTTTGTGGGACATGAGGGAGCCGTTTTAGCGATCGCCTTCACCCCCGACGGTAAGGGCATTGTGTCCGGTGGGAGCGATCGCACCATCCGCCAGTGGGCGCTGGATGGAACCCTGATCGGTGATCCCATCCAGGGACACAAAGCGGCGGTGTTGGCGGTCATGTTTTCCCCCGATGGCGAAACCCTGGTATCGGGAAGCGAAGACTGCACCCTGCGGCTATGGCATCGGGATGGTTCCCCCGCTGCACCGCCCCTCTTGGGGCATGAAGACTATGTGCGCTCCGTCGCCTTTGCCCCCGATGGGCAAACCATTGTGTCGGGCAGTGCCGATCGCACGATCCGCCTCTGGCAACACGACGGTACACCCATCACGCCTCCCTTCCAGGGACACGACGACTACATCCGCACCCTGGCGTTTTCTCCCGATGGGCGCATTCTGGCGTCGGGCAGCGATGATCGCACCCTGCGCCTGTGGGATATCAACGGCGCACCGCTGGGACCGCCGCTGCTGGGGCATCAAGACTATGTGCGGGCGGTGGCGTTTTCCCCCGATGGGCAGCGGCTCGCGTCGGGCAGCGACGACCACACCCTGCGCCTCTGGAGCATTGATGGAAAACCCTGGGGCAAAGTCCTGCGAGGGCATAGCGCCGCTGTGCTCACGGTTGCCTTCTCCCCCGATGGAACGCTGCTTGCCTCGGGTAGTGCCGATCGCACTCTACGCCTCTGGCAAGCCGATGGGACGCCCCTGAGCGCTCCCCTGGCAGGACATGAGGCGGCGGTGCTGGCGATCGCCTTTTCCCCCGACAGCGAACGGTTGGTATCCGGTGGGGGCGATCGCACCCTGCGCCTGTGGCATCGTGATGGCACACCCGCCAGCCCTCCCCTGCACGGGCACGAAGACTATGTGCGAGCGGTCGCCTTCTCCCCCGACGGAAACCATATTGCCAGTGCAGGAGACGATCGCACCATTCGCCTGTGGAGCCACGGGGGAGAACCCGTTGGACAACCCTTTGTGGGGCATGAAGACTATGTGCGGGCGCTTGCCTTTTTGCCCGATGGTCAAAGCCTGGTGTCGGGCGGTGCCGATGGCACGGTGCGGCTGTGGCGGTTGGATGGAACCCCAGTGCGATCGCCCCTACAAAATCATGGGGCAGAGGTGCGGGCGGTGGCGGTGTCGCCCGATGGTCGCATGATCGCCAGTGCCGGAGATGATGGCACCATTCGCCTGTGGACCAGGGATGGCAACCCCCTCTGGCAAAGCGCTTCCAGCGATGCCACAACCGCCCTGCTGGTCACCTTTGCCCCCGATGGGCAGGTGGTGGTGAGCGGCACCCTGGAAGAACTGACTCACCTCTGGCGCGATCGCCCCTGGGAAGACTGGGTGCGCCATTGCTGCGATCGCCTCCGCCAACACCCCCTGTTCGAGCATCCCCCCAACCCCACCGCCCAGGAAACCTGCGACTTCTGCCGCAAGTTCATGGGCTGGGACGAGGAGTAAGGCGATCGGCAGCGCGACCAGAAGTTGAACTTCTTAAAGAAGTTCAACTTCTTGGGTACTCAAACTTTTTGAAGAAGATTTTTGTGATCCTGTGTGTTGCTTTGGGAATTCTAAGCGAAACCATTTCTAATTATTTTGGGGTTGGTGAATCATGCCTAAACAAAATCGAGTCGATCCCTTTGGCCAATTAATCGCTACATCTGCCAGAGGCACACTTATGGGAAATCGAGGCTGTTTGCACAACAAAGAACAGGAAGTGAGAAGGCATTACGCTCGCAAAGAATGGCTTTTTTGTGTCCTACATCGCCGAGACAGTGAAGGGAAAGATAAACGGCGAACTATTATGGATTCGGGTAAGTACACAGAGTTATTTTTCTTGGATGAAGCGACCGCGTTAGCAGCCGGGCATCGTCCCTGCGGATACTGTATGCAGCATCGACTTGATGAATTTTGCCGTCGTTGGGCTGACGGGAATCCTGACCAGGTTGAAGGCAAGCCAAAAGCGACAGCTAAGGCGATTGATTTGCAGTTACACGAAGAAAGATGGGATGCAGATTCGCGCACAAAACGGCTTTATTCGCACTGGTTAAGTGATGTTCCAAATGGGTGCATGATATTACTTAATGCTGATGAAACTCAACCTTATTTAGTGGCGGAACATTGCCTACTGACCTGGTCATTTGAAGGGTACGAAAACTGGATAGAAAAACCAAAAAGAAAAAAGGTTGTGGTGCTAAATCCACCTTCAATTATGGAAACCCTCCGGGCTGGCTTCCACCCCAACATTCACTCCTCCCTCCTAAACTGCGTCTAGACCCTGGAATACACCTTTTCCCAAATCAACGTGCTTATCATTTTCTGAATCCCTGATGTTGCGTGCGCTTGCTTCGCGCACGCAACATTAGGGATTCAGAAAATGGCGGAGGTATTATTTTGTAGGAGCCACGCCGAGCGCAGCTCTCACTTAAACAACTGTGGCTGATTCAAGCGCGAAGCGCTGTAAATTTTTAGGATAGGAGCAGCATCCAAGGAACTTATATAGAATTCAGATAAGAGCAGTTTTGGAGAATCCTATGGATGCCATAACCTACACAGAGCTTGAGAATAATCTATCAAAAACCATGGATAGGGTCTGCGAAGATCATATGCCCGTTACGATTACCCGTAGCAATTCCCAGGCTGTTGTTTTGCTTTCCCTGGAAGATTATCAAGCTCTGGAGGAAACTGCGTATCTACTTCGTAGTCCCAAGAATGCTAAACGACTCCTGGATTCAATCGCTGAGTTAGAAGCCGGACAAGGGAAAGAAAAGGATCTGCTGGAGTGAAACTCATTTTCGCTGAAAATGCCTGGAACGATTACTTATATTGGCAAAAAACAGATCGCAAGATCTTGAATCGAATCAATACGTTGATCAAGGAAATTCAGCGGCAACCCTTTGAGGGAATCGGTAAGCCAGAACCTCTCAAGCACAGTTTTTCTGGATATTGGTCCAGACGAATTAATGACGAGCACAGGATCATTTACAAAATCGAAAATGATGCCGTACTGATTGCTCAGCTTCGCTACCATTACTAACGCATCTGAACAGCAGCGATCGCCCTCCATCCTCTACTTAGTGGCTCTCCGACCATCCAAACCTTTTGCTGGCGATACACTCAAAGAATGAAAAATCGATGGTGGAGGGAGAGGAGCCTTGTACGTTCTGATTGGCGGTGCTGGCATGATGGGCTTGGAGCTGGCAAAGGCATTGCTGAACATGGGACACACCATAGCTGTGGTGGATACCGACTCCCTGGCGTGCCAGTATGCCCGCGAGAAAATTGGGGTGATGGCATTTGAAGGCAGCGCTGTGAATACGACAACCCTGATGGAAGCGGGAATTCGGAAAGCGGATATTGTGATTGCTTCGTTGCGGGAAGATGCGCTTAATCTGGCGCTGGTGACGCTGTCGCGGCATTATCGGGTGCCGCAGATTGTGGTGCGGATGCGCGATCGCGACTTTGCAGAACCCTACCAGTTGGCAGGAGCAACCCACATCATCAGCACGACCGAACTGGCGATTAACCGGGTAGTGAATGCGATCGAGTATCCCGAAGTGGATGCGATGATGCACTTTGAGCAGGGACAAATCGAGGTGCTCAAGCTCACCATTCCCCAGGAGTGCTACATTGTGGGGCGCAGGCTGGCAGAAATTGCCCAGGATCCCCGATTCCCCGCTGGCACGCTAATCATCGGCTACCAGGCACATCCCCACGAGGATTTGATCATTCCCAACGGCAACACCCTGCTGGAAAGTGGGTCAACGATTCTGGCGGTAACAAAGCCAGAACTGGTGCGGCAAATGCTCGACTTTATGGGGCTATGTTCGCCTTAGGGTGCTCCCAAATGATGTCTGGTTAAGCAGGGGTGGCGACGCCGCCCCTACTTAACCAAAGGGGAGTGATTTTGCCTGGGTGGGCAGTGCCCACATGGGCAAAATCACTCCCCCTCGGAAACGACCGATGAGGCTTCATAAAAAGTGGTCCGGTTGCCCTCAATCATCCTTGAGGGAGAGCAGCTTTTCGTCTAGCGCCTGGACATACTCCTGGGTGACCTCCTCGGAGAGTAAGCCCTGGCGGAGGGCATCGTTGATGGCTCCTTTTTCTGCCAGGTAGAGGCGGCGCAGGGTGCTGTCGAGATAGCCCTGTTCCTCCAATGTGCTGATGCCATCTGCCATGCGCTGGTTGTAAAGATCCCGCAGTTCGCGCTCGGAGGTAGCAATGCGGGCTTGGTAGTTGGCAAACAGTTCTTCGTAGAGGGACTTGGACAGGCTGCCAAATTGGAGGAGGTGGCGGAGTTCCTCCTGCGCTGCTTTTGCTGTAATCATTTGTAGTTGCAGGTGTTCCATGCGCTGCCGGATGGCAGAGGGGTTATACAGGCGCAGGCGTTTGACCAGCCAGGGTAGGCTCAACCCCTGCCCCACCAGGGATACCAGCACGGTGCTGAAGACCAGGGTGATGACTTCGGCGCGATCGGGCAGGGTAAAGGGCAGACTGATTGCCAGCGCCATCGACAGGGAGCCTTTGACATTTCCGGCGATCAGCACATGCTGCCACCGCAGGGGAAGGGGGCGATCGAAAAAGCGCAGCAGAAACAGCAGGGGATAGATCGAGAGAATGCGCCCAATTTGGTATGCCAATACCGCCAACAGCGCCGCAGGCACGGTTTGAAGCAGAATCCCAGGTTCTACGGCAATGCCCACCAGCAGGAAGATGAAGGTGTTGACGCCAAACCCGGCATATTCCCAGAAGTTGAGGAGGGTGACGCGGGTGGAGGCGGAGGTGCGGCGAAAGCCCAGATTGCCAATGACGAGTCCGGCAATGACAACGGCGATCGCACTCGACACCCCCAACGCCTGCCCAATCTGAAACGTCCCCAGCGACACCGCCACCGTTAGCAAAATATTGCTCAGGGCATCGTCCAACTGACGAAACAGTCCCACGCACAGGTAGCCCAGTCCTACCCCCAGCGCCCCACCGCCCACAAAGGCAATCACCATTTGCTGCAGTCCCTCGCTGAGGCTGAATGACCCTTGCAGATGGATGGTGGTGATCAGGCTGAGGAGCACAAGCGCAATGCCGTCGTTGAACAGGCTCTCGCCTTCCACAATGGTGGTGAGCCGAGACGGAACCGGGACACTTCTGAACGCCACAATCACCGAAACCGTATCGGTAATGGTGAGAATGACGCCCACTGCTGCCGCCGTAATCCAGGCGAGGTCGAGCCATACCTGGAGCAAGACGGCTGTAATCGCCGCCGAGAGCAGCACGCCGGGACCCGCCAGCAACGCAATGGGGCGAATGGTGCTGCGGAGGCGGCTGATGTCGGTGTTGATCGCGGCTTCAAAAATCAGAATGGGCAAAAACAAGTTCAAAATCACATCAGGGTTCAAGCCAATGGATTCGGGGAGTGCCTGTTGGGTTACCGCCAACCCTGCCAGCACCAGACCAACCACGTAGGGAATCTGCAGCCGCCGCGTGATGAGGGCAACGGCAGTCGCAACGAGCAACAGCACAATCAGGGTGCTGACCAGTCCGGTAAATTCTCCGGTTGGTTCTGCAAGGTTTTGCTCCAGCGGCGAGGTAACCAGTGTGTTCACAAGCTGAAAATTCACCACTGCCCATCCCGTAATGTAAAGAACCTGTAATATCCTATGGGGGTTTTAACATTAATTTTGGATTTTAGATTTTGGATTTTGGAGTGCTCCAATAAGCAATACCTTCGCCATTCTTTAAAGCCCTTGATTCTGCGTGCGCTCCGCGCACGCAGAATCAAGGGCTTTAAAGAATGGCGAAGGTATTGAATAAAGGGAAACCCATTTTTTGAACAAGGGCGAGGCTAAGCCTCACCCTTGTTCAAAAAATGACGCGCATGGTCTAGCGATTCCCTAAAATCCTCCGGGCACTCACAGCCGATTGTTGGGAAAGCAGGTGCGGCAATGCCACACCTGCTTTCCCAACAATCGGCTGTGAGTGCGGGGTTCAGCTGTGAGATGAGCGAAAACTAGCGGGGGAGGGCGTCTTGCAGGCGGAAGAGGCTACAGGCGGCGCGGAGGTATTGGATGCGCAAGCCGGGGAGGGGGAAGGCTTTGAGCGGTTGGCGATAGACCGGGGAAATGGCGTCGGGGTGGATGCGATCGCCCATCAACAGCGCGATCGCCCGTCCGCTCCAGGTTCCGGCGGCGATGCCATTGCCGTGGTAGGCGAGGGAACAGGCAACACTGCGATCGTCTTCCAAAAAGCCGATGTAGGGGGTGAGGTTGAGGCTAAAGCCCATCAGCCCATTCCACACATGGGTTACTTCGATGTCTCCCCAGGCGGGAAACATTTGGTGAAAGTGGCGGAGAACTTGTTGCTGGTAGCGATCGCGCGCCGCCAGCGACCCCACCGTATCCCCCCGTTGCCCAAACAAGATCCGCCCATCCTGCAACAATCGGAAATAGGAGAGGAGGGTGCGGGTATTAAACAGGGGCGTTTCCGTTTGCCAGCCCTGGGCGTTCCGTTCCGCAGGGGTGAGGGGGCGGGTGGTGAAGATGTGGGAGATCACCGGGAGCATACGGCTGCGCAGATGGGGATGCAACGACTCTTGGGTGTAGCCGTTGGTGGCGATTAAAACCTGACGGGCACGCACGCTGCCGGATGGGGTATGGAGCCAGTGCCAGCCATCCGCCTTTTCCCAGGCAATGATCGGGCTGTTGGCATGGATAGGAACGCCTTTCCGTTGCCCGGCACGGGCAAGCCCCAGGCTATATTTCATGGGATTTAGCCCAAAGCCGACTTTGACCCAGAGGGCACCGTGGGCAGCAGGACTGTGGAAAGCGCGATCGCCCAAATCCTTTTTCGACCACAGTTCGCAGGGGTAGTCTGCAACGTCCTCATAAAACGCCATCTCCGTTTCGAGATGGGGGATGCGGGAGGGATGGTGTGCCACTTTGATTTCGCCCTGTCCCTGCCTGTCAATGACCAGGGCTTCCTGGTGGGCGAGGTGGGCAACCAGTTCTGCGGCGTCTTGCTGGTGCTGGTAAAACTGGCGAGTAGCGCTATGCCCAAACTGGTGCAGCAATCCCTCGCCCGATCGCGCCGTGGAGCCAATGCAGCAAAAGCCGCCGTTGCGCCCCGATGCGCCCCAACCGGGCAGCACTGCCTCCAGCACGCGCACCTGCATCCCCAGATCTGCCAGGTGGAGCGCCGCAGACAACCCCGTGATGCCGCCGCCAATGATGGCGACTTCGGTATCGGCATCGGTGGTGAGGGGGGGAAAGTCGCTGGGGGAGGGGGGCGTGACTGTGGATGCCCAAAAGCTGCCGACTGGACGGTGACGATCGTACAGGTCAGCCTGGTAAAGTTCAGTCATGTTATCCGGGAGTAGGATTGCTTATGATGTATGACGCTAGGGTGTGCGGTTTAAAACTTCCGCTCTGTATGAACAAATACATCGAGTGGGTAGTCTAAATGACATGATGCCGCCGTCATGATGGGATGTTTGTCAAGTACCATCCCCCGCATAACCGCATACACGCTTGTATTTTGTTGGGAGACCCGTTAAATGTGGATGGATCGGAGCGATCGCCCAGATCGCAGTTTGCAACGAGCCTATCGTAGAACCAGCCGGGCAGTGGCAGTGACCACCCCCGCCCCCGTCGTGTCCAGCAAGGTGCTGGATTTTGCCTCGATCGCCCTATGTTCCTGTGTGCTGGCAATTCTCTGCCATTCGGCGGCAACGCCCCCCGGTTCCAACTCCACGTCGGGCACGTCGGCAAACCCCGCCCCCGCCCCCATGCGGAATGCTAATGCAGCGGTTCAACCCTTTACCCTGACCACCCCTCGCCCGACCCTGGCAGACGAGGAATCTCAGGAGCGCTAGGTGATCAGGAGCCGGAGTCTTTGGTGCTGGCTTTTGCCCCGTGGGTGGGGCAGGGGGGAGCCTGGATCGAGCGATCGAGCCATCCTGCTGCCTGTTGCAGCCGTGCCAGGGCTTCCTCTGGCTGGTCTTTGAGGAGATAGACGAGGGCGATCGCCGCCTGCTCTGTTGCCCGTGCTTTGCGGTTGCCCTTGAGCTGATGCCAATCGTTGGGGGCGATCGCCAGCCGCCCTGCCAGGGCTTGTGCCAGTTCCAGGTCTGAGCAGTCCTTCAGCGCTGGCTTTTCTGCCTTTGCCAGGGTTTCCGAGAAAAGCGATTGGGGCACAACAGGTTTCGGCATCGATCCAGCTCCATTTCCAAGCAAAAGTTCAGTCAAAAGTTCAGTCAAACGTCCAGTCAAGAATGCAGTCTAAGATCCGGTTGCACATCTCAGCAAACCGAGGGGAGAAAGAACAGCGATGGTTTACCGTTGTCATTCCCTACTCTTACTCTAAATTCATCGGGCGGGGAATGCCGCAACGTTGACAGCATCTTGCAGGGTTTCCCCAAAATTTGTTCCCCATCTGGCAGGACGTTAAGGATCTATCGGACAGCGAGATGGGGCACAAATGAAGGAGGACAGCGGGGAACCCCCAGCCCCAATCGTGGGGCACACCAAACTGCAAGCAGCGAGAAGAAGGGATGGCAGAACAAAGGTCAGAGGATATTGAACTGGACCAGGCATTGCTGGAGTTGGAGCGATCGCTCGAACAACTCCAGGCGCGGTTCCTTCAGATCAAGCAGGATCGCGCCGAGCAGCGGCAACTCCAGCAAGAACTCACCCAGGCAGAGGCAGCGCTAAAGCGGGAACGCACCCCTGCCACCCGCAGCGAAGTGAAGCAACTCAAGGAAAAGCTCGAAGAACTGGAAATTGCCCTGGAAAGTCAACTACTCTCCTGGAGTTGGGTGCGGGAGGTGTTTTGGCAGGTGGTGCGCTTTGGTGGCGTGGGCATCATCATTGGCTGGCTACTCAAAACCTGGGCATCTTAGGATCACGTACGAAATAAAACCCGGAATTTTTGATGAGAAGCGCGGTAATGCCGCGCTTCTCATCAAAAATTCCGGGTTTTATTTTCAATCCTTAAAGCTAATCAGCAAATTTTTGGCAAAGCAGGTGCGGCAATGCCGCACCTGCTTTGCCAAAAATTTGCTGATTAGGAATTGTGTGAGCAACAAAAAATCCCGGCAGAAACCGGGATAGAAATCCCGGCTTCTGCCGGGATAGGTGTGAGGAGTGTAATGTTTCTTCTTTGAACCTATCGGGTTGCCATGACATTCCTGTGTCAGCGATAAGACATTTCAACGTAGGATGATTGAGCGCCAGCACGACCTGTTGAAACCCTTGCCTGCACTGGGTTTGTTTTTGGTCTGTTGGCTAATTTTTGGATTGTTTTTTGGATTGACTCTTGGATTGATTCTTGGATTGATTCTTGGATTGATTCTTGGATTGATTCTTGGATTAATCTTTGCGCTAATTCTTGAACTACTTTCTGCGCTAACTCTTGCGCTAATTCTTGCGCTCACTTCTCCTCTCCCCGCATCCCACCATGACTCCGGTTTCCTCGTCTCAACCTGCTCCGTGGAAAGTAACGCTGGTGCTGCTGATCGGCATCCTCTCGGTTTCTACCGCCGCGATTTTCATTCGGCTGGCGTTTCAGGCGGCGGGGGAGACGGGGGTGGGCTTTAGCCTGGTGCTGTCGGCTTCGCGGTTGAGCATCGCCGCCGTGTTATTTCTTCCGGCATGGCGCAATGTGGGGAAGGCGTTTAACCGGGTGGAGGGCGATCGCCCCTGGCTGTTTTCCCTGGGGGCGGGGCTGTTTCTCGCCATCCACTTTGCCTGCTGGATCACCTCCCTCTCCTACACCTCCATTGCGGCATCCACGGCGCTCGTTACCACCAACCCCGTATGGACGGCGCTACTCTCCTGGCTGTGGTGGGGGGAACGCCCGACCCGTGCGATGAGTGGGGGCATTGCGATCGCCCTCCTGGGTAGTTTGCTGGTGAGCTTTGCCGATAGCACGGCGACCCCGGCGGCAGTGGCTCCCCTGCTGGGCAACAGCCTGGCGCTGGCGGGTTCCTGGGCGGCGACCCTCTACCTGCTGCTGGGACGGGAAGCCCAGCGGCGGGGCTTAGAAATTGGCAGCCACGTGGTGCTGACCTACACAACCGCTGCCGCTGTACTGCTCCCCCTGCCGCCGCTGTTTGGGGTGAGCTATGGGGGCTATTCCGCCACGGTCTATCTCTGCATTTTGCTGATTGGCATTTTTCCCCAAACCATTGGGCACACCAGCTTTAACTGGGCAGTGCGCTGGATTTCGCCCACCCTGGTAACCCTGACAATTTTGGCAGAACCCGTTGGCTCCAGCATCCTGGGCATTCTGGTGTTTCGCGAAAATCCGGGGGCGCAGGTCTGGCTGGGGGCTGCCGTCATCCTGGTGGGTGTGGCGATCGCCGCCCTCAGCCAGCGTTCTGCCCCAAAACAGGGCTAATACCAAGTCCTCGAAAACCAAACCCAGATATTGTTTGAAACGCACGCTGCGCGTGCGTTTCAAACAATATCTGAAGTGAGCGTTCAGAGAGTTGGGCTAACGCTTCCGGTCAATCCCACCATCGACGGATTTATTTGCTGTAATAGTATTAATGTTCTAGTGCTGACATTCGGTGAGGAGGCGGACGATGGCTCAGGTGTTTTCGGAGACAGCATTGAACCAGCTATCGGCGGAGGTCGATCGCCAGCTTCGCGCCCTCAAGGAGCGATCGCTCCCCTTGTGGATCAAAATTTGAATTGCTGTAATTGAGAGAGCCACAATTTATTTCGGTAGGAGACTGAGGATGGCGAACCTATTTTCTGAGGAAGAACTGGCGAGACTTTCAGATGCGGTGGATCAGCAGCTCAGGGAACTGAAGGCAAGCGTGGGGGAGGCTAGCTTCAGAGGCGATGAGGAGGAACAGACGTTAGCCGAAACTCCCCAGGGAAAGGCGATCGCCCAGATTACCCAGGAACCCCCCAAAACCTTTCTGCAAAAGTTTGGCTTGGCGGCAAAGTCGGATCTGTGTGAGGAGGGTGGGATGCTCTACCAGCAGTGGAAGAAGTGGGGCGACCTGGAAAACAAGGAAGCGCTAGAACGCCTGGGAGCCGTGCTGATGGCGATGGGCTTCACAGGTGGCGCACTGGAACCTTTGGCAGTGGCAACGTTGGTGATCATTTTGCACCTGAGTGTGAAGACGTTTTGTGAGGAATATTCCTCAAAGACGTGAATAGATGTAAAAGGGGTGCTGGTTCGGGCGGGTGTATCGGAATTTTGGGCAAATAAAGGGAATCCTATATAGAGCTATTGAGCTTACCTCTGGAAAAGTCTGGGTGCGATCGCCATCCTCTTAGGCGTTTTCTGAGCAAGCGCATACCTCCGTCATTCCCGCGAATGCGGGAATCCAGGACAGCCAACAACTTGACCGATCAACCTTGCCTGGATGCCCATTTTCATGGGCATGACGGGGTTTCGCTACCTTACGTCATTCCCGCGAATGCGGGAATCCAGGAGAAACCGTGCTTTGACCGATCAACCTTGCCTGGATACCCATTTGCATGGGCATGACGGGGTTTCGCTACCTTGCGTCATTCCCGCGAATGCGGGAATCCAGGAGAAACCGTGCTTTGACCGATAGGTAGTGCCTGGATGCCCATTTTCATGGGCATGACGGAGCATTCCTGCCAAAGAGCTAAACCTTTGCAGAAATCACCTGATCTCGACAAATCCTCATATCACTGAATGCCATGTCCCTGGAACTCAACCTCCGTTTTCCCCAGCCCGATAGTTTGATTGTCAGCTTCGATGATGGGGAGAGCGATCGCCTCCCCTTCCAATCCCCTTTCGAGCAATCGATGCGAGATGACCTGCGAGAGTATCTTGAAAAGTATGCCGTGCGCTATGCAACCGATGTCGATGATGCTTGGGCAGAGCGCATTGTCGCTCAGTTACCTCAGTGGGGAGAAGCTCTGTTTAATGCGGTGTTTAGCGATCGCACTGCCCAACGACTCTTCAATGCGTTTCAGGATCAACAAGAAGAGGGCGATCGCCTGCTAACCATTAGCGCCAGCCATCCCGACATTTTGGCGTTGCCCTGGGAATTGTTGCGCGATCCGACGGGAACTTACCTGCTCCATGAAGACCCGTCGATTTCGATTCGGCGACGTTTGGCGGGAGCAGGCGGGGGGCGTAAGCCGTTTCAGGTCACTACCAAAAACAAGCTGCGGCTGTTATTCGTTATCAGTCGTCCAGAGGGGGCGGGTTTTATCGATCCGCGACTGGAGGCGAAGGCGGTGTTGGAGGCGATCGCCCAGGAAGCGCCCGGACTGGTGGAGGTGGAATTTTTGCGCCCTGCCACCCTGGATGCCCTGGTCAAGCGGTTGGAAGATCGGCGTCTGCCGCCCATCGACATCCTGCATTTTGACGGGCATGGTGTGTATGACCCGGACGGTCGGCTGTATAACCGTGCCAAAGCCAGCGACCCGGCAACGGCGACCAAGGGCAGTGCCCAGGCAAGCCAAAACACGGGCTATTTGCTGTTTGAAGATGCCGAGGGCAAGGAAGCCCTGATCACCGCCGAAACCCTCAGCGATATGCTCAACCGCAAGAAAGTAGGGCTGATCGTGCTGTCGGCGTGCCAGTCGGCGATGGTGGCGGGAGAAGATGCGATGGGCAGCGTGGCGGCACGGCTGACCCATGCAGGCATTCCAGCCGTGCTGGCAATGACCTATTCGGTGCTGGTCGTCACCGCCCGCCAACTCTTTGCCCAGTTCTACCGCTCCCTGGTCTGTGGCAACGGCATTGGAGCCGCCCTCGACGATGCCCGCCGCGACCTCTACCTCAACAAAGAACGGGGCAACCGTCGCCGGGGCACAGACAGCTACATCACCCTCAAACTCCACGACTGGTTCCTCCCCGCCCTCTACCAATCCGGCAAAGATACGCCCCTGCTTGCCCTCACCCCCGCCCCCTCTCCCGCAGGCTATCCATTACGCAAAAGTCGGCAGGATGCTTGCAGGATTCATGTTTTAGGAGCCAGTTGCGCTCCTTCGAGTAAATGGTGGAGTACACCAATCCCTCGCCACAGGGTCTTTAGCCCAGGTT
>Ga0081535_100085_pt1 | contig 86693 bp, 77 predicted proteins | sample HotLakmasection3_FD_71020 | JGI IMG/M metagenome (GOLD analysis project Ga0081535, IMG submission 71020) | Hypersaline microbial mat communities from Hot Lake, Washington, USA - Section #3 (SPADES assembly) (version 2) | ecosystem: Environmental > Aquatic > Non-marine Saline and Alkaline >... | reverse complement strand
GGGCGCGCCCGGGGGGAACAGCGCCCCCGCCGGATGGCCGGGGCCGCGCGCCTCGTCGATCGCCGCTGTCAGCAGATCGATCGACAGCCGCTCCCCCCCCGGCATCGACGCCACCGGCTCGCGCCGGCCCTCGCCCGCCACGACGAACAGGGGCCAGATCAGGTCGTCCGGGGCCAGCCGGACCTCGGCGACGAGCCGGCGCGTCCATGCGTCGGCGCGGTTGCGGCGCAGGCGGGTGCGGGGATACCCGCCGGCGAAGGGAAAGCGTTCCATGGTATGCGGCCTCCGTGGCCGCCACTCTAGGCCGAGGCCGCGGCCCGCGACAAGGCGCCGGTCTCCCGCTCGGATTGCAGCGCCCAGCGGTGCCCGACGCGGACGTAGTCGCTGACCTGCCCGCAGACGAACCCGCGCCCGGCCCAGGTGCGCGCCTCGATCACGACGCGGTCGCGGCCGTCGATCAGGATCCGGTTGTAGGCGTTGGGCTCCTCCCGGACGCGCGTGGAGGTCGCGGTCGCGGCCTGGGCCACCAGGATCGATCGGCGAATGGCGGCGTGATGGGTGGTGACGTCGCGCACATAGCCCAGGTGCAGGTGGCCGGCCAGCAGCAGGTCGACATCGGCCTTCTCGCACGCCTGCATGGCCAGCAGCGCCCGGCGCAGTACGGGCGTGTTGGGCGCATCCGGCGGCGGCAGGAACGGGTGGTGGGTCACCAGGATCTTGAACAGCCGGTCGGGCAGCTTGTGGAAGATCTCGGACACCATGGCAATCTGCTCGCGCGAGATGCTGCCGTGCGCCCAGTTCCAGTCGCGAATCAGCAGCCGCCGCGAGGTATTGACGCCCAGGACGGCGATCTCGTCGTCGATCATGATCGGCGCGATTTCGCGCGAGATGTAGCGCTTGTAGCGCCGCAGCGGCAGCGTGAACCGCTCAAGCAGATTGTAGGACGGGATGTCGTGGTTGCCCGGGATGGTCAGCGACGGCGACGGCAGCCGGTCGATGAATGCCCGCGCCGCCTGGAACTGCCGATGCTTGGCGCGCTGGGTCAGGTCGCCGCTGATGACGATCAGGTCCGGCGGCGCCTCCGTCAGCTCGGCCAGCAACGCCTCCACGATCGCCGGGTCGATGCGCCCGAAATGCAGGTCCGAGATGTGCGCCAGCGTCCTCATGCCGACCTCATGCCGACCGGTCCTCGTCACTACTCCCGGGCACGACCACTGCCAGCGCGCCCGGCCGGATGCGGTATTCCAGCGGCGGCTTCAGCAGTCGGACCTCGCCGTCCACCGTCACCCGAAGCCGGCTCTTGCGGCTGTTCACCGTCAGCGCCTCGACGCGGGCCGTCTCCATGTCGCGGTCGCTGCGCCAGCGCCCGGCCGCCATGCGCGCGAGCAACCGCAGAATGTCGAACGGCGTCCTGTGACGCGCGATATAGACCCCCAGGCAGCCGGCGTCCAGCCGTGTGCGCGCCAGCGGCGCCCGCAAACCGCCGTCGTACAGGTTGTTGGACACGAGCACGCCAAGGGCGGTGACGCGCCGGGGTCCCTGCCCAAGATCGATGTCCACCCGGAGCTGCGGCCGGCGCACCATGGCGCGCAGGGCGGACGCGATCAGCCGCAGCCAGTCGCGGACCCGCATTTTCCCCCTCCGCCGCTCGCGCACCTGGGCGATCTTTGGATACAGGCCCAGCACGGAGTTGTTCAGGAAGACCTGCCCGTTCAGGTCGGCGACGTCGATCCGCTCGATGTGCCCGGCGCTCAGCGCCGTCACCGCCTCGTCGATGTCCAGCGGGATGTCCAGGTCGCGCGCCAGCATGTTGGCCGTGCCGAGCGGGATGATGCCGAGGGCCTTGTTTGTGCCGGCCAGGCGGACGGCCGCCGTCAGAATGGTGCCGTCGCCGCCGCCGACCACGACCGTGTCGCTGTCGGCCTGCACCGCGCGCTCGATCGCCTCGGTCAGCTCGGCGCCGGAGGTGGTGATCACCTCGACGTCGGTATCTCCTTGGGAGAAGGCATCGACGATGTCGCGCTCCACCGCATCGGCATCGCGCTCCAGCAGTACGCCCGACCGGGCGTTCATGATGACGGTCAGTTTCATAACATGATCCGGTTTCGAGCCGTGCACGACGAGCCGGCCAGCCTCGCTGTTGGAAACAGCACAACGACTGCGAAAGGTTCCCTTTGGCACGGAGCGGCCACGGCGTACAGCCCCGGCCAGCCGGCCGCAGCGCCGGACGCCGGGCCGGCACCTCACGGATCCGCCGAGCGGCGGCGCTATCGAAACCTCCGGGCCGGGCGGCATGTTAAGGAATTCCGGAGCCGGCACTGCCGGTGCAGGGCGGAGCGGCCGCGGCCGCAGTGCATGGGGGACCCGGGACATGCGGGCGCAACTGGCCAAGTACTGGCATGCAGTGCGGGCAAGCTACTGGTTCGTGCCGGGCATGATGGCCCTCGCGGCCATCGCCCTCTCGCTCCTTACCACCTTGATCGACCAGCGCTTCGGCGTGGACGTGATCCAGCGGCTGGACTGGATCTCGTTCAACACGCCGGAAGGTGCGCGCTCGCTGCTGTCCACGATCGCGGGGTCTATGATCACGGTGGCCGGCGTGACCTTCTCCATCACGATTGCGGCGGTGGCCTATGCCGCCTCGCAGCTCGGGCCGCGCCTGCTCGGCAATTTCATGCGCGACACCAGCAACCAGATCACGCTCGGCACCTTCATTGCAACGTTCGTCTACTGCCTGCTCATCCTGCGCACGGTGCATGGCGGCGGCGGCGACAACTCGGCCATCGATCCGTTCGTCCCGCACGTCGGCGTCATGCTGGCGCTGCTGATGACGCTGGCGAGCCTCGGCGTGCTGATCTTCTTTTTCCACCACACGCCCGTGTCGATCCAGGCCGCCGAGGTGGTCGCCGAGATCGGCGAGGAGCTCAACCACAAGGTCGCCGGCCTGTTCCCCGACCAGCTCGGCAAGGGAACGCCTGAAGGTGCGAACGCCATGGAAGCGGCCGCGGCATACCCGGCCGGGACCGGCAAGGTGATACGGGCGCGATCCAGCGGCTACATCACCCACATCGACGGCGACAGCCTGTTCCACCTGGCCCGCACCCATGACCTGATGCTCCACCTGGTCCGACGACCCGGCGACTTCGTCAGCGAAGGCGAACCGCTGGCCTTCGCCCACGAGACCGGCGCGGACGGGAGCCTCCCGCAGCGTCGGATCGCCATTGCCTTCGCGCTCGACCGCAAACGGACCCAGGCGCAGGACCTTATGTTCATCGTCCAGCAGCTCGTCGAGGTCGCGGCCCGGGCGCTGTCGCCGGGCATCAACGATCCCTATACGGCGACGAGCTGCATGGACTGGCTGGGCAGCGCGCTGATCAACCTGGGAGGCCGTGCAATGCCCGAGGCACACCGCTACGACGAGGACGGCCGCCTGCGCATCGTTGCGCCCGCCCTGACCTACGGCGACGTTGCCGCGGCCGTGTTCGAAGACCTGCGCCCCTATGCCGCCGGCGACCGCAACGCCGCGCTGCACCTGATGAGCGTGCTCGAACGGATCTTCGACGGCGTCGAGCATCCCGCCTACCGCAGCGTGCTGCTGCACCACGCGGCCGCCTTCAAGGCGGCGGCAGAAGCCAGCCTGAGCCAGCCGCGCGATACCGACCGCATCGCCGACGCGTACGACCGGATGAAGCGGCTTCACGAAGCCGGGGATGCCGGAAAGCGCCGCGCATCGGCATGACCAACACCGGGCGGTCGCTACCGCGGCGGCTCGACATCGATGTGCATCGCCAGATCCAGGACGGTCCATGAGCCGTCGGCACCGGCAAAGACCCGGGTACGGCCGGTTTCGGCCAGGCTGAGCTTGATGGCACCGTCCGCCGCGACACCGACCGCCCGCCGCGCCGGCCCTCGGGCCAGATCGACGATCAGGTCCGGCACCCGCGCGGGGGCGAACACGTCCGCCGCGTCGAGCGGCGGCGCGGTTCCTGCCGAAACGGCCGCCGGCTCGCGGCGCGGCGCCACGGTCACCGCGCCGGTGTGCGGATCGAACCGGTCGCCGGAAGCGAGCAGGCTGACCGTGAATGCGCCGAGGCCCCGCCCGGCCGGGTCGCGCGTGACCAGCCCGACGCCGCCCGCGCCGATCACCTCCCAGCGGCCGCCGTCGCCGGGGACGACCACGGCCGTGCCCTCGTCGATCCCGACGCCGACCGGAATGTCGCGCCGGGCGAGCTGCCAGGCATGCCGGCCGATCAGCCCGCGGGCGAAGAAGTGCGCGTCGACCAGCACGCCCTCGACCAGTCCGAACCCGGATGCCTCGAACAGCTCGCCGTACAGCAGGGCGTTGACGCTGCTGACCGCGCCGCACTCGCACAGGGTCAGGTCGCCGACGATCATGGCGCCGGCGCTGCTGCCGGAGACGACCGCGCCCGCCTCGAAGCGGTCGCGGATGACCGCCAGCGCCGCGCTCTCCTGGCCGCCCGGCATCAGCACCAGCGACAGCCGCTCGGGGTCGCCGCCGGTGAAGTAGAACGCCTCGCACCCGCGCAGCGTCGCCAGCACCGCGGGTTCGCCGCTGTTCGACGCATCGATGTCGAGGATATGGGTGCGCGCGCCGGGCACGCCGGCAAAGCGGTCGTAGGCCGCGCCGGATTCGCCCTGCATCCCGCCGAGCGCCGTGGTGATCAGGCAGACGTCGCCCGTTCCGCCGGCCAGCGCCATGACCCGCTGCTCGAACCCGTGCGCCGGCCGGCCGCCGCCCTCCAGCACCAGGGCACCGCGACCGTCCGCCGGGCCGGCCTTGCCGCCCTGTCCCGCGGCCGGCACGGCGCCGGCGACCAGCAGGCAGAGCACGGCCAGCATCAGGCGGATCGGCATGAGCTTGCTCCCTACGGGCCCGCGCAGCCGTCCGGACCCTTCCGGGCGGCGCGCACTGTCCTGCCAGTGATTTGTGGCGATTTGCCGGAGTACCAACCGTCAGGCGACGGCGCCCGCCGCGCGCAGCGCCGCGACGGCCGCGCCGTCCAGCCCCAGCCAGTCGGCGAGCACCGCATCGGTGTGCTGGCCCAGCGTCGGCGGGGCATGGCGGTACGAGACCGGCGTCGCCGACAGCCGCAGCGGGCTGGCGATCAGGTCGATCGGCCCGGGCGCCAGGGGATGGTCCATGGCGACCGTCATGCCCCGCGCCCGCACCTGCGGGTCGGCGAATACCTGCGTCAGGTCGTTGACCGGGCCGCAGGGGATGCCGTGCCGCTCCAGGTCGGCCAGCCAGTCCGCCGCCGGGCGCGCCGCGAAGACCGCCGCCAGCTCCGGCACCAGGGCGTCGCGGTGCCGCACCCGCGCGGCGTTGGTGGCGAAGCGCGGCTCGTCGGCCAGCGCCGGCCGGCCGATCAGGGCGCACAGGCGCCGGAACTGCGCGTCGTTGCCGACCGCCAGGATGAACGGCCGGTCGGCGGCCCGAAACAGCTGGTAGGGCACGATCATCGGGTGGGCGTTGCCGTGCCGCGGCGGCGGCGCCCCGTCGGTCAGGGCGTACTGGCCGGCGTTGGACAGCCACGCCACCTGGGTGTCGAGCAGCGCCAGGTCGATGTGCTGCCCCTCGCCGGTGGCGTCGCGGTGGCGCAGCGCGGCCAGGATCGCCACCGCGGCGTACATCCCGGCCATCAGGTCGGCAACGGCGACGCCCACCTTGACCGGCGCGCCGTCGGGCTCGCCGGTCACCGACATGATCCCGCCCATGCCCTGGATCAGGAAATCGTAACCCGGCCGGTCGCGGTACGGGCCGGTGTGGCCGAACCCGGTGATCGAGCAGTACACCAGCCGCGGGTGCGCCCGCCGCAGCTCCGCGGGGCCCAGGCCGTGGCGGTCGAGCGTGCCGGCCTTGAAGTTCTCCACCAGCACGTCGGCGCGGCCCGCCAGACGGCGCAGCAGGTTCCGCCCCTCCGCTGTGGTGAAATCCACCGCCAGGCCGCGCTTGTTGCGGTTGGCGCTGAGGTAGTAGGCGCTCTCGCCCGTGTCGTCGCCCGCGGCGTCCTTGAGGTACGGCGGCCCCCAGGCGCGCGTGTCGTCGCCCTGCCCCGGCCGCTCCACCTTGACCACGTCGGCACCCAGGTCGCCCAGCACCTGCGTCGCGCTGGGGCCGGCCAGCACCCGGCTCAGGTCGAGCACGCGCAGGCCGGCGAGGGCTGCCCTCACGGCAGCAGTCGGTTCGGTCTCAGTCATTGTACCTCTTCGAGCAGGGTCGACCTCCCCGCTCGGCTTGTCGCGGCACCCCGCTCCGCCCCGCAACCCGTCACCGCACCAGGACGACCACCGATGCCGCGTACAGCAGCAGGATGATCGTGCTCTCGAAGCCGATGCCGCCGAAGCCGTGGCGCTCGCGTTTGAGCAGGCCGAGCAGCAGCACGCTGGTCATCAGGATGGCCACGCTCATCACGAACACGTGCCGGTCGTTGAACGCGTGGTACAGCGAGCCGTCGCGGTAGGCGATGTCGGCGAACGCCAGGAACAGCACGTCGAAGGCGTTGCCGCCGACGATGTCCCCCACCGCCAGGCTGAGCGCGCCGCGCCGCACCGCCGCCACCGCCGTGACCAGCTCCGGCAGCGACGTCGCCACTGCGGTCAGCAGGCCGCCGATCGCCGTCTGCGACAACCCCGTGCGGCGGCTCAGCGCCACGCCGCTCTCGGCAATGGCGAACCCGGCCAGCGCGGTCATCGCGCCCAGCACGGCGAACGCCACGAACAGCTGGGTCAGCGTGCGCCGGTCGTGCGACGCGTGCAGCGACTCGCGCTCGGTCTCGTCGGTGCGCCGCGGCTGCCACATCGGCTCCAGTTCGCTGGCCGAGGACAGGCGCGTGCCGAACACATAGGTCAGGATCAGCACCACCGACGCCGGGTGCACGCCGAACAGGGTCCAGTCCGGCGCGGCGAAGCTGACCAGCGGGATCGACAGCAGCGTGATCAGCAGCGTGCCGTAGGTCAGGTTGCCGAGCGAGGCGGCGGCGTGTTCCAGGTTGGCACGGCGGTAGGCGATGTCGGCGACGCCCAGGAACGCCGTCTGGGCCGTAATGCCGCCGATGGCGTTGCTGATCGACAGTTCCGGATAGCCGAACCCGGCCGTCGCCACCGACGTGACGATGCCCGGCAGCGAGGTGGTGGCGCCGAGCAGCAGTGCGCCGATCATCGCCTGGCCGGTGCGCGTGCGCTGCGAAATGGCGTCGGCGGTCGCCGCCAGGCGCGGCCCGGTGTACAGGATGGCCAGGGCGGCCGCGAGGAACACGGCCACGATCGCGGCGAGCGGCAGGCCCGACAGGTCGAAGACCATGAAGGATCATCCGATCAGCATCAGCAGGAGCGGCAGGGTCGCCATGGCCGCCAGGGTGGTCGCCGTGATGATGCCGGCCATCATCGTCGCGTCGCCGCCCATCTGGCGCGCCAGCACGTACGACGACGCGGAGGTGGGCAGGCCGTTGTAGAGCGCGGCGACCGCCAGCGGCATGCCGCCGACGCCGAATGCCAGGCACAGCGCCGCCGTCACCCCCGGCGTGACCACCAGCTTGAACGCGCTCGCCAGGAAAACGTGCCGCCCCGCGCGCCCGACCGCCGGCAGGTCGAGCCCCGCCCCGACCGCCAGCAGCCCGACCGGCAGCGCCGCCCGCCCCAGCACCTCGGCCATCGGCCCGACCGGCGGCGGCAGCGGCAGCCCGGTCAGATTGAGCGCCAGGCCGAGCAGCACGGCCAGGATCAGCGGGTTGGTGACGATGGCGCGCAGCGTTGCGCGCAGGCCGCCGGCCGCCCCGTCGCCGAACCGGGCCAGCGCCGACACCGCCACGACGTTGACCAGCGGCACCACCACCGCGATGCCGATCGCCGCCAGCGCCAGCCCCTCCGCCCCGAACAGCACGTCCGCCGCGGCCAGCCCCACATAGGTGTTCGGCCGGATGCCGCCCTGGACAATGGACGTGAACCCAGGCCCGTCGACCCGCCACACCGGCCGCACCAGCGCCAGCAGCGCCACGGTCGCCAGCACCCCGCCGAGCAGCGCCGCCGCCATCGGCAGCACCGCCAGGAGGTCGAGGTCCGCCCCGGCCATGGTCGTCGCCAGCAGGCAGGGGAAGAACACGTAGTAGGTCATCTTCTCCGCCGCCGGCCAGAACGACTCCGGCACGAACCCCGCGCGCCTCAGCCCGTAGCCGAGCACGATGAGCAGGAAGATCGGCGCCAGGGCGGGGATGACGGCGGACATGGGCGGGACGATAGGCGACGGGGCGGGCGGCGGCGGGACGAGTGCCCGGCGGGACGAGTGCCGGGCGGGGCTGCCACCATAGGCGTCTTTGCCGGCGGGTTCATCGCCGATCGTGCGGAGGCGCCGGGCGGCGACGCATTGCCTGCCGGGGACGCCTTCATTGCCGGTGTCAAGATCGGCAGCGCCGGCGACAGCCCCTGCCGCGCGGCGCCCGGGGGGCGTGCGGCGGTTCGTCGTCCGTCATGGCCGGATCCGGATTGCGGCCGGCATGGAGGATCCGGTCGATCACCACCGTATTGGCGGCAGTCTACCGCACCGGCCGGTTCGTCCCGGCGTGCCGCCGGCAGCCGTCCCGAGGCATCCGGTGCATCCTCGATGCAACACCCGTGCAACCACGATGTTGCAGGATAACGCCTTGAGGACGTTCATGTTTCAGCCCCGGTGCGACGATTGCAACGGATTTTTCGGCGTTGCGGCGGCCGCTCCGGGGACGGCATCCGCAGGCGCGTGGGCGGGCGCGGGGTGCCGGGTCTCGCGCCCTGCCGGGGGGGCCGGTCCTGCTGTTTCGGCTCGTGCTGCCCATCGCGGCGGTCTCCAGGCCATTGGGTCGCTGCGCGGCAGTATGGCGGAATTTATTCCTCACATCAAGCCCCGCATGCCGGGCGGAACGGCGCTGCGCGCCGTTGGCGCCGCTGAAGCGGCGCTTCAGGAGTCAGTGGTCAAAGATGGGGGACGAACACAACACGCGAAAACCGACATTGACGTTCCGGTAGTACGGGTAGTGCCTGACGCGGTTGGCGCAGCGGGCGTGGTCCTGACCGCTGCTCCAGGACCCGCCGCGCAGCACACGAGGATCATTATTCCCTATGCTGGAATCCGTTATGTCAGGCTTGGAATACTTGTTCAGGCACCACTCCCAGACTGTGCCCGCGATGTCCAGCACGCCCTTCGGGGTCCCGCCGGCCGGATACATGCCGACAGCCGTCAGGCTATAGAGTTTGCTCTCCGCAGTATTCGCCAAAGCCGGCTGCCGTCCTGGATCCCAATCCGATCCCCATGGAAACATGTTGCCGGTATTTCCGCCGGTCGCGGCCTGTTGCCAGTCCCACTCGTCCGGCAGGCACACGGTGAAGCCCAGGCGCCGGCTCAGCCAGCGGCAAAAGGCCATGGCGTCGAACCAACTGACCTCAACCGCCGGGTGGTTGCCGAGGCTGCCGAACTTATGGCTGTTGCCTTTCGGATCACGGTCAAAATCGTCCGCCCACCAGTCCGGATTGCGCCAGCCGTCCTCCGCGTCCAAAAATGCCCTGTACTGCGTCACGGTCACCGGGAAGCGGGCAACGTGGACTGTGTCGACCCGCTTCGGCCGTAACGCGCCATCCCGAAGTTTGATGACGACCTCACCGCCGGGCACCTCGCACCAATCGATCTGCGGCGTGCCGTCCGCATCGACGCCGACGCCCGGCCTCGGGTCGCCGATCTCGTCCAGGCGCCGGCCGATTTTGGCGCGGCGCTCGTGAGACGTCTCCGGCCGGTCGATCTCCGCCAGCAGGGCGGCGGCCCCACCGGTCGGCCGGGTACCCTTCGGCCGTGCCGCCCCGCCCCGCTCCGCGGCCTCGCCGCTGCTCGCAACCTCGGCCGGCTGCGGCACCGGCTGCTGCCGGTCGTCCGACCCTTCGCCCAGGCCGTGCCGCAGGCCGCGCAGCAGGTGCCGGAAGCCGTCGTCCTGGGACAGCTCGACCCAGTGCAGGCGGCGCAGACTGAGGCCCTGATTCGGGATCTGCAGGTCCGGAATCTCACAATCATCAAGCTTGGCGGGAATCAAGTAGATCGTGCCCGGCGGCCGTTCGCCGTAGGCGGTCAGGGCCATCCGGAACTCGGTCTGCACGAACCCCTGCTTGCCGACGGACCGGCTCGAGAGGCAGGCCAGGAAGATGCCCGCCTGTCGGATTGCCTCGGTGATGACCGACACCCAGTCCTGACCCGGTATCAGGTCCTCCTCGTCCAGCCACGGGTCGAAGCCTTCGGCTTGCAGGTCCGCGTACAGCTTGCGGACCTGCGCCTTGTCCTCGCGCGCGTGGGCCAGGAAGATGCGGCGGCGGGCGGTCATGGGGCGGTATGGGGTGCTCTGTCCGGTGCGGGTCGGGTTGCAGGTATACCAGCTTTGCGCGCGAACGGCCATCGGCCTGCGGCGCGGGTGGGTGGTTGTTCGCGGCGCCGTGCGGGCAGGGGTTGTGCTGGGTCTCGCTTCGCTCTACCCAGCCTACGGGGGGCTGCGCCGCTGCGCCAGCTCCGCCAGCGTTCCGGCCAGCAGGCGGAATTCGTCGGCGCGGCGGGTGGCGTGGCGCCAGGCGAGGCCGATGCGGCGGGCGTTGCCGGGGGCGGCGAGCGGGCGGACCACCAGGTCGGTGCCCTCCAGGATGCCGGCGTCGATGGCCAGGCGGGGCAGCAGCGTCAGGCCCAGGCCGTTGTCGACCATCTGCACCAGGGTGAGCAGGCTGGTCGCCTCGAACGGCCCGCGCTCGCCGCGGTCGCCCAGGCCGCAGGCGGCCAGCGCGTGGTCGCGCAGGCAGTGCCCGTCCTGGAGCAGCAGCAGCGCCTCGCGGTCCAGCGCGTCGGCCGTAACCTCGCCGGCCGCGGCCAGCGGATGGTCGCGGCGGCAGGCCACGGCGAAGGCGTCGTCGAACAGCACCGTCGTGTCCAGCCCCTCGTGCGCACACGGCAGCGCCAGCAGCAGCACGTCGAGCCGCCCGGCCAGCGCGTCCTCGACCAGCCGGTCGGTCAGGTCCTCCTTCAGGTAGAGCTTCAGGTCGGGGAACGCCCGGCGCAGGTCGGGCAGCAGCCGCGGCAGCAGGAACGGGCTGATCGTCGGGATCACCCCCAGGCGCAGCGGCCCGGACAGCGGCGCCTGGGCCGCGCGCGCCGCGTCGACCAGGCCGTCCACCTCGTCCAGGATGCGCCGCGCCCGCGCCGCCGTCTCGCGGCCCAGCGGCGTGAACACCACCGAGCGCGTGGTGCGGTCGACCAGCGCCGCGCCGAGCTGCCGCTCCAGCTCGCGGATGCCGGCGCTCAGCGTGGACTGGGTGACGTGGCAGGCGTCCGCCGCCCGGCCGAAATGGCCCTCGTCGGCCAGCACGGTCAGATAGCGCAGCTGCTTCAGGGTCGGCTCGGCATTCATCGGTTCCGTCGATCAATCCGTCAGAAATTAATCATTGGATAGATTGGGCGCCGGCGGCCATCTGCCAGGTCGTCAACGCGAATTCCCGCGCGCCTCGCCGCGCACAGCCAGTCAACGGAGGCCCACCCCATGCTGACCATCGGCGACCGTTTCCCCGAGTTCGACCTCAAGGCCGTCGTCTCCACCGATCCGCAGGAGGCGTTCACGCGCATCACCGACAAGAGCAACGACGGCAAGTGGAAGGTCGTGTTCTTCTGGCCGAAGGACTTTACCTTCGTCTGCCCGACCGAGATCGTGTCGTTCGCCAAGCTGAACGAGGAGTTCGAGGACCGCGACGCGGTCGTCTACGGCGCCAGCACCGACACCGACTACGTGCACCTCGCCTGGCGGCAGAACCACGAGGACCTGAAGGACCTGCCGTTCCCGATGCTCTCCGACGTCAAGAAGGAGCTGAGCGAGGCGCTCGGCATCCTCGACAAGGAGGAGGGCGTGGCATTGCGCGCGACGTTCCTGGTCGATCCGCACGGCATCATCCGCTTCGTCGCGGTCAACGACCTGAACGTCGGCCGCAACCCGAACGAGGTCCTGCGCGTGCTCGACGCCCTGCAGACCGACGAGCTCTGCCCGTGCAACTGGCAGAAGGGCGAGGAGGTCCTGAAGGCGGCCTGACGCCCCCTGCCAGCCGCGCCGGCGGGTCCCCCCTGCCCGCCGGCGCCCTTTCTTCCCCCGCACGAGGAGACCGCCGGTCATGACCATCGACACCCTCAAGCAGAGCCTGCCCGACTACGCCAAGGACCTGAAGCTGAACCTGTCCAGCCTGTCCACCGAAGCGGCCCTGACCGAGCAGCAGCGCGCCGGCTGCTTCGTCGCCTCCGCGCTGGCGTCGCGCAACCCGGCCGTGATCCGCGCCGTGCTGGACGAGTACACGCCGGTGCTCAGCGCCGAGGCGCTGCAGGCGGCCAAGGCCGCGGCGGCGATCATGGCGATGAACAACGTGTACTACCGGTTCACGCACATGGTCTCGAGCGAGGACTACCGCTCGCTGCCGGCCAGGCTGCGCATGAACGTGATCGGCAAGCCGGGTGTGGAGAAGGCCGATTTCGAGCTCTGGTCGCTGGCGGTGTCGGCGGTCAACGGCTGCGGCATGTGCGTGGACTCCCACGAACACCAGCTCCGCCGGGCCGGCCTCGGCGTCGAGGCGATCCAGGCGGCCGTGCGCATTGCCGCGGTCGTCCACGCCGTCTCGGCCACTCTCGAGGGCGAGGCCGCGATCGGCGGGGAGACCGGCGCCCGCGCCGCGGCGTGACTGTGGCTTCCGGGAGGACTGGGCTGCAAAGCCCAGCTTCCTGTCGAATCACCTAAGAAATTCCGCGTTATTGCTTATCAATAATGCCGTCATTGCGAGCGAAGCGAAGCAACCCAGCGGCGCCGCACGCGCGATCCGTGACTTTTCAAACCGGCCATGCCGGGCCTGGGTTGCTTCGCTTCGCTCGCAATGACGCCTTTCTTACGTTGAGGACACGCATTTATCAACAGAATTACCATGGCGCATTGGGAACAGTAAACTTTGCACTTGGAACAGTCCGCGGATGCCAACGCCGGCAGGACTGCGCCCGCCCCTCACAAAGCGAGAGTCTCCGCTCGCGTCGCCGGGATCAGCGCGGCCGGCGGGCTCAGCTTCCTTCCACATACGGGTTCTTGCCCTTCCGCAGGTGTACGCGCACCGGGACGCCGGGCAGGTCGAAGGCTTCGCGCAGGCCGTTGACCAGATAGCGCAGATAGCTTTCCGGCAGCTCGCCCGGGCGGCTGGTCCACAGGGCGAAGGTCGGCGGGCGCGCCTTGACCTGGGTGGCGTAACGCAGCTTCAGGCGGCGGCCCTGCACCACCGGCGGCGGGTGCGCCGCGACCATCTCCGCCAGCCAGCGGTTCAGCGGCCCGGTGCCGACGCGGGTGTTCCACATGTCGTAGGCGCGCAGCACGGCGTCCATCAGCCGGTCCAGGCGCTGGCCGCGCAGCGCCGAGACCGTCACCGTCGGGATGCCGCGCACCTGCGGCAGCGAGGTCTCCAGCCGGTCGCGCAGCCTGGCCAGGGCCGCGGCGTGGTCCTCCACCAGGTCCCATTTGTTCACGGCCACGACCAGCGCCCGCCCCTCGTCGATCACGTGGCGGGCGATGGTCAGGTCCTGCTTTTCCAGGATGGCGCCCGCCTCGACGACCATGATCACGACATGGGCCAGCCGGACCGCACGCATGGTGTCGGCCGTCGAGATCTTCTCCAGCCGCTGCTCGATGCGGGCGCGGCGGCGCAGGCCGGCGGTGTCGATCAGGCGCAGGCGGCGGCCGGCCCACGTCCAGTCGACCGCGATGGCGTCGCGGGTGATGCCGGGCTCGGGCCCGGTCAACAGGCGCTCCTCGCCCAGGAACGCGTTGACCAGGGTCGACTTGCCCACGTTGGGCCGGCCGACCACGGCGAGCTGGATCGGCGGCTCCGGCGCCTCGGCGCCGGCTTCGGCCCCCGCGGCTTCGGCCGCCTCCAGGTGCGGCATCAGCGCCTCGGCCAGGTCGGCCAGGCCCTCGCCGTGCTCGGCGGAGATGGGGACCGGCTCGCCCAGGCCCAGCTCGTAGGCCTCGTAGAAGCCGCCTTCACTGGCCCGGCCCTCGCACTTGTTGGCGACCAGGATGGCCGGCGTCTCGCCGCGGCGCAGCCAGCGCGCGAAGGCGCGGTCCAGCGGCGTGATCCCGGCACGCGCGTCGATCAGCAGCAGCGCCACGTCCGCCTCGGTGACGGCGCGCTCGGTCTGCTGCCGCATGCGGCCGGCCAGGGTGTCGGGGTCGGCCTCCTCCAGCCCGGCGGTGTCGATCACCGTGAAGCCCGAGCCGGCCAGGTCGGCGTGGCCGACGCGCCGGTCGCGGGTCACGCCGGGGGTGTCGTCGACCAGCGCCATCCGGCGCCCGACCAGCCGGTTGAACAGCGTGGACTTGCCGACATTGGGCCGGCCGATGATGGCGACGGTGGGCATGGTGCGCGTACCCCGACACGGCGGCGGAGGGATGGCGCCGCCCGCCCTACCGATAGGCGGTCAGGACGCCGTTGTCGGTCAGCACGAACAGCGTGCCGCCGGCGACCACCGGCATGATCTGCGACGGGCCCTCCAGGTCGAAGACGCCCAGCTCCTCGCCGGTGTACGGCGACAGGATCACGCCGTCGCCCTCGGAGTTGACCAGGATCAGGCGGTTGCCGGCCAGCACCGGCCCGGCCCACACGATCGGCCCGCTCGTCTCCTCCGGGTTGCGCCAGCGCGGCAGCGAGGCGACCCAGCGGATCCGGCCGTCGTCGCGGGTCAGCGCGACCACGTCGGCCTGCAGGGTCAGCACGAACACGAAGTCGCCGGCCACCCAGGGCATGTTGATGCTGCCGAACTGCTGCTCCCAGGCGCGCACGCCGCTGGTCACGTCGATGGCCGCGGTGCGCCCGGCGTGGCTGACGGCGAACACGCGGTCTTCGTGCACCACCGGCATGCCGCGGATGTCGGCCAGGGTGGCCAGGGCGCCGACCCGCCGGATTGCGGTCAGGCTGTCCGACCAGACCGGCCGGCCCGATTCGATGCGCAACGCGAACACCTCGCCCGATGAGTACGGCGCGATCACCACGCCGGGCGCCACCGCCGGCGCCGCGCCGCCGAGCAGTGCGGCCGGCTCCAGGATGCCGGTGTGGTTCCACAGCGGCTCGCCCGTGGCGGCGGCGTATGCCTCCAGCTGGTTGTCCACGGTGACGACGAAGACCCGCCCCTCGGCCACGGTCGGCGACGCCCGCAGCGGCGCGTTGGTCTCCTCGCGCCAGACCAGGCCGCCGTTGGCCGGGTCCAGGGCCATCAGCTCGCCGTAGCCGGTACTGACGAACAGCAGGCCGTCGGCATAGGCGACCCCGCCGCCGAGCGGCGGGCTGTCCTCGAAGGGCGAGGCGGCGCGCACCTGCCACAGGACCTCTCCGGAGCCCGCCGACACGGCGCTGAGGTGCCCGGCGGCGTCGACGACGTAGACCACGTTGTCGACCACGATGGGCGGGTTGATCAGGCGCCGGTTGCTGCTCGACCCGCGCCCGATGTCCGCCCGCCACGCCCGCTCCAGTCCGCCGGAAAGCTCCAGGTGTCCGCCGACGTGGCCGGGCACGCGGCCGGGCAGGAGCCAGTCCCGGTTGGCCGTCGGCGGCGGCAGCACGACGTCCAGGCCGGCGATCTCCGGGTCCGGCTCCAAGGCCTCGGCCAGCTCCAGCACGGACACGCGGGTGCCCGGCAGGGGCGCCTCCTCGCCGCCGCCGAACCAGTCGAACCACCCGCCGCCGCCGCACCCGGCCAGCGGCAACACGGCCGCAATCGCCACCGCACCGAAGATTACGCGCTTGCGCATGGGCTCAACTCCGTTCGGCGAGCAGGGCGGCCAGTTCGGCCGCACGGTCCCGCACCGACGCCGGCGCCGCCGGGTCGGCGGCCAGCTGCGTGAACACATCGCGGGCGCGCTCCGGCTCGCCCCGGCGGAGGGCGAGCAACCCGGACAGTTCCTGCGCGGAGAAACGCCACGGGTTGCCCTCCCCGGTCAGCGGCTCCAGCGCCGCGGCCAGCGCCGCCGGGTCGCCCGAATCGAGATCGTGCAGCACCGCCATCAGCCGGGCGAAGCCGCGCCACAGTTCGGGTACCGAGGCGTCCTCCGCGACGCTGCGATAGGCCGCCACCGCGCCCTCGCGGTCGCCCGCCTCGGCCAGGAAGGCCGCCCGGTACAGCCGGGCCAGGGTGGCCCGGCCGCCGCCGGCCTCCTCGGCGACGGCGAGCAGCGCCGTGGTGCCGGCCTGCGGATCCTCGCTCGCCAGCGCCAGGGCGGCGGCCAGCTCGGCCGTCTCGGTCTGGCGCGCGCCGGCGGAATAGTTCTGCCAGAACACCCAGCCGGCGACGGCGAGCACCACCGCCAGCACGGCGCCCAGGAGCACCGTGCCATAGCGCTGCCACAGCTGCCGCGTCCGATCCTGGCGGATCGCCTCGTCCACCTCGCGAAAGAGGTCAGTCATTGCCGTTGTTCCGCCGGCGGCGCGGCTGCGGCACGGTGCCCGTCATGCCGCGGCGCGCCATTTGATGGAGCAGCCGATGCTCGGATGCTGATGGTCGGGGCCGCGGCCGGTCCGGGCGATCAGGCGCATCGCCTCCAGAAGCTCGCGCCGGGCATCTGCGCGGGTCTCCCGGCCGCCGGAGTCCAGACGGCCGCGGTACTGCAGCTCGAGGTCGCGGTTGAAGCCGAAGAAGTCGGGCGTGCAGGCCGCGCCGTAGGCCCGCGCCACCGCCTGGGTGTCGTCGATCAGGTAGGGGAACGGCAGGTCGTGCTTGGCGGCGAACAGCTTCATGTTCTGGAAGCTGTCTTCCGGGTAGCGCTCGACGTCGTTGGGCATGATCGCCACCGACCCGATGCCGTCCGCGGCCAGCGCCCGGCAGTCCGCGACGATGCGGGCGATCGCCGCCTTGACGTACGGACAGTGGTTGCAGATGAACATCACCAGCACGCCGTTCGGGCCCCGCACGTCGTCCAGGGCATAATTGCGCAAGTCGACTCCCTGCAGGCGGAACGGCGGGGCCGTCCAGCCAAGGTCGCCGACGGGCGGCTGCTGCGCGGCCATGAGCGGCACTCCCCCTTCAGTACCGGCCTGATTTTCCTTACCTAGACCATCGTGCAGGCGAACACAACAACCCGCAACCGCGCGGCCGCAGCGGCGCGAACCGGGCCGGGCGGCTGCTGCACCCTCTGGACGCACGGGCGGATTTGAGCGAAATTCCCTGTCATGGATCAGTCATATCGGGCGAGCGCGCCGGGCGGCATGCAACAGGTGGTACGGCTGGCCGATCATCGCCGCCGCCGCAGCCGGGTCTATTTCACGCGCGGGGAGCTGTCGCAGCTGCTGTCCCTGTACAGCCGGCGCGTGGCCAACGGCGAGTGGCGCGACTATGCGATCGACCACGCGGTGGGGATCGCCGTGTTCAGCGTGTTCCGCCACACCTTCGACCGGCCGGCCTTCGTGATCGTCAAGCTGCACGGGCCCGGCGGGGTGACCTTCGCCGTGTTCGACGGCCGCGGGCGCATCTCGCGCGGCGCCTCGCTGGCCGAGGTGCTGCCCGTCTTCGAGCACCGGCTGCGGCTGGTCACCGACTGACGGCTCCGCCCGCCGCGGCCCCGCGCGGCAGACTGCACCGCCGCGAGCGGGCGGGGCAATTTCGGCATTGCCCGATCCGCCCAAGGGATTAGAACCATAAGGGCCGACGATCGTCTTGCCCTCGGCGGGAAGCCATGTTCAAGAACCTTGCGCCCAACATCGTCAGCTTCTGCCGGCGCCGTCCGTGGTCGGTGGCGATGTTCTACCTGCTCGCGACGATCGGGCTGGGCATCTTCGCGGGCAAGACGATCGGCATGGACACCGACACGTCCAAGCTGATCTCGCCGGATCTGGAATGGCGCCAGCAGGAGCTGGTCCTGGACGAGGCCTTCCCGCAGTTCGTGCGCCGCCTGGTCATCGTGATCGACGGCGTCACGCCCGACCGCGCGACCGACGCCGCCAACGAACTGGCCGCGGCCCTGCACCAGCGGCCGCTGGTGTTCCGGTCGGTGCGCCAGCCCGGCGGCGGCGACTTCTTCCATCGCAATGGCCTGCTGTTCCTGCCGGTGGACGAGCTGCAGGACCAGGTCAACGCGATGATCCAGGCCCAGCCGCTGGTCGCGCAGCTGGCCACGGACCCCAGCCTGCGGGGCCTGTTCAACCTGATCTCCCAGGCGCTGGAGGGGGTGCAGCGCGGCGATGTCGAACCGGAGCGCTTCCATGCGCCGTTCGCCAACATCGCCGCGACCATCGAATCGGTGCTCGCCGGCCGGCCGCAGCCGCTGTCGTGGCAGAGCCTGCTGACCGGCGACACCGACATGGAGGAAGCCACCCACCGGCGCTTCATCGAGGTGCAGCCGCGCCTGGACTACCGGTCGCTGGAGGCCGGGTCCGCCGCCACCGACGAGGTCCGGCAGATCGCGGAGGACCTCGGCCTGACGCCGGAGAACGGGGTGCGGGTGCGCCTGACCGGCCAGGTCGCCATCAGCGACGAGGAGTTCTCCACGGTCGCCGAGGGCGCCTGGATCTCCGGCATCACCTCGTTCGTGCTGGTCGTCCTGCTGCTCTATCTCGGCGTGCGCAGTGTCCGGCTGATCCTGGCCATCCTGATCACGCTGATCGCCGGCCTGGTTGCGACCACCGCGTTCGCCGCGGGCGCCGTCGGCACCCTGAACCCGATCTCCGTCGCGTTCGGGGTGATGTTCGTCGGCATCGCGGTCGACTTCGGCATCCAGTTCTCGATGTGCTACCGCGCCGAACGGCACAAGGACGACGTGCCCGGCGCCGCCATGCGCCGGACCGCGCAACGGATCGTGCCCTCGCTCGCGCTGGCGGCGGCGGCGACGACGATCGGCTTCCTGTCGTTCGTGCCGACCGCCTATGTCGGGGTGTCCCAGCTCGGCCTGATCGCCGGCTTCGGCATGGTCATTGCCCTGCTCTACAACCTGACCCTGCTGCCGGCGCTGCTGACGCTGCTCGGCGCGCGCGGCGCGGCGACGACCTCGGTCGGCTTCTCGCGGGCCGCCGGCATCGACCGGTTCCTGGTGTACAAGCGCTTCTGGGTCCGCCTGGGCGCCGGGCTGATCGCGCTCGCCGCACTGATCCTGGCCCCCGGCCTGAGGTTCGATTTCAACCCGTTGAACCTGCGCGATCCGGACACGGAGAGCGTGGCGACGGCGCTGGAGATCATGGCGGACGTGCGCCACACCCCCTACACCGTCGAGATCCTGGCGGAGTCGCCGGAGTCCGCCCTGCAGCTGGGCCGGGAGCTGTCCGAGCTGCCCGAGGTCTCCCATGCCCTGACGGTGAACACCTTCGTGCCGAAGAACCAGGAGGACAAGCTGCCCCTGATCGAGGAGGCCGCCTTCCTGCTGTGGTCGTCGCTGTACGCCAACGAGCCCGTCGACCTGGCCGACGCCGCAGACATCCGGACCAGCCTGACACGGGCCATGGAGCAGCTGCGCGCCGTGGACGACACGCCCGGCAGCCCGGAGCGGCGGCTGGCGGACGACCTGGAGGAGGTGCTGCGGCGCGACCTGGGCATCCTGGCCCCGCTGACCGACGCGCTGGTCTCCGGCCTGCCCGGGCGGCTGGAGGCGTTGCGCCTGGCGCTGGACCCGGAGCCGGTGACGCTGGCCAGCCTGCCCGACGAGATCCGTCGCGACTGGGTCGCCGCCGACGGGAGCGCGCGCATCGCCGTGTATCCCGAGGGCAATCCGAACGACAACCGGGTCCTCCGCGCGTTCGCGAACGTCGTTCGGGCCAATGCGCCGAACAGCACCGGCACGGCGATCACGATCCAGGAGTCCGGGCGCACCATCGTCAACGCATTCCTGCAGGCCGGGATTTCGGCCCTGGTGGCGATCACGCTGCTGCTCGCGGTGGTCCTGCGCCGCGCGCACGACGTCCTGCTGGTGTTGGCGCCGCTGCTGCTGGCCGGGCTGATGACCATCGCGACGTGCGTACTGATCGGCCTGCCGATCAACTTCGCCAACATCATCGCGCTGCCGCTGCTGCTCGGCATCGGGGTCGCCTACAACATCTATTTCGTGATGAACTGGCGGGCCGGCGTGTCCGGGCCGCTGCAGTCGAGCACCGCGCGCGCGGTGACCTTCAGCGCGCTGACCACCGCCGCCGCCTTCGGCAGCCTGGCGCTGTCGCCCCACCCGGGCACGGCGGACATGGGTGTGCTGCTGACCATCGCGCTCGGCTGCACGCTGTTCGCCACGCTGATCGTGCTGCCGGCCCTGCTCGGCCCGACGCGCACGCCCGTTGCCGAGCAGCCGGTCGCCGCGCAGGCCGAGTGACCGGCATCCGCCGGCCGATCCCGCCGCGGCGCGCGCGGCCCCGGCCCGCACCGGCCCGGCGCGGGGACGCGGCGCATCCCCGACACCGTTCGAACGGAAATTCCGCATGAAGAACGTCCTGATCGGTCTGCTGGTGCTCGTCGTGCTGGCCGGGGTTGCGGTGTTCGCGCTGCCGCTGCTGGTCTCGGTCGACTGGGTCAAGGACCGCCTGACCGCCCGGTTCGAGGCTGCGACCGGCCGCGAGGTGCGCATCGACGGCCCGGCCGAGCTGTCGCTGTTCCCGTCGATCACCGTCGGCCTGACCGATGTGCGCGTCGCCAATGCCGCCGGCGGCACAGCCGACCACCTTCTGGAGCTGCGGCACCTCGACCTGGACGTGGGGCTGTGGGCGCTGCTGGGCGGTGAGATCGACGTCGAGCGCCTGATCCTGCGCCGGCCGGTGCTGGCCCTGGAGGTGGACGCGCAGGGCCGGCCGAACTGGCTCCCGGTCGAGGGCCCCGCCGCGCCGGCGGCACCGGCCGAACCGGCCGCGGACGGCGCCGTGCTGCCGGAGGCGCTACGGCTCGGCGACGCGCGCATCGTCGACGGCACGGTCTCGTACGCCGACGCGCGCAGCGGCGAGGCGTTCGCGGCGACCGACATCGACCTGGAGGTCGCCCTGCCCGGCCTCGACCGGCCGCTGGCCGCCGAGGGCCGCGCCGTGGTCCGCGACGAGCCGGTCGCGCTCTCCCTGGCCGTGGCGCGGGTGCGGGAGCTGCTCGCCGGCGGCGCCGCGCCGGTAGAGCTGACGCTGACGTCCGCGCCCCTGACGATCGCCTTCGACGGCACCGTGGGCACCGCCCCGGCGGCACAGGGCGCCCTGCGCGTGACGGTCCCGTCCCTGCCGGACCTGGCGGACCGGCTCGGCACCGGTGGCACCGATACTCTGCCGTTCGAGAGCATCGACCTTGCCGGGCAGATCGAGGCCGACCCGGCTGCCGTCACGGTGTCGGGCCTGGACGGGACGCTGGGCGACATCGGCGTAGGCGGGCGGATCGAGGCCCGGCTCGACCGGCCGCGCCCGCTGCTCGCCGGCCGGCTGACCCTCGGCGCGTTCAGCCTGGAGAGCTTCGCAGCCCTGGCCGCGCCGGACGGCGGCACACCCGAGGGCGCGGCCGGCGGCGGCGAAGCCGAGGGTCCGGCCCCCGGCGCCGGCGGCGGCTGGCCCGCGGCCCTGCGCCTGACCGACCTCGACCTGGAGGTGCAGCTGCGCGCCGTGGCGTGGCGCGGGACCGCCTTCGGGCCGGCGGTGGTCGCGGTGACGGTGGACAGCGGCGTCGCCGCGGTACAGACCGGCCGGGTGCCGGCCTTCGACGGCACGGTCGCGCTCGACCTGACCGCCGACGCCGCCGCGGAAACGCCGCGGGTCGCGATCGATGCGGTGCTCGACGCGATCGACCTCGGTGCGGCGCTGGACCGCATCGCCGGCCTGGAGGGCGCCGCCGGGCGCCTGTCCGCCGAGCTGGCCCTGACGGCATCCGGCATCGGGGCCGAAGCCCTGGCGGAGAGCCTGTCCGCCCAAGGCGCGTTCACCCTTGCCGGCGCCTATGCGCTGCCGCCGGTCGAGGGTGATGCCGACACCGACATGGGCGAACCGGCATCCGTGTCGGCTGCGGGCACGCTGTCCCTGTCGCGCACCGCCGGCGCGGTCGAGCTGGACCGGTTCGAGGTCGCCGGGATCGCCGGCAGCGGCGCGCTGGCGGTGACCGGAGGCGACGTGCGCCCGTTCGTGTCCGGCCGGCTGGACATCGCCGATATCGACCTCGACCCGCTGCTGCTGCCGCCGTCCGGCGAGGTGCCGGCCGACGCGGCCGACCCGGACCCGGGCTGGAGCACCGAGCCAATCGACCTGTCGCCGCTGCGGCTCGCCGATGCCGACCTCGGGATCCGGAGCGGCAGGCTGACGGCGCGCGGGGTCACCTTCGGACCCGCCGACCTTACGGTCACCGTCGCCGACGGCATCGCCGCCGCGCGCCTGGCGGAAACGCCGCTGTTCGGCGGCACGGCGGCGCTGGCGCTCGATGCCGACGCGAGCGGCCCGGTTCCGGCGCTGGACCTGCGCCTCGACCTGGCCGGCATCGCGGCGGACGGGCTGCCGGGAGGCCTCGCCGGGATCGGCTGGCTGAGCGGCACGGTCGATGCCGCGGTCGCCGTGTCCAGCGTCGGCGTCAGCCCGCAGGCCCTGGTGGCCGGGCTGGACGGCGGGGCCGAGCTGCGCGTCGCCGACGGCGCGATCGCCGGAATCAACATCCCGGCCCTGCTGCGCGACCCGATCGGCGCGGTCGCCGGGCCGGGGGCCCCGATTGCGCGCCGCACCGACTTCTCCGAGCTGTCGGCGACCTTCGCGGTGACCGACGGCGTCGCCCGCACCGACGACCTGCGCCTGCTCGCCCCGCTGGTCCGGGCGGACGGGCGCGGCGAGATCGGCCTGCCGACCAGAACCCTGGCCTTCCGGCTGTTCCCCCGGCTGGTCGCCACGCCGGAGGGCCAGGGCGGCGCGCCCGGCGCGGCCGGCATGGGCGTGCCGATCGTCGTCGAGGGGCCGATCGGCGACGTGCGGTTCCGCCTCGACCTGGACGCGGTCTACGCGGAGGCCGGGCGCGACCCGGCAGGGTTCGCCGAACGCCTGGGCGCCCTGGGTGCCGGCGCGCGCGAGCGCATGCTCGAGGCGCTGGCGGAGGGCGCCGGCGGCGAGGCCCTCGACGCCGTGCAGCAGCACCTGAGTCGGGCCGCAGCCGGGGACGGCGCGCCCCGGCCGGAGCCCGCCGGAGAGCCGCCGGCCGGCGGCACGAGCCGCCCCGGCCCGGACGGACCCGCACCCCTTCCGCCGGAGCCGGCCGAGTGACGGCCTGCCCGAGGGCGCCGACACGGCCCCTTTAAAGGCGCGATTTTAATGGGCGTATTTGGCCAAATCAGCTACGGTCGGCAACGGAGATCGGATCAACCGACAGCCGGTGGTTCGCGTACGGCAGTCTTTCCCGTCGCCGCCGGCAGGGCCGCAGGAGCGGTCCACGCTGCGCTGCAACATGCACTCGGACCTATGCGTCCCACGCATGGCCTGCGCACAGGGATGACGGCGTGATTTAGATCAATGATCGACGTAGGGTTACCGCTAGGGTCCACGCCAGGAAATATTGCCGACCGTGCGTCTCGTCCCGAGTTGCGGTCGCTCACGCCGATGCGGGGGCCAGCCCCCGGCCGATCGTCCGGCGAAAGCCGGCGGTCATCCCTGACCTGGCCGCAAGTCCACTTGCCGAATTGCGGCTGGCAGGCGCCGCAGTCCGGTCTCCTCGAGTAACGGCCGCCCCATCCAGACCCGGAGGAACGCAATGAACACGACGAGCATCCCCGGCGGGACCACCACCAATGCCAGGCTCCTGGCGTGGGTGAACGACATGGTCACGCTCTGCAAACCGGACCAGGTCCACTGGTGCGACGGCTCGGACGCCGAATACGACGCTATGTGCCAGAAGATGGTCGACGTCGGCGCGGCCCTGAAGCTGAACGAGGAGAAGCGGCCGAACAGCTATCTGGTCCGCTCCGACCCGCGCGACGTGGCCCGCGTCGAAGAAAAGACCTTTATCTGCTCCGTCAACAAGAACGATGCCGGCCCGACCAACAATTGGCGCGATCCGGCGGAGATGAAGCCGCTTCTGCAAGGGCTGTTCGACGGCTGCATGCGCGGCCGGACGATGTACGTCATCCCCTTCAGCATGGGTCCGCTCGGCTCGCCGATCGCGCACATCGGCATCGAGATCACCGACTCCCCGTACGTCTGCGCCAACATGAAGATCATGACCCGCATGGGTCAGGGCGCGCTCGACGTGCTCGGCGCGCACGGCGACTTCGTGCCCTGCATCCATTCGGTCGGCACGCCGCTGGTGGACGGCAAGCAGGACGTGCCGTGGCCGTGCGACCCCGAGAACACGTACATCGTGCACTTCCCGGAGGAGCGGCAGATCTGGTCCTACGGCAGCGGCTACGGCGGCAACGCGCTGCTCGGCAAGAAGTGCTTCGCGCTGCGCATCGCCTCGGTGATGGCGCGCGACGAAGGCTGGCTGGCGGAGCACATGCTGATCGTCGGCGTGGAGCGCCCGGACGGCGAGAAGACCTATGTCGCCGCCGCCTTCCCCAGCGCCTGCGGCAAGACCAACTTCGCCATGATGGATCCGCCGGCCGGGTTCGAGGGCTGGAAGATCTCCACCGTCGGTGACGACATCGCGTGGATCAAGCCCGATCCCGAAGGCAAGCTGAAGGCGATCAACCCCGAGGCCGGGTTCTTCGGCGTGGCGCCGGGCACGTCGATGAAGACCAACAAGAACGCGATGCTGTCGGCCGCCAAGAACGCGATTTTCACCAACGTCGCGCTGACCGACGACGGCGACGTCTGGTGGGAGGGCATGACGGACGAACCGCCAGCCCACCTGATCGACTGGAAGGGGCAGGACTGGACTCCGGATGCGGGCCGGCCGTCCTCGCACCCGAACGCGCGCTTCACCGCGCCGGCCGCGCAGTGCCCGACGATCGACCCGGACTGGGAGAATCCCGAGGGCGTCACGGTCGAGGCGTTCCTGTTCGGCGGCCGGATGAGCAAGAACATGCCGCTGGTGTTCCAGGCCTTCAACTGGTCGCACGGCGTGTACTCCGCGGCCACGATGGGCTCGGAGGCCACGGCGGCCGCGGTCGGCCAGGCGGCGATGCGGCGCGACCCGATGGCCATGCTGCCGTTCTGCGGCTACAACATGGCCGAGTACTTCACGCACTGGCTGAACATGGGCCGCCGGCTGCCCAACCCGCCGCGCATCTTCCGCGTCAACTGGTTCCGCCGCGACGAGAACGGCAAGTTCATCTGGCCGGGCTTTGGCGAGAACATGCGCGTGCTGGCCTGGATCGTCGACCGCGTGCACGGCCGCGCCTTCGCGGTGGAGAGCCCGGTCGGCTGGATGCCGCGCTACGAGGACATGAACTGGAAGGGCATGGAGGACTTCCCGAAGGCGAAGTTCTACGAGCTGATGATGATCGGCCGCGAGGCCGGAGCCGACGAGGCCCATGCTCACGAGGAGCTGTTCGACCGGTTCTTCGACCGCCTGCCCAAGGAGTTCATCTACGAGCGTGAGCTCCTGCGGTCGCGGTTCTGGCGCTCGCCGGAGAAGTGGGAACTGGCGCGCGAACGCGTCGCCTGAGCCCCGCACCGTGCGTACGGCGGCCGCTGTCATCCGCGGCCGCCGTCGGCGCTTGACGCTTGCGAGGCGATCGCAAGCGTATATAGTCCCGATTTCCTATCCTTCCTCACCTCCGAGGGGGCGCCCTCCGAGCCTCCTGCGTACAATCTGACGGTGGTGCTCCATGGCGATCGCAAAGGAACTGCTCGAGGGCCTCGAGAAGCGCCGCGAGACGGTGCAGGCCGGAGGCGGTGCCGACAAGATCAAGAAGATGCACGAGAAGGGCCAGCTCAGCGCCAGGGAGCGGCTCCTGCGCCTCTTCTCGCCTGACACCTTCCAGGAATTCGGCGCCCATATCCGCCACACGGCCACCCACTTCGGCATGGCGAAGAAGGAGCTGCCGGCGGACGGCGTGATCGTCGGCACCGGCTTCGTCGACAACCGGCAGGTCGCCGCCTTCTCGCAAGACTTCACCGTTGCCGCCGGCACGCTCGGCAAGATGCACGCGCGCAAGATGTGCGGCGTGATGGACTACGCCCTCAAGAACGGCGTGCCGCTGGTGGCGTTCAAGGACTCCGGCGGCGCCCGCATCCAGGAGGGCGTGGACGCCCTGTCCGGCTACGGCGACGTGTTCTACCGCAACGTCATGCTGTCCGGCGTCGTGCCGCAGATCGCGTGCGTCGTGGGCCCGTGCGCCGGCGGCGCCTCGTACTCGCCGGCGCTGATGGACTTCATCATCATGACGCGCAAGAACGCGCACATGTTCATCACCGGCCCGCAGGTGATCAAGGCGGTCACCGGGCGCGAGACGAGCATGGACGAGGTCGGCAGCGCCGAGGTGCACGCCTCCACCAGCGGCAACGTGCACTTCATCGCCGAGGACGACCAGCATGCCATCCAGATCGTCCGGAAGCTGCTCAGCTACTTCCCCGCCAACAACGGCGAGGACCCGCCGCACGACCTCGGCAGGGATCTGGACCTGAGCGCCGACGCCGGCATGCACCCGATCATTCCCGCGGAGTCCTCCGAGCCGATGGATATGCGGGAGGTGATCAAGCGGGTCGTGGACGGCGGCGAGATCCTGGAGGTGCAGACCACGTTCGCCCAGAACCTGATCATCTGCTTTGCCCGCATCCAGGGCATCTGCGTCGGCATCATCGCCAACCAGCCCATGGTCAAGGCCGGCGCGCTGGACATCGACGCGTCCGACAAGGGCGCGCGCTTCATCCGCTACTGCAACACCTTCAACATTCCGGTGGTCAACTTCGTCGACGTGCCGGGCTTCCTGCCGGGCATCGAGCAGGAGCGCGGCGGCATCATCCGGCACGGCGCCAAGATGCTGTTCGCGTACGCCAGCTGCACCGTGCCCAAGATCACGATCATCTGCCGCAAGGCATACGGCGGCTCGTACCTGGCGATGTGCAGCCAGGAGATGGGCGCCGACATGGTCTATGCCTGGCCGACCGCGGAGATTGCGGTGATGGGTGCCGAAGGCGCGGTCAACATCCTGTACAGCAAGGAGCTGAAGGAGGCCGAGGACAAGCAGGCGGCCCGCCAGAAGTACATCGCGGAATACCGGGCGGAGTTCGCCTCGCCGTACCTGTCCGCCTCGCGCGGCTACATTACCGACATCATCGAGCCTTCGGAGACCCGGGCGACGGTGGCTCTGGCGCTGCGCAAGCTGCTCAACAAGCGCGAGGTCCGGCCGCCGAAGAAGCACGGCGACATCCCGCTGTGACCGCCGCCGCGCCGCGGCCGGCACGACCCAACGCACCGGGAGACCACTCATGGAAATCGGCACCGCGATCTATCAGTCGATCGGGATGTATATCCTGGCCATCATCATCGCCGTGGTGGCCGCGTTCATGATCCGCGGCATCGTCATCGCCATTCGTCCGCCCGAGGAGGCCAAGAAGGCGGCGCCGGCTCCCGCGCCGGCCGCTGCTCCGGTCGAGGACCCGGCCAGGAACGACGTCGCGGTGATCTCCGCGGCGGTCTACGCCATGCTCGGCGCGCACCGCATCGTCCGCATCCGGCCGTCGATCTCCGGCACGAGTTGGGCGGCGCAGGGGAGGATGATACACCACACGTCGCACCGGCCGGGCCGGCGCTGACGTCTGCCAATCCGTTCGGGGGACCATAAAATGCTCAGGAAGCTTAAAATCACCGTGGACGGCCGACCCTATACGGTCACCGTCGAGGACATGTCGGACGAAGGCAGCCACTGGTATCCCGAGCCGGGAATGGCGGCGGAGGCGGAGCGGCCCGCCGCACCGGCACCCGCCCCGGCCGCGCGGGCGCCTGCTCCCGCCGCGCCGGCCGCCGCCGGCGCCGGCGACGAGGTCAGCCCCCTGAGCGGCGTGGTCGTGTCGATCGACGTGACCGTCGGCCAGGAGGTCAAGGAGGGCGACAAGATCGCCACCCTCGAGGCCATGAAGATGAAGACGGTCGTCTCGGCGCACCGCTCCGGCAAGGTCAGCAACATCGCGGTCAAGCCCGGCGACGGCGTCGAGGCCGGTCAGGTGCTGCTGACGATCTCTTAAGGCAGCGCCGGTCGGGCACTGCCGGCACTCTCCCAGGCACCGCCGGTCGGGGGCACCTGACGGTTTCTCAGGCGGCGCCGCGGCGCGCATACCCAGGGAAAAGGGACAATGGGCGACATCGACCTTCTGAGCCTGTTTCAGGGCGTGGCCACCCTCGCCGACTCCGACACGACCATCTTCGTCGGCCGGATCTTCCTGATTTTCCTGGGGGTCGCGCTGATCTATCTGGGCCGCAAGGGCGTGCTCGAGGCGCTGATCATGATCCCGATGGGGCTGGGCATGGCGACGATCAACGCCGCCGTCATGTTCCTGCCGCCGGACAGCCCAACCTGTCAGCGTATCAGCCAGACCGAGATGGTGGAAGAGGGAGCGGTGGCCCCGGAGGGGCCCTGCAAGGGCACTCTGTTCCTCGACCCACTGATCTCCGAACGGCCGGTTTTGGAGGCCGATGACGAACGGGTCATGGGCATTCCGGCGGCGGCAATCGACCAGGAGATGGGAACCGCCCAGGATTTCCTGCGCTCATTGCAGATCAACTTTATGCAGCCGGTATACGCCTTCACGTTCAGCAACGGCCTGATCGCCGTCCTGGTGTTCATGGGGATCGGCGTGCTGCTGGACGTCGGCTTCATCATGGTCCGCCCGTTCACCAGCATGACCATCGCCTTGTTCGCGGAACTCGGGACGTTCATCGCCTTTCCCCTGGGCATCGCCATGGGGCTGGACCTGAACGACGCCGCGGCCACGGCCACGATCGGCGGGGCGGACGGGCCGATGATCCTGTTCGCGGCCTTGCAGTTGTCGGACGAGCTGTTCGTGCCGATCACCGTCGTCGCGTACCTCTACCTGGGGTTGACGTACGGCGGCTATCCCTATCTGATCAAGTTGATGGTGCCGAGGCACATCCGCGGCCTGCGCATGCCGGTCGAAAAGACGCGCAACGTCACGTCGAACGAGAAAATGGTGTTCGCCGTCATCGCGACCATCGTGCTGTCCCTGTTGTTCCCGGTGGCCGCGCCGCTGTTCTTCGCGCTGTTCATCGGCGTGATCATCCGTGAATCCGGGCTCGTGCACTTCCAGGAAATGCTCAGCGGGCCGGTGCTGTACGGGGCTACCTTCTTCCTTGGCCTGCTGCTCGGCGTGCTGTGCGAGGCCAGCGTAATCCTCAGCCCGGACGTGCTGATCCTGCTGTTCATCGGCATCCTGGCGCTGACCTTCTCCGGGATCGGCGGCATCCTCGGCGGCTACGTGCTCTATTTCGTGACCGGGCGGAAGTACAACCCGGTGATCGGCATCGCCGGGGTGAGCTGCGTGCCGACCTGCGCCAAGGTGGCGCAGAAGACCGTGTCGGAGGTCAACCCGGACTCGATCATCCTGCCGCACGCCCTGGGCGCCAGCATCAGCGGCGTGATCACCTCGGCGATCATCGCCGGCATCCTGATCGCGCGCTACAGCCAGATCTCGGTCGTCGCCCCGGCGGTGGGGGGCTGATCCCACACTGCGCATACCACACGGAAACGCATCGGGCGGCCCCAAGGCCGCCCGATGTGCGTCTGGAGTCGGCCGCGCGGCCTCGCCTCACGCCGCGCTGTCCGGCCCGATCAGGTCGTCGCCCAGCAGGTGGCCGGCCCGGCGCGCCTTGGCGGCCAGATAGCGGCGGTTGTCCTTGGTGACGGTGCCGATCACGGCGACGCGCTGCTCGACCACGATCCCGGTCCGTTGCAGCGCGGCCAGCTTGCCCGGGCTGTTGGTCAGCAGCGACACGCGCTCGAGCCCCAGGTCGCGGAGCATGGCGGCGGCCACCTCGTAGCGGCGCTCGTCCTCGCCGAAGCCGAGCACCTGGTCGGCGTCCACGGTATCGAGCCCCGAGTCCTGCAGGTTGTAGGCGAGCATCTTGTTGGCCAGCCCGATGCCCCGGCCCTCCTGCGCCAGATAGAGCAGCACGCCGCCGCCCATGGCGACGATCTCCCGCACCGCCATGCGCAGCTGCTCGCCGCAGTCGCAGCGCAGGCTGCCGAACAGGTCGCCGGTCAGGCAGGCGGAGTGGATGCGCACCGGCACCGCCGCGCGCGGGTCCGGCCGCCCGATGACCAGCGCCACCTGCAGCCCGTCGGCGCCGCCGTCGCGGAACAGGATCAGCGTGGCCTCAGGCGCATCGGTCAGCGGCATGCGCGTCTCGCTGAGCCGCGTCACCGCCGACAGCGTCACGGGGAAGCGGGCAATGTCGCCGGCCGCCACGGCAACCACCTCCCCGGCCGCCAGGGCCGCCGCCAGCGAGGACCGCACCACCGGGACGAACGCCACCGCCGGCGGCAGCCGCGCCTGCCGGGCCAGCGAAACCGCCGCCGCTCCGACCGGCCCGAGCGGCCACGCCGGCACCTCCGGCGGCGCGCCGACCGGCTCGAACGCCATGTGCCTGAGCCACGCCGGATCCGCCGTCGCCGGCGTCTCCACCGCCAGCCCGCCCGGGCCGGCGCCGGGCAGTCCCAGCGCCGCGGCCCGCGCCGCCGTCACGCCGAGCAGGACCGGGCTGCACCCCAGCGCCCGCATCGCCGCGAGCTGCTCCGCCGCCAGGGTATTGGCAGCCGCGGTCAGCAGGACCCCATCCATGCCGTCGACGACGACCGCTCGGCCCTGGCGCAGCTCGCCGATGGCCCGGTTGACGCGCACGGCCGCCGCCTCGCCGTTGATGACGACAGCCGGGGTCGATGGCGTTTCCAATAATCCCAACGCCATGTCCTCCTTAACGCTGAGTTAAGAGTCTAAAGCCACACAAGGCTTCGGGAAAGGCCTTACGGGGGATGACCCCGCCCAGGAATGTGATACGTTCGGCGCCGGCCTGAGGATTTCCTTGCCGTGCCGCCCCAAGAGACCGCTCCCGCCCTCGATTCCGACCGGACCTGGGACCTGCTGTTGCAGGTCGCCGATCTGGCCGCCCGCCCCGACGGCCTGCCGCGCCGGCTGGCGCTGGACGACGGCGTCGTGCTCGACACCGTGGCCGGCGCGGTCCGCGGCGCCCGCCTGGACGCCGAGGCGCAGACCCTGCTCGACCTGTTCCTGCCGTTCGCCCGCGGCGGGCCGGCGCGGCCGGTCACCGTCGGCCAGCTCGGCCAGAGCCTGGACGGGCGCATCGCCACCGCCGCCGGGCGCTCCCACTACATCACCGGCGAGGCCGGTCTGGTCCACCTGCACCGGCTGCGCGGGCTGGCCCAGGCGGTCATCGTCGGCGCGGCCACCGTGCACTACGACGACCCGCGCCTGACCACGCGGCGCGTGCCGGGGCCGAACCCGGTGCGCGTCGTGCTCGACCCGCGCGGCCGGCTCGGCACCGACCAGCACGTGTTCCGCGACACGGCGGCGCCCACGCTGCTGATCCGCACGGCGGACGCCGCCGGCCCGGATCCGGCGCACGGGCAGGCCGAGGTGCTGCCGCTGCCGGCCGAGGCCGACGGGGCGATCGCCTGCGCCGCGGTGCTCACCGCCCTGCATCGCCGCGGCCTGCACCGGGTGCTGGTCGAGGGCGGCGGGGTGACCGTGTCTCGCTTCCTGGAGGCGGGCCAGCTCGACCGGCTGCACCTGACCGTGGCACCGCTGCTGATCGGGTCCGGGCGGCCGGCCATCACCCTGCCGGAGATCGATACCCTGGATCTCGCCCTGCGGCCGCAGTGCCGGCGCTTTCCCATGGGCGAGGACACGCTGTTCGACTGCGCGCTCACGCCGGTCGCATGACCGCCGCAGCCGCCGCCCGTCCGGCCCCGAGCGCCAGCGGCGCCCCCGGCAGGCTGCCCGCCAGCACGATCAGGCCGTAGACGATCGAGACCGCCGCCCCGTCCGCGGGCGCCAGCCCGACCAGCGCCCACAACGCTGCCGCGGCCCCATCGCGCACGCCCCAGCCGGCGATCGACACCGGCACCAGCATGGCCAGCAGCACCGCCGGCACCACCGTCGCCACCAGCAGCGGGTCGAGGTGCAGCCCGAGCGCGCGCCCGGCGCAGTAGAACGTCGCCAGATAGGTCGCCAGGACCGCCGCCGACAGCGCCCCCTGCACCAGCCAGGCTGGATGCGCCAGCAGCGCCCGCCGCGCGTCCGCACCCAGCGTGCCGGCCGCCGTCCGCAGCCGGCCACGCTGCCGCGGCACGGCCGGCCCCGGCCGCCGCTCTCCGCCCAGGGCAATCGCCGCTGCGAGTCCCAGGGCGACCGCCGTCCCGGCCGCGACCGCCGGCCCGAGGCGCGCCGCCAGCGGCGACAGCGGCAGCGTCGCCGCCAGCCAGGCGAGCAGCATGGCCTGCCCGGAGGCGCGCTCCAATGCCACGGCGCGCACCGCCGGCGCCCAGCGCGCCGCGGCCCCCGTCCGTGCCCGATGCCGCCAGGCCCGCACGCCGTCGCCGAGCACCGCGCCCGGCAGCACCTGATTGAGGAAGGTGCTCAGGTAATAGTCCCGCAGCGCCGTGCCGTAGCCGATCGGCTGCCCCAGCCGGCCGGCCGTGTACCGCCAGCGCCACGCCGACACCGCGATCTGCGGCACCGACAGCGCCACGCCCGCCGCCAGCCAGCCCGGATCGAGCGCGGCGAGCCGGGCCAGGATCGCCTCCCCGCCAACCACAACCCACAGCACCGCCAGCAGGCCCAGCCCGATCGCCGCCTGCGCCAGGGCCCGCGCCACCCGGCCGGCGGTCACGGAGCGGCGTCCGGCGGCAGGGCGAGCAGATCGACATGGCCGATGCGCAGCCGCGACCGCCCGCGCTTGATCAGGTCGTGCCGCCGGCCCCGCCATGCGGCGAGGGCGGTGCGAGCCTGCGGTGCCAGGGCGGCGGCCGCCGCCGCCCAGTCGTCGACCAGCACCGCCTGAACGGCGGCGTCTCCGGGGCGGAACCACCAGTCGCTGCGCCCGTGCACCAAGGTCCATCCGGCCTCGCGGAACCGCATGGTCAGGTGATCGGCGGCGGCCGGCCCGAGCGCCCGGCCGAAGCCCTTGTCGGTGCGCTGGTGCCGGGCGACCAGCCGCGCCACAGTGCGATCCAGCGGCACGCCCGGCTGCCAGGCAATCCGGCCGTCGAAGGTGAGCGCGGCGTACAGCGGCACGCCGGCCGCAACGCACCGCGCCGCCAGCGCGTCGGCCCAGCCCGGCGACACCAGGTCGAACAGTGCCGAGGCGGTGACCGCGTCGATGCCGGCCGGGTCGGGCATCTCGGCTACCAGGTTCCGCCCCTCCACGGCGACGGTGGCGCGATGGCCCTCGCCGTCCGCGACCAGGCCGGTCTGCGGATCGCCGCCGTGACCGCCGGCCGCCCAGGCCGCCAGCTCCGGCGCGACCCGGTCGAGCAGGGCGCGGTCGTCATCGACCAGGATCCAGTGCTGGTCGGCGCCCAGGTGCGGCGCCACCGCCCGCATCGTCGAGCCGGTGCCGCAGCCGAGGTCGAGCAGCGTGACCCGCCGCCGCCGCCGCGCCCAGGCGGCGAACGCCGCCAGCACCGCACGGTTGCGCGCGCGCAGGTCGTACGGCTCGCGCAGGCGCAGCCAGCCGGCCCCGAAGCCCGTCATGCCGGCACCTCAAGCCCCGGCAGCCCCAGCGCCGCGGCGAAGCGGGCCGCCTGCTCCGGCCAGTCCGGCAGTCGCGCCCGCGCCGCGCGCGCCCCCTCGGCCAGCACCGCCCGCGCCGACGCGTCCCCCAGCACCCGGCGCAACGCGTCGGCCAGGGCGGGCGCGTCACCCGGCGGCACCAGCAGCCCGGCGCGCGGCGGCACCGTGTCCGCGACCGCGCCGGCGGCGGTCGCCACCACCGGAATGCCGCGCGCGATCGCCTCGGTCAGCACCATGCCGTAGCCTTCGTAATGGGAGGCCAGCACCGCCAGGTCGGCGGTATCGTAAAGACGGTCCAGCGCGGCGTCGTCCAGCTCGCCCGCGAACTGCACGCGATCCGCCAGCCCGAGCCGGTCCGCCTGCGCCCGCACCGCCGCCGCCGTGGCCGGATCGTGCTGCGTTCCGCCCGCACAGGTCAGCCGCCACGGCAGGTCGCGCACCGCGGCCAGCGCCTCGAGCAGCACGGCGTGACCCTTGCGCGGCGTCAGCGTGGCGACGCAGACCAGATGCGGCAGCGGCCCGCCGGAGCCCGCGGCCAGCGGCGCCGGATCGGTGCCCGGCTCGACGACCGCGATCGCCGCCGCCGGTACACCGTAGTCGGCGAGCGCGCGGGCGGTGTGGCGGCTCGTCACGATGCAGCGACGGGCCAGCGCCAGCGCCGCCCGCTCCTGGCCGAACAGTCGCCGGCGCGTCTCGTCGTCCAGCCCGGTCTCCAGCGCCAGCGGGTGGTGGACCAGGGCGGCGACGTCCAGCCGGGCCGCATGCTCCGCCGCCTGCTCCGCCAGCACGCCGAAGGCCAGCCCGTCGGCGACCACGGCGGCGCCGTCCGGGATCGCGGCGAAGGCCGCCGCGGCGCGCGCCCGGGCCGCCGCATCGGGGAACGGAAAGCCCGGCCCCAGCGCGTGGACCTCCACGGCCAGGCCGCGGGCGCGCAGGCCGTCGACGATGCGCCGGTCGTAGCGGTAGCCGCCGGTCCGGATCGTCAGGTCGCCGGGGATGACGAGGTGCAGCCGCGCCACGGGCGCTACGCCGTCAGCGGCGCTTCGTACGCCGCCCAGGCCACGTGCGATTCGGACAGGGTCACCTTCAGCGAGGACAGGCCGCCGGCGTGCGGGCCCAGGTCGCCGCGCCGCACCGCCTCGGCCATGCGGTCGAACACGGCGCGAGCCAGGAATTCGGTCGTCGTGTTCTGCCCGGCGAAGGCCGGATCCTCGTCCAGGTTGCGGTAGTTCAGGTCGCCCAGCACCTGCGACAGCGTCTCGAGGGCGCGGCCGATGTCCACGACGATGCCGTCGGGGTCCAGCTCGGCGCGGCGAAACTCCGCGTCCACCACATAGGTGGCGCCGTGCAGCCGCTGGGCCGGGCCGAACACCGCGCCACGGAAGCTGTGGGCGATCATGAAATGGTCGCGGACGCTGACAGAGTACATCGGGAACCGTCAATCGCAGGGATAGAGGACGCGGCGGCACAGGGCGCCTTCCGGTGCCTCACATAGGCGGGCCATGGCGGCGGGCAAGTCGGCGAACGCCACCTCGCCGTCGATCAGCGCGTCGAGCGCCGGGTCGGCGAGCAGCGCCAGCGCCAGCGCCAGGCGCCGCCGGTGGTCCCAGCGCGCCCGCTGCGCCGTCGCCACCGTGCCCACCTGGGACGACCGGATGGTCAGCCGGCGCGGGTGGAACGCCGCGCCCAGGGGCAGGGTCACCGGCGTCGTGCCGAACCAGCTCAGCTCCAGCACGGTCGCCTCGAACCCGGCGAGCGACAGTGCCAGCGTAAGGCCTTCGGGCGCGCCGCTGGCATGGATCACCAGGTCGGCCTCCCCCGCCGCCGCATCCGGCAGCGCGAACGGCACGCCGAGCCGCGCCGCCACGCCCGCCCGGCCCGGATCGATGTCGACCAGCTGCACGTCCGCCCCCGGCAGGCGCGCCGCCAGGTACGCCGTCAGGCAGCCGACCACGCCGGCGCCGATCACGGCGATGCGGTCGCCGAGGCGCGGCGCGGCGTCCCACAGCCCGTTGACCGCGGTCTCCATGTTGGCGGCCAGCACCGCCCGGCCCGCCGGCACGCCCTCGGGCAGGGGGGTCACGGCGTCCGCCGGCACGCGGTAGCGGGTCTGGTGCGGGTACAGGCAGAACACGGCGCGGCCGGCCAGATCGTCCGGCCCGTCCTCGACCACGCCGACGTTCACGTAGCCGTACTTGACCGGCGCCGGAAACGCGCCCTCCTGGAACGGCGCGCGCATCGCCTGCCGCTGGCTTTCCGGCACCGCGCCCGCGAACACCAGGCACTCGCTGCCGCGGCTGATCCCGGAGTACAGCGTGCGCACCGTGACCGTGCCGAGGCCGGGCGGCGGCAGCGGCTGCGGCCGGATCTCCCCGCGCCCCGGCGCCGTCACCCAGAACGCCCGTGCCTCGCCATCCGCCATCGGCCCGTTCCCGAAGTCTCCCCGGCGCTTTGTGCCACGCCAGCCGGAGCCTGCAAAGCGGCGGCGGGGACTGCCGTCGGCGGCGGAGGGGTGGCGGCGGCGCCATGTCCGGTGTTCGCCGCGCTTCCCCTCGCGGCTGCGGATGCCTAGTGTCGGACGGCACGCTCGCGACGCGTACGGAGCCATGAAGTTCATCCACGCTGCCGACATCCACCTGGACAGCCCGTTCGTCGGGCTGACCGCGCGCGACGAGGCCTGTGCCGCGGCGCTGCGCGATGCCACCCGCGCCGCCTTCGCCAACCTGGTGCAGGCCGCCGTGGAGCACGCGGTGGACTTCGTGCTGATCGCCGGCGACCTGTACGACGGCGACTGGCGCGACTACACGACGGGGCTGTTCTTCGTCGGCGAAATGGCGCGGCTGGAGCGTGCCGGCGTGCCGGTGTTCCTGGTGCACGGCAACCACGACGCCCGCAGCGAGGTGACCCGCGCGCTGACCCTGCCCGACAACGTCCGGGTGTTCTCCTCGCGCACCGCCGAGACCAGGGTCCTGGAGCGTGCCGGCGTGGCCGTGCACGGCCGCAGCTTCCCGAAGCGCGCCGTCGCCGAAAACCTGGTGCCGCACTACCCGGACCCGCTGCCCGGCCTGTTCAACGTCGGCCTGCTGCACACCTCGGCGACCGGGCGCGCCGGGCACGAGGTGTACGCGCCGTGCTCGCTCGACGACCTGCGCGGCAAGGGCTACCACTACTGGGCCCTGGGCCACGTGCACGCCCGCGAAGTGCTGCACCGCCACCCGCACGTGGTCTTTCCGGGCAACCTCCAGGGCCGCCACGTGCGCGAGGCCGGGCCGAAGGGGTTCACCCTGGTCGAGGTGGACGGCGGCGGCGCCATCGCCGAAGAGCACGTGCCCTGCGACGTGGTCCGCTGGGCCGCCGTCACCGCCGACGTCTCCGGTGCGGAGGCCGCCGACGAGGTGCGCGCGGCGGTGCGCGACGCACTGCGCGGCGCCCTGGACGACTGCGACGGGCGCGGCGCCGTGGTCCGCCTGTGCCTGGCCGGCACCACCGCCCTGCACGGCTGGCTGAAGGCCGACGCCGAGCGCACCCGCGCCGACTGCGCCGCCGAGGCCGCCCGCCTGGGCGACCGGCTGTGGCTGGAGAAGGTCGAACTCGACACCCGCCCGGCGCACGACCTGGCCGCCGCCGCGGCGCGGCCCGACGCGGTCGGCGCCCTGCTGCGCGCGCTGGACGAGGTGCGCGGCGACGCCGCCGCCCTGGACGACCTGCAGCGCGAGTTCGGCGAGTTGATCGCGAAACTGCCCGACGACGCGCGCCGCGACCTGTTCCCGGACGGCTGCGTCCCGGCCGACCGGCTCGCCGCCGTGCTGGACGACGCCTGCGCGCTGGTGGCGGCCCGGCTACTGGACGCGGAGGCGGTGTCGTGAGGCTCCGGCGCCTCGCCCTGCTGCGCTTCGGGCATTTCACCGATGCCGCGCTCGACCTGTCGCGGCCGGACGCGCGGCTGCACGTGGTGTACGGGCCGAACGAGGCGGGCAAGTCCACGGCGCTGGCGGCGATCGGCGACCTGTTGTTCGGCATCCCGATGCAGTCGCCGTTCAACTTCCTGCACGACTACAAGGACATGCGCATCGCCGCCGAGCTGGAGTGCGCGGACGGGCGGCGGCTGGCGATCCAGCGGCGCAAGGGCCGCTCGAACACCCTGCTCGACGCCGACGGCGGGCCGCTGGACGACCGGGTGCTCGACGCCGTGCTGGGCGGCACCGACCGGCGGCGCTTCGAGGCGCTGTTCGGGCTCAGCCACGAGTCGCTGCGCCGGGGCGGCGACGAGATCCTGAAGGCGGAGGGCCATCTCGGCGAGATGCTGTTCGGCGCCGGCGGCAGCGTCGCCGGGCTGGCCGCGGTACGCGACGGGCTGGCCGCGGAGGCCGACGCCATCTTCACGAAGCGCCGCGCCGGCAGCCGCGAGGTCTACGTCGCCCTGGACGCCTACAACGCCGCCCGCCAGGCGGTCGCGGAACGGTCCGTCGCCGCGGGCGACTGGCGCCGGGTCGAGGACGAGCTGGCCCGCACCGAGGCCGCCGCCGCCGAGGCCCGGGACCGGCTCAAGGCCCTGGAGGCCAAGCGGGCGCGCGCCGAGCGGATCAGGCGGGTCCGCCCCCTGCTCGCCGAACTGGCCGAGGCCGAGACGGCGCTGGCCGCCCTGGCCGCCGTGCCCGACATGCCGGCGGACAGCGAGGCGCGCCGCACCGCCGCGCTTACGGGGATCGCCACCGCCGGCGCCGTGCTCCGCCAGCACGAGGCCGCCATCGCCGAAGCCCGGGCCGAGCTGGACGCCCTGGAGGTGCCGGACACCCTGCTGCCGCTGGCCGACGAGGTGCTGGACCTCTACAAGACCCGCGGCGCGATCGAAAAGGGTCGCAGCGACCTGAAGAACCGCGAACGAGACCGGCAGAAGTGCCGGGAGCGGCTGCGCGACCTGAGCACCCGCCTCGGCTTCGGCCCGTCGCCGGAGCGGACCGTCGAGCGGCTGCCGCCGGAGACGGACATCGCCCAGGTGCGCAGCCTGATCAGCCGGGCGGCGGCCGTCGACACGCAGGGCGCCGACGCCCGGTCGCGGCTGGCCGAGGCCGAGACCGAACGCGACCGGCTGCTGGAGCGGCGCGCCCAGCTCGCCCCGCCGGCGGACGTGGCCGCACTGGAGCGCACCGCCGCCGCCGTCACCGCCCGCGGCGACCTGGACGGCGCCGCGGCGAAGGCGGAGCAGGCCGCCGCGCGCGCCGACGCGCGGGTCGCGCAGGCCCTGGCCGCCCTGCCCCTCTGGTCCGGCGACGCGGCGGCGCTGGTCGCGGCGCCGGTGCCGGGGGACGAGACCCTGCGCCGCTTCGAGACCGACCTGACCGCGGCGGCCAATGCGTGCGAACGCGCCGAGGAGCGGCTGCGCCAGGCCCGCGAGGACGCCGCCGGGGCGGACCGCGGGCTTGCCGAGCTGCAGGCCCACGGCGACCTGCCGACGCCGGAAGCCGTCAAGGCGGCGCGCGACCGCCGCGACCTGGGCTGGCGCCTGATCCGCCGCCGGTTCATGGACGGGGAGGCGGTGCCCGAGGCCGATCTGGCGGCCTTCGCACCGCTGCCGGACCTGGCCGATGCCTACCAGCAGGCCGTCGCCGAGGCCGACGCCCTGGCCGACCGGCGCGAGGCGGAGGCGGCGCGGGTCGGCCGGCACGCCGCGCTGTCGGCCGACCTGGCCCACGCCCGCGGCCGGATTGCGCGCGAGAGCGACGCCCTGGCCGGGGCGCGCGCGGACGTCGAGGCGCTCGCCGGCGCCTGGCGCGAGGCGTGGCGGCCGGCGGGCATCGACCCGCTGCCGCCGCGCGAGATGCGCGACTGGCTGACGGCGCGCGCCGACGTGCTGCGCGAGGCCGGGCAGGCCGGCGAGGCGCAGGCGGCGCTCGCCGAGGCCCGCCGGGCCCGCGACGATGCCGCCATTGCCCTGCGCGAGGCGCTGGCGCCGCACGATCCGGACGCGGCGGCGGCGGCCGGCGTGGCGGCGCTGCTGCACCGCGCCGAAGCCGTATTGGCGCGGGCGAACGCGGCGGCCGAGGCGCAGCGCCGGCTCGACGTGCGGATCGAGGACCAGACCGCGGTCGTCCAGAAGGAGCGCGCGCGGGCCGCCGCGGTCGAGCGCGACGCGGCCGCCTGGCGCGGCGACTGGGCCGCGGCGGTGGCGGCGGTCAACCTGCCGCCGGAGACGACCCCGCCCGCGGCGCAGACGGCGCTCGACCTGTGGCAGGAGATCCGCGGCGTCGTGCGCGAGCAGGCCGACCTGGACCACCGCATCGAGCGGATGCTGCAGGACGCCAGGGACTTCGCCGACCGCGTCGGCGCCGTCATCGACGGCGCCGGGATCGACGTCGCCAGGGACGACCTGGCCGACGCCGCCGCCGACCTGTTCGCCCGGCTGGACAAGGCCAAGGCGGCGCGCGATCGCCGCGTCGAGCTGGGCAAGCGGCTGGAGATCGCCCGCGAAAAGGCGGCGGGGGAGCGCACCGCGATCGGCCGGGCGCGCGCCGTGCTCGACGAGCTGTGCCGGCTCGCCGGCTGCGACGGGGACGAGGCGCTGGCCGAGGTGATCGACCGGGCGGGCGCCAAGGCGCGGCTCGCCGCCGACGCCGACCGGACGCGCCGGAACATCCTCGCCGCGGCCGACGGGCTGACCCTGGACGCGGCGCACGCCGAGGCCGCCGGCGTCGATGCCGACGCGCTGGCCGGCGAGCTGGCCACGCTCGGCGAGCAGCTGAGCGCCCTGATCGACGAGAGCCAGGCGCTCGGCCAGCGGCGCCAGGAGCTGCGGACGGAGCAGGACGCCATGATGCGCGGGCGCGGCGCCGCCGACGCCGCGCAGGACATGCGCGACGCCGTGGCGGCGCTGCAGGATGCCGCGGAACGCTGGATGGTGCTGAAGGCGGCGGGTTTCCTTTTGCACCGGGGCATCGACCGGTTCCGGCGCGAGCGCCAGGGGCCGCTGCTGCGCCGGGCCGAGGCCCTGTTCCGCACGCTGACCCGCGGCAGCTTCGCCGGCTTCCGGATCGACTACGACGACCGGGACAACCCGGTGCTGCTGGGCGTGCGCGCCGACGGCCGCGACTGCCCGGTCGACGGCATGAGCGACGGCACCCGCGACCAGCTGTTCCTGGCCCTGCGCCTGGCCGCGGTCGAGGACCACGCGCGCGCCGCCGAGCCGATGCCGTTCGTGGCCGACGACCTGTTCGTGCACTTCGACGACGACCGCGCCGCCGCCGGTCTCGACGCGCTGATCGCGCTGGGCGACGCGACCCAGGTGCTGCTGTTCACCCACCACCGCCACCTGGCCGACCTTGCCAGGGATCGCGGCGGCCGAGCCGTCGCGGAACACCGGCTCGACGGACTGCCGGTCGCCGCACCGGCCTGAGGCTGATGCATCCTTTTCGCGATTATTCTGTTACAGATACCGTCATCGCGAGTGCAGCGAAGCGACCCGGACACGGCGGTGCAATAAGGAGCGCCGGCGGGCGGTCGTGGCGGCATCAGGACCGGATCGCTTCGCTGCGCTCGCGATGACGCCGGCGGGGGCGGCCCGCCTCTCCCCGGTTTGACCCGGCGGCTCCGGCCGGGCGCTGGGGCCTTGGGAAGATACCGGGGCGCAGCGACGACACCACAACTGCGGCCTGGACGTCCATCGTTCGCACCCACGCCGTCACCGCGAGCGAAGCGACGCGGCCCAGTCCCGGCGGTGCCAATTCCGAAATGCCGTAGACCCGGCTTGCGGCGCCACTGGATTGCTTCGCTACGCTCGCAAAGACGGGACTGTATTGGGCGTCTGTATACTCAGATGCACCTCCGGCCCCCCACGGGTTCATCGAACGGGATCGGCCGGAACGGACGGTACGAACTCGCGAGACGGCCTATACTGAAAAGAATCGCTACAGGGGGTGCGACGTGACGGCTTTGGCCCTGCGGCGCTTCACCCGGCTCGGATGCAGGCCCGATCAATCAACACGGCGATCGTGGACTTTCGGCGTCGACATGCTACCTTTTTTTAAGGAAATCTATAGACATAACCTAATATACTACACGCTGCCGTTATCGGCGGCGCTGCATTGCGCCGGAGGGCGATGGTCCATGGTTGCGGATCGGACTGGACAGGACGAGGCAGGGCCGCTGGAGGGCCGGTCCGGCGGTGCCGATCCGTCCGCCGCGCTGCTCGCCGGCGTCCTGGACGGGGCGCTGAACGGGATCGTCGCGCTCGACGCAGTCCGCGACGGCGACGGCCGCATCGTCGACCTGCGATGGCTGCTGGTCAACAGGGCCGCCGAGACCATCCTTGGCCGGCGCCGGGAGGCGCTGGTCGGCCGCAGCCTGCTGGAGACCCTGCCGGGTACCGGCGCCGACCGGCTGTTCGACTCGTATGCCCGGGTCATCGAGACCGGCAAGCCGTTCGACACGGTGCATCGTTACACCCACGACGGCTTCAACCACTGGTTCCGCATCCGCGCCGTCAAGCTGCACGACGGCGTGGTCGTCACCTTCGAAGACGTCACCGACTACAAGCGTGCCGAACAGCGGCTGATCGACGCCATCGAGAGCATCGACGAAGGCTTCGTACTGTGGGACGCGGACGACCGCCTGGTCATCTGCAACAGCCGCTATCGCGAGTTCTATCCGCAGGTGGCGGACGTGCTGCTGGTGCCGGGGGTTCCGTTCGAGACCGCGATGCGGCTCAGCGTGGCGCTGCACCAGTACGTCGTCGGCACCTCGTCCGAAGACTGGATCCGTACCCGGTTGGAGCGGCACCGCAACCCGTCCGGCACGTTCGAGCAGCACCTGCGCGACGGCCGCACCCTGCTGGTCACCGAGCGGCGCACCGCCGACGGCGGCATCGTCGGCGTGCGCAAGGACATCACCCTGGAAAAGGCGCAGGAGGCGCACCTGCGGCACAAGCGGGTCGAGCTGGACCGTCACGTTGCGGACCTGAAGCAGTCGGAGCGCCGGCTGTCGCAGCAGGCCGCGCAGCTCGCCGACCTGGCGCACCGCCACGAGCTGGAGCGCCAACGCGCCGAGCAGGCCAACGAGAGCAAGTCCACGTTCCTGGCGATCATGAGCCACGAGATCCGCACGCCGATGAATGCGGTGCTCGGCATGGCGGGGCTGCTGCTCGACACCCGGCTCGACGACGAGCAGCGCGAGTACGTGCAGACCATCCGGCAGTCCGGCGAGGCGCTGCTGGCCGTCATCAACGACATCCTGGACTTCACCAAGATCGAGGCCGGGCGCCTCGACCTGGAGGTCGGCGACTTCGACCTGTCGGAGACGGTCGAGAGCGTCATCGACCTGTTCGCGGTCCGGGCCCGCGCCATCGGGATCGACCTGGCCGTGTACCTGGCGCCGGACCTGCCGCCCACCCTGTGCGGCGACGCGGGCCGGCTGCGCCAGATCCTGATCAACCTGGTCGGCAATGCGGTCAAGTTCACCGACGACGGCGGCGTCGTCGTCGAGGTCGCGTGCCGCGAGCGGGGCGAGCACCATGCCGTCGTCCGGTTCGATGTCGTGGACACCGGCATCGGCATCTCCGAGGCGGACCAGGGCAAGCTGTTCAAGGACTTCAGCCAGACCGACGCGTCCCTGGTGCGCGGTGCCGGCGGTACCGGGCTGGGCCTGGCGATCTGCAAGCGGCTGGTGGAGATGATGGGCGGCTCCATCGGCATGGACAGCACGGTCGGTGCCGGCAGCCGGTTCTGGGCCGAGATCCCGTTCGCGGTGCCGCAGCCGGACGCGGGAGGCCGGACGGTGGGCGGCAATCTGGCCGACCGCCGCGTCCTGGTGGTGGACGACAGCGCAATCAACCGCCGCATCCTGTGCCGCCAGCTCAACGATTGCGGTCTGGTCGCGACCCAGGCGGCCGGCGCCGCAACGGCCCTGGCGGAGCTCTACCGCGCCGTGCGCACGGCGGCGCCGTACGACCTGGCCATCATCGACCACCGCATGCCGGGCACGGACGGCGTCGCCCTGGGCCGCGCGATCCGGGCCGAGTCCGAGATTGCCGGCACCAGGCTGCTGCTGTTCGCCTCGACCGAGGAGGTTGCCAGCCGCGAGGAGGCGATCGCGCTCGGCTTCGACGACCGGCTGATCAAGCCGGCGCGCACCAGCGTGCTGCTGGCCCGGCTGGACGAGGTGCTGCACGACCGGCCGGCGGGCGCCGCCGCGGCCGACCCGGCGCCGGCGCAGGACGCGCCGGCGGGCCGCGGCCGGCGCATCCTGCTGGCCGAGGACAGCAAGGCCAACCAGCTCGTCGCCGTCGCCCTGCTGCGCAAGGCCGGGTACTTCGTCGACACCGTCGCCAACGGCCAGGAGGCGGTGGACGCCGTCGCCAGCCGCCCGTACGCGCTGGTCCTGATGGACGTGCAAATGCCGGAGATGGACGGCCTCGCCGCGACCGCCCGCATCCGCGCCCTGCCCGGCCCGGTCGCCGACATTCCGATCATTGCAATGACGGCGAACGCCCTGAAGGGCGACCGCGAACGCTGCCTGGCGGCCGCCATGAACGACTACATCTCCAAGCCGATCAACCGGGCCGAGCTGCTCAACACGGTAATCCGATGGCTCGACGGCGGCGTCGGCGACGACGGCAGCGACGACCCCCGCTTGCGCGCGGCGACCGGGGGGTGACCGGTGCCGGCCACGGCCGGCCGGACAGGTGGACGATGACGATGGAGCGCAGACGGATCTGGCGGATCTGGGCCGTAGCCTCGCTGGCCTGGCTGGTGGCGACCACGCTGGTGTTCGCCGTCGGGGAGTCGCGCAATCCCCTCGGCGAACCCTCCACAATGCCGGCACCGCTGCTGCGCGCCCACCAGTGCGGCCGGGTCGGCGACCCCGACGCGTACATGGCCTGCGCGGGCGTCGCCGCGATGGCCCGTCAGCGGCGGGTGCTGCAGCAGGACGCGCAGGCGACGCGCTCGATCGTCGCCGGCACCGTCATCACGGCGCCGCCGCTGGTCTCGCTGGCGCTGGTCGTCTGGCTGAGCTGGCGTTTCGGCGGCGGCCCGGCCGGGCGCGGGCCGGGTCCGACCGCCGCCGGGCCGCGGCTGCGCGGCCGCGCGTGAGCGGCGCCGCCGGCGCGCTCAGCCGGCCTCGCCGCACTCCTCCAGGACCGCCGAGATCGCCCGGTTCGAGCCGACCAGCGTGAACCGCTCGGCGCGCGGGAACGCGTCCCCGCCGACCGTCAGCAGGATGCCGCCGCGCAGGCGCTCGACGATGTCGGCCAGTTCGGGGTCGCCGCCGGCCGCCGCCGCGGACACGTAGCGCCCGCCGTCGCCTTCGGAGAAGGTGCGGAACACGGTGCGGATGTCGTGCCCCGCGGCAATCTCGTAAGGGTCGCTGCCGGTGCCGATCTGCAGCAGCAGCCGGGGCTCCGCCGACAGGCCGTCCTGTTCGGGCACGGTCAGCACGAGGGCGGGCGCGCCGTCGATGCACGTAACGCCGAAGGTGGTCCGGCCGTTGTGAATTTCGGCCACGCCGTCGTCCGCCTGCCAGCGCTGCCAGCCCTGAGCGGCCGCATCGGCGGCCGCCGCCACGGTCGCGATCGCGACGCACACCATGATCGCCAGACGCATGCCCTCGCCCCCCGTCCTCGCGTGTTCCAGGATCCGGGACAGAGCTTTAGCCGATGCGGGCAGGGCTTGGCAAACGCCCGGCGCGTGCGCGCGGAAAACGGGCAGCCGGACGCCACCTGCCGACGTGCGGCCGCGGCAGGGTCAGGCGGACACGTCCAGGGATCCGCCGCGGCGGTCCCGGTCGCCCTTGACGCGGGCGCTGGCCTCGTCCCGCTCCGCCGCCTGCACGGCGCGGCGGGTCTGGGTCTTGACGGTCCGGTTGTTCGGCCCCTGCCGCCCGGCCGGCGACGGTGCGACGACGGCGGCCGCGGCCGGCGGCGGGACGACGGGTACGGCAATCGCCATGGTCCGGCCTCCGATTCGGGTGACGCGCAGCCGCCCCCGCGGCTGCGACTCCACACCGCGTCAGTCTAGCGTCACCGGATTAACGGACCGTTCACTTCCGGCGCGCGCAGCCCGCACGCGGCAGGCCGCCGCGGCCGACGCTCAGCGCTCCGCGATGCTGCCGCCGGACAGGCCCGGCCCCGACAGCGCACCGTCGCGCCCGATCGTCAGCGGCACCTCCGGGAAGTCCCGCGCGGTGAGCTCGGCGATCACGGCGGCGGCCTCGTTGCCCGGGTCGAGCCGGGGGACGCCGCCGTCGTGCTGGCGGGTGCCGTGGATGCGCCCCGCGACCAGCCGGCCGTCCGGCGCCAGCTCCAGCTCCACCACCGGGCCGACGCCGCCCAGGCCGCGGATGTTCATCCGGGCATAGGTCCAGAAGTTGCCCAGGCTGTAGGCGATGAAGCGGCCCTGGTAGACCTCCACGGCGCGCGGCACGTGCGGCCCGTGGCCGAGCACGACGTCGGCGCCGGCGTCGATCATGCGCCGGGAGAAGGCGAACACGTCGCCGCGGTTCTCGCCCAGGAAGATCTCGGTCTGCCGGGGCACGCGGGTCGCGGTGCCGCCCTCCGCCCCGCCGTGGAACGACACGACGACGATGTCGTGGTCCGCGGCCAGCCCGCGCACGAGCGATTCGGCGCGGCCGTGGTCGTTGAGCTGCAGGGTGCCGGCGTTCGGCGCGAAGGCGACCAGGCCGACGCGGGTGCCGTCGTCCAGGGTCACGGTGCCGGTGCGGGCGCCGGGCTCGTCGAGGCCGGCATAGGCGATGCCCGCGCGCTCCAGCGCCGCGCGGGTGGCGGCGCGGCCGCCGGCCAGGAAATCGCCGCTGTGGTTGTTGGCCAGCGACATCATGGTGAACCCGGCGTCGGCCAGGATCTCCGCATAGAACTCCGGGCTGCGGAACACGTAGCAGTTGGCCGGGTTGCCGCAGGTCTTGTGCGGCCCGGTGCCGTCGAACAGCGTGCCCTCCAGGTTGCCGAACGCCACGTCGGCGCGGCGCAGCAGGGCGAGCAGCCCCGGTTCGAGCAGGTCGTCGGCGCGGGTGCCGGGCCGGATCGCCGGGTTCAGGAAGTCCTGCGGGAAGTCCGTGCCGATCATGATGTCGCCGACGCCGATCAGCGTGACCGTCGCGCCGGGCGCGGGCTCGTAGGCCGCGGCCCGGGCGGTCCGATCCGGCGTGGCCTGCGGCAGCGGCACGTTCTCCGGCACCGGCGCCGCGCTGCCGACGGCGGTCTGCGCGTTGCCGGAGTGCGCACCGCACCCGGACACGAGCGGGACCATCAGTGTAAGAAACAGCGCCAACCGGCTGATTTGCAGGCTCATTTTGCTGACCTCGCCCCTACGGCCCGAGCGGAGCCGGCCGCGGCGGTGCGGCCTTCCGACCCCTGTCCTCTATCATGAGGCGCGGCCGGAAGGCCAGCAGGCTCAGCAGCCGAGGTGTACGTCGGCGCCCGATTCGCGCAGTTCGCGGTCGACGGCGCAGATATACCGGTAGAAGTTCGGGTAGGCCGGGCTGGTGTGGTACCAGCCGACCGCTTCGCGCCACGAGCCCTCGCGCTCGTAGAGGGTGCGCAGCAGGCTGGCGCCGTAGTCCACGTTGACCTCGGGATCGAGGAACAGCTGCGGCTGGCCGTCGACCGCCTGCAGGTGCCAGCCGGTATGGATCTGCATGCACCCGATGTTCAGGTCGCGGCGCGGCCGGCCGGCGCGGTCGTAGAGCAGCGCAACGGCCTGGTCGTAACTCTGCGGCACCCGAGTCCGGCCCGCAACATTCAGCGCCAGCGGATTGAGATCGCTCTCGATTTCCGCAATGGCCTGGAGCAGGCCGGAGGGGATGTCGTGGCGCTCCTCCGCGGCCGAAATGGCTTCGAGGCAGGTGTCCAAGCGGCCGCTCGCCTGCGCGGTGGCGGCGACCGCCAGCACGGCGGCGGCCGCCAGGGCGGCCAGCAGGGTTCTGGTCGTCATCGTCTCGGTCCCTCTTCTCTGCGTCCCGATGCGGCCGTTGCGACGGCGCCGGCGGGACTGTCCGGGCGTTGTTTCGCCCTTGTCCGGCTCCCTCTCGACTCCCGGCCGGTGCCGGATGGCGGCACGGGGCGGGCGTTACGAGTCTCCTTAACCAAACGACTCGCGGCTTATCGGCTCCAGCCGGCCCGCGCAACCTTTTTTTGCACTGCATCATACGAACGACTCGGAGGGCCGGATCCCTGCCCAGCGGAGCCGCGTGGGGCGGGCATCAGTAATTCTCCGGCCGGAAATCCGTAAAAACCGGGCCCCTGCGCCCCGGACCGGGGGCCGGTTCAGGCCCACCCTCTTTTGACGTAGCTCAAAGAATCGCCTGTAGGCGTCGATTTTCGTTGCGTTTTGTGCCGACATGCCTCAAAAGGGCCACAGACGTTAACCTCTTCGAAACCATCTGTCCGCTAGATCGTCCGCGCAGACAAAGCCGATCCAACACTGCAACAGGGTGTGGACCATGACTGTCCGCCGTCGGGAATTTTTGTGCCTTTCCGCAGCCGTGACTGCAAGTGCCTGCTTGATACCGAAGGCGGGGCTTGCGATACCGACGCAGGGCCGCGCGCTGTCGCTGTTCGATCCGCGCCGCTACGAGGCCCTGGACATCGAGTACTGGACGAACGGGTGGTACATTCCCGACGCGATGGCCAGGCTCAACCATTTCATGAGGGACTGGCGGACCGATGACGTCATTGACATAGATCCGAATCTGCTGGACATTTTATATGTCCTGCAGCAGCGGACCGGGACGCGCGAGCGGCTGCACCTCGTCAGCGGCTATCGCTCGCCGCAGTCCAACGCCTATCTGGCCGCGCGCAGCCGCGGCGTGGCGCGCAACAGCTACCACATCTACGGGCGCGCGGCGGACATCACCGTACCCGACTACAACCTCGCCGGCCTGCGCCAGCTCGCCCTGTCGCTGGAAGCCGGCGGCGTCGGCTACTACCCCCGCTCCGACTTCGTCCACGTCGACACCGGGCCGGTGCGCAACTGGTAGGGCGCCCGGGCCGGCCCGCTTCCCGAATCGCTCCCGAATCGCTCCCCGAATCGCTCGCAAACGCCCGATCGGCCCCGAGCTCACGTTCCTCTCCCTGACCTCGGCCAACGCCACGGGGCCTCCGCCCTCCTCCGGGAGGATCGGGCGCCCCGATTTTTTCGCGGGGGGTGAGGAAGGTGGCGGGGCAGCGGCCGAACGGAACGCCGGCTCTCACTGCACGATCAGGGCCGGTCGGGGCTTGCCGTACGCGCCGGGCGGTGCGACCGGCACCACCTCCCCACGTTTCATTTTGTTGACGAGTCGTCCGTGACCGTGTCGATGAACCGAAGCGCCTCGGCCTCATGCCGTGCATCCAGTCCAGCCACCTGACGCCGCAAGGCCGCCTCCAGTTCGGCGCGCGGTACATCCGGCACCAGCACCGGCACCGACCGCCATCCGGGCGGCGGCGTCTCAGACTTGCGGTCATTGTTTCTATAATCAGCCATGCAAGAATGATAATTTCCCCAAGGGGCATCTGCAAGGCGCCATCGCGGCGACCATGGGCTCTGGAGCCCGGCCGGCGTGGTCGTGACCCGGGAGTGCGGCATGAAGGACGTGACGATCGAGCGCCTGCCCGACCGGGTCGTCCGGCATTTCGAGAGCCGGGCGGGCAACAGCTGCCACATGCACGGCCGCGCGGCGGACATCACCCTGCCCGACTACACCCTCGCCGGCCTGCGCCGGCGCGCCCTGTCGCTGGAGGCCGGCGGCGTCGGCTACCACCCCCGTTCCGATTTCGTCCACGTCGACACCGGGCCGGTGCGCAACTGGTAGGGCGCCCGCCCGTTCCCCGAGTCGCCCGCGCGAACCGCACGGTTTCCGGGCACACGGTCCTCTCCCTGACCTCGGCCAACGCCACGGGGCCTCCGCCCTCCCCCGGGAGGATCGGGCGCCCCGAGTCTTTTCGCGGCGATGGGCGAAGCGGCGACAAGCGGACGTTCGAGCCTGCCTGTGGACACTCTCGAACACCCCCGAGCTGCTACCGCGTTTCAGGCGGAAAGAGCTTCGTGAGGCCGCTTAGCAATGGATGGTTTGCCGCGGCGGAGGCCAATCGACGATCCGCCGTCAGCAAAGGAATGCCGCGTTGAATGCTCAACGCCAGATACAAGCAGTCATAAATCGGGTGACCAAGGTCCAGCATCAAATTGAAGGCATCATCGACAAGATCACTTACAGGCACCGTGACGACCGGAACACACAAAAGGTCAGCGAAAGCCGACTTGGCTTCATTAGCCGCAATGTTACGCCGTCGGACTTGCGAATACAGCGCGCTCGCACACTCGATCCAAAGAATGTCCGGAGCAATCAAGTCATTCTGCGCCACGAGTTCCGCAGCTTCGTAACTTCCATCTTCATTTATCACCCATTTGACCGCAACACTCGCATCTATTACGATGAGCGGCCTATTTTCTTTCGGCAAGGTACTCGGTCCGTTCGTCGCGCAACTCGCGGATCAGTTCCGCGCTGTTGGAAAACCGGCGGCCGCCATAGCTGTCGAGGCGCCTGCGCAACCGGGCTACGACAGCATCGCGGTCCAGGCCCAGGGCTTCGGCTAGAACCGCGCGTGCTTCAGCTTCCGGGGAACGCCCGTGCGCCGCTGCGCGCTGTTCCAGAGTTCGCAGCACGGAGTCTTCAAGCTCGGGGATCGTTATGTTGCCCATGGTTCGGTCTCGCCAGTGCACGGCCTCGCCTGCTGCACGCAATAATAATGAAGTGTACGCACCCAATCCAGCCTTGCTCATTGGCCGGCGCCGGTACGGCCGGCGCACCCCATCGAGACACCGCGCCGCATGACAGCCGGCCTGCGGGCTGGTATCGATAGCGGCCATGTTCACCGGCATCATCACGGACCTGGGCCGGGTCGCGGCGATCGAGCGGCGCGGCGATACGCGGTTCACCATTGAAACGGCGTGGGACACCGACGAGATCCCTGTCGGTGCGTCGGTCGCGCACAGCGGCGTCTGCCTGACGATCGTCGACACGGCGCCCGGCCGCTGGGCCATCGAGGCCTCGGGCGAGACGCTGTCGAAGACCACGCTGGGCGGCTGGCAGGTCGGCAGCGCGGTCAACCTGGAGCGCTCGCTCAAGCTGGGCGACGAGCTGGGCGGGCATCTGGTCTTCGGCCATGTCGACGGGATCGCCACCGTCGTGGAGCGGCGGCCGGAAGGCGACAGCGTCCGGTTCGTCTTCCAGGCGCCGGAGCATCTCGCCCCGATGATCGCGCCGAAGGGGTCGATCGCGCTTGACGGGGTATCGCTCACGGTCAATGAAGTCGACGGCTCCCGATTCGGCGTAAACATCATACCGCACACGCAGACATGCACGACCTTTCGCAGCTTGCAACCGGGCGACCGGGTCAATTTGGAGGTGGACATGCTGGCGCGCTACGTGGCGCGCGCGGTGGCGGCGATGCGCGGCTGAGCGCCGAGGACCAGCGCTTCCTGTCGCCCATCGGGGAGATCGTCGAGGAGGCCCGCCAGGGACGCATGTTCATCCTGGTCGACGACGAGGACCGGGAGAACGAGGGCGATCTGGTCATCCCCGCCCAGACCGCCACCGCCGAGGCGATCAACTTCATGGCCAAGCACGGCCGCGGCCTGATCTGCCTGGCGCTGGAGCGCCGCCGGATCGAGCAGCTCGGCCTGCCGCTGATGGCCCAGACCAACGCCTCGCGCCACCAGACCGCGTTCACTGTGTCGATCGAGGCGGTCGAGGGCGTGACCACCGGCATCTCCGCCGCCGACCGCGCCCGCACCATCGCGGTCGCGATCAACCCCGGCAGCACGCGCGAGGACATCGCCACGCCCGGCCACGTCTTCCCGCTGATGGCGCGCGACGGCGGCGTGCTGGTCCGCGCCGGCCACACCGAGGCGGCGGTGGACATCGCCCGCGCCGCAGGCCTGACCCCGGCCGGCGTGATCTGCGAGATCATGAACGACGACGGCACCATGGCGCGGCTGCCGGACCTGATCACGTTCGCGCAGTACCACGGCCTGAAGATCGGCACGATCGCCGACCTGATCGCCTATCGCCGCCGTGCCGAGTCGCTGGTCGAGCGGCGGCTGGACACGACGCTCGACAGCCGCTACGGCGGCCGCTGGCGGCTGCACATCTACGTCAACCGGGTCAGCTATGCGGAGCACGTCGCGCTGGTGACGGGCGACATCACCGCACCGGGGCCGGTGCTGGTGCGCATGCACGCGCTCAACGTGCTGGAGGACGTGCTCGGCGACACCTCGGCTGGCCGATCGCGCGAACTGCATGCGGCCATGGAGATGATCGGCCGCGAAGGCCGGGGCGTCGTCGTGCTGCTCCGCGAGCCGCGCCCCGACAGCCTGACCGAGCGGCTGCGCGCCAAGCTGGAGGGCGGCACGCCGCCTGCCGACGCCGGCAAGCACTTGCGCGACTACGGCGTGGGCGCGCAGATCCTGCTCGACCTCGGCGTGCGCGACATGATCCTGCTGTCCAACACCCGACGCAGCATCGTCGGCCTCGAGGGCTACGGCCTGACCCTGGTGGAACAGCGCCCGATCCCGGGCGGCCCGCGGGCCGCGGAGTAGGCCGATGGCGGATCCCGAGCAGGCCCAGGCCGCGCGCGCGCCGCACCTGATGATCGTCGAGGCGCGCTTCTACGGCGACATCGCCGACGCCCTGGCCGAAGGCGCGCTCCGTGCCGTCGAGGCCGCCGGCGCCACCCACGAGCGCTACGTCGTCCCCGGCGCGTTCGAGATCCCGGCGGCGATTCGCATGGCCGAGACCGCGCTGGACTGGTTTCCCACGCGCCGCCGGATCGACGGCTACATTGCGCTGGGCTGCGTGATCCGCGGCGAGACCACGCACTACGACTATGTCTGCGGCGAGAGCGCCCGCGGCCTGCAGGATCTGGCGACGCGCCACGGCCTGGCCATCGGCTACGGCATCCTGACCTGCGAGACCCGGGAGCAGGCCTGGGTGCGGGCGCGCCCCGACGCCAAGGACAAGGGGGGCGACGCCGCCCGCGCCTGCCTCGCCATGGTCGACCTGAAGCGGCAGTTCGGCCTGTTTCGGCGCTAGCGACGGATCGGACCCGATGCCAACCCACAAGCCTTCCGCCAGAGCGCGGCGCAGTGCTGCGCGTCTGGCCGCCGTGCAGGCGCTCTACCAGGTCGCCCTCACGGGAACGAACCCCGAGGCGGTGCTGGGCGAGTTCGTCCGGCACCGCTTCGACGCGGACCTGGACGGCGAACGCTACGTGGCGCCCGACCCGGCGCTGTTCGCCGCGATCGTGCGCGGCGTCGTCGCGCGGCGCGAGGACCTCGACGGGCTGGTCGCCGGCGCGCTCGGGCCGCCCTGGGAATTCGGGCGGCTGGAGTTGCTGCTGAAGGCGATCCTGCGCGCCGGTGCCTGGGAGCTGCTCGCCCACCGGCAGGCCGACGCCGCCCTGGTCATCCACGAGTACGTCAACGTCACGCACGCCTTCTTCGGCGGCCGCGAGCCCGGCATGGTCAACGCCGTGCTCGACCGGCTCGCCCGCTCCCTGCGCCCGGAAGGGATGCAGGCGGCGCACGGGTCCACCTGAGAGGCGGCATGTCCCATCGGCTTGGCGAATTCGCGCGGATCGACCGCTTCCTGAAGCCCCTGGCTCGCGACACCGAGGGCGCCCTCGGGCTGGTCGACGACGCCGGCCTGATCGCGCCGCCGCCGGACCGCCAGCTCGTCGTCACCACCGACGCCATGGTCGAGGGCGTGCACTACCTGCCGGGCGGGGACCCGGCCCGCCTCGGCCGCAAGCTGCTCCGGGTCAACCTGTCGGACCTGGCGGCGATGGGCGCGGAGCCGCTGGCCTACACGCTGACCACCGTGCTGCCGGCGGACCTGGAGGACGACTGGCTGGAACGCCTCGCCGCGGGTCTGGGCGAGGACCAGAAGCGCTTCGGCATCGGCCTGCTCGGCGGCGATTCGGTGTCGACGCCGGGGCCGGTCGTGCTGTCGGTGACCGCCATGGGCACGGTCGCGCCGGGCCGGGCGCTGACCCGCGCCGGGGCGCGGCCCGGCGACCGGGTGTATGCCAGCGGCACCCTGGGCGACGGCCACCTGGGCCTGTACGCGGCGCGCGGCGAGCTGTCCGGGAGCGACGTCGACGCCGCCACGGCCGCCGCGCTGGCCGGACGCTACCACCTGCCGGAGCCGCGCCTGACGGTCGGCCGCGGGCTGGCCGGGCTGGCCACCGCGCTGATCGACGTGTCCGACGGCCTGCCCGGCGACCTGGGCCACATCTGCGCGGCCTCGGGAGTCGGCGCCCGGGTCGAGGCGGCGCGCGTGCCGCTGTCGCCGGCGGCGCGGACCGTGGTGGCCGCCCGCCCCGACCTGATGCGCATCGCGCTGGCCGGCGGCGACGACTACGAGCTGCTGTTCGCCGCGCCGCCGGGGGCTGCGGACGCCGTCGCCGCCCTTGCCGCGGACACCGGCGTGCCGCTGACGCCGATCGGGGAGATCGTCGCCGGCACGGGCGTGGCCATCGTGGACGCAGACGGCCGGCCGATCCCCGGCCTGTCCGGCTGGAGCCATTTCTGACCCCATTTCTGACGGCGGCACCGATCCGCCGCCGCGGCGCTTAACCGAACCTTCAGTCCTGCCCCGGCATACTCGCCCCGCTGCACTGTGCGTTGGGGGAGCCGGCCATGAAGCGGGCGCTTTTCATCGTCCTGGGGCTCGTCCTGCTCGCCGGGGCCGGGGGCGGCGGATACTACTATTTCGTGGTCCACGCCAGGGCGCTGGCCGACGACGGCGGGACCGAGGCGCGGGCCGAGGCCGGCGAGCCGATCTATGTGGAGTTCAACCCGATCCTGCTGCCCATCCTGGGCGACGACCGGGTCGACCAGTTCGTCAACATCGTCGTGGCCCTTGAGGTCACCAGCCAGGCCGCCGCCGACCGCGCCATCGCGCTGGCGCCGCGGCTCAACGACGCGTACCTGCGGGCACTGTACGGCACGCTGCATACGCGGACCGCCGTCCGCAACGGCGTGGTCGATCTGCAGATGATCAAGGCCCGGCTGGTCGAGGAGAGCAATGCGGTGCTCGGCGACGGCGTGGTGCGCGATGCGCTGGTGCAGATGGTCAGCCAGCGCATGATGTGACGCGGGCCCGGGCGCGGAGGAGCGGCGCGACTCGGGGCCGCGATTGCCGGCCGGCGTACGGGCGGGCGTACGCCCCCGATGCCGCAGTGCAAAAAAATGTCCCTCGTCTCGATAAGAACATTTCTTGGGCAGGGGCGCATTCCTGCGGCAAGCGGGTGCCCCCTCCGTGCTTTGCGGGCTTTCCCGACCTATACGTTGCTTCGCAACTAGCGTTCTGGCATTTTTCAGAGGCCGAGCCCCCCTTGCGTCGCCGGACGGCAGCGGACGCTGCCCGGTTCGGCGCGACCTCATTCGCCTCCGAGGGAAAGCCAGATGTCTGCCCTTATGATTGTCGTCCTGATTCTCGTCCTGTTATGCGCCTGCGCCGGTATCGGCTACGGCGTGTGGGCCTCGCGCTCGGTGCTGTCCGCCAGCCCCGGCAACGAGCGCATGCAGGAGATCGCGCGTGCCATTCAGGAAGGCGCCAGCGCCTACCTGAACCGGCAGTACACGACCATCGCCCTGGTCGGCGTGGTCATCTTCATCATCGTCTCGCTGCTGCTGGGCTGGATGGTGGGCATCGGCTTCCTGATCGGCGCGACGCTGTCGGGCGCGGCCGGGTACATCGGCATGAACGTCGCCGTACGCGCCAACGTGCGCACGGCGGAAGCGTCCCGCGGCGGGCTGGCGCAGGGCCTGGCCATCTCGTTCCGGGCCGGCGCGGTCACCGGCATGCTGGTCGCCGGCCTCGCGCTGCTGTCCGTGGCCGGCTACTACGCCATCCTGCTGCTGACCGGCGCGGAAGGGCGCGGCATCATCGACCCGCTGGTGGCGCTCGGCTTCGGTGCCTCGCTGATCTCGATCTTCGCCCGACTAGGCGGCGGCATCTTCACGAAGGGCGCGGACGTGGGCGCCGACCTGGTCGGCAAGGTCGAGGCCGGCATCCCGGAGGACGATCCCCGCAACGCCGCCGTGATCGCCGACAACGTGGGCGACAACGTGGGCGACTGCGCCGGCATGGCGGCCGACCTGTTCGAGACCTATGCGGTGACCGTGGTCGCGACCATGGTGCTGGCGTCCATCTTCTTCGTGGGCGCCGACCTGTCCTACAACATGATGGTCTATCCGCTGGCGATCGGCGGCGTCTGCCTGCTGTCGTCCATCGCCGGCACGTTCTTCGTCAAGCTGGGCCCCAAGCAGAACATCATGCGCGCCCTGTACAAGGGCTTTCTGGCCTCGGCCGGCCTGTCCGTCGTCGGCATCGCCCTCGTCACCCTGATCGTCACCGGCTTCGGCGAGATCCAGGCCGCCGAGGGCATGGACCCGTCCAGCTACCACGGCTGGGCCCTGTTCGCCTGCGCGCTGGTCGGCCTGGCCGTGACCGGCGCGCTGATCTGGGTCACCGAGTACTACACCGGCACCGACTACCGCCCCGTGCACGTCGTCGCCAAGGCGTCGACCACGGGCCACGGCACCAACGTCATCCAGGGCCTGGCCGTCGCCATGGAGGCGACCGCCCTGCCCGCCCTGATCATCTGCGCGGCCATCATCGGCTCCTACCTGCTCGCCGGGCTGTTCGGCATCGCCATCGCGGTGACCGCCATGCTGGCGCTGGCCGGCATGGTCGTGGCGCTCGACGCGTACGGCCCGGTCACCGACAATGCCGGCGGCATCGCCGAGATGGCGGACATGGAGGGCGAGGTCCGCAACACCACCGACGCGCTGGACGCCGTCGGCAACACCACCAAGGCGGTGACCAAGGGCTACGCCATCGGCTCCGCCGGCCTGGGCGCGCTGGTGCTGTTCGCCGCCTATACCGAGGACATCAAGTACTTCGTCGGCAACCCGGTCCAGTACCCGTTCTTCCAGGACGTCCAGGTCAATTTCGAGCTGTCCAACCCGTACGTGGTCGTCGGCCTGCTGTTCGGCGGCCTGCTGCCCTACCTGTTCGGGGCCATGGGCATGACCGCGGTCGGCCGCGCCGCCGGCTCGGTGGTGGAGGAGGTCCGCCGCCAGTTCAAGGAGATCCCCGGCATCATGGAAGGCACGACCAGGCCCGACTACAGCCGGGCGGTCGACCTGCTGACCAAGGCGGCGATCAAGGAAATGATCGTGCCGTCGCTGCTGCCGGTGCTGTCGCCGATCGTGCTGTACTTCATCATCTACTTCATTGACGGCAAGTCGTCGGCGCTGTCGGCGGTCGGCGCCATGCTGCTCGGCGTGATCGTCACCGGCCTGTTCCTGGCGATCTCGATGACCGCCGGCGGCGGCGCCTGGGACAACGCCAAGAAGTACATCGAGGACGGCAACTACGGCGGCAAGGGGAGCGAGGCGCACAAGGCCGCGGTCACCGGCGACACCGTCGGCGATCCGTACAAGGACACCGCCGGCCCGGCCGTCAACCCGATGATCAAGATCACCAACATCGTGGCGCTGCTGCTGCTCGCGGTCCTGGCCCACGGCTAGGCCCGCCGCCGGCCGCACGGCACCGCGCGTCACCGAACAGGCCCCGGATCCGCGGATCCGGGGCCTGTTTTCGTTGCCAGTGTCGGGTTCAAGGCCCGCATCGGCGCCGGATGCAAGGCACCGGCCCGTCCGCACGGGCCGCCGCCGCACGGACCGTCGCCCCCTCCCCCGCCCGCCCCCGCACGCCCCCGCACGCCCCGGGGGGTTCGCCCCATCGAGCCGCGGGTGCCGGATGCGGCGGCGAGGCGGTGGCGGGGTTTGAGGGGCGGGGCGTTGTGAGGACTCGTGACGCGGCCGGTGATGCGACGCGCAAGAGTCGTGCGCACCGTTCGCGGGATCGTTTCGGTGCTGCGAAGAGGGGCAGTCGTCCTGCCGGGCATCCTGCTTCAGGAACCATCTTCGGTGGTGCAGCCCATGCGCTACAGCCACTCGAGAAGCATCTGCGGGTTCCGTGCCGCCCACCGGCGCACGGACTTGTCGGGGTCGCGGGCGAGGGCGGCCAGGGCCTCGGGCGGAGAACGAACGTCGATGGCGAGGGCGAGCTAGAAGGAGCCGGCGGCGATCTCCGATGCCTCGCGGCCGGGCCAAGCGGGGTCGAACTGTGCCGAGACTGCGGACCAGGTTTCCGGCAGCCGCGCCAAGCTCAGGCCCGCCCGGTGCAGGACGTGCAGGGCCGTACGCATGGGGCTATTACAGAAGCGGAGAAGAACGTTCGGGAGGAATGACGATGAGCGGGCGGCGGAAACGTCACCCCACGGGTGGGGGCGGTTTCTCCTTGTAGACATGACGAAGCTGGACGCAGATCAAGTTTAAATCGAAGGCGAGCTTTGCGAGTTCGGCCATGATTTCCTCGCACTTCGCATGCGAAAGATCTTCTTGCGTAAATTTCAGTTCACCGCCCTGACGACGGACTTCGAGCCGCATCACCGGTTGCCCGATCGCCAGAAAGTCGAACAGAAATTGCGCGTGGAGGATGCCGTTCCGGCGCAGCCGTTCTGCGTGTAGACGTTCGACGACCTGATCGAAGCGATCATACCAACCGTCAATCTGAACGCGATCGAAGGGGCCGTCAGTGTGAACAAGATCGCGGAATGCGTTGATCTTCTCGACGTTCCGGAGCCCGCTAAGCCACCGATGCGTGTCGTTCCAATTGCCGTGACCACGCGCCAGAAGGAAGATCTGATCGATCTGCCCTTCCAGCCATTGAAACGAAATAACGTACTGCCCGACAAAGCTGTAGAAGCGCTCTGCCTCGGCGATCGCTGCGGAGTCTTCTTGCCAACGATTTCTGGTCATAGCGCGGGCTCAGGAATGGGTGTTCTCTACCAATAAAGAAACCACCTGAGGCTACGGGATGTACTTACCGCGCAATAGGATTTTTATTGCCCTGACCGATCCGCATGCGGTCATGCGCAGTGAGTCGGGCGACTTGCGCCTTCAACGAACTCGTCTTCCACGGCTCGTCGGCGACACGCCGGGTGCTGAAGAAGACGGTCGCGATGGAGCGATAGGATGCGCGCTCCGCGCGTCCGTCGATGCAGCGCATAGCGCGTTTCAGGCGCTCGCGGCGCTGCTCCGTGAGCGGTGGATCGGCAGTCCGTTCGATCATCGTCGGTCGCAGGCGCTCCGCCGCCGCGACGCGGATCGACCAGTCATCGTCGAACGGGATCAGCACCCCGATCGGCGCAGCGCTTGGGCCGTCCGGCGGCCCGACGAGAACAGCGCCGTCGCGGAGCCGACGCTAGAGGAGGCCAGAGTCGTCAGTTCGCTCGTCGATGCCGCATCGCGCCAGCGTCACCGACGCGACGCCGACAGGCGGCACCGGCGCGATCAGATTAACGACGGCGGGCGCGCCGGCCGGGTTCCAGAAGACCGGCCCGGCCGGGGGTTCGAGGTCCGGGGATTAACCGGGAAATCGTAACCCCCAGACTGCGGCGCCACCGCTATCGGGCCGCATCCGGGCATACGCCGCACGGTATTAGGATCCAGCTCCTTGCTGTCGTGCAGGTCCGGGCAGCTAACGATCGCGCGAAGGAGAACAATATCGTTGCCGGCCATGGCAGCCTGCCCTATGGAAAAAACGACCGCAAGCCGGCCGCGGGCGGGCCGGCCGGTTCGAGACGATATCGGAGCGGCGGGATTCGAACCCACGACCCCTTGACCCCCAGTCAAGTGCGCTACCAGACTGCGCCACGCTCCGATACGACGGCCGGCGGGGAGGCCGACGACCGATAATCCGTACTATATGCCTTGCCCCCGGCCGTGGCAACGGCGCCCTGGGAGCTTCAGTATGTCCGCACCCGACCGGCCAGGGAGTCACCAGCGGCAACGGGAGTCCCCTCACCCGCGCCCTTCGGGCGCGACCTCTCCCGAGGGAGAGGTGGTTGTCAAGCTTGCGTCCCAGCAAAACTTTTGCGGGAACTGGCGTACCTCACCCCTTGTCCGGCTTGAGCATGCCGCGCAGGGCCTTCAGTTCGGCCAGCACGTCGGTCAGGTCGGCCTTCAGGTCCTCCGGCAGGACGGCGGGCTTGGACTCGCCCTCGGGCAGCTCCTCCGGCTCAAGCGGTTCGCCGGCCTCGCCGGCCTCCGGCGGGATCGCCTCGGCGGCCTCGGTGTCCGCGCCGCCGTCTTCGATGCGCTCGCGGCGGACCTTGCCCTCGCGGAGGAGCTTCTGCACACCCTTGATGGTGTACCCCTCCTCGTACAGCAGCTTCTGGATGCGGCGGAGGAGGCGTACGTCCTCCGGCCGGTAGTACCGCCGGCCGCCGCCGCGCTTCAGGGGGCGGACCTGGCTGAACCGCGTCTCCCAGAAGCGCAGCACGTGCTGCGGCACGTCCAGCTCATCGGAGACCTCGCTGATCGTCCGATAGGCGGTGGCCGCCTTGACGACGCCGCGCGACCGGGCGCCGCTGTCCGCCGCTTGCGCCATCGTCAGCTACCGGCCGCCCGGGCCTCGTTGATGCGGTCCTTGAGCACGTGGGAGGCCCGGAACACCAGGACCCGCCGCGGCAGGATCGGCACCTCTTCGCCGGTCTTCGGGTTGCGGCCGATGCGTTCCCCCTTTTCGCGGACCGAAAAGCTTCCGAACGAGGAAATCTTGACCATCTCGCCCCGCTCCAGCGCGTGCGAGATCTCTTCCAGGACCGTCTCCACGAGCTCGGCCGACTCGTTCCGCGACAGGCCGACCTCCTGGTAGACGACCTCGCTCAGCTGCGCCCGGGTAACCGTCTGCTGCGACATGCCACGCCCCCACGCCTCGGAAGCATCAGGCAAACCGTACTCCTGCTGAAATATGCCGTCAATTCCAAAGAGTTGGGTATGCGTATCAGATTTGCAACAGGCTGCGATATCAAAGTCGCACCAGGGCCGAGCCCCACGAGAAGCCGCCGCCCATGGCTTCCAGAAGCACGAGCTGGCCGGGCGTTATGCGCCCGTCGGTCATCGCCTCGTCGAGCGCCAGCGGCACCGAGGCGGCCGAGGTGTTGGCGTGGCGCTCCACCGTGACCACGACGCGGTCCGGGTTCAGGCCCAGCTTGCGCGCGGTGGCGTCGATGATGCGCTTGTTGGCCTGGTGCGGGATCAGCCAGTCGACCTCCTCCGGCCGCACGCCGTTGGCCTCCAGCGCCTCCAGCGCGACCTCCGACAGGCAGTGTACGGCGTGCTTGAACACCTCCTTGCCGACCATCCGTACGTGTCCGGCGGTCTGCGTGGTGGACACGCCGCCGTCGACGTACAGCAGGTCGTGGTGCCGCCCGTCGGAATGCAGATGGGTGGACAGGATGCCCGTGTCCGCCTTGGTGCCGTCGCCCGCGCCGGCGCGCAGCACCACCGCCCCGGCCCCGTCGCCGAACAGGACGCAGGTGCCGCGGTCCTCCCAGTCCAGGATCCGGGAATACGTCTCCGCGCCGACAACCAGAACGGTGTCCGCCTGACCCAGGCGGATGAAGTTGTCGGCCACGGTCAGCGCGAACAGGAAGCCGGAGCATACGGCCTGTACGTCGAACGCCGCGCCGCGGGTCATCCCCAGGGCGGCCTGTACGCGCGCCGCGGTCGCCGGAAACGTCTGGTCCGGCGTGGTCGTGGCCAGCACGATCAGGTCCAGGTCGCGGGTCGGGTCGACCCCGGCATCGGCCAGTGCGGCCCGCCCGGCGCCCAGCGCCAGGTCGGAGCACTTCTCGTGGTCGGCGGCAACGTGGCGCTGGCGGATGCCGGTGCGCTGGACGATCCAGTCGTCGGAGGTGTCGATGCGCTCGGCCAGCTCGCGATTGGTGACGATCCGCCGGGGCAGATAGCTGCCGCGGCCGATAATGCGGGACCGGCGCACCGTCATGCCGTCATCGCCCCCGGCGCGGCGACGGCCTCCGGACGCACGGACCGGCCGAAGCGCTGCAGTTCCAGCTTGACCTTCTCGTTGAAGCCGTGCCGGACCAGGTCGACGCCGACCGTGATGGCGTTGCTGAAGCCCTTGGCGTCGGTGCCGCCGTGGCTCTTCACGCAGATGCCGCCCAGGCCCAGGAACATCGCGCCGTTGTACTGGCGCGGGTCGGTGCGGTTGCGCAGCTTGCGGAACGCGTTGGCGGCGAGCAGGTAGCCGAGCCGCGCGAAGATCGACGACCGGAAGGTGCGCTTCAGCCACTCGCCGTACAGGCGCGCGGTGCCCTCCGCGATCTTCAGGGCGACGTTGCCGGTAAAGCCGTCGGTGACGACCACGTCCACGGTGCCGGCGGGCACGTCGTTGCCCTCGATGAAGCCGTGGAAGGTGCCCGGCAGCTCCATGTCGCGCAGGCGCGCCGCGGTCTCCTTCAGGGTCTCGCTGCCCTTGAGCGCCTCGGCGCCGACGTTGAGCACGCCGACGCTGGGCTGGACCAGGCCCAGCACCGCCTTGCCGAAGATCGAGCCCATGATGGCGAACTGCACCAGGTGCTCCGGCCGGCACTCGATGTTGGCGCCCAGGTCGAGCATCACGGTCTCGCCGCGCAGGGTCGGAAAGAACGAGGCGATCGCCGGACGGTCGATGCCGGGCAGCGTCTTCAGCGCGAACTTGGCCATGGCCATCAGCGCGCCGGTGTTGCCGGCGGAGACCACGCACTGCGCGTCCCCGGCGGCGACCGCATTGATGGCCAGGCGCATGCTGGACTGGCGGCCGGCGCGCAGGGCCACCGACGGCTTGACGTCGTTGGTGATGACATCGGTCGTGTGGATGATCCGGCACAGCTCGGCAAGCTTCGGGCGGCGCTTGAGCAGCGGCCGGATGCGGGCCTCGTCGCCGAACACCATGTACTCGACGTCCGGGACGTGGCGCCGCGCGATGTCGGCGCCGGCCACGACCATGGCAGGGGCGCGGTCGCCCCCCATGGCGTCGAGAGCGATGATCAGCCGGTCCGGAGCGGGGCGGTCGGTCATGGGGTCCGGGCGGGCGATGGGAACAACGGGCGCGGCGGCTCAGTCTTCGGCGACCGCCACGACTTCACGGTCGCGGTAATGGCCGCAGGCGGCGCAGACGTGGTGGGGGCGCTTCAATTCGCCGCAATTGGGGCACTCGATATAGGTGCTCGGCGCCAGCGCGTGGTGCGACCGGCGCATATCGCGTCGCGACTTGGAGGTCTTTCTTTTGGGTACTGCCATGGGTCCGGTTTCCGCAATGCTAAAGGCGGCCAAGTCCGGGGCCGCCTTTGCCGACCCCGGCTAGTTAGAGGAAATGCCCCGAGGGGGCAAGGGCATTCAACCCCCGTTGCGGTCCCGCTTGAGCCGTGCCAGCGCGGCGAACGGCCCGGACGGCGGCGCACCCGGCGATGTCTCGTCCTCGTCATACTCGAAACGCACGCCGGGCGCACGCGGGTACGGGTCCAGCGCAAGCGACAGATACTGGGCGCTCAGCTCGCCGATGTCGAGCGCATCGTCCTCCAGCGGCTCCGGCGCCTCCTCCTCGTCCAGGAAGAGGACCAGCTCGGCAGGCGGCGGGGGCGCCGGGCCGATGGCGAAGCGGGTCTCAAAGGATTCCTCGACACGCGCCGGCACAGGCTCCAGCGTGACCACGCAGGTCTGGACCACGTCCGCCGACACGGTGCCGTCCATGACGATGATGCGCCCGCGCTCGCGGCGGCGCAACCGGACGGTGGCCTCGAACCGGTCGATGGCATGCAGGTCGAAGCGCTCCGCCAGCGCCGCGCGCTCGCCCTCATCGGCGACGATCGTCTCGACCAGCTCGTCGACCGGCCCCTGCGCGTCCGGGGCGGCCTCGAACCGGGCCAGCGACACCCGGCGGCTGAACTCGGGGCCGGCTGCGGCGCCGGGCCGGCGGCCGAAGTCGGCGGCGATCGGGGTTGCGGGCATCGCATCCTCCATCGGATTCGGGCGCCGGCCGGACCGGGCGTTCAGTCGGCCGCGGGCGGCGGGCCGAAGCTGAGCCGCCCCTGCAGCAGCTCCTCGACCGGGCGGGCGTCCAGCGCCGCCGCCTCCCGCCGCAGATAGTCGGCCATGCGCGCCGTATGCTCGGGCGCCGGCGTCACGGTGCCGAACAGATTGCGGCGCAACGCGTCGGCCAGAGTCTCGTCGCTCCCGGCCAGACCGGCCTCGTAGGCGACCGCGCGGCCGTAAAAGCTGCGGGCCATGTGCTTGACCTTCTTGCCCACGCTCAGGTCGCCGACGCCGATCTCCCGCAGGCTGACGTCCATGTCCGTAAACATGCAATCGAACAACGCCTGGGAAAAGGCGGAAACCCGCTCGCCTTCCCGGTTCAGGCGGCGCAGGACCAGAAAGGCGTGCAGCACGATCATGTCGAACCGGCCGTCCAGCGAATCGGGGACGCCGCAGTCGCGATAGAACTCTTCGCGGCGCGCCTGCTCTACCAGAGAGTCGTACAGGCGGGCGGCCACGCGCTGCTGGCGGGCACGGACGAACAGGCGAGGGATCACCGAGAGGCCACGGTTGCCGGACGTTGACAGGGCCGGAGCAGCCGGCCTATGGAATGCGCCGAAACATGGTGTCGTTCGGCGACTCCGTCAATCCGCTCCGGCATCGGGTGTCTTTTTGCGCGCCGCGGAAGGCCGGGCATGAGACGGGCCGCCCGGAGGCGTGGGAGCATGCGTACTGTCATCCGGTTGAGCGTCCTTGCCGTCGTCGCCGTCATGCTGGCGGCCTGCAGCGGAACCGTTGCCACCCGCGGTCACCTCGTGGAAGACCGTCGGATGAGCCAGATCGAGCCGGGGCTGAGCACCGCGAACGACGTGCTGGCGGTGCTGGGCTCGCCCAGCACGGTGGCCCCGTTCGACGAGCGCATCTGGTACTACATCGGCCAGCGCACCGAGCAGGTGGCGTTCCTGCGGCCCGACGTAATCGAGCGCCGCGTGGTGCGCATCCGGTTCGACGAAGGCGGCACGGTGCGGGAGATCGACGAGCTCGACATGGAGGACTCCCGGGAGGTCGAGCTCGTCGACCGCGAGACGCCGACCATGGGCCGCCAGATGGGCTTCATGGAGCAGATGGTCGGCAACCTGGGCCGGTTCAATCAGCCCGGAGACGAGTAGCCGGACGCACCGGCCGGCGGATGGCGGGGCGGCGGGTCACGCCGCCTTGTCGTGGCGGGCCAGGGCGTGCTCCAGGCGCTCGCACAGGGTGTTGATGACCTTGACCCGAGCGAAGCGCTTGTCGTCGGCTTCCACCAGAACCCACGGCGCATGGCGCGTGCTGGTCCGCTGCACCATGTCGTTGACGGCGGCCTCGTACTCCGGCCATTTCTCACGGTTGCGCCAGTCGTCGTCGGTCAGCTTCCAGCGCTTGTAGGGCGTGGCGGCGCGGCGCTCGAAGCGGCGGAGCTGCTCGTCCGGGGTGATGTGCATCCAGTATTTGCAGACGACGATGCCGTGGCCGGTCAGGTCCTGCTCGAAGTCGTTGATCTCGGCGTAGGCGCGGGTCCATTCCTCCTGGGCGGCGAAGCCCTCGACGCGCTCGACCAGCACCCGGCCGTACCAGGACCGGTCGAAGATGGTGACGCGCCCGGCCCGCTGCAGATGGCGCCAGAAGCGCCACAGGTAGTGGTGGGCGCGCTCCTCGTCGGAGGGCGCGGCGATCGGGATGACCTGATAGTCGCGGGCGTCCATGGCGCGCACGACGCGGCGGATCGCCCCACCCTTGCCGGCGGCGTCCCAGCCCTCGAATACGAGCACGGTGGAGATGCCGCGCTCCTTGGCGCCGCGGTACAGCGCGTGGAGCCGCGCCGTCTCCTTGCGCTGGCATTTCTCGTACTGCTTCTTGGGCAGCGACTGGCTCATGTCCAGGACCTGCAGCACGGTCGGCTGGGGCGGCGGCTGCGGGCGCGCATCGCCGGAGGTGGGCAGCGGCACCACCGTGTCGGCCGCGGCGGCCGCCCAGGCGGCGGCGGACGGATCGGCCAAGTCGCCCCCGTTCGCTCGGCGCTCCTTGAGCTCGGCCATGGCGCGGCGACGCAGCTCCTCGCGCTCCAGGTGGCGCAGCGCGGCGTCGCGGAATGCGGCGAACACGGTCAGCTCGCGATAGTTGCTGTCCTCGCCCTCCACGATGTGCCAGGGCGCGCTGGCCGTGCTCGTCTTGATGATGGTGCGCTCGGCGGCGGCGGTGAACTTGTCGTACATCCGCCAGTGTTCCCAGTCCTGGCTGGTCACCCGCCAGCTCTCGTGCTGGTCGGTCTCCCACTTGCGGTAGAGGCGCTTCTGCGCGTCACGGCTCAGGTGCAACCAGAACTTGACGATCAGCGCGCCGTCGGCGGCCAGGCACTGCTCGAACCGGACGATGCGGTCCAGGCTGGAGTCGAACGTCGGGTCGTCGGTGTGCCCGTACACGGCGTCCAGCACCGGCCGCGAATACCAGGAGCGCAGGAACAGGCCCAGGCTGCCGCGGCCGGGCAGGTCGCGCCAGTACCGCCAGAACTCCGGCCGCTCGCGCTCCTCGTCCGAGGGCGGGCCGTAGGCGCGGGTGACGATCCAGCGCGGGTCCATCCACTCGTTGAGCTTGTTGATGGTCTCGCCCTTGCCGGCGCCGTCCACGCCGGCGAACACGACGATCGCCGGAAAGCCGGAGGTGCGGATGCGCTGCTGGACCTCCAGAAGCTGGATGCGCAACGGCGCCGCCAGCTGCTCGTACTCGTCCTTGGAGATCTTGCGGCCGATCTCGGCGGTTCTGAACATGGACGCACCTCCCGGGTCCGCGGCTGCCGCGCCGTCCGCCCCTCGCCCGCAACGGCGCCCCGCGGCAACCGGACCGGCGACGCGGTCGCGCGAGGCACCGCGGCCGGCGACGCGATGCGCATGACCCGCAGCGTAAGCGATCTGGTCGCGAAAGGCACGATTGCCAAGCGGCGCCGGCCGCCCCGCGACCGCGCGGGCCGCGGCGGTGCGGGGCGGGCTCGGGCCCCGAGGCGCGGCGCCGGGCTATTCCGCGGCGGCGCGGCCCTCGCCGGCGCGCTTCAGCGCCTGATCCAGGTCGGCGATGATGTCGTCCACGTCCTCCAGGCCGATGGACAGGCGCACCACGTCGGGGCCGGCACCGGCGGCGGCCTGCGCCTCCGGCGGCAGCTGGCGGTGGGTGGTCGAGGCCGGATGGATGATCAGCGAGCGGGCGTCGCCGATGTTCGCCAGGTGGCTGAACAGCTCGACGCTCTCGACCATGCGCACGCCGGCGTCGTAGCCGCCCTTCAGGCCGAAGGTGAACACCGCGCCGGCGCCCTTGGGCACGTAGCGCTTGGCCAGCGCGTGGTAGCGCGAACCCGGCAGCCCGGCGTACGCCACCCAGTCCACCGCCGGGTGGCCGGCCAGGAATTCCGCCACCGTCTGCGCATTGCCGCAGTGCCGCTGCATGCGCAGGCCCAGCGTCTCCAGGCCGAGCAGCGTGAGGAAGGCGTTGAGCGGCTGCTGGTTGACGCCCAGGTCGCGCAGGCCGACCGCGTGGCCGTGGAAGGTAAAGGCCAGCTCGCCGAAGGTCTCGTGGAACTTCAGTCCGTGATAGCCGGGATCGGGCTGGGTCAGGCCCTTGAACTTGTCGCTGCCCGACCAGTTGAACCGCCCGGAATCGACCACCACGCCGCCGACCGAGGTGCCGTTGCCGGACAGGAACTTGGTCGTCGAGTGCACGACCAAATCGGCGCCATGCTCGAACGGCCGGCACAGGTAGGGCGTCGCCATGGTGTTGTCGACGATCAGCGGGACGCCGGCCTCGCGCGCCACCGCGGCGATCGCCTCGATGTCCGACACCACGCCGCCCGGGTTGGCCAGGCTCTCGATGAACAATGCGCGGGTCTGCGGCGTGACCGCCGCGCGGAAGGCCTCCGGATCGTCGGCGTCGACGAAGTGCGGGATCCAGCCGAAGGCGCGCTTGAAGCTGTTGCCGAGCTGGTTGATGGTGCCGCCGTACAGCTTGTTCGCCAGCACGATCTCCGCGCCCGGCTCCATGAACGGGAACAGCGCCAGGAGCTGAGCGGCGTGGCCGGAGGAGGTGGCGACGGCGCCGACGCCGCCCTCCAGGCTGGCCATGCGCTCCTCCAGCACCGATACGGTCGGGTTGGTCAGGCGCGAATAGATGAACCCGAGCTGCTGCAGATTGAACAGCGAGGCGGCGTGGTCGACATTGTCGAACACGTAGGAGGTGGTCTGGTAGATCGGCGTCTGGCGCGCGCCGGTGGTCGGGTCGGGCCTCGCGCCGGCGTGGATGGCCCGCGTCCCGAACCCCGGGACGCGGGGCGTGCCTGTCTCGTTGTCGCTCATTTTCTCACCGTTGTCTGTCGCCTGGCGGAAATCACGCCCGAGTTCAGGCCAGACCAGCCCATCTCGCCGTGCAGGCGGGCCCACTCCACCTTCGGGCAGCGATTCATGACGACGCGCACGCCGCCGGCCTCCGCACGTGCCGCGGCGGCATCGTCGCGTACGTTGAACTGCATCCAGATGGCTTTCGGCAAGGGGGCAAGCGCCAGCGCCTCGTCGACGATCCCGCCGGCGGCGTCGGACGAGCGGAAGATGTCCACCATGTCGATCGGCTCCGGCACGTCGGCCAGGGTCGCGTACGCGCGCTCGCCCAGCACCTCGCGGCCGGTCAGCGCCGGGTTGACGGGAATCACCCGGTAGCCCTTGTCCTTCAGGTATTTCATCACGAAGAAGCTGGGCCGCACCGGGTTGGCGCTGGCGCCGACCAGGGCGATGGTGTGCACGTCGTCGAGGATTTCGCGCAGATAGCCGCGGTCGTAGCTGTCGTGGTTCATCGCGTCCCTTGCATCCCGTCGCACCCCGCCCGGTGCGGGCCGGCGCGATCGGCCGCCCCACACATGGGTGCGCGGCCGCGGGGAATGCAACACGATTCGCCCGGTTCGCCCGGCGGCACCGGCCGGGCCCCGGCGCCGGGCGCGAACGCGAAAGGGAGGCCGGAGCCTCCCCTTCCACGGATGACGGTCGGTCGGGTGCGGGAGCGCCCAATGAGCGCCCGAAGAGCGCCCGATGAGCGCCCGGTCAGGCGGCCCGCACGTTCGACAGGAAGTCGTCGACCTCGCGGCGCAACACGTTGGCCTGCTCCGACAGGCCGTTGACCGCCTGGAGCAGCGAGCGGGCCGCGTTGCCGGTGGACTCGGTGGCCGTCTTCACGCTGGTGATCTTGCCGGCGACGCTCTGGGTGCCGGCGGCCGCCTCGGTGGTGTTGCGGGCGATCTCCTGGGTGGCCGCGCTCTGTTCCTCGATGGCCGCGGCGATGGTGGTGGCGATCTCGCTGACCTCGACGATGGTCGTGCGGATCTCCTGGATGGCGGTGACGGCGTCGCCGGTGACCGCCTGCATGTCGGCGATCTGCGCGCCGATCTGCTCGGTCGCCTTGGCCGTCTGGTTGGCCAGGTTCTTGACCTCCGACGCGACCACGGCGAAGCCCTTGCCGGCGTCGCCGGCGCGCGCCGCCTCGATGGTCGCGTTGAGCGCGAGCAGGTTGGTCTGCTCGGCGATCGCGCTGATCATCTTGACCACTTCGCCGATCCTGCTGGCGGCGTCGGCCAGGCCCTGCACGGTCGCGTCGGTGCTTTCGGCGCGTGCGACCGCCTCGCTGGTGATCCGGGTCGACTGGGCGACGCGCTCGCCGATCTCGGCGATCGAGTTGCTCATCTCCTCGGCCGCCGCGGCGACCGTGTTGACGTTGGAGGTGGCCTGCTCGGCGGCGGCGGCGACCTCGGTGCTCTCGCGGCTGGTCTGGTCGGCGAGGCCGGACATCGACTGCGCGCTGTCCTGCATGTCGTCCAGGCCGCCGATGACGCCGTCGACGATGTGCTTGACCGTGGTCTCGAACGAGTTGGCCAGGCCGTCCATGGTGCGGCGCTTCTCCGCCGTGGCGCGCTCCTGGTCCGCCCGGCGTTCGGACTCCAGCCGGCGCATCTCGATGGCGTTGTCCTTGAACACCTGGACCGCCTGGGCCATGTCGCCGATCTCGTCGCCGCGGTCGGTGCTGGGCACGGCGACCTCGATATCGCCGCCGGCCAGGCGGCTCATCGCGTCTTCCAGCCGGCGCAGCGGACCGCTGACGATGCGGCGCAGCAGGATGGTCAGCAGGCCGACCAGCAGCACGACGATGACCGCGGCGGTGGTGGCCACCGACCAGGTCGAGGACGCGGCCTGGGCATCGATCAGCGCGTGGCTCCAGCCGACGATCAGCGTGCCGACGCGGGCGTTGTCGTTGCCGAAGTGGACCGGTGCGGCGACGATCAGGTGGCTGCCCTCGTCGATCGTGGACACGGTGTCGCTGGTCCGGAATTCGACGAGGTCGAGGTCGAACTGGCCTTCCAGGTCTTCGCCCAGCGCGGCGACCTCCTCGCCGTCCGCATTGATTGCGAGCAACCCGGCGATCATCGAGTTCTCGGCCTCGGCCTGGCCGTTGTAGACGGCCTCGATGGCGGCGGCCTGGTTGAAGCGGATGGCACCGCCCATCTGGACGGCCATCAGCTCGGTGATGTCGACGGCCGCGGTGTCGGACACCTCGACCATGTTCTCGGTCTGCAGCGACGCCGCGAACCAGATCATGACCGCCAGTCCGGCGGTGATCGAGAGCGTCGTGGCCACGGTAATCTTGCGCCCGATCGTCCACCAGTTGCGGCGCCGGCCGGCGCCGGCGGAGCTCTCCATGGGCGCATTGACCTGAAGCGTTGTGTCCGCCATGACCGTCATCCTTGTCGTCTGCGGTACGACTGCCCGCTGGACCGGGAAAGGGCCGGGACGCGCGCGGGCGCGGCGCACCCCGGCCGGCAGCAGTGTCATTCGATGATGGTTGCCGTGCTCAGCATCTGGAACGGGATCTCGATGCCGAGCCGCTGCGCCGTCGTCATGTTGACGTACAGCAGCGGCGTATCATCCGTGCCGACGGGCACGTCGGCGACCGGCGTTCCCTCGACCAGGACCTCGACAACGGCATCGGCCAACATGCGCCCGAGCTTCTCGTCGTCGGCCACGTAGCCGGCCAACACGCCCTGCTCGACCGGCGTGCCGGTGAACGCGAACACGGGCACGTCGCCCGCGGCCTCGACGGCGACGGCGGCGTCATCGATGGTCAGCCGCGTGTTGCCGAGCAGGAAGGCGGAATAGGTGTCGACATTGTCGCCGACCGCCGCGGCCAGCTCGTCGGCCGAGGTCACGTAGGTCACGTCGCAGCTCAGGTTGAGGTTGGCGCAGGCGGCGAGGACGCCCTCCTCCTCGACCGGGCCGCTGGCGTGCCCTTCCTGGAGCAGCAGCAGCATGGAGTCGACGTCGGGCAGCAGCGCCATGTAGCTCTGCAGCGGGATCTCGTGGGGAATGAAATACGTGACGCCGGTGATGTTGCCCTCCGGCGCGTTCATGTTCTCGACGACGCCCAGCGACGGCGGGTGGTTGCCGCCGCCGATAAAGGTCGGGATCGACGTGACGCGGCCGGCGAGGAACTGGCTGCCGTTCGAGCGCAGGATGACCATGCCGTCCATGGTCGCCTCGAATTCGGCGATGGCGGCCTCGAGCTCCTCCTCGGTGGTCAGTTCGGGATGGATCTCGAGGTTTACGTCCGGGGCGATCTCGGCCATGCGCTCCTGGAAGCCGGCCATGACCCGGTTCGTCATCCCCGACACACCCATCCAGGCAACCCCGAGGTCCGTTGCGAGCGCTGGCTGCGCCACCGAGGCCGCGAGCAGCGCACCGACGCCGCAAGCCGCTGAAAAGACGTACTTCATAAGCGTCCTTCCTTGTTCTTTCGTGACGATCTCTGGATCTGAGGAATGCTGCCGGTCATCGCGACACGAGATGCTTCGTTTCCATATCAAGTCTGCGTCCCGCGAATAAGCCGACACCGCGTTTGCACCGCGGTGCCATGGAGTACGCTCAAGTCTCTATATTTTTCGTTAATCGGCACGAGCTACGGTGACAATGATTTGCCCGCTGGCCGACCAATATTAAATGAAACAGATTTGCTACCAGAGAATACGGCATTCTTTATTTTGCTCGCGCCCCGTCTGGTTGGACAGGTCGTTGGCGGCGCACCGCAAATTTAAGCGGATTATCCGTTGGTAGGTAACAGGATGTTGGCCATGCAAACGATTTGGCCGGACTACTATGGTGGTCACATGTTCGGCTGCACCGGTGTGCTGATCGGGGCTGACCCACACGGGATGCTGCCGGTTTCAGCCCATGTCGCGATCCGGCGGCGGCCTGGGGGAGGCGGCGCGCCGCCCGGCAGTGCCGGGGGCGGCGCGCCGGGACGGCGTCAGCGCCCCTGCCAGACCGGCGGGCGCTTGTCCAGGAAGGCCTCGATGCCCTCCTCCGCGTCGCGCGCCAGCATGTTGCGGGTCATGACCTCGCTGGCGTAGTCGTAGGCGGCGCGCAGGTCGAGCTCGGCCTGGCGGTAGAATGCCTCCTTGCCGATGCGCAGGGTCAGCGGCGACTTGTCGGCGATCTGGCGGGCCAGCGCCCCGGTCTCGGCATCCAGCCGGTCGTGCGGCACGACGCGGTTGATCAGGCCGATCTCGTGGGCCCGGTCCGCCGGGATCATGTCGCCGGTCAGCAGCATCTCCATCGCTGCCTTGCGGCCGACCGCCCGGCTGAGCGCGACCATCGGCGTCGAGCAGAACAGGCCGATGTTGACCCCCGGCGTGGCGAATCGCGCGTGGTCGGAGGCGACGGCCAGGTCGCAGGTCGCGACGAGCTGGCAGCCGGCGGCGGTGGCGATGCCGTGCACCTTGGCGATGACCGGCTTGGGCAGCCGCGTGATCGCCAGCATCAGGCGCGAGCACTGGCGGAACGTCGCCTCGTAGGCCTGGCGCTCGGGCTTGCTGCGCATTTCGCGCAGGTCGTGCCCGGCGCAGAAGGCCGGGCCGGCGCCCTGCAGCACGACGACCTTGACCGCGGTGTCGTCGGCGATCTCCTCCAGGGTCTCGTGCAGGGCGGCCATCAGGGCCGAGGACAGGGCGTTGCGCGCCTTCGGCCGGTTCAGCGTGAGCATGGCGACGCCGTCCTCGTCGGCGCGCAGCACCAGCGGCTCGTTGGTCCGCGGCGGCGCGGCGGGCTCGGGCGCGGCAGTCATGGCGATCCTCCCTGGTCGTGTCGCGGATGGGCCGGCCCAGTGTATGCCGCGCCGGACGCCGGGGGAACCGGCGGTGGCGGTCCCAACCGTGGACGCATGCGGTCGCGACACCTACACTCTCCTGCGGTTGCCGAATGCACAGTCCACCGGATCGAAGGGCAAACAATGAGCATCACCGTGAACCTTGCGCCTGAGTTCGAGAACATCATCCGCGACAGGATGGCGTCCGGCCGCTATGCGTCGGAGACGCAAGTCGTGGAAGAGGCGCTCAGGCTCCTGGAGCACCGGGACGCCGCCGAGACTGGCAACCTCGAGGCGCTGCGTCGCGAAATCGCGATCGGGCTGGCGGACCTGGATGCAGGCCGCGCCGTGGACGCCGAAACCGTCTTCCAGGAAATTGCGGAAATTATTGCCGTCAGGAAGGAAACCTGAATTGTCCCGCGTCCGATTTTCGATCGCAGCAAAGAAGGACCTCATAGACATCTTCTTATATGTGGCCGACGACAACATTCAGGCGGCATCGGGCCTTCTCACAACGATGTATCAAAAGTGTTAGATCCTTGCTCAATTCCCGCGAATGGGACGCTCGCGAACCGGCATTCCAGCGTCGGTGATGGGTTTTCCTGTCGGAAAGTACATGATCTACTACCGCGTCAGCACCGATGGCATTGAGGTCGTGCGCATCCTCCATTCTGCGCGGAACCAGCCCGAAGCATTCGAGACATAGTTGCGAGCAATCAGGGCACGAACCGCCCCAGCCGCACGGCGGTCAGCCCCGGCTCCAGGCGGCGGGACGGCATGATCAGCACGCAGTCGTCGTAGGGCGTCACGATCCGGCGCGGACCGTCCAGGGCGATGGTCGTGCCCGCCGCCGGCACCACCTCCATGCCGACGAACGCCCGCGCGAAGCGGAACCGGTGCGTGCGGATCGTCACCGCCTCGGTCACCTGGATGACGCGCTGCGGCAGCGCCGGGGCCGGACGGTCGATCATTCCGGCCAGCGCCAGCATGCGCAGGCATCCCTCGATGGCCACGTCCGCGGTGCCGGCGCGCCAATGCTGGCCGCATTCCAGCAGCAGCGCGGCCGGCGCCGCCGCCGGATCCGCGAAGGCGCCGTAGTCGCGCAGGCGGGTGCCGTCGGCGTGCCCGGCGTCGCACACCACGTGCTCCGGATAGCCCAGCGCCCGCGCCAGTGCCCGTCCCTTGGCCAGCGGCCCGGCCAGCATCAGCGGCGCCGTGGCGAACTGCATGGAGTGCAGGTCGAGCAGCAGGTCGACACCGTCCATGATCGGGCGCAGGGCGCGGGCGCGGTCGAGCTCCACCGACTGGCCCGCCCCGTCGAGCCGGTCGCGCGACCAGACCCGGTTCAGGTCCTCGTCCACGAAGCGCGACAGGGCCGGCCGCCGCGGGTCGAAGCGCGCGTAGGCGGCCACGTTGGCGAACCCCAGGGTGAGACGGCCCCGTTGCGGGCGCACGTCCTCGCGGAACAGCCGGTCGAGCGCGACGGCGCCGCACAGCTCGTTGCCGTGGATCAGGGCGTTGAGCAGGACGTGCGGGCCGGGGCGGCCGCTGTCCAGGGTCGTATAGTACGGCACGCCGGTGTTCCCGGCGCGGTAGGGCGCCAAGTCCGGCGGCACGAGCTCGACCCGTTCAGGGTCGGGCGCCGCGCCGGCGGGCCCGGTCACAGCGGCTCCTCCCGCGGGTCGCGGCCGGCGCGATGCGGCCGGGCCGGCCGGTGCGGTGGGGCGAAAGCGGGCGCTCGTGGTGGCCGGCGTCGAAGGATCCTCGGCATGCTGCAAATGTGCTCCCGGTCGCGCCGTCCGTCCATCCCGTCGCGCCGGGCGCCGCCGCCAGCTGCGACCCGTTCGCAAGGCGGCTGGACGCGGCGCCGGCCCCGTTGCACCATGGCCCCGGATAAGGCCGCGCGATCGGGTGGCGGCCGCGTCCGCCCCGTTCCGGCGCGCTCGCGTTCAAGGCAGCAATGGCTTTTGTTCTCGACCACGTCCTGGTCCGTCACGATCCGGTCGGCGAGCCGGTGCCGGTCGTGTTCGACTCCCCGCACAGCGGCACCGACTATCCGCCCGACTTCGACTTCGTGTGCGACCTGCAGGTGCTGCGCGAGGCCGAAGACACCCATGTCGACGCCCTGTTCGCGGAGGCGCCGCGGTGCGGTGCCGGGCTGCTGTGCGCCCTGTTCCCGCGCAGCTATATCGACCCGAACCGGGCCCCCGGCGACCTGGACGCCGACCTGGTCGCGGCCCCCTGGCCCGAACCCCGAAACGGCGAGAAGGCCCACCTGGGCATGGGGCTGATCCGGCGGATGAGCAAGCCCGGCGAGCCCATCTACGGTCGGCGGCTTACGCCGGGCGAGGTGCGCCACCGGCTGGACCGCTACTACCGGCCCTACCACCGGCAGCTGGAGGCGATGCTGGACGCCGCCCACGCGCGGTTCGGGGTGGTCTACCACATCAACTGCCACTCGATGCCGTCACCGCCGGCCGCGCCGGGAGACGCGCGGGTGACGCGCCCCGACATCGTCCTGGGCGACCGCGACGGGACGACCTGCGGGCCGGGGTTCGTCGCCTATGTGGAGCAGGCGCTGCACGGGCTCGGCTTTTCGGTGCGCCGCAACGAGCCCTACAAGGGGGTCGAGCTGGTGCGCCGCCACGGCCACCCCGCGGAGGGCCGCCACTCGCTGCAGATCGAGGTCAGCCGCCGGCTGTACATGAACGAGCGCACGTTCGAGCGGCACGAGGGCTTCGACGAGGTCAAGGCGCGCATCACCGGGTTGATCGCCGCCGTGTGCGACTATGCCCGGCCCTGACGGATGCGGTCCCGGCGCCGCTTGGGCACCCGCCGGCGGGGCGGCTCACGGCTCGAACTGCTCCTTGAGGATGCGCTCTTCCAGATTGTGTTCCGGATCGAACAGCAGCGTGAACGACACCGAGCGGTCCGCACGGACCTCGACGCGGGCGACGTTGCGGACCTCGGTGTCGTCGGCGACGGCACTGACGGGCCGCTTCTGTGCCTCCAGGATCTCGAAGCTGATCTCGGCGTTGTGGGGCAGCAGGGCGCCGCGCCAGCGCCGCGGCCGGAACGCGCTGATCGGCGTCAGCGCCAGCAGATCGGCCCCGAGCGGGATGATCGGCCCCTGCACGGACAGATTATAGGCAGTGCTGCCCGCCGGGGTGGAGACCAGGGCGCCGTCGCAGTTCAGTTCCGACATGCGCACCTTGCCGTCGATGGTAATGCGTATCTTGGCCGCCTGCCGGGTCTGGCGGAGCATCGACACCTCGTTGAACGCCAGCGCCTGGTGGACCATGCCGTCCATGGTCGTGGCGATCATGCGCAGGGGGTGCAGGGTGACCGCCTCGGCCTGATCGAGGCGTTCGATGAGCCCCTCTTCGCGGTAAATGTTCATCAGGAAGCCGACCGACCCGCAGTTCATGCCGAACACCGGGATGTTGCGGTGCAGGAACCGGTGCAGCGTCTCCAGCATGAACCCGTCACCGCCGAGCGCCACGACGACGTCGGCCTTGTCCGGCTTGGCCTGGCCGTAGGCGCCGGTCAGCCGCGCCAGCGCGCTGGTCGCCTCCTCGGTGCGCGCCGCGACGAAGCAGATCGCCCGCGCCTTCGGGGCCGGGCGCTCCGCCGCCTTCTCCGGCGCCGGCGGCCTGTCCAGTTCGGCGGTGGCGGTGCTGTCGCGGCTCATGGACGGATGTTAACGGAACCGCGTGGCGTTTTCACGCAGTCTTGCCGTCGCGGCGTCGATTGGCATGCGGCCGGGCCGCACCGGTCGCTGCCGCCGCCGCGGCCTCGCCGCCCGCCCCCGCTTTGCGCTATGACTCCGCCGCCGCCGGTGCCAGAGTCGCGCATGGGAACCGCCGTCAGGAGTCCGTGCCATGCCCGAGCGGAGATGGTCCTTCGGTTACGACGACCTGGGCGCCAAGCCGCAGGGGCACACCCCGTTCCGCATCGCCGTGCTGGGCGACTTCAGCGGGCGGGAGAGCCGCGGGCTCGAGGCGCCGCAGGACATTGCCCGGCGGCGCGTCCTGCCGGTCGACCGCGACGACCTGGAGGCGGTCATGGCGCGCCTGGGCGTCGCCGTGGACCTGACGGTGGGCGCCCGGCACCGCCGGACCGTCACCGTCTCCTTCGACGAGATCGACCGGTTCCACCCCGACGACCTGTTCGCGCGCATCGACGTGTTCGCGCACCTGCGCGACGTCCGCCGTCGGCTGCTCGACCCGACGCAAGTGGATGCCGTCGCCGAGGAGATCAGCGCGTGGGCCGAACCGCGGTCGGCGCCGGCGGCCGGGACCGGAGCGCCGCCGCCCGAAGCCGAGGCGCCGGCCTACACCGCCGAAGACCTGTTCGCCGCGACCATGAGCGAGACCGAGCGGCGCCGGGCCGCCACGCGCGACGCGGCGACGGCGCTGGTCGACGCGCTGGTCGCGGAGATCGTGGCGCCCCACGTCGAGCCGGCGCCGCACCCGCGCCAGGCGGACTACCTGGCCGCGGTCGACGCGGCGATCGCCGCCCAGATGCGCGCCATCCTGCACGACCCGGCATTCCAGGCGGTCGAGGCGGCGTGGCGCGGGCTGTTCCTGCTGGTGCGGCGCCTGGAGACGGGGCCGGACCTCAAGCTGTTCCTGGTCGACGCGACCAAGGCGGAGCTGGCCGCGGACCTGGCCGCCGCCGGCGATGCGGTCGAGCGGACCGGGCTGTACAGGCTGCTGGTCGAGCCGACGGTGGAGGTGCAGGGGGCCGAGCCCTGGGCGCTGCTGGCCGGCCACTACGCGTTCGGGCCGACCGCGGGCGATGCCGCCCTGCTCGGCGGCCTGGGCCGGCTGGCGCAGGCGGCGGGGGCGCCGTTCGTGGCCGCGGCGGCGCCCGGGCTGGCCGGCTGCCCCGGCTTCGGCACCGCATCGGACCCGGACGACTGGCGCGAGCCGATGGAGGTGACCGCGGCGGCGGCGTGGCACGACCTGCGCGCGGCGCCGGAGGCGGCGTTCCTGGGCCTGGCGCTGCCGCGGGTGCTGTTGCGCCTGCCGTACGGCGCCGCCACCGATCCCATAGACTCGTTTACCTTCGAGGAGATGCCGCGCCCGGCGCACGAGGCGTATCTGTGGGGCAATCCGGCGCTGGCGGTGGCCTGCCTGATCGGCGAGGCGTTCACCGCGCAGGGCTGGGCGCTGCGGCCCGGAACGGTCAACGAGCTCGGCGGCCTGCCGGTGCACGTGTACGACGATGACGGCGACCGCGCCGCCAAGCCCTGCGCCGAGATCCTGCTCAACGAGCGCGGCGCGGCCCGCCTGCTCGAGCACGGCCTGATGCCGCTGTGGTCGGTGCGCGACAGCGACCGGGTGCGAGTCCATCCCGTGCGGTCGCTGTCGGCGGCGACCGAGGCGCTGCTGGGGCGCTGGCCGGCGCCGCGCTGACGCTCGGCCTCCCCCGCGCCCGACCGTTATCCCATCGCAGGGAGGGAGCCATGCCGGTCCCCGAACGCATGCCCCACGACGACGGCTTTCCCGAGCACAAGACCCGGATCGTCGCCACCATCGGCCCGGCCTCGGCGTCGGTGGAGGTTCTGCAGCGCATGATGCTGGCCGGCATGTCGGTGTGCCGGCTGAACTTCGCCCACGGCGATTTCGACAGCCACGGCGCCACGATCGCCATGATCCGACAGGCGGCGCAGGCGACCGGCCGGCGCGTCGCCATCCTGGCCGACATGCCGGGGCCGAAGCTGCGCATCGGCGGGCTGGCCGAGGACTGCGTCATGCTGGAGCCCGGTGCCGCGGTGACGCTGACCACCGAGGACGTGATCGGCGACGCCGGGCGGCTGTCGGTCAACTTCCCGGACCTGCCGCGCGTGGTGCGGCCGGGCCACCCGATCTTCCTGTCGGACGGGTTCATCCTCCTCGTCGTCGAGGAGGTGCATGGCGGCGAGGTGCGCTGCCGGGTCGAGGCCGGCGGGCCGCTCAAGCCGCACAAGGGCGTCAACCTGCCGGGCGTCAAGCTTGGCATTGCCGCCCATACCGAGCGCGACGGCGAGGTGCTGCGCTTCGCCGTGGACCAGGGGTTGGACATGGTCAGCCAGTCGTTCGTGCAGCACGCCGAGGACATCGAGATCGTCCGGCGGCAGGCGCGGGCGGCCGGCGGCGACCCGTTCATCGTCGCCAAGATCGAGCGGGCCGGTGCGGTGGCGGCGATCGAAGGCATCGTGCGCGCCGCCGACGGCATCATGGTGGCGCGCGGCGACCTGGGCGTGGAGACGCCGATCGAGCGCATCGCGCTGCTGCAGAAGCGTCTGATCCGCACCGCCAACCGGCACGCGCGGCCGGTCATCACCGCCACCCAGATGCTCGAATCGATGACCCGCAACCCGCGCTCGACCCGGGCGGAGGCGACGGACGTGGCGAACGCCGTGCTCGACGGCACCGATGCGGTGATGCTGTCGGAGGAGTCGGCGACCGGCGACCATCCGGTGGAGGCGGTCGCCGTGCTGGCGCGCATCGCCGCCGCCGCCGAGCACGCCCGCGACGACCTGGCCCCGGTGGACCCGACCGCGCTGATGCCGCCCGAGGGTCAGGCGACGGTGACCGATGTCCTGGCGCTGGACGTGGCGACCACGGTCCAGCGCATCGCCGCCGGGGTCGTCGTCGTGCCGACGCCCGACGGCGACGTGGCGCGCCGCATTTCCCGGTTCAAGCTGCCGCAGTGGAGCCTGGCGGTGAGCGCGTCCGAGGCGACCTGCCAGTCGCTGTGCCTCAGCTACGGGGTCCACGCGGTCCGCATCCCGCGCCAGGGCGACTGGCCGCTGGAGGCGCGGCGCTGGCTGCACGATGCGGGGTTCGGTCACGGGCTGGCGGTCGTGGTCGAGGGGCGGGCCGAGGACCGGCCCGGCTGCCCCGGCCGGCTGGAGGTCCACGAGCTGGCCCCGGACGGCTGAAACCGGCTGAGGACGGCTGATTCTGCATTGCACACGTTTCGGGGCTGCGACGTGCTGGACAGCGCGGGTGGGTGTTGGCATCTAGGGCGCGCCCCGTCGTCACAGAGCAGGATGCTCCGGCATGTACATCATTATGGTTTCTGCGGAATGCGCGCCCGTGGCCAAGGTCGGCGGGCTCGCCGACGTGGTGTACGGCCTGAGCCGGGAGCTGGAGGTCCGCGGCAACGCCGTCGAGATCATCCTGCCCAAGTACGACTGCATGTGGTACGACCAGATCTGGGGGTTGCATCCGGTTTACGAAAACCTGTGGGTGCCGTGGGGCGAATCAGGCATCAATTGCACGGTCTGGTTCGGCTTCGTCCACGGGCGCAAGTGCTTCTTCATCGAGCCGCACGCCATGGAGGGCTTCTTCAGTCGCGGCTCGTTCTACGGCTTCTGGGACGACAACACGCGCTTCGCCTTTTTCTCCAAGGCGGCGCTGGAATTCATCCTGCGGTCCAACAAGCGGCCCGACGTGATCCACTGCCATGACTGGCAGACGGGGCTGGTGCCGGTGCTGCTCTACGAGATGTACCAGCACGCCGGCCTGCCGCATCAGCGCGTGTGCTACACGATCCACAATTTCCGCCACCAGGGCCTGCACAACGACTACGTCCTGTGGGCCACCGGGCTCGGCCGGGTCGACTATTTCTACCACCTGGACCGGCTCAAGGACGACAACAACCCCTTCGCCCTGAACATGATGAAGGGCGGCATCGTGTATTCGAACTTCGTGACCACGGTCTCGCCCAAGCACGCGTGGGAGGCGCGCCACACCGACCAGGGCTACGGACTGGGCCACGCCCTGCACGTCCACCAGGACAAGTTCGGCGGCATCCTCAACGGGCTCGACTACGAGGTCTGGAACCCGCAGACCGACCCGATGATCGACACGCACTATTCGGCCGAGACCATTGAGCGCAAGAAGGGCAACAAGCGGGCGCTGCGCGACCGGCTGTGGCTGCGCGACCACGACGGCCCGCTGGTCGCCTATGTCGGCCGGCTCGACATGCAGAAGGGCACGCACCTGGTGCGCCACGGCCTGTTCCACGCGATCGGCAACGGGGCGCAGTTCGTGCTGCTCGGCTCCAGCCCCGAGACCGGCACCAACGAATACTTCTGGCACCTGAAGCACTACCTGAACGACAGCCCGGACTGCCACATCGAGATCGGCTTCAACGAGCAGCTCGCCCACCTGATCTATGCCGCGGCGGACATTATCATCGTGCCCAGCATGTACGAGCCGTGCGGGCTGATCCAGATGATCGCCATGCGCTACGGCGCCGTGCCGGTGGTGCGCGCGGTCGGCGGCCTGGTCGATACCGTGTTCGACTGGGACCATTCCGAGCTGCCGCTCGAGCAGCGCACCGGCTTCGTGTTCGACCACGCCGACTATGACGGGATCGAGTTCGCCATGGATCGCGCCTTCGGATTGTGGCACGGCCGTCCGGACCTGTTCCGAAAATTGCAGATCACGGACATGAAGCAGGATCTTTCTTGGAAGCTCCCCGGCCAGCATTACCTGAACGTTTACGACTTTATCCGTCACAGATAGGGCGGCCGCCGGTCCGCGCCGGTGACGGCATCCCCCGACACCGGTGCGCGAGGCCCTGCATGCCCGACCAACCCTTATCGTCCGACGGCCTGCCACCGATCTCCGGTGCCGAGGAGGCGGTGACCCGGCCGCCGGGCGCTGCCGAGCCGGCCTTCCTGGCCGACAGCGGCATCGACTTCGGCCGCATCCGCAGCGCCTTCGCCGTCGCCCTGCACATGCACCAGCCGCTGGTGCCGCTCGGCGGCGAGGACCTGCGCACGACGGCGATCATCAGCAATCTCAAGTACATGATGGACAACCCGCAGATCGGCGACAACCACAACGCGCCGGTCTTCGTGTCCTGCTACAGGCGGATGGCGGAGTTCATTCCGCAGCTGGTCGCCGAGGGCAAGGAGCCGCGGGTGATGCTCGACTATTCGGGCACGCTGCTGCACGGCCTGCAGGCGATGGGCCTGGACGACGCGATCGACGCGCTGCGGACGCTGGCCGTGGACCCGCGCTACCGGCACTGCGCGGAATGGCTGGGCAACCCCTGGGGGCACGCGGTGGCGCCGTCGACGCCGGTGCGCGACTACCGGCTGCACGTGCTCGCCTGGCGGCAGCACTTCGCGGCGCTGTTCGGGGACGAGGCGCTGGCGCGGGTGCGCGGCTTCTCGCCGGCGGAGATGGCGCTGCCCAACCACCCCGACGTGGCCTACGCCTTCGTCAAGACGCTGCGCGACTGCGGCTATCAGTGGGTGCTGGTCCAGGAGCACACGGTCGAGCGGCCGGAGAACGGCTGGGGGCCGGAGCACAAGCACCTGCCGCACCGGCTGGTCTGCACCAACTCCGACGGCGAGACCGTCAGCATCATCGCGGTGATCAAGACCCAGGGCAGCGACAGCAAGCTGGTCGGCCAGATGCAGCCCTATTACGAGGCCAAGGGGCTGTCGCGCCTGGAGCTGGCCGGGCGGCCGGTGCCGCAGCTCGTCACCCAGATCGCCGACGGCGAGAACGGCGGCGTGATGATGAACGAGTTCCCGCCCAAGTTCCTGGAGGTGATGCGCGAGGCCAGCGGCAGCGAGGTGCCGCCGATGACGGTGACCGAGTACCTGGAGCACCTGGCCGCCGCCGGCGTCGCCGAGGCCGACCTGCCGGCGCTGCAGCCCGTCCTCCAGCACCGCATCTGGCAGCGGGTCAGCCCCGGCGACGGGCCGGAGCGGCTGGGCAAGGCGATCGCCGAGCTGGAGCGCGAGGACTCCCGGTTCCACGTCGAGGGCGGCAGCTGGACCAGCGACATCTCGTGGGTCCGCGGCTATGACGACGTGCTGGGCCCGATGGAGACGGTCAGCGCCAAGTTCCACGAGACGGTGGGCACGGACGGCGTGGACACCACCGATCCCCGCTACCGCAACGCGCTGTTCCACCTGCTGACCTCGCAGACGAGCTGCTACCGGTACTGGGGCGAGGGCCTGTGGACCGACTATGGCAAGGAGATCTGCCGCCGCGCCGGCGACATCCTGGAGTACGACTTCCGGTAGGTGCCGCGCCGTCTGACGCAAGCGGCAACGTCCCCTCCCCCGCGCGGCCCCGCGCGGGGGCGCCGGGGGTGGCGGCGGCGCCGGTGGTCGCGTCCCGGCGCGTGCGACGCGGGCAGTCGCTCGCCTGCGGCCCGCGCGGCCGAGCCCCGGGTCCTGACGCGTCATTTCCTTTCCTGCCGCCGGAGCATGCCGCGCCGAAGCGCCAGGCCACGGGCGGCAGATCGGCGGTTGCGCCACCGGCGGGTCACCACCTAGGGGAACCTTTTCCCCAAAGGACTTATTCTTTAAAGCGCGTCCACAAATCGATCAGCATTCGATAACGCGAACCAGATCACCCGCAGGTATAACCCGGCGTGCCTCAAATGCCGGCCAGCTACCCGCGGCACCGGCAGGGTCGCCACACCGGCTCTACTGAGTCGAAGGTTGATAAGACCTTTTCACAGTTTATTTCGGGAGGCCCGCAGGGCATCAAGCGTGGGGAGCATGACGCCCGAGCCATGCGGGGCAGCCCGTGCCGATCGTCAGAGTATCGACCCGCGACAGCACATCGAACGGCGCCTTCCGGGGCCCGGACGAGCACGAGCTCGGCGTGCTGCCCCACCCCGGCGACGTGCTGCACGAGCGCACCGGCGGCGGCCGGTCCTACATGGTCATCGCCATGATCGTGCCCGAAATCCCCAGCGAGCCGCCGCTGCTCTACCTGGACGAGCTCGGCACGCCGCCGCCCGCCCTGGCGGAAACCTGACTCCGGCCCCGCGCGATCCGGGCCGCCGGCATCACGTTGAAAACAGCCCGGCGGCGTCGTTGCGGATCCCCTCCGCGACGCGGTCGGCCAGCGCCATGACCGTCAGGTACGGGTTCACCTCCGACGACCCCGGAAACAGGCTGGAGTCGGCACAGTACAGCCACGCGACCCCGTGCACCCGGCCCCGGCCGTCGGTGACGGAGTCGCCGCTGCTCCGGCCCATGCGGCAGCCGCCCATCATGTGCGCGCTGGAGATCGGGACCTTGCCGAGGCGGAACTCCTCCAAGGTGATCAGCTGTTCCAGCCCGTCCTGCATGTCCCGCGCGAGCACCGGGACCGATGCGCCCGGCACGTGGACGTATTCGGCGCCGGCGGCGAAGAAGATCCGGGCGGCAACCCGCTGCGCCGCGACGAAGGACTGCCGCACCTCGTCGGTGACCGTGTAGAAGATGCGCGGATTGCCGTCCCCGTCGATCCCAATTCGGTTCTCCTCAATGGCCCGGTCGCTCGCCAGGACGAGGATCATCTGCAGCCGCCGGAAATCCTCCAGGAACAGCGCGTGCGGCGGGCCGAACGAGGCGATGTTCTTGGCGGTGGTGAACGGGAAGTACATGCAGGTTTCCAGCAGGAAGTGGTCCGTCTCCTCGAAGGCATCGCAGTAGTATGCCTTGGGAAAGCCGTAGAAGTTGGTGATGGCGCGGTCGTGCCGGGCGATCAGCGTCAGCGCCGGGTGGCAGGTGAAGTACCGCCCCAGGGCGGGGAGCCGTCCGCCCAGCCCGGACCGCAACAGCAGCGCCGAGGAGTTCACCGCGCCGCCGCAGACGACCACGACCTTGGCCCGGATCCGGTACGCGCCGGGCGCCCACGGCGACGGCAGGCCGAACGGCAGCGGCTCGATCCGGGCCTCGACGCAGCGGTCGCCGATCCGATCGACCCGGCAGTGGGTGACCACCTCAACGCCGTTGCGCTCGGCCTCCGGCAACTGGACCCTGTGTGTGCCCTGCATGGCTTGGTTGGGGCAGCCCAGGTTGCAGACGCCGGCGCCCGGGCAGTCCCTGACGTTGACCGGGAACTGCCTGGCGGTCAGCCCGATGCGCTCGCACCCTGTCCGGAACAGCTCGTTGTTCTCGTTGATCCGGTCCGGTGCCAGTTCGTGGACGTTGTTCTCGATCCTGTACTTTTCCGTGCGCGTCCGGATGTCGGAAGGGTCGAGCCCCGGCACGTCCCAGGCGCGGGCGACGCGGTCCGGCAGGGTGAAGGACGTGCCGGTGTAGACCAGCGTCGACCCGCCGTATCCGCGGCCGAAGGCGCAGGTCATGTCGCGGGTGTCGGTCAGGAACCCGCCGGACTCGAAGTACAGCTTGCCGGCCATCTCCAACTCGCGGCCGGTGAACTCCTCTTCGCGGAAGCGCGGGCCCCATTCCAGCACCACGATCCGCCGGCCGTCGCGGCAGAGCGGGCTGAGCTCCCGCGCCACCGTGCCGCCGCCGGCACCGGACCCGATGATCACGACATCACAGGACGTCTCGATCATGGCGGTGGATTTGCCGCGGTTTCCAGGTAGTCGTTGCCGCGCCGCAGGTCGGGCGTGTAATGGATTTCCCGGGCCACGTTTGGCTGCCCGTAATGGCCCATAAAGACCAGCGTCTTCAGCCCCCAGAACCCGGCGCGCAGCAGCCTGAACGGCGCGGTCTCGAACCGCCGCAGGATCCAGTCCTGCGCGCCCCGGGGAATCCGCTCGAATGGCCGCAGGAAGACCGGCGCCGGCAGCCAGCGGATCACGAACAGCAGCAGCCTGACCTGAAAGCGTTCCGCGGCGGAGCGGCGCAGCAGCATGCGGCGGATCACCAGCCGGAACCGTTTGACGCCCCGCCGGTCCAGGCCGGCGATGCCCGGCGCCATCCGGGTCCCCAGGTGGACCAGGAACCGGGCCTGACTGTCGCCGAGGACCTTCGGCTCATCGGCCATGAGACCTCTCGCGCTTTCCGACACCGGACATCGCTGCCGCGACCCGAATGCGCACCGCAGCAGGGCGTCTAAATTTTCACGTACCTCGGGGGCGGGTTCGGGTCCTGGTAGACCGGCCATCCGGCGAGCTTCAACGATCGGTAGATCAGGATACGGTCCGTCGTGTCGACGTTCGCTTCCCGCATCGCGGCGCGCATCAGCTTGTCGGCGAACACCTGGTCGCGTCGGCGCGCGCCGCGGTCGCCCAGGTCCTGCCAGGCGACATACAGGAAATCATGGAGGATCGAGGCCTCCAGGTGCGGGCCGACCCGCGCAATGATGGACCGCGCGATCCGGGGCACCGAGGACAGGTCCGTCAGCAGGCCTTTCGGAACGGTCAGGGTTGTCGGGTCGCCGCCGTCCAGCGCATAGGAAACCGTGTAGTCCTGCCCCACGACGTACAGGGCGTCCTCGTCCCGGCGGATCCTGACGGCCTCGATGTCCCGGTAAAGCCACAGCGGCGTGAGATACTCGAAACGGGTGATGTCGTTCCAGTCGGTGTCCGGATAGGGATTTTCCAACTCGGGTGTAAAGCGTTCCATTGTTGCCTCCATGACCTTCAGCACAATTCACGCCGATACGCATCCGTCGAATATTTCCTAACAGACAGGATAGACCCGGAACCGACCGCTGTCCACAAGAGCCCCCGTCCGGACCGCACGCCCTGCGCGCCGCGCCGCCGGGCCTCCCCTTGCATCTCGCGCTCCGCGGCCCGGACTGCCGCGAACGGCCGCCGCCGGTTGACAGGCATGCGCGGCCCGAGTAACCGTTAGTTGCCGGCAGCCGCTTCGCAAGCCCCGAGACACGCCCGTCGGCCAGGTCCGGCGCGCCGGGATTGAGTCAGAGCCGCATGACTCGCCCAGGCGGACCGCGCCGGCGCGGGGCGGCCCGGACGGCGAGACCCGGACAGCGCCATGGCCGAAACGACGGAAGACATCCTGGTCCGCCTGCTGGGCACCGCCGCCGGCGGCCTGGACACCGGCGAGCTCGTCAAGCGCCTGCGCGCCGCCGGCCGCGGCGAGGACGCCGACACGGTGGCGCGGACCCTCGGCCGGCTCAGCGCCCGCGGCACGGTCCGCCT
>Ga0081535_100082_pt1 | contig 88174 bp, 71 predicted proteins | sample HotLakmasection3_FD_71020 | JGI IMG/M metagenome (GOLD analysis project Ga0081535, IMG submission 71020) | Hypersaline microbial mat communities from Hot Lake, Washington, USA - Section #3 (SPADES assembly) (version 2) | ecosystem: Environmental > Aquatic > Non-marine Saline and Alkaline >... | reverse complement strand
TCTTGTTCTTGCTCTTGACCTCATTCTTCCAAAGCTTGCCCGTTGCAAAATCCAGAAAAGAAAAGCGAGACCCGCTACTTTCCAGCTTTTGAGTCTCGCTGATCCCTTAACTTGATGCCTATGAGGTGGCTCATTTGGCCACCTCTTTTTTTTGAGTCTTACAGTTTATTGCTTCTGTGGTATCTCAGAATTACTGTTGCGCAAACCCGTCAAACGTGAGAAGCGATCATTCAGAGGCGTCAGCACGTAGTACGCAGCTGGAACAACAATCAGCGTAAGCAACATACTGCTAAGAACACCGCCTATGACCACCGTGCCTAACTCCTTCGCAATGATGGCGCCTTCAGACAGGCCCAGAGATAGAGGTATTAGGGCTATGATAGTAGCTAACGTTGTCATCAGAATTGGGCGTAGGCGTCGTCCACCCGCTTCCACGAGAGCATCATATAATCCCATGTGACGTTCAGACCGATTCTGATTCACTCGGTCGATCAGTACGACTGCGTTAGTGATCACCAGACCAAGCAGCATCAACAAACCTATCAATGCCGAAATGCCCAGCACCCGATCGGTCAAAGTCAGTGCGATAGCTGCACCAACAGGCGCTACAATAACGCTGAAGATAATCGCCATCCAGTAAATTGGTGAGCCAAATACAAAGATGAGAATCAGAATGACGATCACCAAAGCGATGCCCATTGCCACGAAGAGACTAGCAAAACCCTCTGTTTGAATCTCGCTGTCAAATCCTTGGCCAATCGTAACGCCTTCAGGAATGTCAATCTGTTCTTCAATCGCTTCAAGCGCTCGTTGAGTAAGCCCGATCGTGTCCTCGGTCTCCAGTTCCGCCGTATAGCTTAACGCGGGACGTTGGTTGACCCGGATATACGTGACAGGAGCATCCTCATCCTCAACTTCTGCCTGAGAGAGATTACTCTCTACATTGGCAATCCCTTCGACTTCACTCAATACCGCCATAATCTGTGGATCAAGCGCCTCTAAAACAGCTTGATCAAGACCAGAAGCGACCAGCTCAAATCCACTAAAACCTTCACTGGTCAGCGTCCCACCAGAGACTGTGACGTTTTCCGACCCAAAGATCTCTTCCGCACGATCGCGCAACATTGATGGATACACATCCAGCAGATCAGCAGATCGCAAAGTCACAGTAATGTTGGCTTGATTCTCTGACACCCCACCACCACTAAATAACGCCTCGAAACTAAAGCCACCACCACCGACCGTCTCACGGATGGTTGTGCGATCCTCAGGCGGAATTACTACTTCTATGTAGTCCGTCATCTCAAGCACAAGTTCATTTGTCTCAAGTATCGGGGTTCCTTCAGGCATCGACACAGTGACAGACACCTGAGGTTCGCCAAAATCTGGCAAGAACGTCAGTGGTCTTGTACCAAACAGCAACAAACTACCAACCACGGAGGCAAAGGCGACTGCAATGACAAGTCTACGGCGCGTTTTTGTACGCAGTACATACTTTAGCACAGGCACATAGAGCCGCTCAAACCACGACTCAGTATCTTCATGAATCTCATCTGTTGAGATAAAGATAGATGCCAACGCCGGCACGACCGTAATAGCCACCAGGAATGAAGAAGCCAGCGCATATGTGACAGCCAAACCAAACGGCAAGAAGAATTCACCGACCAAACCACCCGTCAGACCAAGAGGTAGAAACACCACAACCGCGATCATGGTTGCAGAGAATATAGCTAACGAGACATCTCTTGTACCCCTTATGATTGCTTCACGTTTAGGCACTCCACGTTGCATTTCTCGATAGATGTTCTCCAGTACCACGATAGAATCATCCACAACACGTCCAATAGCGACCGTCAGACCACTAAGAGTCATGATGTTCAGTGTTAGGTCGTCCGGCGCAAGTCGCAGCAAGAACTCAAAAATAGGCGACGTTTCCGCGGCACCGGAAAACAATCCATTAAGGAACAACGGTAGCCAACGCATCAAAGCGATCGCCGCAAACACCGAAAGCGGAATACTGATACCGATCACAATAGTACTGCGCCATGCAGGATAGGGTAATCTACCCGGCCACAAGATGATGCCAAGGCCAGCAACGATCCCTAGAATACCAATGACCCTCAGCAGCGGGTCCGCCTGATCCCACGCTCGTTGAAGCCCAGCTTCGCCAACTTCTGCTCCCACCAGCAAGGCGATGATAAACGCAACGGCAGCACCTATGACAATCAAACCCACGATACTGCGACCGCTTCGTCCCCAGAATCCCCCACTCAGGAAAATCAGGATGTTGATAATGGCAAAGAATGCACCCAAACTGCCTTCACGCACTACGCCACTGATCGATTCCTCGATAAAACTTGATTGCTCAAAAGCTACCTGAACCTCTATGCTATCGTTCTCAGCATTGATACGTTCGATTACTTCGCTTGCAGCGTAAAACGCATCAACAGTGTTCACGTCAGCAGGCTTGTAGACCGTGACCAACAAGCTAGCAGCGCCATTCGTTCGCGTTACCTGCGTTGAAGGAATAAAAATCTCACCCTCTTCAGCTTTGGCCTGAATCGCAGGTGGCAGTGTTGCGAATACCTCGGGCGCAAGATACTGCAGTGCAGGTGGTTCAAGATCGTTTAGAAAATTTCCGTCGCGTTCGGTAATGTAATTCACTGCATCCAGGCTTAGCTCACCTACGAGGTCCGGGGCTAAGCGTGCACCTTGTCCACCCAAAAAGCTATTGATGAACTCCGCCGGGGATCCGATCGCGTCTTCAAATCGAAAGAGATCAGACGCATTATCCAACGCGGACACACCGGGCACAAACTGAACGATGAACTGCCACGTCGGCCCCAGGGACGGTGCAGAAGGATCAGTCGGTTCAATCTGAACATCGTCTACATACAACGAATCCAAACGCTCAGCCGCCGACTGACGCTCGCCAGCAACAATCTCCCTGACAATCTCCAGCCTCTCACCAGGCAACCCCGCCAGAACTTCTTCAGGCAAGTTTTCCAAAACATCTGGAGAGAGCTTTACGATGACCTCACTAGAAAGGTTGTCGAAGAAAGCATCTTCCTGAATACGGAGATACTCAATCACACGGACTGATAGGCTGTCGAGAAGGCGCACCTCATAGCCCGCAAAACGATCGGGCACCTGTTCATTGATCCTGTTTAGGATGGCAGCAGCACTACCGTTACCAAGCTTTATCAGGTCGTCAGCCGTGCTAAATGCAAGTCCTTCAAATTCTGGTTGTTCAGCTAATGTTGCCCAGGTATCGCTCAAAACAGGGGCAAACGGAGTCTGCACATAGACTTCTGTTGAAAAGCGATTCACCACTTCAGGTTGAAGGTTATCAACGAAATCAGGTGCATTGTTTACCAGGTAATTGACTTGATCCGGTGACAAGCAACTAATAAGGGTCGTAGCGAAATCAAAGTCACCGCTCGCGATATCCAGTAACCCTACACCACACTCAGTAAGGGGCTGTACAAAATCAGCGATGTTGATCTCCGGTGCTCCTGCTTCATTTCCTACATCGCCGGATGTCAGGCTATCACCAAACAATGTAACGGCATTCAGGAAATCAGCCGCTGACAACTGTGAGGCCCCAAACTGCTCCGCAAATTCTGGAGGTAACTCAATAGACAATAAATCATCGGCTGTGTCTAACTCTGCACCAAACAATTCCCCTACGACGCCATAAAGCGCGGGAAGAGGAGGTCCTTGCGGCGTTTGGATTGAAGACGAAGCAGCATCAGCCGAATTCGCTGTCTGTGGTGAATCTTCCACGATAGGTGATTCATCTACTTCGCTTGTGCGGTCGTTACCATCAGCGTCTGTAACGCTTGACGATTGAGAAACATCGCTAGTGAAGATACTAAAAGTAGCAAGCGGAAGATCGGCAAAACTAAAGTTGATGATTTGTGGAGGCTGGATCTGCCATGCATTTGGAAGGTCTACCGGTTCAGCTGTAGACTCGCGACCCGTTAAGGCTCTCGCCAATGCTGAAGCAGCAAGTACATCACGCGTAAATCCATCCAGACTGCTAACATAATCTTCTGGAAGTGCAGAAAACACTTCAGGAGACATGGCAACCAAATGCTCTGCTTCAAGCGCAAAGACGAGTGAGGGCTCAATACTCAGCAAGAGAGACATGATTTCTGGCGTTAAGTCATCCGTCTGCCCCAGCGCACCTGAAATACGTCCAGTATCGACAAATTCGTTAAACACAGTTCCAAGTGATCGAGTTAGTGTAACCATTTCCAAGAGATCTTCAGCAGTGCGGAAGCCTTCGTATTGCCACGACTCAGGCAATGTTGGTGGTGCATCTGGGATGTCAAAATCCACAGAACTCAGCTGCTCAATAGATTCTTCACGAGAATCGGGTAGATTCAACCGCGTCGACACAACATCCCATACTTCGTCGTTTAACTGAGACAACAACGTTGTTGCTACACGTGATGAGCCTAGTTCGCGTTCTTCCAAAGCCACTGCGTCAACGGCACCTTCACCTCCTGGTAAGGGCTGTCCACCATTAATCTCAACACGAGCGATTGAGTCGAGTGCGTCCAGTTGCGGTGCAATCTCCTGCTCTACAAGTCTTTGCAAAGCAGATTTTCCAGATGTGGAGCGAACTTCCTGACTGGCGAGATAAGCTAATAGCCGCCGCAAATCAGTTTCGTCGAATGCCTCCCACACTTCAGGACGCAACTGGAACAGGAAATTTGGGCTTTCATCGGCCAGAAAAACGAGATGTTCTGCGGAGAGATCGGAGAGTAACTGCCTTGCAAACTCACCTACTGTGAGATCTGCAGGAGGACGAATATGTCTTTCCGGTAACCAAATGCGGTCCAGAGCAGCCTGAATATCAGCTTGAATCTGTTGTTGGTCCAAACCAAAATCATTGCTAGCTGATACAATGACACCAAAACTTCCCGTCGTAGTCGTCTCGATGTTTACAATAGTCTCTATCTGAGATAGTTCTTGTTCGAGACGTTTTGTCATCACAGACAAGACCTGCTCACTGGTCATGCCTGACACTTGAGCAAGGATGATGGTCTGAGGGAATTCAACTGGCGGAAGCAATTCCTGTTTGAGTTCTGTCGCTGCAACCCCGCCCAAGACGAGGATTAGAGCTATGAGGACCAGCGTTATAAGGCGGAATCGTACCGACAGAATTGTCAGCACATTAAAGAGCGCTTTCATTGTTGTCTCCCACACTTCCAGGATGTGCAAGCACCACCCTCAGCTCAGTGTTTAGCAAGACAAGCCATCACTTTGCCATTATGCAGTGCTTCAATTGTGTCATCGAGCGGAGCCAAATATTTGTACAAAGCATTATCTTCGAGATTCATCATACAACTTTGTATTGCAGTTCACAATGAATAAGTGATGTATAACTCGAAGAAGGAAAAGGCCAAGGAGCAGCATTATTCTCTTGATCCGGACTTTGTGTCTTGACACCGTTTGTGTACGCTGCTAAACTCTCAGACGAAATTGGGGGCGTGGTGTAGCGGTTAACATGCCACCCTGTCAAGGTGGAGATCGCGGGTTCGAATCCCGTCGCTCCCGTCCATGTATAAAACCCTCCTCGCCACGTTCGGAGGGTTTTTCGCTATCCAGGCCCAGTGTGATGTGATAATTTGGGCGTAGCGAAATCGCCACCATCTGTTCGTCGCGGACCCAGATACGTGCTACGATGAGATGAATCAATGCCTCCTGGGCTTTTCTATCCCCTGCGATAGCCTCCCAATGCGCAGAGAAGTTCTCAAGTAAATCAGCCGCCCTTTCCAGCTCGTCATCAGGGATGGGCGTAAGCTGTTCCATCTCTTGCTGAAGCTTGACCCGTTCTTTCAAATACGCGCTCTGATCTGTTATGAAGCCATAATCCCAACGGAAGTCCATCCGTTCGATTACCTTCTTGATCTCGCTTATCCGTTCATCAAGCTGCTGATCACCAAGCAGCTGTCCCATTGCGTCGACCATAAGGTTACGCCAATTTGACGGAGGTTTAAGGTTCTTGAGGATATCAACCACCTGCGGTTCAACGACGTCAGCACGAACCGACACCTGAGAACACTTCCGCGAGAAATCACGAGCGCGGCACCGATAATAAAGATAGGCCCCATCTTTCTTCGTCTGCGATTGCGGACGCATTTTGCCGAAGTTGTCATCGGTCACACCGCTCGGCATATTCTGAAGGCACTCCGCGCAGAAAATCAAGTCACGCAACAAGTAGTGCCTGAATTTTGGATGGTACGTAGAGAACTTCGCTTTCTTGGCGCGGATTTGCTGACACTTCTCGAATAGTTTCTCATCGATCACCGCTTCATGCTTGCCTTCGAACCATTTGATTTCGCCATCGTAACGCCGTCTGCCATCGGAGTGACATGCATAAGGCTGATACTTGATGTACCCCAGGTAGGTACGATTTTGCAGCATATCACGTACAGTATCTGTCGAAAAGAGCTTCCCGGTCTTGCTTTTGTAGCCACGTTTGTTGAGTTCGTGGGCGATTTTGCGATCGCTATATTGGCCAGTCGCATAGAGGTTGAAGGCAAGTTCCAGCCCAACCATCTCGTCGTCGTTACGATACAGTACTCCTCCTTCTGTTTTGTCCATGCCGAAAGGCGGACGATTGTTATGCAGGCCTTGGTTCGCCCGTTCACGCTTACCCTTCGAAGTCTCCGTCGCGAGGTTGCGGCTGTACCAGTCGGCGACGCTTTCCATGATGCCTTCGATCAAGGCCCCGATTGGTCCATCACTATCTTCAGATGGCTCACTCACCGAGTAGACCTTTATCCCATACTCGTGCCGGAGCAGCGACTTGATCGCTAGAGCGTCCGTGCGGTTGCGTGCGAAGCGGTCGAATCTATGTACCACAATCGCGTCGAACTTGCCCTGCTTGGCATCACGGCGCAGTTTCTGAAACTCTGGGCGCTCAGCCGTGCGTCCAGATTGCGCTTCATCGATATAGACCTTGACAAGTTTGCCATCCTGAGCTGTTACCCAGGCATCGATCGCACGACGTTGAGCATTGACCGAGAAATTGCCCACTTGCTCTTCAGAACTTATGCGAATATACGCAGCGTAGCGGTTCATTTGTTTTGCCCTCTTTCTATGGATTTCATCTCTCTTGAGTAACGGATGGACCTTGATCTCGGTCTGATCAATGGTTTTGCCGAGTGTTGGTGAGGTGAAGAAACGATCACCGACTAAATGCGAGACGAATTGCACCTTCTGATGATCATTGGTCATGTTCTCCTTCCACAACTTATATTTGATATTTTCTGCTTTAATCTCGCCTGGCACCCTGCCCGTGTGAACTGTATCGCGCAGCTGCACCCCTGCGATGACGGCGGGAACGAGGGACGAAGAACCGCTCTAGATGATAGACGCATCTCGCCACCAATGCCGCGTCCGGGCGCTGCAATTGATGCCGGAACAACCGGGCTTCTTCATCGACCAGCCGATTTTGGTAGCACCGAAGTGGACCGGGAAGCCGCTTGCGCTGCGCCCAGCAAGTGAGTCGTACCAGATCGTTGCGACGCTCGTATGCGCGGACAATCGACCAGAACGTGTGCCAGGATGATGGGCGGTGTTTTGTATACATGTAATTGCCTAGTAATGTGTAAAAGCTATGGATATTATAGCATATATACATTAAACACCACGCTCTAAACGTATAAACGTATAAAGGGAGGACGTAGCTGCTGCGAAGTAGTTGCGTGGGATGCTGTCAGCAATGCGATGGGCGTCTAGTCAGTTTCGTCCTCATTGGCGACCTGTGAGCAGGTCAGCTCGTTGTTCGCAATACCGTACAACTCATGCTCGTCACTCGTGAAGTCACGAAATATCCGAGCACATGCGCTATTGAGGAGATCAACAATGTCTAACGTATCTACGAGAGGATTATGCTCGGGAACTGAAACATTCCACAACCTTGCGGCCCAAATCGCACAACGTGGTGAAGAGTCTGCGGGCGAAGGTGCTGACTTTCTGGCTGTAGGAGATGAACACAACGCTCGTGTGAACGCTCTGGTGAATTGCTGGCCGATTGGGTTCACATATTAGTACAAGATGATTAGTGAAACCATGTATCAATCTGACGGATCTTGGGATCTCTATCGCTCCAACACCCGCCTGAGCACACGCACTAATTCCAGTGCGTACTGTTTGGCATGGGCGTCGGGGAGCGCGTGCAGTTCTTCGAGGATCAGTGCGTCAATGTCATCGAGGGCGACATCCCCATGGAAGAAATACGTCACGGGGACATCCAACACGTCGGCGATGCGCGGCAGTTCCGTAGCGGCGATGCGGCGCTTCCCGTGCTCGTACTCGGAAACCGCACGCTGATCCCGCGAGATGAGTGCCGCGAACTCCTCCTGCGACAGGCCCTTGCGCTCCCGCGCCTGGCGGATTCGCTGACCAAGTAGTTCTTTTTCCAAGTGTGATATATCCAGAAAATGCATGAAAGTTATTGTGATTCTAGAAATTCTGACATATACTGTCTATTGTATGCGCACATTCGTATTCATTCTCTTTCACGTGTTTCGCAGATAGAGAAAGGACAGCCTCATGTCCGGCGGCGGTGGAACGTAGCAGCGAGAGCGGCGATCATGGCGGTCGCCGCTCCTCGTTTACCACGTCCAGCGCAGGATGTACGCTTCGTAGAGACGAACGCGTTTTGTCGCCCAGCGGATCTGCTGGCGACCGTCTGGCAGTGTAGTGATGTACCCTACTCCCAGCGGAATCGACTGGCCTGTATTCTGCTGGATGAGATAAACCTTCCGCAGCGGACGGCTTCTTGGCAGGGTAACGGTCATCGACATCGCCTGAGTGCGATGATCGATCTCCGTCTGGAATTCCTCCGTGGGATGCGTGAAACCGCCGTCGATGCGCCGCTCGATGTGGAACTCCTCGACCTCACCGCGATTCTTCGTCTGACGCAGCGAGATCAGGATGTTGTAGCGGTGTCCCTCGCGAAAACAATCAACAGCGGTTCCCGGTGAACAAAGATAGTCGGCGAAGATGTCACCATCGCCCCATGCCTTGTCGAGATACGCGACAATGCTGTCTTGGAGAAAACGTACTTTCTGTCGCTTGTGGTAAATCGCAGAATTGCCCTTTGTGTCTTTCAAGTCCAACGTAATGTCATGATCCAAGACCTCATATAAGCCAGGAGATGCGTAGTGGATGCGCTTCGATAGAAGAACAAGTAAGTTTGCAAAGTCACTGATGTCCAACTTCAAAAACGGGCTAACGAAGTTGAACAAAGGGTTGTTTCTGGACAACATACCAATCCATCATATCAGAGCGCCATCGACCAAAGTCAAGTTTATCTGTGCGCAATGCTTTGGAGTACTGGGCTCTCTAGCAAAAACATCGCGGCCACCACACTGACTCAGGTACGAAATCCAGCCTACGTTCTAGGAGGTTTACACTTGGAAGTAGTATACTGACATACATGGCACATTGGTCGATTAAATACTCTGCAGAACGAAAACCTCCGCTGCACTACATCCCCTTAAAGTCAACCCGAGCCAGGGAAACGTGGTTCGTATACTTCAAGAATTTGCAGGCGCGTCGAAGATCAGTACACCTATTACACACCAACCCTCATCAGCTATTGCAAGAACGGGAGCATCCGTACACTGCCCAACCTGCTCGGTGGTAACATAATCTCCAGCTGAGAGATCACTACTTTTTCCCCACGAAATCGCTCAGTGGCGTCACGCTCAGAGAGTAGGTATGAGCGCTTTTGTGCAAGTAGACATGCTTTATCTGTTTTGCTAGTCTACTCAAACACTACAAGATCTGCTCTTTAACAGTGCGCTGAAAAACTAGAATACGGAAGTGAGTCATCCACTGGGGAGTTTCTTCTCAGGGGCTTTTTATTTCCCGTCAGCGAGGGGACAGCCGGCAAGCACACCCCCTCACCAACAAGGAAAGGTAGTTCCTATGCTCCAGAGTACCACACCTCAAGGACATCACACATTATGGCCTGGGAAAATCGTCCCTTACATTGGCAGATCACCAGGGGAAAAGCTCTTTCCCGTCTCTTGGAAAGCCTTTCTAGTGACCTTTGAGTCAATCATGAAGGATCTCAGAAGTCTCATCGTTGCCGATCTCAAAGGCCGCCGAAGAATAAAACAAGATCACATCCCCGATCTCCTCCAACAGAGTTGGTTGCGGCTATGGAGTGAACTGTATACCAATCCTGGCTTGTTTGCCAATATGCCCAAGACTATTGCCGCCTGCTACATCGCCAATCGATGCGGCGCTACTACGTACATGGATTACCTCAAGCGCTACGACAGCTATCATGATCTGTTTCAGGCAGCTGACCCGAACAGTGAGCCATTTGAAGATACGATCACTGAAATCGTCATTGGCTCAAGCGTCAAATCGTCGGGTCGACCAGGACATGCCTCATTCACTCGAAATGTCGATATCCTCATAGACATTGAGAAAGTCATGTGGGAAATGGCAGCCTGGTGTGGGGATGATCGGCGAAAACTCGTTGCTCTCTACTATGTGACCACCAGTGTTCGTGGCACAGACCTGAATCTATTGATGGGTGGCAGTGTCACCAAAGCACCTGGGAGATCACCGCGATCTAACAACCTCACATACTGGGCGAGGGTGGTCAAGAAGAAACTACAAGAGGTGATGGCTGACTACAAACCCATCGAACCGAATAGGCATTTCTGGCGCACGTGTCTTGAAAGAGGAGAGACCGAACCGATAGTGGAGTTGGCAAAAAAATACGCCAACAACAACATGCGCTTACTAGCGCTCTACTCTTTGACGACGCGTGTGTCGATAGAGACCATCGTTAAAGAATTGGGTGTCAATCGTGAGGCTCTGCGGTATGCAGCCAAGCGAGTCCGGCAAGACTTGCGTTGGATATATGCGTCTCATAAACGTGATTAGTGTGGCTCGTGCCAGGTTACTTCAAGAGGAGTGATCTGGCACTTTTTGTATTGAAAGTCTCGAAAATAACCGAGCTTCTGATAGGTACCCCATAAAATAAGACAAGAGTCTGGGATAATGAGGACAAAAAGGGTACAGGAATGCGGCGACGAATCTCCAGAGAGATCAAGAAAGAGGTTGTCAGCAAGGTGCAAGCGGGTGAGCGGGTGGCGGAACTGGGTGAGCAAGATGGAATCAGTCCCAAAACGATCTACAACTGGTTGCGTGAAGACACCGGTGGGGAGATGATCGAGGCTATCTACCGCCACTGCCGCTGTTACAATTGCAGCCGCATCCACACCGCACTCAAAATGCCACCAGCTGTCTATGCTGTCCAACACTTCCCAGACACCTGTCTTCACAAATTGGGAGCTTGACAACCACCGCATATGTTCACACTTCCTTACTATCTCGCTCACAAATCGAAGTCGCACCACCAAGTTCACCAAACACCAGCTCAAGCTCTCTTCCACCAGTGGCACCAATAGCACCACCACCCGCACAGAGTAGCAATCAATACACGTGTGACTGCTCAAAGACGTGTTCCAACATGAGCTGCCAAGAAGCGTACTTCCAACTGCAAGTCTGTGGATGCAGCAGAAGAGATGGTGATGGTGATGGTATACCCTGCGAAGCCCAGTGCGAAGGATAAGCACCTTTAAGAAAGCCAAATAGCAAGCAGATACATGCTCCAAAGCTTTGCATCACCGTCGCTCTGTGTGTTTAGTGGATTCATTACATCATTCTCTGTAAACATGGTACGATTAAAGTCTACAGCACTTCCCGGCGCGTCCTTGATGGCACGAAGGTCGCGAGAAACGGCACTTGTGGGAAAGGTGTCTTATCATCCTGTCCTGGTGTTCCCACAGCCAGGTTCTCACCTCAGCTTGTATTCAGGGTTTGGGAGAATAGCCGTAGGTCAAACGGGATACGATACATAGGTATCCCGTTTTTGATCACATTTATGTAAGAGTCATACGCTTGTCCTACAGTGTTGAAGAAAGTGTTCAAGGAGGTTTGAGGATTCCATACGAGGTGGAATTTGTTGTTATGCTTGAGTCGTCGCTGATCGAGTGCTGTTCCTCCAGACGAATCCATGGGTAGCGAAAGGAAGATGGTGTGTTATCTGATCTGTTTTTAGAACGTGTTCAGCATATTCGTACTCATCGTCGCATTAGCCATAATGCTGCTGTTGAAGCTTACGGTGTGGCACGCGAAGCGCTGAATTTTCCGACGGCCAACCCACTTGTGTGTGGTTATGGGGTTGCAGTACTCTTTCCGCGACTATTCACATTATTGCATAACCATGGCACATGATCCCCGGCACTTGCCATCTCGCCCTCGATGGATGAAAAAAGGAGGTGCATTGCTGCACTCCACACCGGTGTACGGTCACCGACTATGTTGCTGGTTCAAACAGAGGTTGTACCGTTATATCTCCAGCCACCTGCCAGACCGGAGCCGTCAATACCGTCTGCGGTTCGACATCATCCAAGTGTATAAACCAGAACCGTCGTCCAATACCCTGAATCTGTGCCGCTGACTGCACCAGATTGTTCAATCGCCCACGTCCGACCCCGGCCACGACTGTCATCATTCGAAACCCACGTGAATGATATCTCTGTGTATACTGACCCGACTTGTAATATGACACGTAGGCGCGAATTTTGTCCTGGAACCGGTCCAGTGTCATTGTCCCGCGGTCCAATTCGAGAAAGAAATGTGATGTTCCCCGGTCTGGAATGTGCAATCTGAAATATCCATCTGGCACCAATGCCACGCGCTGCTTATGCCCCCTCACCACGACTCGGTCATAACCAGCTTTCAGATCCCGCTCACTCAGCCAGCATTCCACTTTCCATCCCTGCTGTGCACTGCCTTGCTCAACGGCAATACGAACATCATTCAGGGCGGTCGTATGTTCCAGGAACAACCCGGATAGATCGCGCGTACCCGGCGCGGCACTTACCTCGATCCCCATTTGTCTTAGCAACATGACACCTTCCCGATCCAGAATATACATAGACGGACTGGAACCCAGCGTGTTCACCGGCACAAAAACCCGATCCAGAAATCGGTGGTCATACAGACGGCGCAGTAAACGCTGGACTGTTGACCGCGAACGGTCCAGGAGACGCTCAAGTTGCTTCTGTGATAGCATGCGATAGTCATGGACGTATCGTACAATCTGGCGGTCATTGTCGCCCACTTGTATGCGAGGCGGGTTTCGCTGCCGCCGGTAGGGTCGTTGTCGGCGTCTATTCGAAGAAGTCATCGTCTTCATCATCTCCGTTGGCATTGTATTTGGATTGCAGGGCATCTATTACCTCGCGATAATTCATCCGTGTGTATCGCTGGACCGACAACCGCCGCAAATAGGCTTCCCGTTCGGGATTTGTCTTACCATGTCCAGGCGGTGGTAGCATGTCCACTGTAAAGGCAGGTTGACGCCGCGTCTCCAATCGCATCGAGATTGCGGCACGATACAGACCCAATGACGTCAGATGATGCGCGTCGAGCGCCGGTCGCATCACCGTTGACAGCGTGCTGGCGTCGGTTTGTCCCACCTCGAATGCCACCGTCATACCTACATTTCCTATGATAGCATCTCGTGTCTCAGTCTCTAGTTGGCGCATATACTGGTGGATTAACACCAGCCAGATACCAGACTTGCGAACTTCCGAAAACATCGATGATAGCGTTTTGTTTCTGAAGTTCTGCGCCTCGTCGATATAGAGCACATAAGGATTCCGTTCGGTAACACCCTTACGCGCCGCCACATCGATCTGGGTCAACAACGAGACAGCCAGCAGATGACGGTCCAGCGCAGGGATACGATCGCGCTCGACCTTGAGTGAGACCAGGATGATCTTGTTTTGTCGCATTAGTTCGGCGATGTCTAAGGGTTGTGGATGACACGAAACGGCCAGAAAGTGCGAGTTCTGGTAGAACCGGCGCAGACGCCGCAGAACAGGTCGAGCCAGCATCGCTTGCTGCTTTTCGTTCAAACCTTCGAAGTCATCCCAGAATGAACCAAGTGTGAAATCATCGCCCGACTTTGCCCGCTTGACGGCTCCGGCTCGGAAAGTCGCATCCTGAAACAACCGCCGCACATCCAGCAGCGTCGGCTTATCCACCCCAGACAGAGTTTGTAGGGCTGTGTAAAGCGTATCACCTGTCTCTTTACTGTCCAGTTCGGGGTACAGTTCGTTTAGGATGTCGATCACCTTACCTAGTTCAAGCACTCCATCCGACCGTATCCACAAAGGGTTGAGGGACGCAGGATAAAGTACACCATCGATGACCTGATCGATGTCGATTACCACTACATCCCCTTCCCGTTCCGGTGGGATGCTGTGTTGGAGGATGTCAGATACCAGGTTTCCATGTTCATCAAGCACGCACACACCGCGACCAGCGGCGATGTCTTCATGGACCATATTGTGAGCGAACGCTGATTTGCCACTGCCAGTTCTACCGTATATGGCAGTGTGCGCCTCGCGACTGGTCTGTGGTATCCGAATCGGTACGTCACTACCATATCGATTGAAACCAATCAACATCCCCTCCTGGTTATCCCGAACCGCCGGCGGCACCGGGGCCTGGTGCTCATCCCACCAGCCCAATAGTTCGGCAGGAAACCCTTCATGAGGTAGATGCCAGAACAATGATAGTTCTTCGCTCGTTAAGGCGAATTCAGGCACAAAGCCCGGGGATGCATCTGGATTGTCGAAATGCCGGTGTAACTCTGCAAACACTGTTTGCTCTCGCCATTCGACTTCATCATGGATGAAAATGCTACGCGAGAGGCCATCTGTCAGGCAGTTTTCACTACCCCGGCTCACAGACTTGATGGCTCCTGTGACAGCCGTCACTTGCTCATCACGTCCCTGATAGGGGGTTTCTAGTGTTATCGTCAAAACTGTGGCACTCAATTTACGCCGCATCTTTTGCGCCAGTTTCGCCGTCTCTGCTTCGCTCAGCCGAAGCATGCGATTCTTCTTCAGACTTCGGTTAGTGATCCAACGCCCGATCTCAGACTCGATCATGTCGAACAGCGTAGGACGGTACCAAGTGCTCGTACCACGATAACCTCTGTCATACATGGAATCGGTGAGATAGTGCTCGATGTCACTCTGGCTCAGCATGTGTGGTGTCACAAACAACTCGTAGGTAAGTACCTCGTGGGATTTGAGATCGCCCATTGACTGAGCGACGAGCGTCAGTGGGTCCAGACGCATATGTGTCGTGGCGGTTGGAAACGCACCATAGTACTCCCGCCCTTCTACACTTAGAACGCTGTAATGTCGATAGAATGGAAAGTTGATATCCTCCCACGAAAACGGGAGTACAGTGGCTTCGGGATAAAAAGCTCGAATCAAGGTCTCGACTTGTTGTATTTGTCGTGGCTGCGCAAGCCACAGGTGCCAGACTAGACCTTTGTGTGTCGCCCGAATCCCCAACACACCGCTGCCGACCTGTTCGAACAAATCGTAGAGTGCCTCCATTAACCCTGCTGCCGTCTTCGGCTGCCAGGACGTCGAACTAGGCAGACGCACTTCAAAGTGTTGCACTAATTGCACCTCATCACCTGCCATTTGATCTGTATCTAGTGAGCTACCGGTTGCCATCGTATCGCTCCTTGCTTGAAGTTTGGAAAGCAGCGCTGTGGCGCTGCCTCCATTTGTGGACGGTTGTTTATATATTGCGACGCATGTCCAACCAGTGACGCACGAGATTAAAGATCATGACTATAGTACGAACCATAACCCACACCGTAACTTTGAAAATCCACACGAGTTGCTTCATCATTGCATCAGTCATCGTACTATCCTCTCATCATGGTCTGACTTCCATTCTCGTCATAGTATATTCACATATTTTCGGGCTCAAATGATGCTCCCTCCTTTCACCCGATTTGCCACAACTGTGTAATCCGAGCTATGATAGTGTTAGGTGCTTGAGGGCATCTTGTGATTTCGTTTGTATCTGCTTGCCGGGCAGTCGATTTCACTTGGTGTCCCTCATCGATATTCTCATTCTACAGTTCTAGTGGTCGTCCTAATGCGTTTTTTTGATGTGTTTCTGTCACCTAACTGACAGAAATCTATCACCACGGAGAAGACAACATGGGTCTCCAAGATTTCGGCGAGCTGGTGAGAACACTGCGTGAGGATCGGTTCTACTACGATGATGCGGGACGCCGTCGCTCCTGGACCCGGGCTGATCTCGCCCGTCTCACGCAGCCATCCTCACCGCGTGGCAAACGCTACGGCCTTTCAGAAAACAACATCCGCGACATTGAAAATGGCTACATCAAGCGCCTAGAACCTGACGTTCATCTAGAACCGCTAGCTGAAGCTTTTGCGTTAACTGAACATCAGAAAGTCGATTTTTATTCGATTGCTGGTTATGTGTATCGGAGGGCGAAAGAACAAGCGGATCTGACCAAAATCAAATGGCTATTGGGCCATCACAACTATCCGACCACGGCATTCACACATTTGGGCGACATAATTGCCTTCAATCATTACATCTACACGCTATATGGTCACTCCGACATAACCATTCAGACCCTCGCACAAGGCACGATACGTTCAAATATCCTTCGCGTTTACTTTGATCCCGTGTTCCGTGCCAAAGAATTTCTAGGTGGTACAGAACTCTGGCGTCGACAGACTATCCGAAATCTGCTCGCCTTTCGAGCCATGGCCTTTCCATACATTGCTACAGAAAGGTATCAGCAGATCAAGACCGGGATGTTGGCCTTTCCTGAATTCGGAATGTTATGGACACTGTCGGAGGCTGAGATGGAAAACGAACTAGGCTTCGCTGTTGATCCGGTTGTACAGATCACGCATCCCGAATTTGGCAAGATGAGGTTTCTAACGGTACAGATGCCCTATCGCTACGCTGGGGATCAGACCATCGTCTCCCTGCATATTCCTGCCGCCGATAGCGAAGACAACTACAACGTCTTGAAAGGCAGCATTGCCCAAAATAGACTCTATTTCTTTAATGATTAAACCAGTCCACAACTTCAGGCCCTTCAAAGGTCGCGATAGTCTCGCAGGGGAATGATGGCGACCACCGGGATACCATCTTTGACTACGACAAAATGCACTCCCTCGCTCACACAGAGGCGGATGATCTCGCCCCGCCTTTGGTGCATTTCCGTCGCCGAGACGGTCTCAATGATTGGCTGCTCATTCGAATGCGACTGCTTGTTGCGCATGGATATTGAAGCTATTTGGTAGTGCGAACGGCCATCGCAGTCTGCGATGGCCAGTATTCATCTTAGGGCGAGGCACCGCCCTATTCCTCGCGGAAGTGTTCGACCACTTCTATCCAGTTGATCTCACCGATAGCTGCCCGAAGCAAATCCGTGTAGAGCGATGCCTGATCCTCGAGTGGATTCATCTCCTCGATATGGTCTTTCAATGCTTGTGCCGCCTCGTGATTTGTCTCGTACTTTCCCACCAACGCGCGAATAAACTCATCACTACCCGGGTCGTTGCCCAACCACAGTCCAGTAGCCCAAGTTTCGAAATTCGACCAGCCGTTGTAACCTCGATTATTGTCTGATTGTCCATGCATATCACCTTTTCCAGGGCTGTACCTGTCGGTAGTTTGTAATTCATTATGTAATATTATATAACATTACAAGTGATTGTCAACTAATGCTTGCGGTCCACAGGGCTGGTCGCCGCGCAGCGGCCACTCGGCGATCTCTGATCGCCGCCCCCCGTCGCGCCGTAGGCCGACTACCCCCGGGCAAGGGTGGACCTGGAGTGACGGCGGCAGCGCCTGCAGGAGCGTCAGAGGCCCCCGACCGCCGCTGGGAAGCGTCCAGTAAGCCGGACGAATGAAGATGAGCAGACAGCGATGATGAATATCGGGCTGCGGTGCGGTGACCGGGGGTAGTCGGGCTGAGACCAGCCACTTGTTGGCGCAGGATCAGGCCGACGGGGGGCTGCTGAAGGCGCGGGGGATGGGTAGCCGCACGCGGTTTGAAGCCCGCATCAGGGCTAAAACCAGGGGTGACGGCATGAATCCCCCCAAGAGAAGCAGATCGGTGCGCATCGCCGCACCGCCTACGCGGACATCGGCTCATGGTATGTCCTACGGTTCTGGCAACCGTAAGCGATACCGTATGTAGTCCGCGATTACTTTTTGTGTTCGTTCACCGATCGTTTTCAGCGACAACCACTCACACATAGGTTTTCCACATTGTGTTGAACACAAAAACTGTATCTTAGTTGTCTGTATCTTGTTCTCTGATTATTAGTTAGTGTGCCGAATCGACACTTCTAGCCCTGCTACAGTGGCACCACTAGAAGTGCCAAATTGACACTTCTTACCGAGTTGGTTTGTTCCAATATGAGGCTTTGATCCGCAGTGTGTATACGTTCGGGCGTCCTTGGCCGCGCCGTTTGACGTGGAGAATCCCTGCCTTTTCCAGTTCGGCTACATATCGCACGACACTGCGTTTGCCACTGCCAATATCTGCTGCTAGTCGATCCTGGCCGGGGAAACAAGCCTGATCTTCGCGAGCGTAGTACAGCATCATCGTGTATGTCAGCTTGGCTCCAGTGGATAATCCCCGGTCACGCAGCACGCGATTGGGGATTGCCGTCCAGCCTTGCTCGGTCAGCGGGTCAGCCCCTTTCACCAACAGTGTCCGTTCCCTTTGTTGAAATGCGCGGATGTCTGCAATGTGATACATCTACCTCCATTTTGATGCGGCTCTCGCACGCTCTATATCGTCATTTTCGGTCTTTCCGCCCTACTCTGCTCCGTATCTGCAGACGGGCGGCTGGACGGCGTTCTGCACCCCTTCAGCGCTGCTGTTGCCGGTCCAGATAGTCATCTACGGCCTGCCGGACAAAGGCCGACAAGTTTGTCTCGCGACCTTGTGCCATAGCCTCTGCGCCTAGACGACGCAAAGCTTCGACCTGATCACGGTAGAAATTGAAGCTGTGACGTGTGATCTGACGTTCACCCGTACGCCTCATCACGTCATCGACGGTGCGGTCCTGCGTCCGCTCAGACGGCCGGTTGGTCACCCGCTCGTTCAACCGTTCGGGGGATGAAGCTTTCGGACGTGCGGCGTTTCGCTCGTTCAGACGATCAGGCGTTCGCACTTCCTTGTGTTCGGCTGTGTGAATGTTCGCCTCACGGAAAAAAACCGAGTGTCCAGTAAGCTCGCTTATAATGGTATTTTCGTTTAACTGCTTTTTCATAGTCCCAACTCATCGATTAGATTCATATAAGCCTGTGCCGACTTCGAGTGCGGACGATAGGCAAAGATGTCCTGACGTTCAAAGTGTGCATCGCGGACATCGGTGTTTCGGGGTATAACCGTCTTGAAGACTTGGTCGGTGTAACTCTGGCGCAGGATCTTGAGTGAGGTCCGGCTATTGATCGTCGGGTCGTGCATGGTGAACAGAAAGCCCCTCAGTTGCAGATTCGGGTTGAACAATGACCGCACCTCCTGGATGGTCTTGCCAATCTGCACGATGCTGTCTAGTTCGAAGTAGCCAGGTGCCACCACCACGATGACGCTGTCGGAGGCGGTGAAAGCGTTGACTGTCAGCCAGCCCAGCGCCGGGGGACAATCTATTACGATATGATCATAAGAAGTTGCGATCTCAGCCAGCCGGTCCTTGAGCCGAGCTTCACGATGATCTTTGGCCGTTGTCAGTTCGACATCTGTATTGGAAAGCAGAATATGAGCAGGTACCACACCAAGGTTCGGCACCGACGATGAATGCACCGGCAGGGACTGGCGTTCCAGGATAGTGCGAAAGATGGTGTCTTCTTTTTTGAGATTGGGATAATGGGGCAGCAGCACTTTGGAGGCGTTGGCCTGGGCGTCAATGTCCACGAGTAACACTTGTTTATTCTGACGGGCGAGACCAGCGGCCAGCGCGACACTGGTCGTCGTCTTACCCGTACCACCCTTCTGGGTTGCGATTGAAATGATCATAAAACCGTAAATGGGGCGAAAGCCTGTTCGGGGTGTTTCCGCCGCATTGGGTATTTGATATTCGCACCATCTAAGCAAATTCGGAGCCAAAATGCAATAAGCACACGGGCATCACAAGCCATACTCTATTTGCGTCCTTCATCCGGACCGATGTGTTGAAACCCGATGAGGTCAAGGTACGTGCTGAACTAAACCGTCTTTCAGTGTCCTTCATCCGGACCGATGTGTTGAAACTAACATCCGGCAAGCGCTGCGCAGTCTGGCCTCACTTTCAGTGTCCTTCATCCGGACCGATGTGTTGAAACCGTCTCTGCGTTGCGCGTGCGCTCGACAAGCGACCACTTTCAGTGTCCTTCATCCGGACCGATGTGTTGAAACATACCCCGGGATCTCCGATTGTGTGGACGCTGGCTTTCAGTGTCCTTCATCCAGACCGATGTGTTGAAACCTGGATCAAGCGTCGATCTTTTCGATTAACTCGGTCTTTCAGTGTCCTTCATCCGGACCGATGTGTTGAAACACGCCATGTTCGCCGTCGGGGTCAATACTCAGCCACTTTCAGTGTCCTTCATCCGGACCGATGTGTTGAAACTGCCCTGGTTGGCAGTGCCAAACTCGATGGCACTCTTTCAGTGTCCTTCATCCGGACCGATGTGTTGAAACCAATGGCGGTCATGGACGGCAAGTGCGCGTAATCCTTTCAGTGTCCTTCATCCGGACCGATGTGTTGAAACTTCTTAAAGTAGGCTTCGATGGTCGGGTGCATGATCTTTCAGTGTCCTTCATCCGGACCGATGTGTTGAAACTTGATTACATCGGCGGAAGTGCTTCGCCGTGGGACTTTCAGTGTCCTTCATCCGGACCGATGTGTTGAAACCGCATGATGTCGAGGCGGCGCGGGTCTGCCAGGATCTTTCAGTGTCCTTCATCCGGACCGATGTGTTGAAACTATGGACCGGTTTTCCATATGGCCGCGGATGGCGACTTTCAGTGTCCTTCATCCGGACCGATGTGTTGAAACTTTTCGGTCGGCATGGTCAGGCGCGACCATTCCAGCTTTCAGTGTCCTTCATCCGGACCGATGTGTTGAAACGTTGACTCCCTCCTAAAGAGATGTGCAACAAAAACTTTCAGTGTCCTTCATCCGGACCGATGTGTTGAAACAGCGACAGACTGAGGTATCGCACAGGCAGAGGAACTTTCAGTGTCCTTCATCCGGACCGATGTGTTGAAACCTGGCAACCAACCGCCGCAGCCTGTTGTTGTGCACTTTCAGTGTCCTTCATCCGGACCGATGTGTTGAAACCGTCAGGAACTGGCCGACGAGGTCAAGGTACGCGCTCTTTCAGTGTCCTTCATCCGGACCGATGTGTTGAAACTGTCAAGCGGTTGCTACGATTTAGCCATGATTTACTTTCAGTGTCCTTCATCCGGACCGATGTGTTGAAACGATGCGACGTTGGCACGGGTGCGACGTATATTTGACTTTCAGTGTCCTTCATCCGGACCGATGTGTTGAAACTCAAGCAACGACGCCCCGCCCCCGCTGAGCATGTTCTTTCAGTGTCCTTCATCCGGACCGATGTGTTGAAACGAGCGACTGGCGAACTAGGAGCTTCTATGCCTTTCTTTCAGTGTCCTTCATCCGGACCGATGTGTTGAAACGAAAACTGAGAGAGCACTCGATCTCGAAAATATTCTTTCAGTGTCCTTCATCCGGACCGATGTGTTGAAACGCTCTTGGCTGTCGATATATATGGCCTCATCCTAACTTTCAGTGTCCTTCATCCGGACCGATGTGTTGAAACCATGTTTGCCGTCGCTGGCGTCAATGATGTCAAACTCTTTCAGTGTCCTTCATCCGGACCGATGTGTTGAAACAGCGATGGCACGGGCGTGCGGCTCATAATCGTGCCCTTTCAGTGTCCTTCATCCGGACCGATGTGTTGAAACATGCCGCCGGCGCATCGTCATCAGACCACTGATACTTTCAGTGTCCTTCATCCGGACCGATGTGTTGAAACTGGCGCAGGCAGAGGCGACCGAGCCGGGTGAACCTCTTTCAGTGTCCTTCATCCGGACCGATGTGTTGAAACTGATAGCACTAGGTCAACATCATGTCTATCCAGCGTTCTTTCAGTGTCCTTCATCCGGACCGATGTGTTGAAACGCGTAACACAGCGACGTAACGGCACCTAACGACACTTTCAGTGTCCTTCATCCGGACCGATGTGTTGAAACTTCGCCGTTGCGCCGACTGCGGCAAGCACATCGTCACTTTCAGTGTCCTTCATCCGGACCGATGTGTTGAAACTTGCCGCTTACGTGTTTAAGCGAACACTAGAGAGCGCTTTCAGTGTCCTTCATCCGGACCGATGTGTTGAAACGGCCCCAATACAGGCGTCCAGCTAAAGCCCAATGACCTTTCAGTGTCCTTCATCCGGACCGATGTGTTGAAACTGGCAGTCGGTGAAGAAGCGCCGGAAGCGCTCAAACTTTCAGTGTCCTTCATCCGGACCGATGTGTTGAAACTCCACACCGACTTGCTTCGCCGATACTTCAGCGAACTTTCAGTGTCCTTCATCCGGACCGATGTGTTGAAACTACGAGGTACAGGGGCGTCCAAAAGCGCTTTAAACTTTCAGTGTCCTTCATCCGGACCGATGTGTTGAAACTCTCCCTAAGCCGCCTGACTGTCCTCGTATCTTCTTTCAGTGTCCTTCATCCGGACCGATGTGTTGAAACTCACACGCCAGCGGATAACCACCCACATCTCGCACTTTCAGTGTCCTTCATCCGGACCGATGTGTTGAAACGCCACAGGTGACGTCTCGGCTGTTCCTTAGCGGCCTTTCAGTGTCCTTCATCCGGACCGATGTGTTGAAACAATTTCGCCTTGTGAGAAAAAATCAGCATCGCCAATCTTTCAGTGTCCTTCATCCGGACCGATGTGTTGAAACAGCGGACGTGCGAGAGATGCACGCCTGGATTCAACTTTCAGTGTCCTTCATCCGGACCGATGTGTTGAAACCGATGGGCCACCCGGGAATGTGCATCATGTCAGACTTTCAGTGTCCTTCATCCGGACCGATGTGTTGAAACTGACGTAGGAACCAGGGCGACAACTTTATCGCTCTTTCAGTGTCCTTCATCCGGACCGATGTGTTGAAACCCGACGCCGACGGTGAGTCGCTCGACAGCCACCACCTTTCAGTGTCCTTCATCCGGACCGATGTGTTGAAACTCTCACCGATCTCCGACGACCCCTCAATCCCGATCTTTCAGTGTCCTTCATCCGGACCGATGTGTTGAAACCTCAAAACGTCCCGATTCAGCTTCACCACCACGTCCTTTCAGTGTCCTTCATCCGGACCGATGTGTTGAAACTCAGCGCCATCAAGTTTGATGCGCGCCCCTACCGGCTTTCAGTGTCCTTCATCCGGACCGATGTGTTGAAACACCGCTGCGCCTTTGCAATCGTCTCCGCTGGCAGTTCTTTCAGTGTCCTTCATCCGGACCGATGTGTTGAAACGCGATCAGGTGTTGGAGATCGCCGGGCCGGATGGCTTTCAGTGTCCTTCATCCGGACCGATGTGTTGAAACTCATTGGCTCCGCTGGTTCCCAGCGTCCAACGAACTTTCAGTGTCCTTCATCCGGACCGATGTGTTGAAACAAGCGGCTTATATATGTTGCTGGCGTAACCACTCACTTTCAGTGTCCTTCATCCGGACCGATGTGTTGAAACTGTCTGCCAGCCATCACGGCGCGCCCAGTAATTGGCCTTTCAGTGTCCTTCATCCGGACCGATGTGTTGAAACTTCGTCGCCACACCCAGCAGGCTCACCGTCTCCGTCTTTCAGTGTCCTTCATCCGGACCGATGTGTTGAAACGGCGGGTCGCTGGCGTGGTTGCCAATCGTCCACATCTTTCAGTGTCCTTCATCCGGACCGATGTGTTGAAACGGTGTGTTGGGCGAGCGGGCGCGAGAATTTTATACTTTCAGTGTCCTTCATCCGGACCGATGTGTTGAAACAGCGCCTGCTCAACCGCCATCTTCCCCTCCGTGCCCTTTCAGTGTCCTTCATCCGGACCGATGTGTTGAAACCGCTCTGCCATCGCCAGCAGCGCCTGGAGGTTCTCCTTTCAGTGTCCTTCATCCGGACCGATGTGTTGAAACAACTCCTCCATCAGGAGGGCGATCTCCTCCGTTGTCTTTCAGTGTCCTTCATCCGGACCGATGTGTTGAAACCTACACATCGGTGAATGAAACGCGCATCGAAGCGGACTTTCAGTGTCCTTCATCCGGACCGATGTGTTGAAACGTCAATCAAGCCCTCGTCCGAAGAGGCGGTGATCTTTCAGTGTCCTTCATCCGGACCGATGTGTTGAAACGCCGGGCTGGTCGGACAGCCGGCCCGGCAGTTTTGACTTTCAGTGTCCTTCATCCGGACCGATGTGTTGAAACACTGCCCCATATGTGGCGGCGATTCACGCGCTCACTTTCAGTGTCCTTCATCCGGACCGATGTGTTGAAACGCCGGTGCGTTGGCTGCCGTTGCGATAATCAACGACTTTCAGTGTCCTTCATCCGGACCGATGTGTTGAAACGCGCCGGATTCCAGGTCTGCTCACAATCCATACCACTTTCAGTGTCCTTCATCCGGACCGATGTGTTGAAACGAGATGTACGCGATTTTCTATTCCCTGCCGCAGACTTTCAGTGTCCTTCATCCGGACCGATGTGTTGAAACACACCTGGGTAGGGTCGTACTATGACAGGGAGAACTTTCAGTGTCCTTCATCCGGACCGATGTGTTGAAACGTACATGGCGGACGCGACTGAAATCGCGTTCCTGGAACTTTCAGTGTCCTTCATCCGGACCGATGTGTTGAAACTGATGTTCCTATACGTGACTCTGGATGAGATTGCACTTTCAGTGTCCTTCATCCGGACCGATGTGTTGAAACCGCTGAGCGACGGCGTGCCGGGCGTCTGGTTCCCCTTTCAGTGTCCTTCATCCGGACCGATGTGTTGAAACGGCAGATGCTCCACAGCCAGCGAGTACCAGCGACTTTCAGTGTCCTTCATCCGGACCGATGTGTTGAAACAATTCTTTCTCAAGATGCGCCACTTGTTCAGGCCACTTTCAGTGTCCTTCATCCGGACCGATGTGTTGAAACGTTCCGAGCGCATCCAGCAGCCGTGACCACTCCTCTTTCAGTGTCCTTCATCCGGACCGATGTGTTGAAACCTTCACTGGTACCGGCGATGACGTGCGCCTCATCCTTTCAGTGTCCTTCATCCGGACCGATGTGTTGAAACACCCCGTGCCCGCCAGAGATGCGGGCAGCCGCTATCTTTCAGTGTCCTTCATCCGGACCGATGTGTTGAAACCGTGTCAGAATTCTAGCACGATTTTGACAAGAATGACCTGAGGATCTCCAAAACGCGGGAAAAGGCCGTTTACTCGGTCGATCCCTGGATGGTGTGACCGGCGGATCGGATGATCACACCATCCTTCATAAAACTCTGTCCATGTCGAAAAATGCATGAGGGTTTCGTCTCACAAGACATCGTTGCAAAAGCGCTCGTACTGGCATGTCTGGCACTTCTGGTGGTGCGGTGTCGGTGGCGGCATGACCTCCCGTACAATCATTGCCTGAAGCGTCTCAACAATCTCCGCAAGCTTTACACGATTCCGATTTGTTGGCTTGATGGTGTGATAACGCTGATCCGGAATTGAGTAGATATACGAATCTAGAACAAGGTATCCCATCGACTCGAGGCATTGCTGATATGCCGCAATCTGTACATGCCAGTAGCCGAAGTCTCGATCAGTATCCTTGTAATCGACCAGATAGACGCCACTATTTGTCTCTACCACTTCATCAATACGCCCGATCAGGCGCATATCATGATGGACAACAGGTACATCAAGGAGACGCCTTCCCCGCTGGATAGTGTGCAGCGCATATTTGCGCCGTTTCATCCGCGTTTTCGCGGTCGCTTCATGCTCAACACCCATGTGAGACAGGCTCGTCTCTCGGTCAGTCCGCATACACAGCGCGTAATACGGAATGCGAGGACAGTAGAGATAATTCTTTATCTCGTTGATGCGTAGATAGTCATCAGTGGAAACGTCAACTGACATGAAGCGGCCTCCCAATCTCAATCCGCTTGTCCCAATCATCCGAAGAAATCGGAACCAGCACAACATATCCAGTTTCACCTGCATGCACTAGCAGTTCCTTCTGTAACGCATGTGCCTGCCGCTTTTTTAGCAATCCGGAAAAAACACTGTATTGTTGGCGATCCAATCCATAATCCAGACAAACATCGCAGACTTTGGTCCGACATCGATCATTCTGAATGTCGTAAATCACTAGGATTCGAATCATCTCAGCCTCCAGTATAGGCTTGGTAATGTTCCTCACCTCGAAATGCCGCCGCCAGTCGCCGCGCCTGAATCTGAATGATGGAACGCAGACGGTAGCGCTTACCATTGACCTTACCCTGTGCTTCCAGACGGGAAAGGACATGCCCGGCATACGATTTACGTGTTTCTCGTGTCATGCGCCCGTTCTCATCAATGTCAACACTGAACTGACGGTTCACTAATCCAATCACGGTACGATCCACAATCGGGGCACGAAACTCTTCAATCATATCCAGTGTTAGCGCAGGTTTCCCAGCACGATCTGTATGAATCAAACCTGCATAAGGTTCCAATCCTGCAATTACAAGAGCGTTCTGAACCTCACCATACAAAATGCCGTAGCCGTAGTTGAGTAAGCTGTTTACCGGGTCCGTCGCATGTCGTCCAATACGACCCGGCCAACCATACACTTCTGGGATTATAGGACCCAACGTTTCCCAGTAAATGCGACTACCCCGCCCTTCGATACCCATCATAATCGCTCGGACTTCATCCAAGTTGTCTGCGCGAAGGGTTTCCATGTCTGCCAGACAATCCAGCAGATCGTTTTCCGCGAACCGAAATCCTTCCGCTAGATTAACATTCTGACGACGAGCAAGATAACGAAGGTTGACTATTTGACTCCGTATCTTGCCAACACCGATCTGTCGGGCGATAGAAACACCTCGTTGGGTTTCCATCGCCTGTATCTGGCAACGACGACTTGTCATGACTGTCGTCAATTTAGGTGAAAGCAGCGTGGCATAGTTACCCTTGACCGCATCGATGAAGTGAATGGGAATACCGTGTTCACAACAAGCGGCCAGTGCCGACGCACTGACCGAAGCTGCATGGGTGAGAACTTGCACACTGCGCAAATGCATTAGCGGCGCATCCACCGCCGGATGATCCGGAATGGTCACATGAATGCGCCGACCCTTTAGTCCTACAAAAGCGCCATAATCTGCAACGATGAGATCTTCAACAATTGCCATTCGGTTCGTCTCCACAAGCTGATTAGACGGATAACTCCAGCATAGTCAGCCTGGTAAACAAACCGTTTACAACGCCATTCCTCTTATTTTTCACTCATGTTGCCCATTGGAACGTAATCTCATACCAACCACAGCCCTTCATGGTGTTCTTACCAACTTGCAGGCTCTGTCCAAGCAAGATGAAGGGGAGTAGTTGGGACAGATCCCCTTCGTAGTGCACTGTCCCGACAAACCCACCGAGTGGCTTCACCATACCATCCCGCCTGGATCCCGACCATGACTCGTGCCAACGGGTGTTGTCCTGTACGATACGCACATCATCCGCCTGTGCGAGCAACTCACGAAACGGCATCCATATAGGTTCATCCATATAGACTTCACTTATCAGCCGGATCCGTTCCAACAATCGCTGAAACCACGCACGAAACACAGGTTGATGGCTCAAGCGCCCATGCCGAACAATGCGCGTCGGCGTCAGAAAACTCATCTTCAGAGTGTCCTGTGCGAGCATGGCTGACAGCCGCCCAAAGGATATGGAGTCTGGTGGATCAAGCGGTTTGTTCACTATCTGACCGGAAGAATCCAGCAAAGTCTGGGACTGTCCGGTCAGTGGGTCGAGCGCACGAACGCCTTGAAGTGTGAATTTGTATCGTCTTTTGCCAACCCCTATGCGGCCCATCGTTGGGATTGCGGACACAACCATTGGGACCGCTTGGATAGCTTGTCCATAGAAAGCAAGGCCAAACGTATTCGGTGTAGATTCTAGAAAAGGACGCACCGCTATTGGGCGTGGCACGTCTTTGCCTCCGCTGGACTCTGCATCTTCCAGACGTAGTAACCACCCCACTGGATTATCATCATAGGCATCGCGCGATGCAACAAGCTGATTGCTATCGTACATAGTGCGCAGAGCAGCATAGAGTGCACCACGCAGGCTTGACCCTGGCGCACGGCCAGGGTCGAAACTAGGTTCGAGATCAATATCGAACATCAGAACGCTGACAGGTATCATCGCCGCCGCCAAATGGAGTGATTATGTCCGTTATGATCCAACTCGTACGGGAACACAACGTTGTAAGATCGGCGCCCCCCAGTGGACTTCCGAAACACATTGACATCATCAAACTTTGCGTCGGCTTGCATGTCGTCCATACGCTGGAGAAATCCAAGCTGCAAGAACTCCGTTGGTCTAGTAACATCGACAAAGCCTGAAGGGATCTCTTGCTCCTCAACGAGATCAACGAGCTGGAAAAAACTACCGCGCTGGCCAAAGTAGTTCACAGCAGAAAGCGTAGACGTCAAATCCAGTAGAAAATCGTCTGGCACATCGAATGCGATGCGAAGTGCTCCGGCATGTATGCAGAATTCACGCATCGCAATCGTGGGCGTCCATTTGCCGTCCTTAAATGGTGGTCGGATTATCTTCTGGAAAGTTCGATTGATGGCCACTGCGGACGGTGGCTGCATGGCCACGGTCATGTCTCGGATGATATCAAACCGGTCTAAAGTGTATTGAACCCCGTTGAGGCGGATCATCCGGTCGAGCAACGCCATTCTGACGGCATAGGGCGTTGGACACAACAGTGTCTTGCCACCCGACTTCGTTGTATTGGAAGGGCGCAGTTCAAAGGTCGTGACCGGCTCGAATTCAGCAATCACGATCATTATGCATACCTCTTATATCCGCCGGGCTCATTGTCGTTCACGAGGTCCACCATCTGTTCCAGCAGCCCCTCACCTCCGGTGAACGGGCGCACGTTTACGGACGAATCACGATGCAGCTGGTTGAGCAACTTGGCTGTCCTTTGGGCACGGTCAATGTAATTGTCGTCCAGCGGACTAATGAGCGGTGCAGCAGCAGCCGAAGATGATGTGCTGACAAAGCCTTCTATATCAACCACATGTGGGAGCTGAGTCGATGTCAACGCGCCTTTGGGATGCAAGACCGTTTGAGCCAATGCCAGAAGCGCTGCGCGCATGCGCTTAGGCCGATCAACGACGATGTCCCCAATCCTTTCGGGGTATTGTTGGGTTGCATCGTTGAAGCCAATAGCGCCAATATCAAGATGCGCGACGAATGCATACACACCAGACGACGCCGGACGATTGAAAATCATCTGTCCGGTGTTGGCCCCTCTCTCGGCAGCAGCCAACTCCTTTTCCTCGATGCTTGATGACGCCGTGACTTTGGTACGTGTTAGCCGAGTAATCGCATGGCGGGCATGGATAAACTCTTCAACTTGCGTGATCTCAGGTATACCAATTGTCCACCCGAATTCGACAGCTGATTTGCGTTTGATGGATTGATTGCCTGCGGTGATCATAATGCCACAAACGTCAGTTAGCGAACATGTAATGAGAGCATCTATAATCTCATCCACTTCTGGCTTCTGATTGTTACCCTTGCCTTCGATCCAGGCCGAGAATGCCGGGTCAGCCATGATGCGTGCTGGATCAAGTGCTTGCGAGTAGGGATTGAGGGGTAAACCGAGTTCTGTTGCGATATTGCGAAAAGCGTCGCTAAAAATGTGCTTGTTCATATCACCAGAAATTGCGTTTACCACGTCACGTCGATAGGCACTATTGCCTTCAATGTCGACCGCTGGGCGCACAATACCTACCCGACGTGTCATCAGGCGGTTAGATTCATTGCCTTCGTTGTTCAAGGCATGCATATCTAGAACAACGCGGCAGGCTAGTGAAAGGGTATTAATCGATTGCATGTTTCTTGTCTCCTCACTAATTGTGGTTTCTAGTTGTCAGTTCGAAAGCGAGCGGCATAACCCGTAGCAACGAGCAAATGTGCGACAATACGGCTACCGTAATCGGCAACAAGCCCGGTAACATCATGGATGTCCTGAGGTTCGATTTCTGAGCGTGATTTACCAGTGTTCGCCTGAACGTTGATGCTTTCGCGCCGATAATCATGGATGAACGTACTCAGGTCCAACAGGAACAACTCTGGATCATGGGCATTCCTCATCAGATCATCGCCCAATCCATGCCGTACTTTGAAAGGAAATGTGCGGTCTTTTTGCACGTCCTTCTTGTATCGGGCATAGGATGTACAGTAACCAATAGCCCCTGCAATCTTCTGAAAACCAGGGTTATCGAGTATGGGCCGGTAGTCCTTACGATCATTGATCACCATTGGAAAACTCTCCTCGAATAATTGAAGACTCAACACTGGGAGACTCATTTCTGTGACGTTGCGAAAACGATACATCCCATATTGAATGGCAAAGCGAATCCAGTCATCGGCATCACCATGCGTCATATAGCGTCGATAGCTCTCCAGAATAGATAGCTCGTCCGCTGTGATCTGATACTTCGGTGGCCTGCCACGCAAGGCGTATATCAACTTATAGTGACTATTGAGCGTTTTGTAGGCTTGCTCTAAGTCCTCAGGTGTCAATTGCAGCGGCAACCATGCCGGAACAGCAAAAAGCGTCTCATCAAAGGGGATTTGACTGGATATATCTTTATAATAAAACCCAATAATACCTCTGATCGCGTCTATCGAAGTATCCTCTGGCAGCGTCCCATCGCTGTACTGCTCGATGAACTGCCCCACCATATTGGTGTAAAAGCTAATCTGATTAAGCACATCGAGCTTGGCGCGCGGCAAAGTATTCGAGTAGCTGTACAGTCGGCGAACTGCTGATGAGTTGCGATGCGCATCGTTAATCCGGTGCAACGACGTGAGGTCAATCTCTGTAGGCAATGGGTAGTAAGTCACTACGTCACCGCCGACACTGAAAGGCATTGCAAATCTCATGAAACCTGCGAAGGCGAAGTACAGCTCCAGCCAGAATGCCGTGGGCGTATCTTCAATCAAACGATTGAACCCTGAGATAGACGATGCTCCCTTGCTGGTAGAGGGTGAAACGATCGCCAACGCACTTGTTTGTGTTGCCAATTCTTGGTCAGCGTATTGCAAATGGGGAAACACCTCTTGTTCCCAATGCAGACTGGACTGCTCAACCGGGTTCGGAAAACTGCCATAGCAGTACTGGATCAACTGCCACAGGCTGAAGGCGTTGCCACCCTGATGAGCGTGCCAAGAGTGGACCAACCCCGGGTACCCCACTCGCATGGCAGATCCCTTACCAAAATAGGAGTTCAAATGTGCCCATACAGGAAAGTCTCGATGCGGCGCCGGTGGTGAGTCTTCGTCACGTGCCTCGTTTTTCTTGGGACGGTACTTCCGATGGGCATCAAATATCTTCTTCTCGTCACCGTATTTGATGTGCGTTCCACCCAGGGTATCATATCCTTGGGGTAGGTACTTACGCAGGAGCTCGGCCTCAGTTTTTTGTCCGGCCTCAAGTTGGCTGCGTTCTCTGGCAGTCGGGGGTTTGCTGATCGCTGGCAGAAGTGGTTTCAGAAAGCCTGTATCTACGACGTTCTGTGTGAGCTCATCCGCTGCCATCGTGCTCGTGATCCCATAACAACTTCCGTGGTCATAGATCGTGACCCGGTGATTGCTCTGGAGGGGCGGTATACGGTAGAGCAATTCAGCCAAACCAAATGCGATAAATGTGGAGCGCATCTGGTCGGTGTTTTTGTCTACATATAATTGCATATTTAATTCCTTTCTCAGTACAGGTAACTGCTTGAACGCTGGTCTGCCAAACGCAAGATTCGAACGAAGAGGTAGTACAAAAAGGCCCTGGAGTAGTTGCTACGTTGTGGTGGAATCTGCTTGATACTATGACTGAGTCGGCGACTAGTGCGTTTGAACTCACGTTGAACCTGCTCTCCCCAAGTCGCAGCGTCATCTGCGTCAAAGCCACAGCGCATAAGCGCCTGCGCAATCGCCGATGGCCCGCTATCGACCATAATAAACGGATCGTAGATCTCTCCTGCCGATGGTGTGTGGTGGTGGCATATTGCAGCGCTAATTACGCCGTACCAGAACGGATCCTGGTCGACAAGCTCCCAGACAATCTCGCTTACCGCTTCTGCACTTTCAACCGCGTGGTTACCCCGTTTGATGCGGCAGCTTTGCCTGAAACGCTCCTCAAATGCATCCTGCTCTTCTGGCGTGGCGAAATTGCCGCCCCCCTTGACTGTATGAGCCAGTGGCGTACCATCCACAGGTACCTTCATGGCTTCATCGGGGTAAAGCTCTACGTATAGTTGTTGTCGGGACTGTGCCCATTGTTGCCATTTATGGTTGAGCTTACCGACATCATGCAAGGCAAGCATCAGGCGTATATAACGATCTATTGTTTCCCAATCACTTTGAAAACCGATGCACCTGGCGGCGGTCAACAGAGCATACTGATACTGATCACGCAGTGACTGGGGATATCCTTTGGCGTAGTCCGCACGTGTATAGGCATCCATCAATCCGCCGATGTGCTGCACATAAGTGTCAGCTGCAATGCCGTAGGTTTTGTACTTTGAGCGCTGACTTGGCGATGATTCTGTTGCAGCCACTCCAGAACACGTCCATCGTAGGCCGTACGTTTCATCATAGGTGACTACTTGGGGATGGACGGCGAATAGCCAGTATCGATAGGCATCCCCCTGTTGTTGAAGAGGAAACCAGCGATAACTGGTTGTCGATTGCAGGTCGTCGCCCTCTTGGGACCGCTCCTCTGCACTGCCACCAGCAATTAGCCAGGGTGCGTCAACTTGCTCATCTATCAGCGCGTATTCTCTGGCGACCCGAGCTTGTGATACACTGAACCCCTCCAGTTCGAAGTGCCTTTCGGTCAGTTTAGGATCATGCCGATTTGACATTATGTACATACGTGCGCTGTTGTTCTTGCGGATGAGCTGAGTAGCAAATCCAGGGTGCCGGGTTCGCATACATTCAAGCATCTGCTCACAGCGTGTCTCAACCTTATGCCGTAGGCCGTCTACCAGGTACTTTTGGTCATGAGCCGCATGAGCCGCGTTAATCAGCTCTTGTTCGTGATGGTATTGAAGGGTTTGATCACGGAACTTCGGTGAACTTAACACATCCCACGTGCGCTGGCAGACCTCTGCAAAACCATCCTCAATATACGGTGCAAAGTTCAGCTTGTCAGTTGCTTCGAAGGTCGGCGGCGGAAAGACAACAACCTGACCTTCTCCACCACGTCGCGCACAACGCCCTGCACGCTGTATCAGACTGGCTGCCGGTGCACATTCGGTTAGCAACACATCGGCGCTGACATCCAGGCCGACTTCGATAACCTGAGTTGCAATAATAACCTTGCGGCGACCGTCGTCGGTGGCTTTCTTGCCCAACCATGCGAGTACCTGATCTTCTTTCTTGCGGCGATGCTGCTGGTAGAACTGCGAATGCAAGAGTGTTACATCAGTGTCATCCGGTATCCCCGAAGCACAAAACTCGTCATAGACCTGTTGCGCTCGGTCGATTCGGTTACACACAGTGAGCACAGTTTGGTGTTGTTCCAACTGCTGGCGAATGTGATATCCAGTAAGCGGTTCTTTGCAGGTGCTCCAGGTCCTTCGCTGATCCTGCAAATGGGGAATGTCACTAAATATGCCTTTGCTGACAGGCATGCCTGCTTCGTCAGCGACTATACTTGCACCCAGCAAGTCGGCTAAGGCATCGAGCATTGGTCTTGAGAATGTCGCTGTCATCAAGGTAAAGCGGCTTAGGCCTTGGAGCATGTATAACATGCTGATTACTGTTAGCATCATTTGTGATGATGGATACAAATGGAATTCATCGAATACCAGGTAGCTACCTATGAATGCACCGGCATTGACGTTGGCAAGCCGAGGTGGAAGGCCGTATGGGATATTGAGAAAGCTTGCAAGAATCTGATCAACTGTTGCAAATATCAGTTTACCCTCAAACAAATTGTCTTCAGGACGTTCGCCGGTTTGAATACTAGGTTTCCAACCACGTTGGATCCACTTCGGATTGCGCCCTGCGACTTCTGAGTAGTCATCAACGAAGCTACTTGCTAGCACCCGCATTGGAACGCCATAAACCAACTGCTGTGGTCTCTCCTTTGGCGATTGCTCAAATCCACGCAATGCAGGCAGAAGTGCAGCGCGAGTCTTGCCAGCACCGGTTGGAGCCTGTAAGACTACGCTTTGGTTTGCGCCACCAAACTCGGCAACCAACTTCTGAAATCGCCATTCAGTCATCATCACAATCCTTCTGCGGGTAGACAAATTCAAAATGAGATGTCTTCTGCTGGAAAATTGAAACCGCCTGGTTCCATTCCTCACGCAACTCTAGCAACTCTTGTTGCTGGATATCTTCTATATGCAACAATCGACTTTGTATTCGGAAAAGGACTGCAGCCATCTCTGGGTTCCTATCCGCCAAATCCCGAATCATGATGTAAACTCATCCATCGCAGCAACCTATTTTCTGTATACTATTCTAGGTATGAATCAGAAGAAGAAACAAGGCATTAACCGAAAGAGCATCGCTATCCTAGGAAACGGATCGTCATAGGATGCAGGTCGATTCGTGTGCGATCGTCTTCCGGCCTAGAAGTAACTGTCATCCTCGTCACACCCATCATAGAGCCCTGCAGCACGGTCCGCATCCATAGCAATTTGTTCCCGAAGTGATTGCGGTTCTAGCACCTCGACATCTGGCCCCCAACCACGTATCCAGGGCACCATTTCTTGTGGTTCCATTATTACCGCTTCCCATAGCACAGAACCGCCGGGTTCATCACTAATCTTTTCCGTTGGATGCCAACGAGTCTCCAAAAGGCGCTGTCGCTGGCAATTGTGAAAACGCAGTCGGACCGTGGTTGGCTCGTCGCCGCCCCATATGCCCCAACTGTGTACCAATGATTCAAGAACTGCTTGTGGAGATGGTGGATCGAATGTCTGGGGGCGCAGTGTAACTGACTCGATGCGATCCAGTTTCAGGGTCACAGTTTGTGGCGATCCTCGGCGATCGTAGAGACCAGCGATAACATAGAGCGAATCCGACCATACAGAAGGTTCGAACCAGTAAGGCGCGATGAGATACCGTGACGATGGCTTGTTTAGAGGCTTGTACGCAACTGCTGCAAGGTTATGATCGCGCCATGCATTGACCAGTTGAATGAATTTATCAGCTTCAAGTGAGCGATCTCCCATTTGCTTAGGTGCAAGTTGCTCACCAATGATAGGATCAAACGCCACTGTCAGACGCTGCAACAGACCATTCACGACAGTATGATTGTGCATCTGTGCGCGGACCATACGTCGCAATGGCAGATAAAGCATCCACGCCTGGGGTAGTGTCAACTGCAGTGGGCGAATATAGTCTCGTGGGTTGATAGCATACCGCCTCGGCTCCGGTTCATACACCGGCACATTATCCTCTTGCAGACGTTGTATGTCTTTATGGACTGTTTGACGGGTTACATCTAAGTAGCTGGATGCTTCAGTGGTAGTCATGCCATCCGGGTACGCTTCAATCAACAAATCGGTCAAGCTATTGAGTCGTTTGCGTGTATGATGGCTCATTAGTGCTTTCTCCTTTCTCTAGTGTCAGTATGAGGAAATCAGTAAACGTTTCGTTTACCAGGTGATAGTTACCCCATAAAAAAGGACAAAATTCTGCGATAAGGAGGTCAAAAGGTACAAGAATGCAGCGACGACTCCCGAGACTATTTACCTACCCACTATTGAGTGAATGAAATCTATGTCATTTCCTCATCAATAAATGCAATGGTTCGATTGATGGGCTTCTGATGCTGACTCGTACAAGCCGACTTGCATATCTCGTATGTTAGCTTGTATAAACTAAGACTTGCGTGAAGCATATCGATCCTCTTTGGTTGGGACTCAGTCGGAGCGACAATGCCGTAAGTTAGACGTTGTAATCGTGACCACTCAGAATCATATCCAACAGCTTGTTGTGCACCAAGAATTAACCCATTATCACCATCTGCTAGTATACCATGGTAGACAAGCACCATAAACGTGAGACCCCATGCAAGTCCGTGTGTCGCATTAATGCACCGTCCTGCATCATAGTCAGTCAGGCAGTTTAGGCCTTTATGCACTTCCTCAATTAGGCCAACAAGCTGGTTACTTACATAGGTGTTGGCTTTAGCGCGATGGTCATCTGTCCACTGGAATTGCCTGGCGCGTTGTTGCAGATTGGCATAAATGAACTGCTCATCGATTAAAATGTCTGCCTGACGTAGATTTGATATGATTTCTACAATTTGCTTTGGTTCAGTGAACCACTGTTCAGTTTGCTCAAGGGTCACGGAGCTAACGATTACCAAATTATCAACAACATAATATGTGTCAGTTTCAGGCGCAGTATCTTTTTTGGTAAGACAAACAAGGTCGATATCAATGTATGGCTGTGCCTCGCCGCGAGCACGGCTACCCATCAAAGCGATACCATGCATTGACGTATCATAGAATTGCTGTGCGATCGCTTCATACATTAGGCAACATCAATCTGACCATCCAAATAACCCACCAACCAGCGTCCGCCTGCCTTACAAAATGATATGGGTTGATTGTCAGGAAAGGACTAAATGATGGTCTGCTTTTAAACGGATTAGTGCTGCTCGAAGATCTAAATGATCTGATATTTACTGTAACGTGATTTCTTCATGTGCGAGTTTCCATCTCCGCTATGCTTACTGTACTGGAAAACTCCACTTTTGCTTGGATCTGATTTCCGGTCTCCCCAGAGATTATGGGAGTAACAACTGCTCATGCGCTCAACCCGCTCGCTTGAGGTTAATCATTAGATTGCATTATCCTGATGCCTTTGGCGCTGTAATTCGGTCAGTGATGCTACGCTCGAAGCTAGACGCGGTATCGCCACACACAGCAAGCGCTTTTTCAATAATGCATAGAAGACCCAGTTCCTGCGGCTGCTCACATGAGGTCGAAGCGACAATGCTACGCCTCAAAATCTCTGTCACAACTCTTGCGAGCAAACACTTCCTGCCACGTACCCGAGCGTGGCGGGACAAAGCGCGTTTTATACATAGCCTCGAACGACCCCCGTCGCTCCCGCAGAAAGTATCACGTGAAAAGCCAGCAGATTAGCTGGCTTTTTGTGTTCATTTATCTGGTAAAGCCCAAACAGCCTCCCTAGAGGCTGTTTTTCGCTACTCAAACCTACGCAGCCTGGCGATATTCCTTCAGAATCTGACTAATCTGCTCCATCTGATTCCGCGATAGTGGTCCAAAGTCCATCGCCTTAGCGTTTTCCGTAGCCTGAGCGATCCCTTTGAATCCCGGGATTGGTAGTGTCCTCTCGCTCCGCGCCCAGATCCACGCTAGTGCACCCTGGACCATCGTTCGACCATCTGACGTCAATACCTCTCCCACCTTCTGGACGGTATCGAGTAGTCTGGCAATTCGCTCTTCCGTCAGATCAAGGCCATGCCGCAGATCATTGTCGGGGAAACTGGACGCTGTGGTGTACTTGCCGGATAGTATGCCGGAGTTCAGCGGAGACTTGTTGAGGAACCCCAGATCCAGCTCATCACAGAGCGCAATCATCTCTGGTGCGTCGGCAAAAACATTCAGGCGGGCCTGCACGCTGGTCCCGTGTGCCCCTTCTCCAAACACGCGGGCACGCTCGGGATGGTCTGTGCTCCAACCGTAGTAGCGGATCTTCCCCTCCTGAACAAGCTTTTCCAATACCTCAATGATCTCCCCTGCTCTCTCTACCGGGTAAGCACCACGATGAAACTGGTACAGATCGATATAGTCGGTCCTGAGTCGGCGGAGGCTTCCCGCCAAGGAATCCCGAATGAACACTTCATCGACAGGCACCTCATCATCATCGACATCAATGTGCTCTCCCGTTTCTTCATCAAACACGGAACCGAACTTCGTGGCGATGACAACCTTGTCCCGCTTACCTTCGAGTGCCCGACCAAGCACAACCTCGCTGTGTCCGGCACCGTAGTTGCTCGCCGTATCGAACAGCGTGATGCCCAGGTCGATTGCGGTATGGATTGCCTTGATGGACTTATCATCGTCAACATGACCCCACCCCATTGGACTGAGCGTCCCGTCGAGACGGCGTCGTTTGATGGGCCCACCAATCGCCCAGCACCCAAAACCCATTGGACTGACCCGGATGCCGCTCTTACCCAAACGTCGGGTTTCCATGGCGAACTCCTCACTATGCGATTTATGCATTTACCCGGTTATTGTATTTATTCTATGGCGGGTTGCTCTCTGAGTCAAACACATGCCTCATCCTGCCCGATCGAGAATTGACTACCTGATACATACCTGATACAATGGGACCGAAGGTAGTGAGCACAGGAAACACGTATGCCAGACCCGGACTTCTCAAATCTGAAACGCGATATTCATGAGATGCCGGAATTCGTCGAGGACACGCTGAACGAGCACGGCGTTATGGATGCATATCGCAGCAGACCTGCGTATCAACAGAATGATTACATCGGCTGGATCACGCGTGCCAAACGTGAGGCAACACAGCACAAACGCCTGATGCAGATGATCGATGAACTGCAGCGGGGTGACTTATACATGAACATGGAATGGCGTCCGAAGAGAAGCTAGCTCCCTGGCTAGTTTGTCCGGAAATTAGGTATCCGGCATTCCAACCGATCTAGCATCAGCCCTGCTGGGTGGCTGTACTACGAAGGAACTCCTGGATCATTGGCAGCAGATTCGCTCCTTGTTCTTCCGGCACGAAGTGCCCTGTTGCGGGGAGCTCGTGTATGATCGACTGCGAAAATACGGTCCGCCACCGAGTCAGCTGGCGAGGACCAAAAGCCTGATCCTTCATGCCCCATAACAACAAGACAGGCACGTCGCGCAGCACTTCATGCTTCGCCCACAGGGTTTCGAACCACGCGCTGGATTGCAGCAGTTCATGGGCGTAGGTCCACGCGATGGTTGTACCATTAGCTTCATCCACTGGCTTGCGGTAGTGCTCCTTGATCGAAGGATCGACCCGTGCCCAGTTCGGGAACACGGAGGGGACGATCACTCTGAACTCAGCATCCAGATACCTATACATAAACCGGCCCAACGCACTACCAAGAATGCCGGCAACGATAGCGGTCTGGCGATCTCCACGCAGCGCCCACATCCAGGTATTGAACAGGACCAGTCGCTGTACGTTGTCTATATGGTCAAGTGCATACGACAGACCAATCGGGCCACCAAAATCATGGACAAACAACGTAATGTCCTTCAGCCCGAGCTTCTCGATGAACGTTTGCAGATTTCGCGCCTGGTCGGCTGGACGATAGCTATATCCAGTAGGCTTCTCTGACAGACCCGACCCCAAATGATCAGGCGCGATGACTCTATAGCGGTCGCGTAAACCAGCAATCAGTTGGCGATAGAGGAATGACCATGTCGGGGTGCCGTGCAGCATCAGCAGGGTTTCCCCGCTGCCCTCATCCACATAGTGCATTCTGCCGTCGTCTACATCTATATATCTCGACTCAAATGGGTACAAAGTTTGGTTAGGCCAGGAAGTCACGAGGAATCGCCCTCTTATCAGCTAACATGTTAGACCGCGATTGTATCCCGATTCATGGGGTCAACCGAACACAAGCTTTCCAAAACAACTAAGCTGCCGGGTTGTGACAACCCGGCGCCAAGTTGAGTACGACTCGATGATGTCATTCCCCGTACCGCAGAGCGAAGGCCTCATTGACGAGTTGGGTTCGGCGGGGGCCAACCGGTTCATTCAGTAGGGCTGCATAGATCTCGATATACCGCGCTCGTATCCGCTCCAGCTCCGGGGCAGTATACGTCTCTTGCAACCACTGCCGGGCTTGATCATCCCATAATCTGTATACCTCAGACGGGATATACGATGCATAACCCGGCTCCGCCAGGTTACTCCCATGCCAAATAGAAAGCCGCGCCAGCGGCTTCTCTAGCAAGTACGGCACGATATATAGATTTGCGAGCATCAAGCGCCGGAGCTGACGCTCAGCCCCCTTCAGGTCACCAGCACGATAAAGCGCTAACGCCCAGCACAGCAGGTGCATTGGATCGCCACTGTCGTCTTCAAAGGTCTTCTGAAACCAGGCAAAGTGAGCGAGGGCACCATCCAGGTCATCCATCAACAGATACAGTGCGCCTAGCAGGTAGCGTTTGCCGTAGCCGTCGCTGATGTACCCATACTCCTGCTGTTCAGCGCGCAGACTGCGCTCATAACTACGAATCCGGCTGCGGATGGCCTTGGGATCTTTTGGAAGATTCAGCATGATAATATGAATCCATTCAATCAACACTGCTTATGATTATGCACGAATCATATACCCAGAAACGAATCTACCGGGCTATTTGCACTCACTCTGGGCCTTTTGTTCAATTTCATGTTCAACTTAATTAAGTTTCGTATCCTGAAATTATCGGCCACAAATAACTGTGGTCGACAATTTCCGTAAAAAGAGGGGCTATACATGAACTATCTAAGTCATCGTCTCTCAGCAGCGATGTGGTCGAGGGTATTGTTACTTTGGCTCGCGCTTGCCCTCGTCGCCTTAGCGATTGGGGCAGGGTCTCTGCTATTGGGCAGTTTCGTCCAGTCAAACGTTCGTGCTGAACTGGAATCGCAGCAAATCTCGTTCCCGTCAGAAGAAAATCTCAGTGAAGAAGAACGAGCGATTCCTGGCATGGTTGAGAATGCCGGCGAACAGCTCACGACTGGCAACGAGGCCCTGGTTTATTCCGAATTGATCGGCTTGCACATGCAGCAGGCAGCCGAGTCAGCAGGCTATCCCGATGCGTCCTATGCGTCTTTGGGCGGGTCTCAACGCCAGCTGAGAAGTGAAGTGGCAGCCGCCGAAGAGGTCGGTGACGAAGCAGCACTCGAAGAAGCACAAGAGAAGCTGAACACCGTCAACAGCCTTCGCAATACGTTGTTGACAGGCAGCAACCTTCGAGGGCAGCTGCTCTCTGCCTTTGGCTGGGATAACGTCGCCACCGGGATTATTGTGGCAGGCGTCATCGTTATTGTGACGTCGCTTGTCTTCTTCGGGCTGTTCATCTATGAGATGCAGCGCGGCCATCTGCCACCCACTGAGCCAACCGAAGCCAAAACTGGCACATAAGCACGAAGTACCAGCTACCCGCCTCTGAGGATTAGCCCGCTGGGTTGTTAACAACCTGGCGGGTTATCACAACCCTTCTGCTGGATCATTGATACTGGATAAATCTGGTTGAAGCCCACTTTAGTAATTAACGAAGCCCTTAACGAATGTGCAGGCCTGACCTGAAATATTGAATATTCAGGTTGCTCATAATCTCAAGAGATGTCCTCAACAGTGTCAACCAGAACTATGGGCACTGAGGCAAACAGACCTTTACCCTGGGAAAAATGATTTACCCACCTGGGTAGTCAGCAGTTTTTGCCATTTTTGCTGTTGAAGGATTACCGAGGTGAGGTTGATGAGGGGGTACTGCCTGAGGCGGTACTATCTGTCACATGATCGCGACTGGAACGGCCGTCAGCATTTTCGCTAATTCATGGCCTATGATGCGGTATTCACGCTCCAGCTGGATCTGAATGGGACCGTTGAACGGGGCTTTGTGTAAAAGATGTAGTACGGTCCCTGGTATCAGGCCGAGTGCAGACAGGTATTCAAGTCGATCAGGCTGGCGTGTCAGAACGCGAGTAATGCGGTAGTCGTGCAACGTATCGGCGTTTAGCAAAAGTACCTCGTTGTGATCACCGGCTGGTGCGTCGCCGATTTGCTCGCCAAAGGGGCTGTGCGTCGGGCGACCAGCGAGTTCCCACATACGGTCCAGGACCGCTTCGCTCACATGATGGCGCAGTCGCCGCGCCTCATCATAGACATCTTGCCAGGCCAGCCGCATCACGTTGACGAGAAAGGCCTCGATGATGGCCTGTTTCCGCAGCACAACGAGCGCCTCCTGCTCTCCCAGCGCTGTGAGTTGTACGCCCACGTATCGCTGGTGATCGATCATCCCCGCGTCACGCAGGCGCTCAACGATGCGGTTGACGGTCGATTGGCTAGCAAACAGCCGTTCTCCCAGGTCTGCGGTCGTCACAAGGGCGCGGTTTCCATTGGCTTCGATCTGGCCCGCCTGGTAGATTTCCGCCAGGTAATCTCGATGTAATCTACTGACCTTGCTCAAAGTGGCTTCGCTTTCCGATTACGCAGTGTTCGTGTACGTGCAAGTCAGTGATGACAAAATGAAGTGTCATTGTCCCGCAGCGGAATGCGCCAAGACGGCACGACAGAATGGCTTATTGCAAACCGCTTGCAATAACAGTTTAGGGCCTGACAAAAGTCGCCAGACAGTGACAAACGTCGGAAATGAAGCAACTATTGTCACTTTACTTACTGATAAAATTGTGTTCCCTATATGAGAATTTAGACTATTCAGTGTGCGCGGGAAGTTTTAATCGTGGTTAAAAATTGTTGATTCAAGAAAGTATCTGTTCTTCGAGGCCAAAAATCAGAGAGGGCAGGTACCGTGCATGTTGTAGTCTTTTTGGGCGAGAGTACAATCAAGCGGTTTTTGTGGCACTTACCCTCTACAGACCAGCCAAAATGGCTGCGATATCGACTTCACGGTGTCACAATGTGTGGTCGAGCAGGCCCTTTACATGGTCAGCAGATACACAGACATCTGACAACTTCAGACTCAGGTCAGCGGTGATGCACCGACCTGACCGCGACGGAAGAACGGGGCCTCGCCTTCATCATGCGCAGTGACATCGACGACACTCGTGACGGACGGCACTTCATCCAGAATCAACCGCTCGATACCCTGCCGCAGTGTCACCGTCGCTAGCCCGCATCCCTGACAACCACCCTGCATGACGATATAGGCAATACCCTCGTCAAAATCGACCAGGGACACGCGTCCGGCGTGTACAGCAACTGCCGGGTTGACCTTGTTGACGATTACTGAGGCGACCTTATCCGCTGTTTCGTCCTTCCATACCGGGTTCGGGTTATTCACGACGAACCGGCCCATCTCAGCAACCGAGAGATCAACTGTCGCGCCCTGGATGCGTTTGGCACTGGCCGGGTCAACATAAACGAGAAAGTCTCCGGCATCCACGACCACGTCCCCGGCGCTCTTGTCCGCGACTTCTACCGAGCGAATGTCATAGATGTAGGTATCGTTGTCACGTCCTTTGACGCGGATGCGAATTGCCCAGCCCTCGTGTCCTTCGGCCCTGAGCATCTCTACTAAACGGGCACGTGCAGTGTCTGAAAACGTAATCATAAAAATCAGCCCTTCCTTGTGAACTGTGATGTGCCTTGCGCAAAAGTGTGACGCATCCCTGCAAGCAAATCTACCCACCTGGTCAAAACGTTGTTAACCTTTGGTAAAAACACTAACCACACCCTGCGCTTCCAGTTTGCCTGTGGTACGCCGTTATTCCACTTCGTTCTGCCTGATCCATCCTAAATTCTCGTCGTCCCCGGCCTTCATGCGAGTGATCAACTGCTGGTCGTCTCACATCCATCTTGCAGCATGGCCGATTCGATGACATCGGGTATGAACATCGCGCCGATATAACCGCCGACGCTCGTCCAGATGGAGTCTTCCACCACAAAAACGCGATCGTACTGGACGATGTCGGGTGATTGGAATGAAGGAAAGTTTGTCAAGTCGGGAAATAACGATATATTGGCGCATGTGGACGCAGGTGTAGATCATCGAGTGGCTGTGATTGATACATTCCCTGACAAACTGGAGATTTTGACAAGTTAGTAGCAGCAGCTATAATCTCCTAGCAATCCGCCCCGGTGGGGGCAAATACAATAATGTATCCTTGTCAAACCTTTTTAGGAGGATTGCATGTCAAGAAAGATCTTTGCGCTGCTGCTCGTAATTTTGTTTACGCTGACAGCTCTTGCATCTGTTGGCGCTCAAGACAGCGATTCGCTTGTAATCGCTACTGGCACCGATATAGAGAACACGAATATCCACACCGTCACTTCGTCGCCATCTTTCTCTGTACTCGAACACATTTACGAACCGCTGTTCAGGATGAGCGAGGAAGGCCTGCTTGAGCCATTACTGGCTGACAGCATTGAAGCCACGGGCGAAACCACCTACCAGATCAAGCTAAAAGAAGGTATCAGTTTCTCCGATGGCACACCTTTCAACGCAGAAGCAGTCAAGGCTAATCTGGAATGGGTGCTTGACTCCGATAACGCCGCACCTTTCCGCTTCCTGCTGGTTGTCGGTGGCGAAGCACCACAGGTTGAGGTGATTGACGAGTATACCGTCGAAATCACTACCAGCATGCCGTTTGCTCCTCTCCCGGCACATCTTTCACACGGTGCTCTGGCGATGGTCAGCCCAGCGGCCCTTGAACAAGGTAGTGATTTCCTCGCGACTAACGCTGTGGGAACCGGTCCTTATGTTCTCGAAAACTGGAATCGGGCAGAGCAAATCGCCCTCTCGCGTAACCCCGACTATTGGGGTGAAGCACCAGCTATCGAGCGTCTGGTTTTCCGTGTTGTACCTGAAGCTGGTGCGCGTCTAGTTGAAATTGAAGCCGGCACGGTCGATGTTGCCGTACGTATTCCCCCAGCAGACATCGCCCGTCTGGAAGCCAACCCGGACATCAACGTCGAAATTACCCCTGGTCTGCGCACCATCTATATCTTCTTCAACACCAAATCCGAGCCATTTGACGATCCGCTTGTCCGTCAGGCCGTGAACTACGCCATCGACAAGCAGGCCATTGTCGAAAGCCTGTTCGAAGGTGCGGCTCGTGTCAGCGATGCGCCTTTTGCGCCCGCGATCTTTGGCTATGACGCCCAGGAACCTTATAGCTACGATCCTGATCGCGCACGTCAATTACTCGCTGAAGCTGGAATCGAAGAAGGCACGACAGTTGTGCTCTACCATCCAACCGAACGCTACCCTCAGGACGCCCTAGTCGCGGATGCTGTTCGTGCTCAATTGGCAGAGGTTGGCCTGGATGTTGAACTGCGTACTCTGGAATGGACTCAATACGTACCTCATGTTCGTCGTCCGCTTGAAGAAAACGACATACAATTCGCTATGCTGGGCTGGGGGACGCCAACCATGGATGCCGATTACGCGCTGTATGCGTTGTTCCACTCCAGCGAGTTCCCGCCTGGCTTCAATGGCGCGTTCTTTGAAAACCCCGAAGTGGACGCCCTTCTAGAAGAAGCTCGTTCCACACTGGATGCAGAAGCCCGTCAGGCTGCCTATAGCGAAGCGATTGGTATTATCTGGGAACAGGCCCCGTGGTTATTCCTCTACAGCGAGATCCAGGTTACAGCGATTCGCAGCAATGTGGAGGGATTTGTTGTCCATCCAAACGAGAGTCTGATCGCGACTGGCGCAGCCAAAAACTAAACACTCAGCCATTCACCATTTCATCTCGAACCACACCGAGGTGGGGCTCCTGTGCCCCACCTCAACATCGTTAGTTCAGGTTCGTTTTCATGATAAATTATCTGATCCGACGTTTAAGCTTCGCCCTCCTCACATTGCTGGGCGTAACATTTCTTGTTTTCATCAGTATTCGGTTAGTTCCGGGTGACCCTGCAACTGCTATCGCTGGTGAACTGGCAACTGAAGAGCTAGTGCTTGAAGTCCGCGAACAACTTGGGCTCGATGATCCTATCCTTATTCAGTACGTTAATTATCTCGGGCGTATCCTTCAAGGCGATATGGGCCAGTCGATCCGCAGTCGCCTGCCAGTCACTGATGAAATCCAGGTACGCCTTCCTCGAACACTGACGCTCGCGCTAGTCAGCTTATTCGTATCAACAGCCATCGGCATTCCGATTGGTGTTCTGGCAGCCACGCGGCCTAATTCTTGGTTTGATACTGGCACCATGATTCTGGCGCTGCTTGGTGTATCAATGCCTATTTTCTGGCTTGGTCTAATGCTGATGATTCTATTTGCGGTCCAGATTCCGCAGTGGTTTGGCTTGGCAGGCCCGCTACTTCCGCCCACAGGCAGTGGCACTTGGCAGCATATGGTCATGCCAGTAATGGCACTCGCAGCAAATTCAATGGCTCTGCAAGCGCGCATGACACGCTCCTCTATGCTAGAAGTCATGAGACAGGACTATATCCGTACTGCACGCGCTAAAGGACAGCGCGAACGTGTTGTGATTTTTGTTCATGCTTTCCGCAACGCCCTACTGCCGATTGTTACAATTCTTGGCCTACAATTTGGCACATTGCTTGGTGGCGCCGTGCTGACCGAGACTGTGTTTTCATGGCCAGGTATCGGTCGTCTACTCGTTGATGCAATTGGCTTTCGTGATTACCCAATAATACAGGGCACGGTGCTGGTTATCGCCGTAGGTTTCCTACTGACGAACCTGCTTGTCGATTACCTTTATGCTTATCTCGATCCACGTGTTCAGTACAGGTAGAGTGCCATGTCGTCTGCGCCAGTAGCCCAATTAAGCGAAACCAACCGCCTCTCAAGGCGCTATAATCTGTTGTTTCGCTTGCTGCGCAACCGTATGGCCGTAATTGGACTTGCGATTGTGCTGACGTTTATTTTTGTCGGACTCGCAGCGGAATACATTTCCCCTTACGATTACGATCAAGCAAGCTTTACATTAGCACGCGAAGGCCCTAGCCCGGCACATCCCCTTGGAAACGACGAATTAGGGCGTGATATGCTGTCACGCCTCATTTATGGAGCGCGCATTTCGCTAACACTGGGTCTGATTTCGGTGGGCATCGGCGTAACGATTGGGGTTACCCTGGGAATCATGTCAGGCTACTTTGGTGGCACAATCGATCTTTTCACCATGGCTCTGATTGACATAATGCTGGCTTTCCCCAGTATTCTGCTCGCAATAATGATGGTCGCTTTCCTTGGGCCTAGCCTGCAAAACGCTATCATTGCGATTGGCATCATCTCAATTCCTATTTATACGCGGCTTGTTCGTAGCTCGACTTTGAGCGTAAAGGAAGAGTTGTATGTTGAAGCCGCTCGTTCGCTGGGTGCAAATCATCTCACAATTCTGCGCAAGCATATTTTTCCTAATGTCTTCGCGCCCATCGTGGTACAGTCTACGCTACAGATGGCAGCGGCGATACAGGCAGCAGCAGCACTGGGCTTTCTGGGTCTGGGTGTTCCGCCGGATGTGCCGGAATGGGGCAACATGTTACAAAAAGGCCGTAATTTTATCTTCTCTGCGCCGCACATCGTCCTATACCCTGGCCTGGCAACAATGCTTGTTGTCTTTGGCTTTAGCCTGATGGGTGATGGGCTACGCGACGCATTAGATCCTAAACTACGTGGTAGATAATGATATATCCCTTTTATGTGCGCAGCTGGCATTTCGGCTTGATGCAAAACCATGTTCTGCCAATTAGCGTGAAGATCTCGCCACTGTACAGCGTAACAGGCTCACTTTCAGGCAGTGCGCCCACGTAATTGATGAACACGGTGTAGCAGGTATGAGGCAGGTGTACCACCTGGAATCTAAACCAAAAACAGCAGGAAAAGAGCTTCGTCGCTGCTCAGCTCGTGCGAATATAGAGTTGTAGCGATTGAGTGGCTACTATCTATAAGTTATTACGATATATGTTTCATGTGTTCGGATTGTTGTCTTCCTGCTCACCAGTGAAGCCAAAGGCAGTAGAAAACAAGCCGTTACGGTCAATGGGCGTACCGTAAGGGGTGTAGCTGCTGCTCGCGAGAATCACCCTGTTCTCATCCACTTGCGTGAAGAACATCGTTGTCTTTTTTATCAGCAGCTATCAGTAGCTGTTCGATTTAGCTTTGCTGGCGAAGCTGATCAATCATCTCAAGGAGTTCATCTGCCGCTTTTACGATGTCGTCATAGTCATTCTGGGCAGCACGCTGCTTAGCAGCGATGACTCCGCTGCGATGGACATGGTGCAAGTCACCGATTGGGAAAGCAAAATGCCCCTTGTTGTCGTCATCCTCTTCAGCACGGATACCCAGGTGCCACTGACCCCAGGCTTCCAGACCATGTTCTTCAATATAGCTGTTGTCTTTATCGGTATCGGGTTGTTTCTCGCTCCAGTCAGTATCTTCCTCTTTGACCTTATTCTCTCGTATCATCTTCTTCGCGTGTTCGAAACCATCTTGATGAAGTTTCATATGTTTCCAATCCTCGAGCCTGATGTTCAATACACTTTTACTATATCAGCGTACAAATTATGGAATATGGGCCACGAGGACAATCCAATACCGGGGCATTCGAGCCATATGGTTAGACATGGCAGGCAGGTACCTACTGTGTTTTTGAGCGCAGCAAGAGCATCAGACAGAAGCGTAAGCTAACGAGTCGAACAAAACAGCTCAACTCACGCCTAAGGGAAAAGTCCCGATCGGAGCAAAAGGCTATTATCGATATAAGCACTTGAATAGACACTATGGAGAGCGATGATACATATCTGAGAAAGGCGTTACGAAAGCATCAAGGTACAGATGCCTTACGAGGTATGCCACCGACGCCCTGTGTTGGGCCAGCGAATCTGAACTATGGCCCGGGTTGTCGGTGACAGTCCGTGTGAAAGATTCAGGGCTAGCTTTAGCTGTCTGTAGTGAGTGAAGTGTCGTGAATACCTTCGCTTAGTTCTGCCTCTTTCATGGCGTTTCCCATTACCCAGAAAGTAGGCGCCCAGAGTCCCACGAATATGCCGAATCTTTCAGCATGTCCGCGATCTTCACTTTCGCGGTTCGTCAGGAACCAGATTGCGATGCTTCCTATAATCGAGGCAAATGTAGCAAGATACATGGTGTCAGAATTGAACCCTAGCTGACGAACAAACTTAAGCATACGTTACATCCCTTCATAGAAGCTTACGTTACGGGTAGTACGTACCTAACCTACTGTATAGACGTGAGTCTCAGGTAAGCTGTTTTCAAATAGAGCATCATGATTACATAAACTGCGCATAAGTAACGGCTTGACTGCTAATGTCTTATTAAATCACCCTGCCAATGAACTTGATGCGTCTTTCTCTGTTCGCTATATAGAACTGAACAAATACCATTCACAAACTGCAGAGTCCGCTCATCTGTTTCAACATCGTCGAAAGAAAGCAATTTTATGAGCAACATAAGCACACCTTGTTGACTCTGAAGAGCATACTTCAATAATACAGCGTCTATTCGAGCCGCTAAGCGGCACTGAATTTGATATGCGATGGTTTCATAACGTCTGAGCTGACACGACTTCAAATATTCGCCTGTATTGAAAACTCTGGCACAGCCATAGATTGCTTAATCTGCTCGATATGCAAATATGCATGATTTGCAATATAAGCAGCTAGTTCCTTCAGCACGATGGTTCCGTTCTCTGGATGCAAACCCGTCCTTTCCAACTGTTCATCTTGAAGTTCATCGACAAGATACGCGAGTCGAGAATGCACGCCACTTATGATTGCTAGAGAACCAGATATATCTGGATGCATCGAATCAGATGAGAGCGCCCATTCATCCTGATCAAATGGCTGAAGGACAGGATTCTCCACAAGAAGCACTAGTTTAAACCGAAAAAACAACGTCAGTTGTGAATCAGCAAGGTGATGAATGTTCTGAGCAATCGTCCATTCTCCTGAGATGTACTGCGTAGTTAGCTGTTCTGCGGAAAGTCCTGCAACTAAAGATGCTAGTTCATGAGGGGCACTACGTAGATCTGCAACAATTTCTTTCATTTTCTTACCTTGTTGCACTCACCCGCCAGAAATAAACACCAACATACAATACCAACTCACCCACTATTTTGCTAATCTGATATGCATCCAGATACATGGCAATGAGCTAAAAAGAGATAGGCGAATAACTTGGAGTACATTCTTATACATACCCCTGCAATTGTATCTATCTTCGCATGGGCGTTCTTCTCGTTTTGGTCAGCCATTCCCGCCGGGATAGCCCTAAATGTCACCCCGATACTCATCGCACTAACCGTAACGCTGAGTTATGCGAGTGGCGTAGCCCTTGTGCTGCTGGTAGGAACTCCTCTAAGAGATCGAATTCACAGACGAGTGTTAAGTGGTGCGAACAGCGCCGCTGTTAACAATCGGATGGTGATCACAGTAGAACGAGCCTGGGCCAGATTCGGATTGGTTGGTCTGAGTATTTTGGCTCCGATAACAGTTGGTTCGCAAATTGGTGCTGTAATAGGATTATCTCTCGGTGCACGCCCTATACCTTTATTTATATTGATGACAATAGGCGCAGGCATCTGGGCCGTTGCACTAACATTGGCAATTACCACTGGGGTTGTCACAATAACAAATGCAATGTAATGTCCACCTCGCATTGATCCCGTTTTCAGCCTTTGAGGCTTAGTGTCTCATACCCCCAAATTTTAGGGGGTAATATATTCTCATGCTTTATTAAAGTGCTCAATGATTATACTTGTTTCGCGATAGTTGAGCACAAAATTGACAGATCATATCCAGTGCTAAGCAGTTGAATCATGGATGGGACAGAAGGTTAAGTGACCTGTTCATTGTCAGGATTAGGGGTCGTGCAATTATCCGAGTCGTCATCACAGGCCGAGAGTAGATGGTCTTTAAGAGAAGTTAAACCGCCATCTCGCCTACCTAGCAAATGGCCTACGGCCTGCACGTTGCATTTCAGTAAGACAAAGCCATTGAGGACGCTAGTGGTGCGAATTCCCCTTTCACCATCTAGTACCTAGAAAAACATAGTGTGGTAATCAATGAAACGCAGAAATAGCCAAGCAAAAATCGTCAGTTCCTATATGATTTGATACAAGGATAGAAGGTTTAGAACAACATCGAACTATGTCCGTGATGTGAACAGTTGAAGTCAAAAGGAGCCCGATTTGCTGTTATCAAGTTCGAAGACCAGTGACTTTTCGAAGGTAGATCATGACATTCAGTTTCTTATACAGTGTCTGAGAGAAGTTCTTGAAGAGAACGGTGAAAGTGACCTAGCGGACGCACTGCCATGGCAGGATGCAAACGCATCCGCTACTACTGGCGGGATGTTTGATGCGATCAAACTCACACAGGCTTATTCGATTGCTTTTCAACTGCTGAACATTGTTGAAGAAAACGCGGTCGTTCAGTATCGCAGGCAGCTCGAAAAACAGGATGCCGTAAATCGGTTCTCAGGTCTGTGGAGTCAGAACCTGCAAGCGCTGAAACAACATGGATTATCTGGTGAAGCTGTTGCAGGTGAACTCGCAAAGATACATGTTGAACCGGTTTTGACAGCGCATCCAACGGAAGCAAAGCGCTATACTGTTCTCGAACAGCATCGCCACCTATATCTGCTGATGGTGCAGCTTGAGAACCAAATGTGGACACCTCAAGAGAATCAGGCTATTCGCGATTCAATTAAGACAGCACTGGATCGGCTGTGGCGAACGGGAGAAATCTATCTTGATAAACCAGATGTGGCCTCTGAAGTCAGAAATGTCCTCTATTATCTGAGACACATTTTCCCTCAAATACTGGAGAATCTCGACTCACGTCTGTACCAAGCATGGATTGAGGCCGGCTTTGATACTGATTTATTGCGTCCAGTTGATCAATGGCCTCAAATCACATTTGGAACCTGGGTAGGCGGAGATCGCGACGGACATCCCTTAGTGACAGCAGACACAACTCGTCAGACGCTCTCTGAATTGAGAAGCAATGCACTCAGCCTGATTCGCGACAATCTGATCCAGTTAGCACAAAAGCTCAGCTTGTCGAAGTACACCCATTCAGTTCCAGAAATGCTATCCAGTCATATCGAGGAAACTGCAAAAACGCTTGGTGAAACAGGTCAGCAAGCCATCGAACGAAATCCGGAAGAACCCTGGCGTCAGTCGCTAAATCTCATGCTGGCCAAACTGCCAGACGAAGAGAAGCCACATCCAACTTATACGAGCCCAAGCGAACTTGAATCTGATCTTCATATGCTTCACCGGAGCTTGACAGAGATTGGCAGCACACGACTAGCCGAGAGCGATGTTCTACCGGTTATTCGCAGCGTTCAGACTTTTGGCTTTCACCTGGCCGTGCTGGATATACGGCAGAACAGCAGGTTTCATGACCTTGCGGTTGAGCAGTTGCTACAAGCTGGCGGACTCACGGATACGAGTTTTGCTTCATGGAACGAGGCACAACGTCGACAGTTTCTAGAACAAGAGTTAAGTAGTCCACGCCCTTTTACGTTACCGGGTACTAAGTTAGGTCCCGAAGCAACAGCTGTGTTGGATTGTTACCGTGCAGCTTCTAGCTACATTCATCAATATGGCAGCGCTGGACTTGGAGCTCTCATTGTCAGCATGACACGCGACGTTTCGGATCTGCTTGTGGTCTACTTGTTAGCTCGCGAGGCTGGTTTGGTCAAAAATACCGATGAAGGTATGGTCTGTCAGTTACCTGTTGTACCGCTCTTTGAGACGATTGACGACTTGAAACGAAGCCCAGGGATACTTGATCAGTTCCTCGTGTATCCAATGACTATGCGAAGCCTACGTTTCCAGCAGCGTCAGCAACAAAAGGACACCCCTGTACAGCAAGTCATGATTGGATATAGCGATAGCAACAAGGATGGCGGTGTTCTGGCGAGCATGTGGTATCTTCATGAAGCACAGCGCGCACTCGCTGAAATAGGCCACAAACATAACACTCGTGTACGGTTCTTCCATGGGCGTGGCGGATCAATTAGTCGCGGTGGCGGCCCCACGCATCGTTTTATACGAGGACTCCCTCATTCCGCGCTGCGTGGTGACCTACGATTAACGGAACAAGGAGAGGTCATCGCACGAAAATATGCCAATCCACAGACCGCCATCCACAATCTCGAGATCCTGCTCTCGGATACGTTACGCGCATCCACAATTTATCGCCATAGACAAGCGGAAACTCATCACCTTGAGCCTGTAATTTCTCAAATCGCTGAAACCAGCCGTATCAAATACCAGCAACTGTTGAACGAGGAAGGATTCATCACCTTTTACCGACAAGCGACGCCAATTGACGTGATTGAGTCAAGCCGGATTGGGTCGCGCCCAGCCAGAAGAACGGGAAAGCATACTCTAGCAGATTTGCGAGCCATCCCATGGGTCTTCAGTTGGAGCCAAGCACGGTTCCTGCTCTCAGGCTGGTATGGCCTAGGTACTGCTTTACAGGAGCTACAGGAGAACTCACCGGATCGATTCGAGGAACTGCGTAAGAGTGTCTTCGACTGGCCTATATTCCATAATGTCATCAGCAGTACCGCAAGCAATGTTATGTTGGCCAACACAACGCTGATGCAGGAATACGCGAATCTGGTAGACGATCACACGGTGCGTGAAAGTCTGATGCAGAAAATTCTGGAAGAGCTCGAGAAGACGAGACAAATACTCGAGACCTTCTATGAGGGGCCATTGTTCGAGAAACGTCCCAATGTTGCGCAGGTGATTCTGATGCGACAGGAGCCGCTATCTCGACTGCATCGGGAGCAGATTAGACTCCTGAAGAGTTGGCGCGAAACGGCGTCAAGTGAAACATTGGTCGAATTGTTGTTGACGGTGAATGCCATCGCCAATGGTTTGGGTACCACTGGTTGATTTATGGGGTTGCAAATTTGTACAACAGGGGGATGCCACCCGAAGTGGCATCCCCCCCACCCTGGTTCACAAAATCAGTAAGTTGTGAACCAATCCTCTGTTGATTTTGGAAAACTATAAAACTCCGACCACGGACGACATTCAGTTTCCGCGATATCTAGCAAACGCTTGATACGATCAGTCGCTTCTCCCATCAGGAAAGACGCTCGCTCCTGTTCAGACATATTTATAGCTTCTTTCCAAATGGCGCGGCCTGCCAGAAATCCACTTGCTCCTGATTCACAAGCAATCTGAGTCTGTCGTTCAAAGGTTTCAAAATCGACGCCGGCACTCAACAGTACCCAGGGGACTTGACTCGCCTCACTGAGCGCTATGCACTGCTTACGCCATATTGATTCATCAGATGAATAGTTGTAATCCACCGGGAATTCCATCTTCAGCACATCAGCGCCCGTCTGACTGAGCCGTCTGGCTGTTTCAATAACAACTCGGGGACGGATTTCAGCAAACTGAGCGCTTTCTTTGCTCGCCTGAGGATCAATACTGTATGACATAGGTTCAAGGAAGACTGGCAGATCAACCGCATGACACTCTGCAATTTTGGCCCGAACAAGCTCATCAAGTTCATTGGTCAAGTCGCCTGCGTCTGGATGATAGTAGACGAGAATCTTAACCGCACTTGCTCCCATTCGACGGATTTTTTCGGGCGTCCAGGAGTCGAGGAATTCTGGTCGGCGATATGTCGCATCACCAGAATAGCCGCTTTTTTCGAGCGCCATGAGAAGACCTGATTTCCCAGTCATGTTCATTGCCGGCCCAAGGCCATAAACAGGATCCAGCAGAACCGCTGTCGCATGTTGTGTCAATGAGCAGACAATTTCTTCCTTAATGGCGACAGCTTCCTGGTACGGTGTGTTTTCGGGTAGCATTCGTCGATAACTACCACGCTGATCGAATGCGAGAATACCAAATACATCGTTGTTCTTCAGACTCGTGGTTTTGAGTCCTCGCCAACGTCCGGGAGAAATTGACTGTGTCATGTTGCGATCATTCTCCTGAGAAGTAAGGTGTGTAGTCAGTCAGATTACAGTAGGTGTTCGGTACAAGACTCTCCGATGCACCGATCAGAGACTCGGGTGAGGCTGGAAGCTTGGCTACATTTTCTACAATTGAGAGTTCTAATATGTAGGTTTGGGATTCACCGGGTTCAAACATTCTCAGCCGACCACTGCGTCGTGCCGCATTCTGTCCCTCGGGGATGCAGTTGCCGGGTTCTATACCATTTACGTACATTCCCTGGCGCGTATTCTTCCACTGGGTGAAGTAAGGTAGAGACGATGCATCCCACCCAAACTTTAGCCCGTAACTGTCGTTCAACACAGCAACTGTCGCCCAACCAGTGTCAGTATCATGTCGTAAACGGTGGAAGAATACTTGTTCAGCGAACCCAGGTAAAGCAGGTTCGTAAGTACCCCATTGCTCAACGCCCTTCCATGCCTCTTCATCGCGTGGATATACTACGCTGGACGAAATCAACCTGGCACCCTTTTGAACAAGAGGATAGCCTAAATTAAAGTGATAAAGGAGCATTATTGGGGAGGGGGTATCGCCAAGATTTGTTACTGTATCGCGCACATAGATAGTTGGATCACCTGCCAGCAACTTGATACGACGTGCCAGATGGAGCTGTTCTCCAAACAGAGATGACTGAACAACATCTGCACTCAACGTCATTGCGTATTGGTCGTCGTTGACCCAATCACCTTCTATGCGAATGTTGGTCGCTGGCAATCGTGTATATTTTCCGTGGATGTCACGTTTGGCACCTGTTATTTCGTCAACTTCAGGTGGGCCAACATGGGTAAGCCCACAGGTCGTCAATAAACCTCCATTAAACTGTTCCAACCATGTCTGTCCCCAATCCGGTAAACGTGGCGATCCAGGCGCAAGCCATGTTAGTGGGTGTCCTTTGTACCACGCGCTCCAGATGTCGAGTCCGCGATCAGGCAACAGCGTAAAAGTGAGGCCACTCGCATTATACGCTTCGATGATACGTGAGCCATTCAGTAGCGTGGCCTGCCTGAAGTCAACAAACTGGCGCATGTCCAGGCTATGTTGTTGAACAGACGATTTATCCCACCAATCGAAATCATTCATGATTGAGAATCCATGAAGGCGCGAACATCTATGAGGGAGACTGCACCTGCCATAGGACCTTTAGCAGTGACTGCAAGTGCTCCACACGCGTTGGCCCACTTCGCTGCTTCCGCAGGTGAATCACCACTTAACCATCGGGTGAGGAAACCTGCATCGAAGCAATCACCTGCTCCTGTAGGATCAATCTCCTTCACGGAAAACCCCGGTATATGCTCAATACCTTTTGCTGTGATAACAGCACAACCTTGTGCACCTAAAGTTAGCACAATGATCTTTTCCGGATGGTTTTCTAACAGCAGCTCCGATGCTTCTGTTACCGTAGATTTACCAGTAAGCAACATCAATTCTTCGCTTGTGGGAAGCAATATGTCAGCAGCCTCCAAAAAGGGGGAAAAAGCAGCCTTTGCCTTCTTAGGCGGCATCAGTTCAGGACGAATATTTGGATCAAAGCTAAACAAAACGCCATGTTTTTGAGCCAGGCTTAGCGCTTTTAATCCTACCTGTAAGGCAGCCTCGTTGATTGACAATGTGGAACCCATCAAGTGTAGGCAGCGCGAACCCTCAAAGTACTCTTCGTTCAGCATGTCCGCAGTGATTTGTCCACCAGCACCCAAGCTAAATACGAAGTTACGAGTACCATCGTTATTGTAAGCGACAAAGGCAACACCAGTTGTATGCGTGTTCAATCGCCTCAACCCTGAAGGATCGATACCGTCCTGAATAAGTTGACGGACTAAGCAATCAGCGAAAGCATCATTTCCAACACTCCCGATGGCCATTACCTGCGCACCTAATCTGGCAGCCTGAACGGCAAATATAAACGGAGCGCCGCTGGGATAAGGGCCAGTGAATAAGCCAGGTCGGTCTAACGGTTCGTCAACCTCCAACCGCATTACTTCAACAAGAGCTTCGCCTATCGTAAGAATATCCATATGAAGCTATTCACCGTACGAGTTCAACTCTTAACGACATCAGGCGAACCCATAATGTATTTGACAATGAGGTCAACCGTTGCCTCTTCACGTGGAATATTCGCAACCTTGCGGCCTCTGAGCAGAACAACCATCCGGTCTGCAACTTCCATAACGTCTTGCATCGTATGGCTGATGATGATGACCGGTATACCCTGCTCCCGAAGAGAGCGTACTAAGGCAAGTACTTTACGTTGTTCGGGCACCCCCAGCGCTGCTGTTGGTTCGTCCATGATGACTAAACGAGCATCCCAGTATAAAGCCCGTGCGATTGCTACGGCCTGGCGCTGTCCACCAGACAATCGAATAAGCTTCTGAGCAAGTGATGGAATGTGTATGTCAAGGCGTTCGAGAACCTTTGCAGCTTCAGACCGCATGTATTTGTCATCGGTCACCGGTAGAAAGCCAAACATGCGACGGATTTTTTCTTTGCCCAAAAAAACATTTGCACCCACATCAAGGTTTTCTGCCAGCGCTAAATCTTGATATATGGTTTCGATACCAGCTTCGCGGACTTCTGAAGGCGTAGCGTCGCCGATAGGACGGCCATTGAAGATAATGTCACCACGATCAGGCTTGTGGACACCAGAGATGCATTTGATGAGAGTCGACTTCCCTGCACCGTTGTCCCCCAACAAAGCGACCACTTCTCCGGGATAAATGCTCAGTGAAACGTTATCGAGCGCTGTCAAGCCGCCGAAAAACTTGGAGACATTAATACACTCCAAAAGTGGCTTGTCTTTTCTATCTTCACTCATCAGCATGCTCCTCCCGCTTCACCTGGCGAGCCTCAATTGCTTCTTGAGCCTGATTCACCAGAACCGCAATGATAATAATGACTCCGACAACAATAAACTGCCACAGTGCATCAACTGCTAGAATCACCAACCCTGTCTGCAGAACGCCAATAATCAAAGCACCAATCACTGTGCCACTGATCTTGCCCTCTCCACCAAAAAGACTGGTGCCACCAATGACTACTGCCGCCACGGAATCGAGTAATGCTGCCTCACCAACATTAGGCGCACCGGCCGTGAATCTGAAGACATGCAATACACCAGCAATCCCTGCCGTGAACGCAGCAAGCACATAGATAAAAATCAGATGACGATCGACGTTGATACCCGCGCGTCGTGCCGCCTCTTCATTATCACCAATTGCGTATGTATGACGACCAAATTTCGTACGAGCCAACACAAAAGCAAAGATTAGAACGATAACCACCGTTATTAGAACAGGGTACGGCATTAAGCGTTCTAAGCCTCTTAGCTGTGTCGCTGCGAGATCTGCAGGCTGCGAGAACCACACCAGACCTTGGTCTGGTACGTTATATAGCAAGCTACCGTTCCCGATACCTCGCAAAACTTCGCGGATTTCGGCAGGAATGTTACCAACCACGTTCTTGCCATCTGTGAGCAGAAAGGCTGCGCCTCGTACTATGCCAAACATACCAATTGTGGCAATGAATGGTGGAATTTTTATCTTTGCGACAAGCCAACCATTAACAAGTCCAGGGATCAATGAAACCAGAAGGCCGGCAACAACGCCAAACGCAATCGCAGTTCCAGGATCCATACCAGCTTCGCCAAAATCACGCATCACGGTGGCGGTGATAACGGATGATAATCCAACAGTCCAGCCAACGGAGAGGTCAATACCTGCAGTGATAATGACATAAGTCTGGCCTAAAGCCATAAGTACAATCAAGGTGCTTGAGACTAGGATATTGCTTATATTGCGCACTGATAGAAAAACTGGATCGAGTGCAGTAAAGATCAAAATCAGCGCTACTAGGAAAACCCATGACCACCCCCGCAGGAGTATCTGCAGCAGTGTCTCTTGAGGCGAAGCACGACGTTTGGGTTGCGTGAGGGCGCTTGCTGCCATTTCGTTATCCGTTAACCGTCCATAAGCTATCAATGACTCAGGAGTTAGATATGGGAACACAAGTGTATTCTTGCGTTCCCACGACTCGCAGTAAGAGTAAACAGGGGAGAAGCCTTTGCAGTGCTTCACCCCTATTTAACAGGCTGAGGATATTAGTCTTCCTGATAAATGAACCGTGCGATATCAGGATCGTCAACGTTTTCAGCATTCATCACGGCGTAACCCGTCGCAAGGCGCTTGGGGAAACTGCTAACACCACGGTAATCAGCAACAGCGTTGATGACCGCAAAGAAACCCATATCACCCGGTTTTTGTGCAATGACCTGAGTCACAACGCCGTCACGCAGCAGTTCGATAGCAAAGGCAGAAGCGTCAAAGGCTACGACTTCAACAGCACCGCCTAACCCAGCGTTCTGTACAGCGGCACCTGCACCCTGAGCACTGAAGGTGTTTGTCCCAAAAACGCCTACAACGTCAGGGCTGGATTCCAGAACCGCAGTCGTCTGTTGCTGTGCCGTATTCACATCGTTTTCGTTGTAATCAACGCCAACAACTTCCAGACCCCGCGCAGCAGCAGCAGCTTCACAGCCTGCCTCTCGCTGGTCGGTAGTGCTGATACCAGGGCGTACATTCTGGATATAGATCTGCGCACCTTCGCCTAAAATATCTGCGAGGGTATTGCAAGCAATCGCGCCACCTTCAAGATTATCAGAGCCGATGTAACTCAACGGGAATGTAACCTCGCCGTCAGCGTAGTTGCCATCACCGACAAAGGTATCTACTGTGATGACTGTAACACCCGCGTCACGTACGTTTTCGAGCACCGGGATCATCTGCTGGCTATCAGTTGGGGCAGTTATCAGGTAGTCCACATCACCACGTGCTACCAGAGCTTCAATGATCGGCGTCTGGACAGTGGGGTTGAATTCCTCAGGATCTTGCTGAATTACTTCAAGCCCAAACGCTTCAGCAGCAGCATTAACGCCCGTTGCCATTGTGATGTAGAAGGGATCAGGATTAACACCTGGCACAAAAGCGACTGTCAGATCAACACCAGCAGTATCTGGTGCACGTTCTGATTCCGTGTAAATGAAACGTGCAATCTCAGGGTCGTCAATGTTATCGGCATTCATCACCGCGTAACCGGTGGGAATGCGAGCCGGGATACTCTGATATCCCTGGAGATACGCATAAGCCATCGCTACAGCCATGAAGCCCATGTCTGAGGGTTTCTGAGCGATAACCTGAGTGACGACACCGTCACGCAGCAATTCAATTGCGAATTCGGAAGCATCGAACGCCACGACCTCGACAGCGCCACTTAATCCAGCGTTCTGAACAGCAGCGCCTGCACCCTGTGCGCTAAAAGTGTTCGTCCCAAAAACGCCAACAATATCGGGATTGGCTTCCAACACAGCGGTTGTTTGCTGCTGGGCTGTATTTACATCGTTCTCATTGTAGTCGACACCAACCACTTCAAGCCCGAAATCGGCAGCTGCAGCTTCGCAACCTTCCTCACGTTGATCAGTAGTGCTGATACCAGGACGTACATTTTGGATGTAGATCTTTGCACCTTCACCAAGCTGCTCAGCAAGTGTTTGGCAGGCGATGTAGCCACCCTGGAAGTTATCTGAACCAATGTAGGAAATTGGAAAAGTAACTTCGCCGCTCGCGTAATCGCCGTCTCCAATGAAGGTATCAACTGTCAACAGAGGTATCCCAGCGTCGCGTACATTCTCCAAAACCGGGATCATCTGCTGGCTGTCAGTCGGGGCCGTTATCAAGAAATCGATGTCGCCACGCGCAACCAGAGCCTCAATAATTGGTGTTTGGACGGTGGGGTTGAATTCTTCAGGATCCTGCTGAATGATCTCAATACCCAGATCAGCCGCAGCCTGCATAACTCCTGCACTCATGGTCACATAAAATGGATCAGGATTGACACCAGGCACAAAGGCAAACGTGTATCCATCGTCTTCCTGAGCAATTGCCACAGGTGCGAGCACCATGACAAAAAGCAAAAAGATGAAGACCAACAAAAGTTTCTTGCTCATATGAAAGCACTCCTCGAAAAATCAACGATGTAGACAGAAAACAACTTCAGTCAAAACGTGCGTTTGTTTAAATAAACACCTCCCTGCCATTTGGATACAACTATCCTCATACGCGCAGCACTCGCACTCCACAGGTTTCAACAGCCTGCACGTCTGAATCACTCAGTTTGTTATCAGTAATGAGCGTATGAATCTCGCTCATGTCGGCTACCTTCAAGGATAGAATGCGCCCAAATTTCGTACTGTCGCTCAACAGCACCACCCTGTTTGCCTGTTTCACCATAGTACGTTTGACTTCGACCTCAAGAATATTTGAGGTCGTCACTCCACGTTCAACTGTAAAACCCCCAGTCGCAAGAAACGTCCAATCTGCATTGAACATTTCGAGAGCTCGAAGAGTCTGAGGGCCAAATAGCGAACGTGTCAGATTGCGCAGTACCCCACCAGGCATAACTACCTCGATATCAGGATAATGCGTTGTAGCAACAGCTACGTTCAATGCCGGTGTCACTACTCGCAAATACTCAAGATCATGTGGAAGATGATGGATCAATTCGACCGTGGTCGTACCCGCATCAACAATAATCGTCTGACCGACCTCAATCAGACCAGCAGCAGCAGCTCCAATCCGTTGCTTTATATTCGGGTTGAGTTTGCTGCGCTGTTCGAGGCGCACCTCTGAGTCCGTAGGAGGCCGAACTGAAACTGCCCCACCCCAGATGATCTCACACTCTCCTGATTTCTCTAGTTCACGCAAATCCGAGCGAATCGTGACCAGAGAGACGTTTAACAGTTCCCGCAGTTCAGCATTACGCACTACCCCTTCACGACGCAAGATGTCAAGGATGATGCGTTGACGTTCAACTGCGAGAAGCGTGTTTTCACCTGACGACATAACGTGACCATGTTCACTAAAAAGCAAACATATTTTGGCAATTTAATAGTTGTCTTTTGTATGGGTTGAAAGTGTAGCCGCTTAAATTTTGTTTGTCAAATTTTCGTTTTTCATCAATTTTGTGGCACAATCCTAAGAAATCGAAACGCAACTGGGAGATCTAATGCGAACGTTGATCATAGTGAGTGGTGGGGATGCACCTGGCATTAACACCGTGATCATGCGTTACCTACAATGGGCGCAATCAGATAACAACATGGTTTTAGGTGTGCAAGGTGGGTTTGCCGGGCTTCTTGCAAATAAGATCAAACCTCTCCACGAGAATGATGTTGCCCCGCTTGCAGGATTGGGTGGATCAATACTTGCCTCAAGCAGAGAGCCTGTACTTGCACAACAAGATGCTCAGTCGCGGTTTAAGGAAATACTTCAGGCACACCAGATAGATAACATGCTGCTGTTTGGTGGTAACGGTACGCTGCACTATGTCTTGCCTAAACTGCTAGAGTGGCGTGTTCGAACAATCGCTCTCCCTACGACAATCGATAATGATGTGTCAGGTACAGAAAGGGCCCTGGGATTCGATTCAGCGTGCCAATTCGCTTATCCTCTGGTCGAAGGCGTCCTGGCTACTGCACGAGCCCTGCCAGGTCGTATTTTTCTTTTTGAAACTCTTGGCGGTAACACTGGCCATCTAGCTCTTGCGATTGCGGAAGGTTCAGGTGCGCATGCGGTGCTGGTTCCTGAGTATTCTTTTGATGATGTATGGCTGCAAGAGCGAATAAACTCAGCGATTAGCCAACATGGTCATGCGCTTATTGTCCTATCTGAGGGTATTCCACATGCCTCAAAGCTAGACACGAAGATCCCAGAATTGACGGGAATTCGTGTTCGCTACACGCGTCTTGGACACGCACAGCGTGGCGCCAACGTGTCACATATTGATCGTGTATTGGCGTACAAAATGGCGTATCTCGCGTATCACGGCTTCAAGGAAGATGTTGTTGAAGGAATGATTGTCGTACGCTCAGGAGAAGTCAGTTTACACACGGGGCCACTGTCACAGCAACTGTCACAGCAAACCGTGAAACTTCCTGACTACGACACCTATTGCCAGATAAACGGGCTCTGACATGTCAATAATTGCGATCGATTTCGGCGGCACCAAAACGCGAGTGGCCTGGTTCGATGATCATCTAACTATGGTTGCTCGAGGTGAGATCTTATCAAAGATAGAGAATACACAAGAAGAAGTGATTAATGACATTATTAACCTGGCCAAGCGCACCATTCCGGAAGAAGCACAACCCAGAGCAATCGGAATCTCAGCTCCAGGACCTTTAGATATCAGCAATGGCGTTATCTTGCACGCTTTGACCTTGCCAAATTGGAGCGAAGTTCCACTAGCACAAATAATCAGTGATGCATTCCACACCCCTGTATGCATGAACAATGATGCCAACCTCGGTGCCCTGGCTGAGGCTACGATGGGAGCAGGAAGAAACGCTAACCCGGTCATTTATTTGACGATAAGTACAGGTATAGGTGGTGGCATGGTCCTGAATCGCAACATCTACACGGGATGGAAAGACCTTGCTTTAGAACCAGGTCATATGTTGGTACACGATGAAACCGGCACATTGAGACGCCTCGAAGACCTTGCTTCGGGCACTGCCCTGGGGCGCATCGCGAGAGAACGGATAATACAGACAAACAGTTTTACGAGCTTAAGATCACAAGAGTTCATCGACGGACGTACCGTGGGTCAAGCAGCACGTGATGGCGATTCTCTCGCACTAAAGATAGTCCGTGATGCAGGTCACTACTTGGGAATCGGGCTCGTTAACCTGATACACTTGTTTAACCCAGAGGCGATCGTCATTGGCGGCAGCGTTGCTCTTAACCAATGGGAGATTCTAGTGAGTGAAGCCACAAATGTCATCAATGAGCACATCTTGTCCGACCGTTTTCTGCATGAGCGGCTCATTCGTCCCGCCTTACTTCAAGACGACGTATGTTTATATGGTGCGGCACTCTACGCGCGTCAGCAGTTACACCATGCAAGGTGAGAGCGATCAATCCAAGATATGCTCATACTTTGATTCGTTTAGTGTTTAGTCGCACCGCCACCCATATTTTCGTATTTCATAGTTTGGTACTCGAATCTATTGCAAATCAAACTCACCTCAATCACAGAGTGCTTCAGCATTGCATGAATCTTGGCGCGATGCCGTCTTGCTTTCACCAAACTACAACACAACAACTAGTCCAGGACTTCAGGTAACCGACGTATGTCTGGGTCTGTGAAAAGATCGTACTCATCCAGACTGCGCGTGCTGAACTCACTAACAACTGCACCTTCGGGCCCACCTTGAAACCAATGCCATGTTTCCGGCATGATGGTGTATTGCTCGCCCGGCCGCAAAATGATTTCATTCCAAACGGTATAGTAGTCCTTGCGCTTCTCAGGAGGTTGTGCTTTTGGATTTTCGGCAGGGACACCCTCGACATACAAATAGACGACTCCCCACCGACAACGGAACGTTTCTTCTTTTCCAATATAGTTTAGTTCCGGCACTGGCGGGTGCTTATGTTGGGGACATGTCTGCCCAGGCATAAGCACAAGCTCTTTGGCGCAACACCGCTCTGTGTTTATATAAGTCACTAATGCCAGACCTGTTTCCTCGTATTCGTTAAGACCTAGATCTGCAATCTCAATGTTGGATTTTTCGTCAGGCGTTAAAACTATACCTGCCTTCTGCAGGTATTCGTCTGCAATACTTTGGTATTTCTTCAACTGCTCCCGAGTTACAGCCATTTTGGTTAACTCCACTCAGACAAGTGATATATCACTTGAAGAGTATAACACTCGTTGTAAGATAATGACTTAAAGTAGCCACGTCAATAATTGGCATGGACCATACAATTGGCCTCACAGAATCAAAGCCCAAAACTACCGACAGTTTATACAAACAATCTGTCAGACAATCCGTCACCGAGATATCAACTGCTTCTGGATGAGCAAGATATGAGTGGCGCATACTGAATGCCACGCGTTTTGCAGCGATCACCCTGTTCCGATGATCCGGCTATCAGGACTTGCGCTTCAGTGTGTGATCCAGTTAGGTAATTCTTTTGCGTATGGTTTTTGCTTCCAGAAGAGACACGCGTATAATCTGCCCTTGCATCTAAATTGAGACACTATCAATGAGTCGATTCTTTGAACTTTACGACCTGAGAATCACAGTGGAACGTATTGATGGACGATCAGTCTGTGGACTGGAGATTGGTGACTATTTTGAAGTGACAGGCAGTAACCGTTTGCGACTCCCACCGGGTAAGCACTTCTGTATCTATGCACTTAGTGCAGTACTGCCTCTGCTCGCTGCAAAGCAACGTGAGCTAGAAGAGAATGACTGGCTTAACCGTGACGCATTGGTCGCATGTCCAGATCCGGATGAGAGACTCATTATGAGGATTGAACGTCTCGAAAAGCACACACTCAACAGTGATGATCTTACATGAAACGACAAGTTAGCATTGCATTTCAAACTGACAAATCCGCTTTGGAGTACATTGCCCTAGCACAGCTTGTAGATCAATACGACTTTGATGTTGTCTCGGTCTACTGTGATGCACCATACCACCCGAGCTACATGCCATTGTTGCTAATGGCACCCCACATCAAAAAGGCACGTATTGGGCCGGCTGCCGTTAGTCCATCTCGCATACATCCTATTGACATCGCATCACAAACTGCACTATTGGCAGGCGTCGCTCAGTCGGGGGTGTATGTCGGGCTAGCGCGTGGGGCCTGGCTCAATAGTCACGGAATCAACGAATTAACGCCTCCGGTACGCGCGATTCGTGAAGCCGCAGAGATCGTACAACGATTGCTTAAAGGCGAGAGTGGCTATGACGGAGAAGTTTTTCAGATTGCGGCTCATGTGCGGGCTCCCTATCCCCTGCCTACTGAAACCATACCTCTATTGATTGGCACATGGGGACGACAGCTATCTGCTATTGCCGGGCAAATTGCAGATGAGGTAAAAATAGGTGGCAGCGCGAATCCTGATATTGTGCCAGTCATTGCTGAGTACATCGAAACAGGCGAAGTTGCCGCAGGCCGGGAACCTGGCACTGTGGGAGTAGTCGTTGGCGCTGTTAGTGTGATAGACGAAGATAGAGATAGAGCACGCCAAGTTGCACGACGCTCTGTAGCATTATACCTACCTGTGGTGGCGAGCCTCGATCCGACAGTTGAAGTGGAACCAGACCTGATGTCACAGATTGAACAATATGTCAATCGGGGTGAATATGATGAAGCCGCGTCTCTCATCTCAGACGAGCTATTAGAACGTTTTGCGTTTGCTGGCGATCCAAACGATATCATCCGGCAATGCGATGCGCTCTTCCAGGCCGGAGCACGACGTATCGATTTTGGTACGCCGCATGGGCTTCCTTCAGACAATGGCATCCAGTTAATTGGCGAAAAGGTCCTCCCAGCACTCAAACAATGGCGGTAGACTATGAAATTCAGTCTCAGACTCAACAACGATCATCCTGTCTCTACGTATTTGCGCCTTGCCCAACTTGCTGAAGATGTTGGTTTTAATCAATTCTGGGTCAGTGATGATTTGTTCTTGCGTAGTGCCCCTGTAATCCTGAGCGCTGCCGCCCAGGTAACGAAAACAATCGAACTGGGAACGTGCATTGTTAATCCATATACCCTGCACCCAGCAGAGATGGCAATGATGGCAGCAACGCTCGATGAATTAAGTCAAGGGCGTTTCAACTTAGGAATTTCCTCCGGAGCTGGTGATTTTTTGGGATGGGTGGGAATCACAGCAGACCAACCGCGTACTGCAGTCGTTGAGACAGTAACAGCTATACGAAAGCTAATGCGTGGTGAAAAAGCAGAACTCAATGGGAGATTCTTGAAGTGGTCTTCAGAGGCATACCTACGATTCACCCCTCAACGTGAAGTACCCATCTATGTAGGTGCGATGAGCCCAAAAATGTTGCAAGAAATCGGTCGAATCGCTGACGGTGGATTGCCCTTGCTATTTCCACCTGAACACTATAGCAACGTTATGCCTCATATTATCGACGGGGCAGCACAGGCAAATCGGGACTTGTCTGAAATCGACGTGGCGGCTTGTATATGGGTGTCAATCAGCGATGATTATGCAGCAGCAGAGGATGTGCTACGTGAGAAAATCGCGTACTATGGACATGCAATAAGTCCATTGATTCTGCAACAGTTGGGGCTTGCCCAAGCTGATTTCTCCGATATCGAACATGCCATAATGCGTGAAAGTGATTTCGAAAAGGCAAAAGCCCTTGTGACCCCAGACATGATGCAGATTGGCATTGCAGGGTCAACGGACATCATCATAGAACGTCTAAATCACCTCGTCACTTTGGGTGTCCGACACATAAGCTTTGGGCCACCTCTAGGACCCGATCTTGAATCTGCAATCACATTGCTGGGAAAAGAAGTACTGCCCTACTTCCAACCTCAGATATAGTTTTTCATATGCAAGTTCAATCACCGAAGACCATAACAATAATGGTCAACCTTTGGTCGGCAACAGACTGGTTGGCACAATCTGTCTGACTCAAAACCACATTCAGAATATGTGCTGGGAGAACATCATCATTAACTATCTGACTAGCACAAACTAGCCGCATTCGAGAAGAGAAATATCGAAGGGCTTCCGCCAGCATTAGCCATACTGTAACCCTATCAGCGATAAGCATCCTTCGTTGTCAACCGGAGATTAGTGATTGGAAACGTGCACGGCCTGAGAATTGACAGCCACAAACCTTCGCTAGCGCTCATTACTGGCGTTACAGTTGCAACAAAGAGACCTTGTTAATTTAAGAATCAGGCGACAAAGAGGCGAAGACAGACTCGCCTCTTGTCCAGTTATTTCGAGGAAACTCAGACAGACTGCATATCAAGGTAATCGTCATGCAGGACGTTTTCTCGCTTGATATCCAGAATGTTCATCATTTCGCGGATCATTTCTGCTTTGTGCTCGGCGTCCCTGAGAGACCAGGTACGAGCCTTTATTTCGATAAACATATCAGGTATGTTAGGCTGAGTCAGGCGATCAAGATTAACGTAGAACAATGTGCCCTTGTAATGAATATGCCAGCGCCGCCGATCCTTCTGCAGTGATCGCTCTTCCGCAGCCTTGAAATACTCCTGGTAAAATCGAAGCGGATGACTGGCAGGCGCAATGAAACGCGAGTGGGACAGCAAGACAGCATCATGGAATGCCCTCTCTTTCTCGCCACTTGTGTAAGTCAACCGCATTCGGACTGAGCTCACGTTGCCTTCTGCATCGATACGATCATCTTCGCGATATCTTACGCGACTTTGTTCAGGGTCATTGAAAAGAAAATATGTATCGTACTGACGGTAGTGAACAGCGCGAAGAACTTCAACGTTCTCGTCGCTCAGCAGTTCCTCTATCGCATCAGAGAACTTGATGACCGCTTTGGTCTGTATTTCAAAGCTTTCAGCACGTTCAACATCTATTCCGACTGCGACTAGCTTGCTCAATGTATTCTCTTCGCGGACACTGAGGAAGGCTCCGATTTGCTCAGCGTATTCTGCTGCCGCCTGTTTGACACTTTCCTCGTCTATTGTCAGAAGTTGTCGATCACGCATTAGAAAGCGACCATGCACTATTGTGTGTGCGACATCGGTACTTTTGCCAGCGTAGACCAAACGCGAATAGATATTCTGTGTACTGATGTCAAATTGCGGGCTATTGTGGAGCGGTTTAGCATCCACAACAATCACATCGGCATATTTGCCAACTTCTAAACTACCGGTTACATCTCCCAAGCCTAATGCCTGTGCACCGTTCCGTGTGGCCATCGTCAGAGCTGCGCGCGCCGGCACAGCTGTTGGATCATAGCCATGCACTTTGGCTAATAACGCTGCCAAACGCATTTCTTCAAACATGTCGAGATCATTGTTACTGGCTGGACCGTCTGTTCCAATCGCCACATTGACACCCAGGCGCAGCATATCGGCGATCGGTGCGACTCCGCTCGCAAGCTTCAAATTAGCCGATGGACAGTGTGCTACAGAAACATCATGCCGTTGCAGAATATGTATCTCCTGCTCGTCAACATGAACACAGTGCGCTGCAATCACAGGAACATCCAGCACGCCAACTTGCTCAACATAGGGAAGCACACGCATGCCATACTCTTCAATATTGTCTTCGACTTCCCTTTTTGTCTCTGAAAGATGAATCATCAAGGGCAGCTCGAATTCCTGCGCTAGACGAGTACACTTCTCCAGAATCTCAGTTGTGTTTGAGTATGGTGCATGAGGTGCTATGGTCGCCGTAATCAGTTCGTGATCGCGCCATTTTTCAATGAACTCTCGCGTATAAGTGAGGCTGTCTTCATAAGTGGCAGCATCAGGAGATGGAAACTTGAGAATAGATTCACACAGCAAAGCACGCATTCCCGCGTCTGCTGTCGCCTGGGCCACATCACCCTCGTAGTAATACATGTCCGCAAAGGCAGTCACTCCGCTCCGGATCATCTCCGCACATGCCAGGCGTGTCCCCAACTGGCAGAACTCAGGGCTTACGAACTCTCTTTCCACCGGCATCATATATCCCATGAGCCACACATCCAACCGCAGATCATCCGCTAGACCACGCAATAAGGTCATTGGGACGTGAGTATGGGCGTTAATCAACCCTGGCATAATGATCTGACCATCACAGCGAATTACTTCGGCGGCACGATAATTGCCAAGCACAGTCTCTGTAGCATCCACTGCGACGATTTTTCCATCCAAAATCGCAATGGCGCCATCCTTAATGACATCATATTGCTTGTTCATAGTGACTAAGGTGCCACCCGCCAAAATGAGATTTACTTGCTCCACGTCTCAGCCTCCGTCTGGTCAAGGACCGACATTTGCGCGATTATAACGCTGTTGTATATTTTTTTCAGGTCGGCAGGAAAAATCCTGCTTGCAACAGAAATCTACCAAGAGGCAAAACTGGCATGTTGAAACGATTGAGGCTGTCGGACTTACTACGCTGGTTGGAAGTTGGTCTAGCAGGAATGTTGTTTATTTCCGGCCTTCGATTTCTGATTGGTGCCCTGTATAGCCGTACAGCAAGTGCCTCATTGGTTACCGCTTTACCCGCCGACCCAGTTGCAAATAACTTAAGAGACGCTGTTGATCCGGCAATCGTCAGCAATGAAATTAGCCTTTTGGGAATTGTTATAGCACTTCCTCTGCTCACTATATTGGTAGGGAGAGTCAGATATCTTTTTGTGATAGTAGCCTTGGCTATCGGCATCGGTCGTATGTTTATGGTGCTACCAGATGCACCATTTAGTCCTCTCGTCAGTGCACAATTGACCGTTGCGGGTGGTATCCTTTATTTGGCGCTCCTGATCCGCAATCGAGCGCCCTTAGTACCCGGATTCTTTGTCATTGGCCTTGCAGCCGACCAATTAACTAGAGCCATTGGCGATACACTTGACATTACATGGTCCGCAAATCAGTTCGGGTTAGTCGCAGGACTAGCGGGCGCTTTGGTTGTGTTGAGCCTGGTTAACCTGTTGACAGGCCGAATGCGCACAGGCGATCCTGAAAGCGACCTGGATGCAAGTCGAGGCATCATCACGATCTGGGGGGCTATTGGCCTTGGTGCACTTCTGTATCTGCAATTAGCCTTGCTGGCCACACCTAATGCAATTGCTGGGCGTACGCAGAGTGATTACACCCTGTTAGTACCTGCCACGATGGTAGCTACATTATTGCCCCTGATACCTTGGGTCAGGCGCCAAGCTCGTCAGCTTATTGCCCCGTTTGACAGCGGCACGCGCGGTTGGGTATGGTTAATCGGGATTGCCTTATTGATCGTAATCGGAACACGCATTGCACAGTTGCCGATCCCGGGTCTAGGTCTCCTCCCAATCGGTGCGGTTGTGCTCGTGGTTGCACAAGTCGGTGTAAGTCTGCTTTGGTGGTGGATTGTTCGACCTCAAGCGCTGCGTGAACGTCACCTGACTGGACTCTGGCTATCTCTTGGGATACTTGTATTCGCATTGTTTGTAGGCGCTGATCTCTTTACATACGAGTATGCTTTCGTAAGACCGCTCGCACCTCCACTTGAAGATCTCAATCCTTTCATCTTACCACTACTACGTGGATTCCGAGGGCTTGGCTTAGGTGTATTGCTTCTGGGGACACTGCTAGCCGTCTTGCCCGTTATTCAGTCGCCACGTCGATTACCCTGGCGTGGAAGTACGCCGATGGCAAATCTAGCAGCGCTGTTGTTTGTTGTGGTAATGGGAGTAAGTTCTGGGTGGGCAGCGAGACCACCAGTTGTTGAAGCCCTGATCAACCCCTCAGAAATCCGCGTCGGCACATATAACATACATGGTGGCTACAGTGAGTTTTATGACTTCAATATGTCAGCTATCGCCGCTACAATCAGCCGAAGTGGTGCTGACGTAATTCTCCTTCAGGAAGTCGAAAAGGGTCGCCTAACCAGTTTCGGCGTTGATCAATCTCTCTGGTTAGCGCGTCAACTTAGAATGGATACGCGTTTTTTTGCTACGAATGAGGGATTGCAAGGCCTTGCAGTCTTATCCAGAATGCCAATAATTTTCGACGACGGTACTCTTCTGCCAAGTATAGATCAGCAGACTGGTCTTCAACGTGTTCAGATTCAAGATCAGCCTAACACTGCCATAACATTGTATAACACCTCACTCGGATTGCTTTTGCAAGGCGAGGATATAGAAGAGCAAGAATCTAACCAGCAAGCACAAATCAGGGCCATCGTGAACACATTGGTCCAGCATATACAAGAGGATTACGATGGTCAGCTCGGAAGAGTTATTCTAGGTGGCACATTCCACAATGTCCCTGATTCCCCTACACTTCAACTGTGGGAAACACTCACTCGAATTGGAAATCAACCCCTTTTTGTTGATCCTTTCGCTGGGGCAAATCTCGAGTTATCCGCAACTATCCGACGAACAAGCCTCGATCTAGCGCGATGGGATTATCTGTGGTTATCGACACAGGGACTACGCTCAACAGGTACTGGTGTTATTGCAGAAAGCGACGCCAGTGACCATAGACTTGCTTTCGTGGGAGTTCAAATCCGGCGTACAGAACGCGATAACTAGATCATTTATTGGGAATTTTCGCCAAGATCCGGTGAAGATGTGGAACCCGCAGCCAGGTTCGGGTCGCTGTCTGTAAGTGGCAGATGGTCAACCACAATGGTATCTGCCTCTGTTGGCCAACCCTGATTTTCCAGACGCTGCATGGCATCCCGTGCGGCTGCCTGAGCAGCCGCACGTTTGCTACTTCCTGTACCACGTCCAAGTACGATATCGCCTACGACCACCTCAATATAAAACTCGCGTTCGTGATCTGGGCCATTTGCATCTACTAGTCGGTACACAGGAGTAAAACGCAACTCAGCTTGACTGCGTTCTTGCAGCATACTGCGTGCGTCACGATGGAGATTGTGTGCAAGGATGTACTCCAAACGTATTTCAAGGCGTGGAACGACGAACGCTCTTACAGCACCCAAACCCTGGTCCATATAGATTGCTCCAATGAGGGCCTCAAATCCACGGCACAGGTTGTTGGTCCGCTGTCGGCCTCCATTGAGTTCCTCGCCATGCCCCATCAACAAGTACTCGCCGAGTCGGCAATCCTGGGCGAGTTCAGCAAGTGAATCAGCACGAACGAGCGCTGAACGTAATTGTGTTAATTCACCTTCCGGCTCTTCTGGAAACCGTCGATAAAGCAAATCTGCTACGATATAGTCGAGAATCGCGTCCCCAAGGAATTCGAGGCGCTCATTGTCTTTCGTAACCTCTTCGCGTTCATTGACATACGAGCGATGTGTCATAGCTTGAATGAGCAAAGGTTTATGCTCAAACTCAAGCCCTAGTTGCTCCTCGAAATCGTGCAGTTGAGTCTCTTTGTTATCAGTCATCGAATTTCTTGAATACTAATGACGCATTATGTCCACCAAAGCCAAAAGCATTGCTGACGGCTACCTGGATTAGCATCTGTCGGGCAGTGTTTGGAACGTAGTCCAGATCACACTCGGGATCGGGAGTCTCATAGTTGATTGTTGGTGGTGCTAATTGATCTCGAATTGCCAAAACACAAAAAGCCGCTTCCATGGCCGCGGTAGCACCCATTGCATGTCCAGTCATGCTCTTTGTTGAACTCATGGCTATATTGTAAGCGTGTTTTCCCAATGCTCGTTTGATTGCACGCGTTTCCATCGGATCATTAAGCTCTGTCGCTGTACCATGTGCATTCACATAATCTACTTGCTCTGGCCGAATGCCACTATCAGCCAAGGCCATAGCAACTGCCTGTGCAGCACCCTTGCCTTCGGGCTCTGGCGCCGTGCGGTGAAACGCGTCAGTGGTGGAAGCAGCACCAACCAATTCTGCCAGAATAGTCGCGCCGCGTGTTTTTGCCGTTTCCAATTCTTCCAGCACAAGCACGCCGGCACCTTCGCCAAAAACCATACCAGTACGGTTTTTGTCAAATGGACGCACTGAGCCAGCGGGATTATCATTGTCGCGCGAGCAGGCTCCCACACGATCGAAAGCGGCAATCCCAAGATTTATTATCGGATAATCGCCAGCACCGGCAAGAGCACGATCAACACGCCCCGTTCTAATGAGTTGAAATGCATAGCCGATGCAATCAGCTCCTGTCGCACAAGCAGACACCAAAGGTGCTGATGGCCCGGCCGCGCCAGTCATGATCGCAACTACATCGCCACCTCCATTTGCCACAAGCATGGGGATGGCAAATGGCGTCATCTTTCGCGGATTATCAGTTTCATAGATCAGATGGCTGTATTCCTGAAAACTATGCATACCACCAGTAGCAGATGAGATGATTACACTACTACGATCAGCGGTTTCTTCTGTTACCTCAAAACCACTTGAAGTGATAGCTTCTTTGGCAGCTGCGATAATGTAGTGCTGATAAGGATCATGGCGTCGCACCTCTTTGGCCGGCATATAATCCTCAGGCTTAAAGTCCTTTACCTGCGCAGCAATTTTGACAGCGTAATTTGAAGTATCGAAATAGGTTATCGGCACAACACCGCTGATGCCCTCAACAATGTTGCGCCAGCTTGTTTCAACGCCATTACCTAGCGGCGTCACCAGGCCCAGGCCGGTGACAACGACGCGCCTCTTCATGCTTTCTCCTCAGTGTTCGAAATCAATATTTGGTGACTCTGCAACCCCAATAAAACAACGGGGATACGTCAGCAATGCCAATAATCTGACACCAAACAAATCTAATCGTTTTCGTTTCGATCTTCGGGACGAGGCGTATAATCTCCTTCAATCCATACTTCTCCAGAGGGGCCGATTTCTTTCTTCCAAACAGGCACAATCTCTTTAAGCCGGTCAATTCCGTAACGAGCAGCCTCAAAGCAACCATCGTCACGATGCGCGGCCGAACAAGCGATCAGTACTGTATTGTGTCCTACTTTGAGCCGCCCAACACGCTGTACAATCGCAATACCCTGAACCAGAGGCCACCGTTCGCGGATCTCCCGTGCGACCTGCTTCATTTTTGACAGGGCCATTGGCGTATATGCCTCGTATTCCAAGTAATCAGTCTCTGGGATATGCCCATCCTTTTCCGTCCGCCCACGGACCATTCCGCTAAACAAACATACAGCCCCGGTCTCCGGTATTGTAATTGCCGCAATAACCTCGTCATGATCAATGGGAGCATCTGGCAGATGAAATACTTCTGGACGCCTTAAATCAACTTGGCCAATACCACCGCTGACAGGCGGGAACAACGCAACCTCCGCCCCATCTGTAATCACGTCACAACCAAACGCAAATTCCTCATTTACCGCCAGGCTGGCTGTTGAGATATTCTCGGCCATCTGTGGGTAACGTCGACTTAGCTCTTCACGTAATGCATCTACGGTTACAGTCTCGCCTGATAAAGCGAGTTGTATTTGTTTTGCACCAGCAAGGTCGCGCAACGTAGCAAAGAAAAGCACCTTAATCTGCACTTCCAGACTCCTGATTCAGGTCACATGGGGTGCACGATAGTCACCGTGGATGCCACCCCGCTTTTCCAACAAGCGTATGTCACTAATCTGCATTGAGCGGTCTACTGCTTTTGCCATGTCATAGATGGTCAATGCAGCGACACTCACTGCAGTTAGTGCCTCCATCTCCACTCCTGTCTTACCTACAGTACGTGCTTCTGAAGTTATGACAACAGCGTTTTCGTCATCGTCCAGCTGAAGCTCAACTTTCACCTGCGTCATCGGAATGGGATGGCAAAGTGGAATGAGATCTGATGTTCGTTTGGCTCCCATGATCCCTGCCAACCGAGCTACCGTCAATACATCGCCTTTTTTCATTGTTCCTGCACGGATGAGAGCCAGGGTTTCAGCCTGCATCAAAACACGACCTTGCGCCCTAGCCACTCTTGCAGTATCAGGTTTTTCACCGACATCGACCATGGACGCTTGCCCTTGGTCATCCAGATGAGTCAACTTGTCAGTCATAATATCCCCTTCGCATATGCGTTTTATTATATCAAATGCACTCCGCTTGTAATGCCCCTGGCCGACCTGTAAAATGCCGACAGGTAATTCTGTTGAGTTAGGGAAAAAATATGGGCATCTTCAAGCGTGGACTAACACGCACGCGACAGGGCTTTTTTGGCCGCATCTCGCAGATGCTTGGTGGCACCGCCATCGATGAAGATACATGGGACGATATTGAGGCCATGCTCATCCAAGCAGACCTGGGCCTTGAAACAACTGAGACTGTCATAGGTTACCTAAAGGAAGCGGTGCGTGAAGAAGGAATTACACGCACAGATCAACTTAAACGCGTGCTAAAGCAATCGCTACGCGCGCTTCTTGACCCTCCACCACCGCTCAATATCACCGGGCGAGAATTATCGGTCATCTTGATCGTTGGCGTCAACGGCTCGGGCAAAACGACTTCAATTGCAAAGCTAGCTCATCGCTTGAATTTGGCCGGACGAAAGGTAATTCTGGCCGCAGGTGATACGTTTCGTGCGGCTGCGATTGAACAACTACAAAAATGGGGAGATCGTGTCAACGTGCCTGTTGTCGCCAATAAACAGGGGAGCGATCCGGGTGCAGTCGTATATGACGCGATCGGTGCGGCAAAGGCGCGTAACTGCGATGTCCTGATCATCGATACAGCGGGACGTCTGCACAATAATTTCAACTTAATGCGTGAGCTCGAGAAGATCAAAAACGTCATCAGTAAGGCAGTTCCAGGTGCTCCGCATGAAGTCCTGCTTGTATTGGACGGAACAACGGGCCAGAACGCGCTTAAGCAAGGGCAAAAATTCGCGGAGGCAGCAGATGTAACCGGTCTTATCGTGACAAAGCTGGATGGCACAGCTCGTGGTGGAATGGTTTTTTCGGTCTTTACGGAGATTGGCGCACCAGTCCAGTTCATTGGTTTAGGCGAGGGGGTGGAAGATCTTGTTTACTTTGATCCTGATGCCTTCGTAGATAGTCTCTTTGAGTAATTCGCGACGGCTTTCAGTGTGATGTCTGATTATCCCCCCATTACCAGTCTACAGAATGAACGCGTCAAGTTAGCTCGTCGCCTGCTAGAAAAGCGATATCGTCAGCACTTAAAACGACTGGTTGTAAACTACAGTCGTGACCTAGCACATGCGATTAATCATAGTTATGAAATTGACTATGTCTTCGTATGTGATGCCTTTCTAACATCTGAAGATCAGCGTACTCTCGACCAGATCAGTAACGCACAGATCTTCAACGTAACTGAGAATGTCATGGCAAAAGTAAACTACCGCGAGAATCCGACAGGCTTACTCGCAGTTTTGCACCAGCCGGATCCTCTAAGACTTGAAGATATTTCGCCTGATGTCGATAGAATTTTGGTGCTCACTGCCCTGAATAAACCCGGAAACATTGGGGCGCTCCTGCGTACAGCTGATGGCGCAGGCTTCAAATCGGTGCTCTTGGTAGATACAGCGCTCGACCTCTACAATCCAAATATCATCCGCAGCAGCACAGGTGCATGCTTTTTGGGTAACATTGCGGTCACCGATGGTATCGGAGCAATTGACTTTTTGCGTCGCCGATCGTATCGTTTAATAGCTGGGCACCTTAAGGGACGCACTAATCTATTTGATACAAATCTACTCGGCAGAATCGCCGTAGTTATGGGTACCGAAGAAACCGGTTTGACTGATGAATGGACAGACTGGTGTGACGTCCACCTCCAAATCCCTATGGCCGGGCAGCTAATTGATTCCCTCAACGTTTCAGTCGCCGGAGCAATAATCATGTATGAGACACTACGCCAACATGCTGCAAACGATCATACTTGACCTCAAGCGAATCCAGGCAATCATCCTTAGCAGCCCGCCTCTATTGAAGTCAGACAGATTACCTAAAGATAGGTTAACCATGGAAAATCTAATTGTTCGCCTCAAAGAGTTGCGTGCCGAAGTGGTCGGGTTAATGAACCAGCTAGGCATTGAGCAAAAGGCGCAACAACTCAAGGAAATCGAAGAGCAGGCCAGTTCGCCAGACTTTTGGAACACGCCTGATATCGCTCAACAACTTATGCAGAAATTGTCCCGCCTTAAGAATCAGGTGGATGTATGGCGGCGTCTCGAAGCTCGCATCAGCGATGCGCTGGAATTGGCAGAGTTGGGAGACGATATGGCCGATGACCTGCAGATAGAGACGAACACCATTGGCGAACAAGTTGAGAAGCTCTCGTTGCAGGCGATGTTGAGCGGAGAGTATGACGATGAAGATGCTATCCTCGCAATTCATGCAGGCGCAGGAGGAGTTGATGCTCAGGATTGGGCACAAATGCTTGAACGTATGTATATGCGATGGATTGAGCAAAATGGCTACAAAGCTGAAATCATTGAACGAAGCGAAGGAGACGAAGCAGGCTTAAAGAGCGTAACAATCAGCGTCAAAGGCGACAATGCCTATGGTTACCTGCAAAGTGAGCAGGGAGTACACCGGCTTGTACGCATAAGCCCATTTGATTCAAATGCGCGACGACACACATCTTTCGTAAAAATCGAACTTTGGCCCGACATTGCCAAAGACATCGACATTGAACTCAAGGAGTCAGATTTGCGGATAGATGTGTTTCGCAGTAGCGGTCCGGGTGGGCAATCTGTCAATACGACAGATTCCGCTGTTCGAGTAACACATCTACCAACAGGGATTGTCGTAAGTTCTCAAAATCAGAAAAGTCAACTTCAGAACAAAGAACGTGCACTACAGGTATTAAAGGCACGCCTATTTGATCTAGAGAGAAAAAAGCAGCAAGAAGAACTTGCAGCGCTACGTGGTGAAAACGTCTCAGCCGAATGGGGAAACCAAATCCGCTCATATGTGCTTCATCCTTATCAAATGGTCAAGGATCATCGCACCAACTATGAAACTGGCCAGGTAAACGCCGTATTGGATGGATATCTAGAAGAACTCATTGAGTCGTATTTGCGCAGCAAGATCAAAGCAGGTGCATAACACTCCTCCTACATAGGGCAAATATAGTACAAAGTTAGGTGTAAAGTTTTGGCCAGCAAAGCGATGTAACGTATTTCTTGCGTTAGGTCGCTTGACATTAATTATCGAAGGGAATATAATTTTGTTTCTATGATGGCCATATCTGTATATTTGTGAAGTGTCCTAATGGCGGCGGCAGACTGGGAATTTCCTCTGGCGCTTTTTCGTCTTTTATACGCTACCTACTAGTGTAAAGCATTGGTAACTCTGCCGGTCATCATTTTGGAGAGTAACAAACCGCACTACAGCCCATACTCATTTTGCACGTACGGAAGTCTCGAATCATCTCCACTTCGTGTTGATTCGTATGGAGATTGCATGCCTTCTGCTCTGTCATCGTATCACGATCTATGCATAAGCCGAAACAGACAATAACTGCCTTAAGCCGATAGCCTGAAGAGGAGGATGTGCCTTGGAGGCGAAAGAATTCAGCGCCCTGCGTATCAGCCTGGCCTCGCCAGATCAGATCCGTTCATGGTCTTATGGTGAGGTAACGAAACCAGAGACCATCAATTATCGTCGCCTACGGCCGGAAAAAGACGGGCTGTTTTGCGAGGCTATCTTTGGCCCGACCCGTGACTGGCAGTGCTACTGCGGCAAATACAAGAACATCCGTTATAGAGGAATCACTTGCGACAAGTGTGGTGTTGAGGTAACACGCTCATCTGTTCGCCGTGAACGGATGGGACATATCGAATTAGCTGCGCCCGTTGCCCATGTTTGGTATACGCGCCGTGTACCGAGCTACCTGGGGTTACTACTGGACGTAAGCCGCCGGAACCTGGATCGCGTCCTCTACTTTGCTCAGTACGTGATTACGCGCATTGACGAAGATACGCGCATCCGGGTGATTAAACGCATCCAGAAAGAGCTCGAGCTTAAGGAGAAGGAACTCGGTGGTGATATTCAGGAACGCATCACCGAGATTCGTGGAAACCACGACGAGTATCTGAACCAATACGAAGAGCGTGCAGGCGCGATCAAAGAGCACTATGAAGCAGAACTTAACCGTCTGAGTGATGAGGTCATGCGCGAAGCTCAACGGCTGCAGACGCGGATCGAAAAGCTCATTGGCCAGGACGCTTCTGAAGACATTAACTTCGAGACTGCAGATTTGGTTGTCGTAACTAAGGGTGAGCAGGTTACGAAAGACCACATCTCTCGCATCCAGGACGCGACCAACCGCTATCTGAGCGACCTGCAACGCGAAGTTGACAACATGCGCCTACAGGAACTGGAACAACTCGGCGGTGAGATTGAGGGCGTATCTGCTGAAGTCAACAGCACACTCGACGAACAACTCCAAGAGCTTGATACGCGTCTTTCCAGCATTCGTCAAAATGCGGAGCGGCAGATCAACGAACTCAAGGAACTGGCAGTGCTTCAGTTCCTATCGGAGAACCGCTATCGTGAGCTAAAGGGACGCTACGGCAACGTCTTCCATGCGGACATGGGAGCGGAAGCCTTCTATGAGATTTTGCGTCACTTGGATCTGGAGAAACTCTCGAAGGAACTCTGGAAAGAAGTGCGCACGACCAAGAGCAAGCAGCGCAAGAAGAAAGCGACGAAGCGGCTCCGCGTAGTGGAAAGTCTGCGGCAGAGCAATAATAGACCTGAGTGGATGATCTTGACGGTCTTGCCTGTAATCCCGCCAGACCTTCGGCCAATGGTGCAGTTGGATGGTGGTCGGTTTGCTACCAGTGATCTGAACGATCTTTATCGTCGTGTGATCAACCGCAACAATCGCTTGAAGCACCTATTGGAGCTTGGTGCGCCGGACGTCATCGTGCGCAATGAAAAGCGTATGTTGCAGGAAGCTGTCGACAGCCTGATTGACAACAGTCAGCGTGGCAAGGCACTCAGCCGTCGCGGACGTCGCGAGCTCAAGTCACTGAGTGACATGCTTAAGGGTAAGAAGGGTCGTTTCCGTCGCAACCTACTCGGTAAACGCGTTGACTATAGTGGCCGTTCCGTTATCGTTATCGGTCCTAAGCTGAAACTTCATCAGTGTGGCTTACCCAAAACCATGGCATTGGAGCTTTACCGTCCTTTTGTCATCAGTCGATTGGTCAAGTTCAACTACGCGAGCAACGTCAAAGGTGCCAAGCGTATTATTGAACGTGAAAAACCCGAGGTTTGGGAAGTTCTCGAACAGGTGATCAAAGAGCGTCCGGTTCTTCTAAACCGCGCTCCTACCCTGCATCGTCTCGGTATCCAGGCCTTTGAGCCTATCCTGGTAGAAGGCAAGGCGATCCAGATACACCCGTTGGTGTGTTCGGCTTTCAATGCGGACTTTGATGGTGATCAGATGGCTGTGCATGTGCCTCTGAGTGACAAAGCCGTGCATGAAGCGCGATCGCTCATGTTGAGTACGCGTAACCTGTTGAAGCCTGCTGATGGGCAGCCAATTGTTGGTCCGTCGAAGGACATGGTGTTGGGTATTTACTACCTGACGATGGATCCCACAGTAGAGATCGTAACTCTCGCAGAGCGCGCGAATGATTTCCGCAGCTTCGAGAGTCTGACTAAACCGGGCGTAAACATCGGTGTTGCAAATCGCTCGAATGGTTTCTACTACACACAACATCGTGGGCTTGATGGCGTCACAGTCTACAAAGATGTTGTCGAGCATGATGAGAATGGACGTCGGAAAGTCGTAGAAACGGCCCTACAGCGTACGCTACGAGCCCTGCAGCAAGGTGAAATTGAGTGCATGTTGGCAAATACTGTCGAGATGCGCAAACTGATTAACGCAAATGGCTGGCAGGATTCCGTTGTGATCAGCAATCTTCATGAGCGTCGACTTGTTGTCGACATGAATGAAGTTGAGTATCTCTATAACCTGGGCATGGTTGAACTCCATACGCCTATTCTGTTAGGCAACGTATACGACCATCATGAACCTCAGGCTGAGCCCGAGCCGACCACGGTTGGACGTGCAATCTTTAATCGTATCCTTCCTGATGAGCTTCGGTATGTGCAGGAGACACTCGGAAAGAATGGATTGAAGAAACTGGTAGCACGGTGCTATCAGGTTCTGGGTTCAGATCGCACAACGGACATTGTGGATGCAATCAAGGACTATGGCTTCAAATATGCGACACTGTCCGGTACTACGATTGCTGTCAGCGATCTGACCATCCCAGAAGAACGTGATGACATCCTTGCAGAAGCTGATCGTGTCGTCACAAACGCAGAACGTGATTTCCGACGCGGTCTGATGACAGAAGAAGAACGTTATCAGATTACCATCGAAGAATGGAGCAGCGCCAAGAATCAACTGGAAGCACTGCTTCAAGACACGCTTGATCCATACGGCCCAGTTGCTGTCATGGCACTATCCGGGTCTACTAAGGGCGGGTTTGGCCCGATTACACAGCTTGCAGGTATGCGTGGCCTAATGGCTGATCCATCTGGGCGCATTATCGACCTGCCTATCCGAAGCCATTTCCGTGAAGGCTTAAATGCGTTGGAGTACTTCATTTCAACGCATGGTGCCCGCAAAGGTCTGGCGGATACCGCTCTGCGTACAGCAGATGCTGGTTATCTGACCCGTCGCCTTGTGGATGTGGCACAAGACATGATCGTAAATACCACTGATTGCGGCGTTCAACACGGTATGATCTTCAAGCGCAGTGATGATATCGCTGGACAAACGCTCCTTGAGCGGATTCTGGGGCGCTGTGCTGCAAGAGACATACATCATCCAGATACTGGTGAGCTAATTGTCCACCGCAACGGCATGATCGATGAAGATGTGGCAGAGATAATCCAGAACAGCAGCCTGCAAGAAGTCGAAGCACGAAGCCCATTGACGTGCCAGTTGGTACACGGCGTATGCGCTCTGTGCTATGGGCGCGACCTCGGCACAGGTGAAATGGTCGGCATTGGTACCGCAGTTGGGATCATCGCAGCTCAGTCGATTGGTGAACCTGGTACACAACTAACGCTACGCACGTTCCACTTGGGTGGCACGGCTACAGCATCTGGTGATATCACTACGGGTCTGCCACGTGTGGAAGAACTGTTCGAAGCGCGTAAGAAACCCAAAGGCGAAAGCGTAATGGTTGACCACGGCGGAATCCTCCGCCTGACCGAACGCGAAGATGGTGCGCGTATTGCGACAGTGATTGACAGCGAAGTCATCAATCAGAAACATGAGATTCCAAAAGGTTGGGAGATCCTGGTAGAAGACGGAGTCCACGTGAAACGGGGACAAGTACTTGCCCAGCAGCCAGATGGTGAAGCAAATGCTATCAGCGAGCTCGATGGTGAAGTTTACATCGAGGACAGCACCATTTATGTTCGTCACGAACGGCGCAATGAGTATGAGTACGAAATCCCTGCAAACGCCCGTCTAATGGCTCATATTTATGACGGACTGGAGATCAAAGCCGGCACACAGTTAACAGAGGGTTCCCGGAATCCGCATCAGCTGCTGCGCGTGTTGGGCGAAGAAGCGACATACAATTACCTGATGTCAGAGATCCAGAAAGTCTATCGAAGCCAGGGTGTGGGTATCGCTGACAAGCACTTCGAAGTCGTTATTCGCAAGATGACGAATCGCGTTCAGGTGACCAAACCGGGTGACAGCCATCTGCTGCCGGGTGAACTAATCGACAAGTTGCAGCTACTGCAGCTCAACGAAGATCTGCTGTCAGAAAACAAAGAACCTGCAGCGGGCATCCCAGTTCTGTTGGGGATCACCAAAGCTGCTCTGAGCACTGATAGTTTCCTGTCAGCTTCGAGCTTCCAACACACGATAAAAGTCCTTGCTGGTGCAGCCATCGAAGGCAAAGTAGATCCCCTGTATGGCTTGAAGGAAAATGTCATCATCGGCAAGTTGATTCCAGCCGGTACAGGCTTCAATGCGTACAAAGAGCGTGAGAAAGTCGGTCCCAGTCGTACACTTGCAGAGCAAGGCGCCCTGGATGAGACTGACGAAAGCTACGAAGACTTCGATGAAACGTATATGCCAGCAGGTGACTAAAGCCTAGCTTGGGCTACTTCAAAACAAAAACGGTGTGCACTGACTTTGCACACCGTTTTCATTTTCCAAGAATCCGTCTCAATTGGTGCCACTTCCTTACTGAGGTCGCTGAGCCAGAATATGATAAAGAGGCCGTATAGGAATGTCTGGAATGAATAGGCTGTAGGCAGCCAACTCAACTCTGTTCTCAATGAGTGTGTCGTTTGCGAAGTTTATGTTCCACAGAATCATTGGACCCACGTCCGGACGCTCCTGCCCTATCTGAAACGCTCTGACCGCAAACTCAGCTTGTTCTAGAGCAGTATTCGCTTGCATCCATTCATAAGGCGCTGGATCAGGCAAACCTTCCCAGGAAGGCCAGCCGAACTCCGTGACCCATATTTGGCGATCACCATGGCCATTGCGTTCCATGATTGAACGTGTATCGTTGAGATTATTCAAGAAGAAAAACTGAGGTTGGTCATCAAAACCCTGTTCGGGAGATAGGTCGCAACACAGCGCATCGGGAGGATTACTCCAACCAAAAGGATGTGAACCGATGTATACATCCGAGTATTCTCCAAGTCCTGCGTCATACATCTGCTGCAGATACTCACGGTCAGAAATAGTCTCACCGGGGACGATCCCCGTTGGTGCCAGACCAGCCGTTATGATTGCTATTTCAGAGGAATATGCACGGATTACCTCATACGCCGGAGCGAACAAACGCATGTAGCCTACTCCACTGAATTCTAGAGTACCCCGCCACTCTCTCGCGAGATTAGGCTCGTTCCAGATTTCGATCGCATCAATAGACTCGCCCATCTCGTTAAGCAATACACGAATAAAGTTGGCATAAGCCTGAGGGTCATCAGGTGGGCCGTCTTCTCGCTGATCAGTATTACGAGCCCAACCTGGTGCCTTAGCAATACTCAGTAGAGTCTTGAATCCCTCCGACTTGGCACGCTCGATATGCAACTCCATCAGACGAAACGTCTCATTATTAAAGTCACCCGGAACAGGCTCCACGAACCCCCAGTTTATCTGCATCTTCACCCAGGAAACATTAAGTGGCTTCAGCCGCTGCATCCACTGCCACCACTCGTCTATCGTAACATTCCAGTACATTTGGACGCCCATTTCCTGGCCATTTAAATATGGAACATCAAACCAGGGCGTGACTTCAACGGGTAATTGCAAATCGGGAGAAGGCGAAGGCTGAGGTTCCATCGTTGGTAGCGGTTTAGGTGTGTTTGTCGGCGGCAACTGATATGACTCATCAATCACGGGGCCAGCCGCATTGACCTCACCTACTCGAGGCGTTGGCGATAGCCTCTCAGACGTAATAATCGCTGTAGATGTAGGCGCAGTCGCTTCAGATGAGCTGGCCATCGTCGTGCCCGTCACTTCCGGAGTGGGAGTAATTACTATGCGGATCGGATTAGATGGAACGCACGCCGCCAGCACAAGCAGCAGCGCATATATCCATAGCGTTCTCTTCATATTAAGTTGAACAATGTCCATCATTCGAAGTGTTTTCATGCCGCGCATGCTACCATAACCTGTTTTACCTGACTACTGTCATGGGCGTATGATAGGGTGATCGTCAGCAATAATCCATGCTATAATAGAACTAATGTTTTGGCTTTGACATGTTGTATCCCATTACATAAAATCAACCGTCATTCTTGTTGCTGCTCTTGAGAAATTTGCCCACTGTGAACTAACGCAATACGTAGCATATATGTGTATCAACATAGGAAAATACGCGAATGAGCATTGGTGATATTCAGCCTGTAAATATTGAGCAAGAAATGCGTAATGCGTATCTTGACTACGCGATGAGTGTCATCGTTGCACGCGCACTGCCAGACGCCCGTGATGGGCTAAAGCCAGTCCATCGGCGCATACTCTATGCGATGCATGACATGGGGCTACGACCTGGTTCAGCATACAAGAAGAGTGCAAGAATCGTGGGTGAGGTACTAGGCAAGTACCACCCTCACGGAGATGCAGCTGTTTATGATGCAATGGTCCGACTTGCACAGAACTTCTCAATGCGCTACACGCTTGTGGACGGGCAAGGCAATTTTGGTAGTATCGATGGTGATAGTGCAGCAGCAATGCGCTATACAGAGGCTAGGGTCGATAGACTGGGTTCAGAGTTACTTACAGATATCGAAAAAGCAACTGTTGATTTTGTTGAGAATTTTGATGGGAGTCTCACCGAGCCAGCCGTACTACCCGCTAGCCTCCCGAATCTACTGATTAACGGTGCCTCTGGTATTGCGGTCGGGATGTCGACAAGCGTTCCCCCGCATAATCTTGGCGAGGTCATTGATGCACTTGTTTTCATGCTAAGCCACTGGCAACGCGTTGAAGAGATCACAGTTGAAGAACTCATGCGTTTCATCCAGGGGCCCGATTTCCCTACCGGCGGCGTGATCTATAGTCACCAAGAATCCGAAGATTCCGAAAATCCCCTGTTGCAGGCATATGCAACGGGACGTGGCAAAATCATCATGCGTGCCAAAGTACATTTTGAGAATATGGGACGGGGCAAACAGCGCATTATTGTCAGCGAGCTTCCTTATCAGATCAACAAGACTTCTCTAATCGAGCGCATCGCAAGTCTTGTTGGCAGCGGAAAACTGGAGGGGCTATCAGATCTGCGGGATGAGTCAGACAGGCAACATCCTGTTCGTCTTGTCATCGAACTTCAACGCGGCGTTGATGCCGCACAAGTCCTGCAGGAGCTATTCAGGCTCACTCCCTTACAAGAAACCTTTAGCATTATCATGCTTGCCCTGGTTGATCAACAGCCTCGCCTGCTTACGCTCAAGCAAGCCCTGCGAGTTTACCTGGAACACCGCATAGAAATCGTAAGGCGTCGTAGCGAGTTTGATCTTACAAGAGCACGTGAACGCGCTCACATCCTTGAAGGCTTACTCAAAGCGTTAGCGAACCTTGATGAGGTCGTTGCTATCGTTCGTAAGTCCCGAAATGTTGACACCGCCCGTGGCAACCTCATGAAGGCACTCACAATCACTGAAGTACAAGCACAGGCCATCCTCGACATGCCGCTGCGTCGACTAGCCGCGCTAGAAAGAAAGAAGATCGAAGAAGAATACAAAGAAAAAGTCCAGCTCATCAAATACCTTGAAGGACTTCTCAAGGATCCGAAGAAGATTCGGATTGTTATTGCGGAAGACCTTGCCAAGATTAAGGCAGCGTATAACGATCCACGGCGAACTGTCATTGCCAACAGCGCAGCCAGCAGCGCTACTGCCCAAGATTTCCTAATGCCAGAAGAAGCAACTTGGATTACGCTAACGACAAATGGACGCCTAGGGCGTAGTTACAATGGTACACAGCCGAAGGTCACCGCGAGCGATAAAGAGCCTCCACGCTTGATCATCGAAAGTAGCACAGCTCAGGTGCTGTATTTGTTCACTGCGAGTGGCGAATGCGCTACAGTTCCTGTTCAACAATTGCCCCAAGTGAGCAACGCTGCGGATGGAAGTCCCTTCAATGAACTAACAACCCTTGCAGCCAAACACAATGTGGTTGCGGCTTTCGCCTTGCCTATGGGTCTCACAGAACAGTACGTATTCATGGCAACCGAAGGAGGACAGGTAAAGAGGTTGCGTATTGAAGATCTTCCAGGTGCTTCTGCCAAAACCTTTACTGTCATGAACGTCGGCAACGACGACCGCCTATTGAATGCGTTTATCACGAATGGCACTGACAGCGTCCTGCTTACAACACACCAGGCGCAGACAATCCGCTTCAGTGAAGAAGATGTTAGACCAACAGGATTGAGTGCGGGGGGTATGCGCGGTATCAAGCTCTTAGGGCAACGTGACAAAGTGGTGGGAGCACTCAAGGTATTTGACAACCAATACATTTGGTCTGTTACAGAAGATGGTATTGCAAAGATCTCGCCTGTTGAAGACTACCCCATTCAAGGAAGAGCTGGTAGTGGTGTAATCAATATGCGGCTAAGCAGCAATAGCTTGGGTGTTGCTGCCTCAACGATCGGTCGACAGGATGATAACATCATTGCACTCACGAACAAGAACAAGGCACTGTATATGCGAGTTGGACGCGCACCAATTATCAAACGTGGTCGTGCGGGTGGAGAAAGCATTATCTCACTACGCAACAATGAAGAGGTCGTTGCAGTAGTAAACTACCAGAACAAGATCGAAGTCAAGCCATCGTAAGTTGCAAAGATGACTGTAGGGACACAATGGTTGATTTTACTTTGCCTTTACGACAATAAGCCGCTCAACACAGTATCATATTGAGACGCCACCGGTGACCAGTCATACTTAGCTACAGCTTTTCTGATAGCCTGGCGGTCAACTGGAACCAGATCAGGATATTTCAAGCGGTTTGATGAACTGGTGTGTAGCAACAGTACATTGCCTCAGCCACTGAAATATCAAAGAAAACTTGATATGAGGTATTGACAACATAATCCACTTGCCAGAGTACGTGTGCATAATCATCAAACTGACTTGAGTAGCCGAAATAAAGAATATTATGTCTAAGTCCTCTTCGAGCCTCCAGGAACTCCTATAGACCCTTACATCCTCACCCAATCAAGCTAACCGAAAATCGATGCCCCTTGTACTGACCCCCTGAGATTGGACACGCTGCTAAATGCAGTATCATAGTCCATGAAAGGGAGCAGTCAGATGGGCAAGAGACGTAAGTTTACACCAGAGTTCAAGAGTCAGGTCGTGCTGC